>OGCG01000617.1_pt1 | contig 21045 bp, 22 predicted proteins | sample 1570061 | NCBI WGS metagenome assembly OGCG01 (sample SAMN06268698, study PRJEB24515) | hot springs metagenome | isolation source: Joseph's Coat, Yellowstone National Park, Washington, USA | place: USA:Joseph's Coat, Yellowstone National Park, Washington, USA
CTGATTTGTTAGGTAATTAAAGAAGGTAATTAAAGTAATCAATGTGCGCATGACACCATTAGACATTAGTGATTGATCATTAGTGCAAAAACGGCAAATGGCGTATAGACATTAGAGATTAGGCATTAGACATTAGTGTAAAAAAAACAGCACATGGCGTATGGCATATAGACATTAGTGATTGATCTTTGGTGATTAGTCACTTTTTTCCTATTTCCTAATCTCTAATGACTAATGTCTAATGACTAATTTCATCGGTGCCCATCCATTACACTGATACCAAGTACAAATACGTATTTAAAAATGGTGCCCCTAGCAGGAATCGAACCTGCATTTGCGGATTAGGAATCCACCGTTCTATCCATTGAACTATAGAGGCAACTTCCTTCGGAAGTATACCATATTAAATGCACAAAAATCAACAAAAAAGACCGCTCAAGCGGTCTTTTAAGTCTATATCTTAATCGAAATATTTTGTCATATCTATGACGGCTATGGCTCCATCAGCTGCGGCAGTTACGATTTGTCTTAGAGGTGTTTTTCTTATATCACCAACTGCGTAGACACCTTTAACGTTTGTTTCCATGTGTTCATCTGTCAGAACAAATCCATTTTCGTCAGTTTTTATGTATTTTTTGAATATTTCAACATTTGGTATAAGGCCAACGTAAATGAATACTCCGTCTGTTTCATGTTTGGTGATTTCTCCGGTTTTAACATTTTTCAACATAACATATTCAACATTTTTAGTGCCGCCTATTTCGGTTACAACCGTATTCCATATGAATTTCATCTTCGATTTAAACGCCCTGTCCTGGGCTATTTTTTGTGCTCTCAATTTGTCTCTTCTGTGTATTAAAGTAACTTCGCTGGCGATTTTGGTCATGTAAAGTCCTTCTTCGACCGCACTATCTCCGCCACCCACAACGATGACTTTTTTGTTTTTGAAAAAGCTGCCATCACAAACTGCACAGTAAGAAACACCTTTATTCATGAATTCATTTTCACCTTTCACATCAAGTTTTTTTGGATTGCTACCTGTTGCTATCACCACAACTTTTGCGAGATATTCGTTACCAAGATCTGTTTTCAACTTTTTGGGGTTCGATTCAAGATCAACTTCGACGATTTCTTCGTTGGCAAAATTCGCGCCAAAAGTTTTCGCATGCGAAAGAAAGTTATCTGCAAGCGCATTTCCGCTTATCGATGTAAAACCCGGATAATCTTCTATCATGTCGGTAAGCAAAATTTGACCACCTTCAGTTGATTTTTCAAAAACTATGGTCTTCAATCCTGCCCTACCGGCATATATGGCCGTTGAAAGTCCACCAGGCCCCGCGCCTATTATCGCAACGTCATAGTTGAGTTCAGCAGGTTTAGAGACATTTGAAAGGTTGAATAAAGGCATTTTATCTATCAAACTCCTTTTAAAGCATTTATTACCTGTTCAACAAAGGCTTCTTCCGGCAATGCCCCAACGAACTCGCCTTCACCTTCGTTTATTATTATATGTGGAACTGAAGAAACGTTGTATTGCATTGAAAGGTCTGGAAATTCATTTGCTTCTATCATTTCACCGGTTATTTTAGGTGATTGCATGGCAAGTTTATGTGCCATCAAAACAGCCTTTGGACAATACGGACATGTCGGGGTGACAAAAACCTGCAATTTCAAAGGTTCTTTGATGTCTTCAAGTTTTTTGATTGTATCAGGTGAAAGTTCAACCGTACCGTTTTTAGAAGTTGCAATAACATCCTCTATCAAGGACGAGAATTCATAACCAGACGGTATTCCATAGTATCTTATCCTCATATCCTTATCGGCGGAATCAAGCATCAAAATTGCCGGTACCATTTCCACGTTGTACTTTTTTGCGAGTGCTTCTTCATCATCAAAATCATGACTTTCAATCGTTATCTTGTTACTCGTTTCAGCCAACTCTTGCAATATCTGTTCTGTAAGATCACAATATTCACACTCTTCTTTCTTTTTACTTCCAAAAAAGAGTATCTTAACCTCTCCTTTTAATTCCTTCTCAAATAGATCGACAAGATATTTCCTGTCCTCTTCTGAAAGTAATGCTGCCATTAAAATTCACCTCCAAATTACCCTACTCGGGTATGAATATAATACCATATATATCGAGTATTTGTGTTTAAATCTTCCCGCCTTTTTGTGTTACAACCATGTCAAGCAATAAATTTGCAATCTCCTTTTTTGTCATCTTTTCAACATGAATAGGATCAGATGTTTTTGAAATGATAAAAACTTCATCGTAATCAGATTCAAAACCTATATCCTTTCTTGAAACATCATTTGCAACTATCATGTCAAGTGATTTTGATTCAAATTTTTGTTTGGCATTTTCGATAAGGTTTTGAGTTTCTGCTGCAAAGCCAACCACAAATTGATTTGATCTTCTTCTTTTGGAAATTTCAAGCAGTATGTCAGTCGTCTTTATAAGTTTCAAATTGAGTTCTTCGTTGATTTTCTTTATCTTTTGATCTGATACTCGCTCGACTTTGTAATCTGAAACTGCCGCAGCCATTATCACAACGTCTTCATTTTCCAAAAGCCCAAGTACTTTTTCCGCCATTTCTTGAACACTCTCAATTTCATAACTTTTGACTTTGAAAGGGATTGGTATGTTCACAGGTCCTGAAACAAGATCTACCTGCGCACCTCTAAGTGCGGCCATTTTGGCTATTTCGTATCCCATCTTTCCGGAAGATCTGTTTGAGATGTACCTTACAGGATCTATTGCTTCTCTTGTCGGCCCTGCGGTGACGAGTACTCTTAAACCACTCATATCTTTTTTTGTAAGAAGGCTTTCTATTTCAAAGATGATCTTAGCGTTGTCGGGATATCTTCCCTTTCCTTCTTCACCATCTGCAAGATGACCACTTTCGGGATCGACTATCGTCCAGCCGTAATTGGATAATTTTTGAATGTTGTCCTGTGTAACCGGATTTTCGTACATTCTGACGTTCATCGCCGGAACGACGATCTTGGGCCCTTTGAAGGCAAGTGCACTTGCGGTTACGATGTTGTCTGCTATACCATTCGCGATTTTCGCAATCGTATTCGCGGTTGCAGGCGCGATAACCATGATCTCAGCCCATGCGGATAAACCCGTGTGGGATATCAAGCCAGTGTAATCAAATTCGTTTGTGTAAACTTCGGTATTACCAACCGCAGAAAAAGTTAGCGGCGAAACGAATTTCGTCGCACTTTCAGTCATCAAAACTTTGATTTCGTCTTTCCTTTTTCTCAAAATACTGGTAAGTTCTACAGCCTTGTAGGCTGCTATTCCACCGGTGACTGCCAAAAGTACTTTCATTTTTTCTTAGCCGTTTTCACGTTTGCAACAAGCACTTTTAACATTTCAGCGTTCTTTATTTCGACGTATCCCGCTCTCATTTCTTCAAGTGCAATCGTTACGAGATTTGAATCTTCCGTTTTCACCATCGGTTTTGAAAGTTCGTTAAGGGATTCCGCCCTTTTTGCAACAGCCATAGCTATTGCATATTTGTTACCGTATCTGTTCATCAAAACTTCGTAAAGTTTATCTTTCACAGATCCACACCATCCTTTGACTTGTAAAAATTGTACTTTCCAACGAATTCGCCAAGCCTCGAAACTTTCAACTGTTCAGATATGATTATAGATTCAAGTTGCTTTACAGACGCAGAAACATCCGTGTTGACTATAAGATAATCAAACTTTGATATTTGGGAAAGTTCGAATTTGGCATCTTCTATTCTTTTTTCAAGGTTATTCGGATCTTCCGTATGACGCTTTACCAACCTGTCTTTTAATTCTTTGAACGATGGTGGAGCAACAAATATGAAAACACCGTCTTTAAAAATTTTCTTGATGTTCAATGCTCCTTTCACATCAACGTCCAAAAGCATGTTAATGCCGTTATTTAGACGCGATTCCACAAAATTTTTAGATGTACCGTAAAGATGATCATGAACTTCAGCCCATTCAAGAAATTCTCCCTTTTTGATCAAAGATTTAAAGGTTTTTTCATCAACAAAAAAATAATCAACGCCATCAACTTCGTCTTCTCTTCTGGGCCTTGTCGTGTAAGACACCGAGAATTCTATTCCCTCCAATTCAGACATTACGGCTTTAACTATTGTGGTTTTACCGGCCCCTGAAGGGCCACTCATCACAAAAAGCATTCCCTTCATGATTTTGCTTTGCTTTTTGCCTTGTTTTCGGGAGTTTGTTCCATGACTTCTTTCATTTCCTGGAATGAAGATTGAAATCTTTCAGATATAGTTTCTGGCTGTATAGCACTCAATATGACATGGTTACTGTCGGTGATGAGAATAGACCTTGTTCTTCTGCCATAAGTCGCGTCTATAAGTTTGCCATCGTCTTTTGCCCCATCCTTAAGACGCTTCAGAGGTGCCGATTCCGGGTTAACGATCACTATAACCCTATCTCCTATTACAACGTTTCCAAATCCTATGTTTATAAGCCCGTACATACTTCCTCCCTCCGTACTTCTTATTCGATATTTTGAACCTGTTCCCTTAATTTTTTGACAATGGTTTTGGATTCCACAACAAGACTTAAAACTTCAGGAATCTTAGATTTAGCAGAAAGGGTGTTAATTTCTCTACCTATTTCCTGAAAGATAAAATCAAGTTCACTTCCGATATCTGTCTTTAATTTCATCAATTCTCGAGCTCGAGACATGTGAACAAATACTCTCGATATCTCTTCGCCTATATCGGCCCTTTGAATTGTCATGATAACCTCTTGTTCTATTCTTTGAGGATCCATCTGTATTTCCGAAAAATTATCCTTCAAACCTTGAAGGATCATCTCTTTGTATTTTTCTCTGTTTTGAGATTCGTATGTGTTCATCTTTTTCATTATTTCATCAAGACTATTCATCTGATCTTCAAGGTATACCCTTAATTTTTCTCCTTCTATTTCTCTGCTTTTGTTGTAATTTTCGATGGCTTCAACCAGCACAGTTTGAAATCCTTCCCATATTTTCTCTTCGGTTTGAATATCAAGAGACATCTTGAAAATATCCTTTATCTCAAGTAATTGTCCAAGATCGAGTCTCAGTTCAACTCCTATTTCTCTTTCTATCTCTTTAAACGCTTTGAAATAAGACTTTGCAAGTTCAAGATCCGGTATGACGAGACCGGATTCAAAATTTCCTCTTATGTCTATTTTTATGGAAATGCTTCCTCTTTTGATCTCCGACTGAACTATTGGAAGAGATCTTGCCTCAAAGGAGGAAAAAAGGTAAGGAAGAAAAAAAGAGATGTTAAGATATTTGTGATTAACTCCCTTAATTTCCACGGTGTAAAACACGTCGTTTATGTTTTTATTTACTTTCGAGTATCCCGTCATGCTCTTCAAAAAAATCACCCTCTCATGTATTATGACACAAATCGAAGGAAAAATGAAATAGCAGAAGAAAAGATATAATAAAAGTCTTTAAGTGTCTTTAACGGTTATTTTTCAGGCAAATTGGACATTTTTTGGTTATTTAATCACCATAAATCCGACCTTTGAAATATGTAAGGTTTGAAATTTTCAATCAAAAGTTGGGTAATAATTCCGGGTTCGTCCTGGAAAACAGAACGATTCTCTATTTTTCTGACCGGTATTATACCAGCACTTGTTCTTGTCAAAAAGCATTCAGAACAGTTAAAAAGTTCATCTACATTGACAAGCCTTTCATCAATTCTTACCTCAAGCGATTTTGCAAGATCAATAACAACTTCTCTTGTTATTCCATCCAATATGCCAGTCTCAATTGACGGTGTGACAAGCGTGTTGTTTTCGACAAGAAAAACGTTACTCATGAATCCTTCGGCTACAAAGCCACGGCTGTTTAGCATCAAGACTTCGTAGAAATTTTCTTTTCCCTGCCGAGCGATCATCAAATTGGCATGAGAGGTGGTTTTGAGGGCAGAAGGGAGAGATGATTCATCCATCTTTCTTAACTTTGATATGCCGATGTCCACTCCGTACGTGTAAATATCTGAAGATGGGGCCTGCAATTCCATGACATAGACAAGAAAAAGGGGTTTCTTACCATCACCGTTTGTTAGGACGACTCTTATCGTGCAGTCTTCTTTTACATCTCTTATTCCATCGAGAAGGATGGACTTGAATTCCTCAAAATCCATTCTGAAAGGTATTCCCAAAATTTGAGATGACCTTTTAAAGCGATCGAAATGTTTTTGAGGAGCGAAAAGCGAACCGTTGTAGGTTCTCAAACTCTCATAAACTCCTTCTCCATACATGAATCCACGATCCATAGCACTTATAAGCACTTCTTCATCGTGCCATTTCGAATCAAAGTATATTCTCATATGTACACCCCCTCAGACATCGATTTGAACAAAATCTCCAATTTCGGCATCGCTTCTGAAATTGTACTTGAGATAGTAATCGTTGAAACCCTCACGAAATTCATCTTTGATTTCTTCGACAAGAATTCTTTGGCTGGATCCCTTTAATTTTTCTCTAAACTTTTTCTCAAGATGATTTGAAAGAGATTTCAACAATTTTACTCTGATCTTTTTGATAAAATCATCAACGCCATTTTCCATTTTGGAAGCCTTCGTCCCATTTTTTGGTGAAAATGGAAAAGCATGTATTCTCATCACATCCATGTTTGAAAGTAGTTCAACGGTTTTATCGAAATCTTCGTTCTTCTCAGTTGGAAAACCGGCTATGATATCAACAGAAAATGCAAATAAAGGATCTATCGATCTGAATTTTTGAACGGTTTTCATAACATCTTCGGCAGTGTAATTTCTCCCCATATCACGTAGCACAGCATCAGAACCACTTTGAACGGATAGATGAAGATGATGACAGAGTTTTTCGTTATTTTCAAACAAATTTTCAAGTTTCATTGCGTTAAAAGGATCTATTGAACTAAGTCTCACCCTGAATTTTCCGTCTATTTTTGATATCGCATCGAGTAGATCTCTTAATTTTAAACCGTTATCATCGTAAAGTGCAACATTTATTCCGCTAACGACGATTTCTTTTATTCCAGAGTCAACCATATGACGTACTTCATCAAGCGCTATGCTGAGAGATTTTGAACGTATCTTTGTGCCTCTGAAATGTGGAACGGCACAATAGGTACATCCCCAGTTGCAACCATTTTCAACACTTAAAAAACCACGCGTTCGGTCGGGATTTTTCGAAATTGAATAGTTCATCGTGTCGTTAAGAAAATAAGCAGGTGCCTCTATTTTCCCGATTTTATCCAGATATTCGATGATTCTCATCTTTTCTCCGTTTCCAAGCACAAGATCGAAATCCGGCACTTCTCCATCGTGAACGGCACAGCCTGCAAGCACTATCTTTGCTTTGGAATTACGCTTAAAATGCCTTGCCATTTGCAACGATTGACGTTTTGCTTCAGCTGTCACGGCGCAACTGTTGATCACAACAACATCGGCATCTTTGAAACCAGTTCTTTCATATCCTATACCTTCGAGCAATTCGGATATCTTTGCGCTTTCATATTGGTTGAATTTACATCCCAGGGTGTAAATATGGTACTTCACCGTTAACCTCTTTTAGATTTTTAAATTGGAAAATTTGAAAACCATCTCTTTTTTTGTGCCTTCAAATTCTATCTTACCATTTTTCATCATGATAATTTTATCAGATATCGGCAAAAAATTGGGCATCTTTCTTGTAGCAAGAATGAGGGTGTACTTTTGCTTTAGAGAAAGCACGACATTTTGAACGTTCAAAGCAGCCTCATCGTCAAGATGATCCACGATGCAATCAAGCGCTATAACTTCAGGTTCTCTTAAAATCGCCAACATGAGCAAAAACAAAACTCTGGTGTTTCCATGAAGATCTTCAACGTAGGTATGCATGCCCGCTTTCAAAAGATCTATAACCCCCAGTTGTTTCAACAAATTCACCATTTCATCCGAATATAAATCCACATTTCTTCCCTTAACAAGGGTTATCATCTGGTTAACGGTTAAAGAGGATAAACTTTCTATGAACGAGGTATCAACGTAGGCTATCTTACGCCTTAAGAATTTTCTATCGGCATTCATTATGCTTTGACCATGAAAAAAGATGTCACCTTTGAAATCAAGCGAATCAAAAAGTTCTTCATTCAAATGTACAATACTTCTGAGGAGCGCAGATTTACCAGAACTCCTCGGGCCATAAATGAGTACAACGCTTTTTTCTTCAACTTTTAAAGAAATATCTTCAAGCAAGGAATTTCCATCGATCTTGAGTGAAAAATTTCTAAATTCAATTAGAGGATTGCCCATTTTTTTGATCTATCTTCTGATCAAAACATCCTTCAAGAGAACGTTTCATGAATTCAACCTTCGCTTCATCATTTTTAAAGCGCAGCATCTTCAAAAGATCGAACTGGGATACGATCCTCGGATTATTAACGACGTTTTTGAACTTCATAGTTACACCTTCTTTATGTGGATCGTTTAATATAAGTATACAGGTATGATTTGTCTTTCACTTATACCGACTTTGAACAAATCATTAAGGATATGGATCATAAAAGGCAAAACCGCCCGAAGGCGGTTTTATCTTTTTTTAATCATTTTAAAACTGATATCTTTACTGGTGTTGGATTCTTGAGGTTATCGCTAACCGGACACCTGTCTTCAACAGCCTTTAACCACTTATCAAGGGTTGCTTTATCGGCATTCGTAACTGGTTTGAGATTTACCCTTATCTCTTTGTATCCTGTTCTTTCCTTTGTTGGCTTGCCCATGAATTTAGAAGGATCCATTTCTCCTTCTATCGTCATCTCAAGACCCTTAAGTTCCATTCCCATTTCTTTCGCCACAAGATGACCGACAACATTTAGACATCCACCCAAAGCCGCAAGAACATATTCAACCGGATTTGGTCCTTCATCGGTACCACCAAGATTTGGTGGTTCATCGATTATAATCTTGAACTTAGACGTGTTGACAACCAATTTCGTCGGATTCTCACACTTTGCCGTTACTGAAAATTTCATATCTGGCATATTTTCCACCTCCAATTAAATTTTACAATCTCATGGTTAAATGTTTTTGTTTTATTTGTGAATTCTTTCACCACAATTCATAAATCATCAGTTACATTTACATACACAAAGCACATGGCGAATAGCATATAGGACATTAGAGATTAGACATTAGTGTAAAAAAACAGCACATAGCATATGGCATATAGTCATTAGTGATTAGAAATTAGACATTAGGGATTAGTGGGGTACTGAAAAAACAGTGTAATCTGGCTGCTGATCAGGTTGAGGGATCATATTGAAGTTCTTAAAGGCGATTCCGGCTCGCAGGCCGGAATGACAAAATGAAGAATGCTTGTCTTAGTGTCATTCCCGTCCCAGATCAGGTTGGGAATGACAGTTTTGTAATATTTATCGTGATCTTGACGTACATCATGAGTTAAGTATACTTGATTCTCACCTTTGAAAGATTTCTTCCTCGGATGGGCCGTAAGATACGTATTTAATGCGCCGCCTTACATGATGTTCTATGGCTGAAATGAAATCTGCAAACTCGGAACTTTCAAGATTTTTCCATCCTTTTACATACTCAATAGTTGGCTTCAAATTTTCAAGATCGTATGGAATGATTTTTTTATCGTAAGAAATGCATACGCCAACTTTTTCAAGACCATTCAGTACATCTGCCTTTGTCATGACAAGATGATCTACATTTGAAACGTTGGATGCGTATTCAAGTTGCGGAAGATCTATCCAACCGCATCTTCTTGGCCTTCCGGTTGTGGCACCAAATTCCGAACCTCTTTTTCTGAGATCGTCTCCGGCTTCTCCAAAAATCTCTGTAGGGAATGGACCTGATCCAACGCGTGTGGTGTATGCTTTAAAAACACCCCAGACTTCGTATTTTTCAGATTTTAGTCCTGATCCGTAAAATGCAAATGAAGGTATTGTGGGAGTTGATGTCACGTAAGGGTAAGTTCCGTACATCGGATCTAACATTATGCCTTGCGTTCCTTCGAACAAAATTTGATCTTCAACTTTTGGATCCAAAATTCTGTCTTTGATCTTTTCAAAATGGCTCAAAAGTTCATCTACAATAGATTGATCTCCAAAATTAGATATTTCAACAAGCAAAGCAACTTTTTCTTTCAGATGATTCTGATCGAAAAGATCAAAAAGGCGAATACCTACTCTGTTGGCGTCATTTGAAACCGTGGGTCCGATTCCACGTCCTGTTGTACCGACGGAATTTTTGCCTTTGATTTTTTCAATAACCCCGTCCTGCCATTTTTCAATAGGTGTTATAACCCTGCAATATGGTGATATGAATAATCTTTCTTTGATATCGGGATATATCTTTGAAATTTCTTTTATTTCAGAATTTAAAGTTTCAAGGTCAACAAGGGTACCGCGACTTATGAAAAGAAAATTTTCATCTGTTCCTGACGGAAGTAAATGGTGAACCATTTTGGTGCTTCCATGATAAACCGTATGGCCTGCGTTGGGTCCACCAGAAAATCTGACGATCCATTTGTGCGATCTTGAAAGTTTTTGAACGACTTTTCCTTTTCCTTCGTCTCCCCATTGCAATCCCACAACTATCGAATCCATTTCGATTCCTCCCTTCAAATCTTTTAAATATATTCTAAACCTACTTCAAAAGCCGAATGTTTATTTACCCTCGCGAAGGGCAGGATGCCGGATATCTGTCTATCATGATCTCACTTCCCTATCGTGAAACAATATGATTTTATCATATAAATAAAAATAAGGGCCCTAATAAGGGGCCCTTTTGTATAATTAAGGGGGATAGGGGGGTATTTCACTTACTTAGACGAAGGTCATTGAATTTTGTTCAAAGAATTTTTGATTTCAAATTGATTTAGATATCATTGCGGCCAAAGCGGCATTCGATTTAGCAAGTTCAACATTTGCTTCAAGCGCTTCCGGAACATATTCAACGATATGCGCAAGTAAAAATGGCGTAACATCTTTTCCGTGAATGCCGAGTCTATTTGCCTCTTCAAGTGCGGTATTTATGGCCTTATCTATGGTTTCATGAGGAATCTCTTTAGACGTTTCTATTGGATTTGCAACGAGCATGCCTCCTTCAAGTCCTAACGCCAATTTTGCCTTGAAAATTTGTGCCACCGCTCTTGGGCTATCGGCATGCATGTAAAGTTTAGACCCGCTTTTTTGAGAATAAAATGATGGAAAATCATCTGTTCTGTATCCCACAACTGTTACACCCAAAGTTTCAAGCACTTCAAGAGTTTTTGGAATGTCGAGTATGGATTTAACCCCAGCCGACACCACAATTACAGGGGTCTTGGAAAGTTCAAAGAGATCCGCAGAAATATCGAAGGTATCAACAACACCTCTGTGCACCCCTCCAACGCCTCCCGTTGCAAAGGTCTTTATTCCAACCATGTTGGCGCAGATCATGGTGGCCGCAACCGTTGTGGCGCCGTTAAGTCCATTCGCAACGGCGTAAGGCAAATCCATCCTGCTGAGTTTCAAAATGCCTTTTTTGGTTGCCATGTATTCAAGTTCATCATCGTCAAGACCTATCTTTATGCGTCCCTTTATGATCGCTATGGTGGCAGGGACAGCACCGTTATCTTCGATTATCTTCTCGAGCGTTTTGGCAGTTTGTACGTTTGTGGGATATGGCATGCCATGAGAGATTATGGTCGATTCAAGCGCAACAATTGGCATGTGCGATTTCATCGCCTCTTTTACTTTTAAAGAAAGATCCACAAAATCGTTCATTCTTTCACCTCTTTCAAAAATTTTTCAATCTCAAATTCGTCAGGTACCGATCTTGCACCGAATTTCATGACGGATATCGCTCCGGATGCAGAAGCAAATTTTAAAGCGTAAAGTACATCTGATTTTTTCATCATTGCATGTATGAAAGCCGCATTGAAGGCATCACCGGCTCCGGTTGAATCTAAAGCCTTTACCTTAAAAGCAGGCATTTTGAACACTGATTTTCCTTTTTTGAAGTAAGAAAGGCCTTTCTCTCCCATTTTGACTATTATATTTTCAAATGATTTCCATGCATCAAATTTTAACCTTAACAACTCAAATTCTCTTTCGTTTAGGAAAATGTATCCAACCCGTTCAGCGAACTCCGGAAGGTCTTTCAAAGAATCAAGAAATGGCATACCAGGATCCCAACTGTTAATTTTCAAATTTTTAAAAAGAAAATTCACGTTGTCCAATCTGAGACCTGCAATGTGAATCCATGCGGCTTTGCCGATCTTTTCAAGATTGAATTTTGAATTATCACACAAAAGATTCGAGCCCCTGTAAGTCATAAGGCGCCTTACTCCGCTTTCATCTATGACGCTGAAACATACGCCAGTTTTTCCCTCTTTGATAATTTCGGATAAATCCACTTTACCTTTCAGATTCGACAGCGCTGTCTCTCCATTTTGATCCTTCCCAACACATCCAAAAAGTAAAACAACCTCTCCCAATTTTGAAAGTGCGTAGGCCGTATTTGCACCGAAACCTCCACCGGACATTTTAAGTTCTTCAACTTCAACATCTCCATCGTAATCGGGAAATTTCTTTATCGAGATAAGATAATCCACATTTATGTCTCCGACTACTGCCACGTAATTTTCATTCATCTTTTGCTTTCACCTCAACGTTGAATTGTGCATCGTTGACCTTTATGAAATAAGATTTTGATTCGCCGGATTCGAGATCGTATTCGATGGATCTCAACCACCTTTCTCTTTCAACATAAAGTTTCCTCGCCATATCAACATCTATCAATTGAAATTCTATTTCGTCATCCGGCTTTTTTTGACCAAGTATGGGTATATCCACCGATATCACATTTGCTATTTTTGGATATCCTCCCGTTGTCTGATGATCGACCATCATGATGATTGGAAGGCCATTACCAGCCACCTGAATTGTACCATTCGCAACACCTTCCGAGACTATATCGTAACGGTCAAGATCCAATTTTGGTCCGTAAAGTCTGTATCCGGTCCTATCGCTGTCAGATGTTATTTTGTATCTGGAATTTAAAAATTCACCGTCATTTTTCAAATATCTCCATTGAGGTCCAGCGATTACCCTGATCTTCGTGGTTTCTTCAAAAACACGTTTCATCTCGTGTTTTACCTTCAAATGACTATCTTCAAACGCTATAAGATCGCCTGAAATCAACTTTCTGCCCTTAAATCCGCCGAATTTGGCCGGTAGACATGTCGATTTGCTTTTAAAAATTTTCTCGACTTTCACTCCCCCACCGACGGCAAGGTAAACCCTGAAGCCATTTTTCATTCCTGAAAGTCTGAGTACATCTCCACCTTTGACGTCGATGCTGCACCATGGTGCGATTTCACGACCGTTGATCGTAGCAACAGGATCACCACCGCAAATCGCAATTGTACGATCACCATCGAAGATACTTTCGAAAATGCCGCCTGTTATCTCTATTGCACCTTCATTTTTATCATTTCCGACAAGTAAATTGGCAATGCTGAACGAAAGGGCATCCATCGGTCCTGATTGGGGAATTCCATACCTTTGAAAGCCAAATCTGCCCATATCTTGAACTGTCGAAAGCAAACCGGGATTTTTGACCATCATCGACACAATTTTTCATATCCTTTTTCATCTATGGAAATGAATTTCACTCTATCTCCAACATCAAAAAGCACAGGCGGATCTTTTTTTACATCGAAGATTTTAAGAGGTGTTCTTCCTATTATCTGCCATCCGCCCGGACTGTCTATGGGATATATGCCGGTTTGACCGCCGGCGATTCCAACACTGCCTGATGGCACGAATTTTCTTGGACTTTTCAATCTCGGAACATTTATGCTGGAAGGAAGGCCATAAAGGTAAGGAAAACCTGGCATAAAACCGATCATCCAGACTTCGTAATTCGCACCCGAATGAATTTTTATAACATCTTCGACAGATATTTTGTTTGCATTCGCGACAAATTCTATGTCAGGTCCGAATTTTCCACCGTACAAAACAGGAATTTCCACCGTTTTCCCCTCAACAACAAAATCAACGGAAGATTCATCAAAATGTTCTAATTTCTCAAGCAGGCATTTGTATTTGATGATTTCAGGATTGTAAATCAGAGTAACCGATGAATAAGATGGGATCCACTCGATAACACCTTCTATTTTGAAATTTAAAAGGAATTTGTCAATCTTCATAACCGAAAGATGTGCAGTCTGATTTATTTCGTCTGAAAATTTGAGAATTAATCCTCTATCGCCGAGTGCCTCAATTACCAAGACCTTTTACCTCCACGCCGAATCTATCAAAGGTTTCTCTTATCTTCATGACGATCATCGGTGCATTCGGTGTGTCCGAATGAACGCAAAGCGTGTTGATAACTCCTTCCTTAACCATGTGCAAAGCCCTCTGAGCAATTTCATTTGCATCTTCAAGCACGGCACCCTTTAAATTTCTTGACATAAGGGTCCCGTCATCGTTGTACGCCCTGTCGGCAAAACCTTCAAATGCAACTTTAAGACCCTGTTCAAGCGCGTACATGACAAGTGCCGATTTTGGAAGACCGACGATTATAAGATTCGAATCGAATGCTTTCACGGCATCGACAATGGCACGGGCAACCTTTGTATCTTTGAACGCCATGTTGTAAAGAGATCCATGGGGTTTGACATGCGTCATATGGCCGGAGATCTTGACGAAAGCGTTCAAAGCGCCCAACTGGTAAAGCACATAATTTTTTATCTCATCGTAGGATAAATTCATTTCTCTTCTTCCAAAACCCAAAAGATCCGGAAAAGAAGGATGTGCGCCTATCGAAAGGTTATTTTCCACGGCCATATCGACAGTTTTTTTAATGGTATCAGGATCGCCGGCATGAAAACCGCAGGCAATGTTGACAGAAGTAACATACTTGAAGATAAGTTCATCTGCGCCGAAATTGTAAATTCCGAATCCCTCTCCGGCATCGCAATTCAGATCTATCAATTTATTTCCTCCCTGAACATTTTCCCAAGCATTTTATCATCTTCGGTCCAGTTTGTTTTCACCTTCACATGCAAAGAAAGAAACACATGATTATCAAGCAAATATTCTACATCCTTCCTTGCAAGTGTACCAATTTCTTTTATCATCCTGCCACCTTTACCTAATACAATACCCTTTTGCGAGTCTCTTTCGACAAATATAGTAGCGTATATCTTTGTAATCTTATCATCCTCTTCAATTTGATCGATCTCGACTGCACTTGAATAAGGTATTTCTTCGTGAGTCAATTCAAAAACTTTTTCTCTTATTATTTCGGAAATCATGAAAGCAGTTGGCCTATCGGTTACGATGTCTTCGGGATAATACTTCGGACCCTCCGGAAGCATGGATTTGATACTTTCAAGAAGGATATCCGTACCTTTATTTTGAATGGCAGAGATCTCAAAAATATTTTTCACATCTAAGTCATCAAAGATCGATCTCGCCTCTTTTAAATAACTTTCATTTGCGATATCCGTTTTATTGATAACACCTATAACAGGAGTGCTTAACTCTTTAATTTTTGCAGCAACAGTTTTATCCGCGCTGCCAACCCGTGTTGCAGATATCACAAAAAGTATAAGATCATTTCCTTCAAGGGCAGAGACCGCTATTTTGAAGAGATATTTCCCTATCATGTGAAGAGGTTTGTGAATGCCGGGCGTATCTACAAAGATGATTTGAGCATCATCTGAGGTTAAAATTGCATTTATCCTGTTTCGCGTTGTACCAGGCTTTTGGGAAACTATCGAGACCTTTTCTCCCACAAACACATTAACTAAAGTCGATTTTCCAACACTTGGTGCACCGGCAACACATACAAATCCAGATTTCACGTTTCACCCCGCTAACATTCACAAAATTATACCATATCTGAAGATCGTTGATTTCTGAGATAACGCCGTTTTGCACTTTACACGCGCTGCATAGTGTTTTTTTGCTAACTGATCACGCGTTACTCTTCGCTTTTCATATTTAAAGTTGATCAAGTATACTCATGATGTACGTCAAGATTACGATAAATATACTAAATCTCTTTTAAAAGTGAAATGAATGAGCAGCACGTAGCACGTGGCTCATGGCAGGTGGGGCGTAGAAAAACAATGAATAGTGAGAAGTAAGCGGTAAATGGCAAATACTTATTTGCTGTCACGAAAGGCGAATGCTGAAGCCAAAGATATTTCATATTTAAACATGAAACTTCATCAAGGCCTTACAAAGAATTCACCGATTTACAAGATTTGTTTGGAGATTTGCCGATTGAAACTCTGCGGATTTCTGGATAGACAGCAACGGGAAATTCCTTATGAAGAGAGCCATGGAGAAAATTAAATTCATCAAAGCGAGCATATTTCGTCCAGCCATGTTATAATTTTGACATGAATCATCAAAACGGTGAAGAAAGCAGGGATCGAAATTGAAAAAATTTTTCTTGGATCCGAATGATTGGGAAACGATAAAACCTTATTTTGATGAACTCCAGACTTATCATCTTACCAAAGAAAATGCCGATGAATATCTTGAAAACTGGAGTGATCTTATAACGGTTTTAGACGATGCTTTTTTTGATGCAAACAGATCCGTTACAGAAAATACGTCTGACAAGAAAGCGGAAGAATTGTTTCTTCACCTTGTGAATGATGTGATACCGAAAGTTGAAACGGCCGAACAAAAATTGCGTCAAAAGTTTCTTGAATTGAAAGATTACAAGCCTTCAGAAGAAAATGCGGAACTCATCCGCAGATGGAAAACAAAAGTGGCACTTTTCAGAGACCAAAATATCCCCCTTTTTGCCGAACTCTCAGTGCTTGCAAATGAGTATGACAAAACAATCGGAAGTATGAACGTCACGATAGACGGACGCGAGATGACCTTGGATCAGGCAAACGAATTTCAGTTCAGCCCCGACAGAACATTGCGCAAAAGATCATGGATTGAAGTTCAAAAACGCTGGCTTGAGGATCGTGCAAAATTGAACGATCTTTACATAAAGATGCTCTCTTTGCGCCGTCAAATCGCAAGAAACGCGGATTTTCAAAATTTCAGAGATTACATATGGAATTACCTTTATCGTTTCTCATATAATCCAGATGATTGCATGCGTCTTCATGAAGCGATTGCCACCGAGATCGTGCCCTTTTTGCAAAAACAAATGCAAGATCGGTGCAAAAAAATGAAAATCGACAAGGTGCGTCCATGGGACATAGATGCAGATCCTTTGGGCCGGCCTGCCCTTAAACCCTTTGAAAAAACATCCGAATTGGAGGATGGCGTGCAGCGAATCTTTACCAAGATCGATCCAACACTTGGTAGGTATTTTTCTTCCATGCGCGAAGATTTTTTAGATCTTCAATCAAGACCCAACAAAGCGCCCGGTGCGTATTGCGGTGGATACAACACAACCGGAAAGCCTTACATTTTTGCCAATACCGTCGGTATAAACGACGATGTCAACACACTTTTGCATGAAAGTGGTCACGCTTTTCATTTTATCGAGTCTTCGAAACAAAAACTCGTATGGAATAAATCCAGCCTTGAGGCGGTGAACTATGAATTTGCGGAAGTCGCATCGATGTCCATGGAATTACTCGGCTCAACTTACCTTGAAAAAGCAGATGGTGGATTTTACGATAAAGACGATGCAAATAGGGCCAGATCAGAACAGTTGCTCGGCATCATGATGTTTTTGCCGTACATGTCCGTTGTCGATCTTTTCCAGCACTGGGTTTATACCGAAGCACCACAGGAAATCAGCCCTGCCGATCTCGATCGTGAATGGGGCGCGCTTTGGGCGCGTTTCATGTCATGGCAAGATTGGTCAGATTTTGAAGACGAAAAAGTCACAGGATGGCATCGTAAAGGCCACATATTCTCATCTCCATTCTATTACATTGAATATGGTCTTGCACAACTTGGGGCAATCCAGATATGGCGGAATTTTATGCATGATAAAGGCAAGACGGTTCATGATTACAGATTCGCACTGTCTCTTGGCAACACCAAATCACTTCCACAACTTTTCAAATCTGCCGGAATCGAAATTATCTTCGATCGGTCTAAACTTCACGAGTTGATGGAATTTGTTCAAAATCAATTCGAACGTTTTCTTTGAAATGTCGAGGTGATTTCGTTGATTCCAAAATTCCTTACGCTTTCGGAAGTAGAAAAAAGACTGCTTGATATGCACGCTTTTGAACTTTCAAAAGGAGTCGAAAATTTTTCATCCGTATTTTGCGAATGGATAAGCAAAAAGGAAAGATTTTCAGAACTCGTCAAAAAATACCCTCTCGATCGCATGAAAGATGACGTTAACCATAATTACATTCAAATCATCTTCCCTGATGAAAAATATGAAAAGACGGTCGAAATGCTGATCGAAACACATGCGAAAATTGGCATGTCACTGGATGATCTGATAGCAGTTTACGATATGTATTACGATCACATCCAAAGTGGCATAGAAGCCCTCGATATCGATCGAACAGATAAAGTCATCTTGAAATCTGCCATCAGAAAACGCATCGAAAACATCATGTTCATCCATATAAACGGTCTCCAAGATTTACAAAAAAAGCGTCTTGAAGAGCGCGAGAAATTTTACAAAGCCATCACAGATATAGGCAGAATTCGTATTGAATGTGATGAAATTGTGGGACTTGATAAAATTTTGTTTCAAATTGCCTCTTCGATAGTTGAAAACATAGGTTTAGCACTTGTATGGATAGGGAAGGCAGATCCGAAAGACAAATGGATCAAAATTGTCGCTGCCGCTGGCATCGCATCTGATTATGCACGCGATCTCAAAATATCGCTCAACTCGACAATACCGGAGGGCAAAGGGCCTGCCGGTATATCGATGTCAAGTGAAAAACCATTTGTCACCGATAATTTTGATGAACCATTTTTCAAGCCATGGAAAGAAAGGGCAGATAAATTCAATCTCGGCGGCAGTGCCAACACCTCTTTTAAAACCACAGACGGCAAAATCTGGAATATCTCAATGTACAACGAAAAAGGAAAGAAATTTCCGGATAAAATTGAAGATTTACTCATCGATCTTTCAAAAGCATTGAAAATTCTCATAGAAAATTATAACCGCTCAAACGAACTTTCAAACATCAGAAATTACGAAAAAGGCCTTATGGAAATTCAGAAATTGCTTATCACGAATCCACCGCCTGACATGATTTACAACAAAGTCACAAAAATCATAAGCGAATACACGTACAAATTGGATAACGTTAAAATAGTCGTTCCAAGTTCAAATTCCGAATGGATGATAACCATTTCTGCTTCGGGAAAAGACTCAAAGTTCTTTTTGAATCCGGACAATTCACAGACAATATCTACAGATCCTAACAGATACCCAGAAGGCCAAATTGTCACATCCAGATGCTTTAGAGAAGGCAAACCTATCATGGTTAATCCGGAAGCAGACCCTGTTTATCTTTCGTACTGGGGAAAATTTCCGGATTTGATAAAATTGAAAGCCATTGCAAGTTGGCCAATATTCGAAAAAGGCATAGGGAATCCCGTTGCGGTCCTAACGGTGGGAAGTTACGATCCTGATTACTTTACGAAAGATCTCACGACGTTGATCGAACAGATCGTGTCGAATGTCGAAATGGCAATAGAAAGGTACAGAAAAGATGAAAAATTGGAATGGTTAGGACTTCATGATCCCATCACAGGCCTTCCGAATAGGATGTATTTCGAACAATCTGCAAGAAATGCCATGAAGTACGCAAGTCGAGGCCACAAAAAAATAGCAATAGGTTTCATGGACATAGACCATTTCAAACGCTGGAATGATACCTTCGGTCATGAATTCGGCGATGAACTGCTCAAAAAAATCGGAACTAAAATTGGATTGATAATAAGAGGGGGAGATCTCATCGCAAGAATGGGCGGCGATGAATTTCTGCTCCACGTACTTTTTGACACAATTCAGGAATTGAACACGGTAACGCAAAGAATAAAAGATAATCTCTCTTCCATTGATAAAAGGATGAATTTAAGTTGCACCATAGGGTGGGCGATATATCCGGATGACGCTCAAGATCTAAGAGATTTGATGAATCTGGCCAACAAAGAGATGTATATACAAAAAAAACGAAAAGATGAGACTTTGTAAAAGTATCATAAATATGAATTCTGCCAGCGGATGCTGGCAGAATCAATTTATGAAAATAACTTTTTTGCCATCTCTGCAACCCTTTTTCCCTGCGCACGGGCTATCTTTAACTCTATCTCGCTTATTGACCTTCCGTCCGAGCCGGTGATAGTAGAAGCACCGTAAGGGCTGCCGCCGGATATGTTATCCATATAACTCAATTCAGGTATGGTGTAAGGAACGCCAACGATGATCATTCCATGGTGCAAAAGTACCGTGTGAAAATTCAAAATAGTAGACTCCTGGCCGCCATGCTGGGTTTGAGTAGAGGTAAAAACACTTGCGACCTTACCGGACAATGCGCCCTTTGCAAACAAAGGCCCTGTTGAATCAAGAAATTCCTTCATCTGTGCGCTCATCATTCCAAACCTTGTGGGAGTACCAAAAATAATTCCATCTGCTTCCGATAAATTATCGAGAGTTGCAACCGGAATGTGAGCAAACTTTTTCTTTGCCTCCGTTGCGTGCATTGCCTCTATGATGTTGGGCGGTAAAAACTCTTCAACTTGATAAATCTTTACCTCTACCCCTTCAACTTCTTTTGCGCCTTCAGCCTCGGCAAGCGCCAGTTGATAAATGTGACCATAAATACTGTGGAAAATTATGTTTACCTTTACATTCTTCATCTTATCTCACCTGTCTTTTTAGAATTAACAAAGCAGGGCAAAAAGCCCTGCTTTGTCATAGCCTTGAACCGTATATAGTAACTTTTATAAGATTTTCTATCATAACTCTATGGGCAATTTCTTTCTTGCAGATCCTGTCAGCCAATTCCTCCATGTTATTCTTTTTCATCTTTAAGACCTCCTCTGCTCTCAACTGCTCTTTGATT
>OGCG01000618.1_pt1 | contig 21007 bp, 23 predicted proteins | sample 1570061 | NCBI WGS metagenome assembly OGCG01 (sample SAMN06268698, study PRJEB24515) | hot springs metagenome | isolation source: Joseph's Coat, Yellowstone National Park, Washington, USA | place: USA:Joseph's Coat, Yellowstone National Park, Washington, USA
GGGACTACCTCTGGCGGGGCAGTCCCTATCTTGATCAGCTCCTATGTGCTTCTCGCAAGTTTTGTCGTGTACCTAGGTTTTTTTCACGACAGTAGCTTTTTACTTTGCCATGATGCGGCAAGCTGGCAGGCTTTGCGGAAGGATCCCGTGATCGCCCGTGGATATGGGCTGGCATCAGGGATGGTTGTTCGTCGCCATGTTCCTCGGGGTTGGGGTTGGTGGTACGGGGTCGTGCGCAAGCTGCTTGCTCTTGGGTACTTATGGCTCCAGAGAGGTCGTTCTGGAGACTTCAAAGGCGCCAATTTGGGGGTTCGCTGGAGCCTTTGGTGCATTGAAGGCTATCTTAGAGATGAGCAGTTTCTCAATCGGAAATACACTCAGCGCTTCGTGAAGCGCGAAGGTGCCCACTGAAGCTGTGTACTGGGGTTTTCGAGAATTTGGTCGATTCCTTTGCCTATATCTGATGTCCATCCGTAGTAGCTGAGCATTTGGGTGTCCGCTAGTCCCGAGGCGAGAAAAACATTGGGTCCACCAGCACCGTACCCTTGAGCCTCGAAGCTTGCCAGTCCCCAGGCTCGTTGTACGGGGTACTTGAGCTGGAAGGCTGTTTGGGGAGCATAAGCGTTAAAGAGGCGAACGGCGCTGATTTCTGAAGGATAGATGTAGAATGCTCGTTCCTCACCATAGGCCAAAAAGGGGTCGAGGAGAGCAGCGAACAAGAGGAGAAGCCAGGCTATTTTTTTGGTTCGCCCGAGCAACGCGCCAGCGAGCAGCGCAAAGAACCCTTCTCCAAATCCATACATTCGAGATAAAAGCTCGCCGCCATAGGATCCTGCCGCTGCTGTGGATACGGCAGCGAGAAGACCAATCAAGGCATATGCGATTCCCTCTGAAGGAGCTTTAAAAAGAGCGAGGAGAGCTAGTAGGATGAGCAGGCCAACGGCAGCAAAACGCAGAGCGACGACCACGACATGTGCTAGAGTTCCTGAAAAGCCAAGCTGAATGACCGGCCCGAGCTCGCCTCGCAACGAAGGGGGAAGTAGATGCTCTAGATGGCTGGCCACGTCTAGATGATGGGTTGTCTGGCTCTGGCTGCTTTGAGCCACCTGAGCCTGGCTGCTTTGAGCCACCTGAGCCTGGCTGCTTTGAGCTGGGCATAACCCTACAAGACATCCGAGCCCCCAGATCGTCGCTTCTCCGGTCGTGATCGTCCATCCGCGGGCATACGTGAATTGCCACAGAGAAATGAGCGCAAGGAGAAAAAGGCCTAAACTACCAGCTTTGAACGACTGGATAGCTTGTCTCTTTGGGAAGCCAAAGATCAGGTTCCAAAGGGCAAAGATCCACAAAAAAGCCACTGTGACTAGGGCGGTGAGGAAATGGGTCACCGGAAGGGCGATGAGGAAGGGGAGAAGAGCGAGCCAGCTGATTCGTTTTCGATAGACGTGAACCCAGAGGATCGTTACGGCGAGGTAGAATAGGCCCCCAATCGTTGCTGGCAGCAAATAGCCCGGTCCACTGCCTAAATAGGCGAAGACCAAGCAGACGATCAACGAGATCTGAGGGGTGAAAAAGTTGCGGGAGAGAAGGTAGAGCCCGAGCAGACCAAAAGCGCTCAGGATGAGAGGTGCCCACAAAAATAGGCTGACCGGATCGAGTCCAGCGACCCGTTGAAAGGCAGCTTCTAAGGTCAGAAGGAGGGGCCAGTTGTCATAAGTGTAAGCAAAGCTGATGTGGTGAACGTCGAGAAGGTGTCGGCTATATCCATAGGGATTGAAGACAAATGCGAATCGGGGAGTTCCTTCAACGAGAATGGGTGTAGCGAAAAGCGCCGCGAAGAGCAGCGATCCGGCGATGATGGCTGGGCTTGTGGAAGGGGTATCGAGGGACAAGAGGAACACAAGCGTGAGGACAATCAGGGCGATAGGGTACGCAGGGCCCATGGAGGAGAGGAGGCCATAAGGGAGGAGGTGTTGGGGGTTAAATCGGGAAAGAGCATAGAGCCAAAGAAGAGCTCCGAACAGGGTGAGGGCGAACAGGCGCGAGTGATAGGTGAGTTTATTGCCCATTCTTGTCATCGTTGCTCCAGGAAAAGGCGAAGGGTTCGAACAAGGCCTTCTTGCGCTTGGCGTTCTAAGCCGCGAATCTCTTGGGGATCGGGAGGAAGAAGAGGGGCTTGCAGTGCCTCGAGAAGCTCCTCTTCTGTTTCGGCAAGCCGGATCGACTGAGGGAACAGCCGAGCCAACGTCCTTCCATGGCTGACTTGGTGGTCATCGATGTGCTCATGGTAGCGCCGTCTTCTTGGGAAGATGATGAGAGGCTTTCCCTCCTCGAGGACCTCCAGAGCCGACATCGCTCCTTGAGCGATGACCAGACGGGCCTCTCGGATTAGCCTTTGAAGCTCGCTTTGCTCAACAAACCTGAACCACTCGAAGTGCTTTGGAGGCTCACGAGTATGCCCGATCTGAGCCACCATCCGCTCATCGAGGCTGGGGGCAAGATGGTCGACGGCCTGTATCAACCTGGGGAAGCCTTGGGTATGGTTGCCAACTAAGACCAGGATCATGGGCGCTCCAGGAGCAGGAGGCTTCCGGCAAAAAAAGCGAGCAGCACCACGGTGGATTGGCTGAACGCATAGTCGAAGATCTGAGCGCCAACAAGGCCTAAAAGAGCAGCTCGCCCCCCCTGGGTCGAGGTTGTGAAGAGCCCTAGGAAGAGCCAGGCAGTGGCCAAGGTGCCAAGAAGCCCTATGCGGTAGAAGGTATCTACAGGGAGATCGAGAAAGGCGTGATCGATGCCTTCGGCCTGGAAGTTGACGTGTGTTGGCCGAAATCGAGGCGCTTGAGATGGGGGGAGCTCCCCCCAACCCAGCCAGGGGCGGCTCAGACCGAACTTAAGACCCTCTTCCATCATCACAAAGCGCCCCTCCACCACTTCGAGCCATTGGCGTGCGCTAAATCCGCGAATGCTCCACCCCTGGGCCCAGCTGAGTCCTAGCGTCCCTCCAAGGAGGGTGAGGATGAGGAGGGAGCTAAAGAGGGTCGCCCGCCAGCCTCGAGCGTAAAAGAGCCAAGCGAGCCCTCCTAGGAGCAGCCCGAGCGCCCCTGTCCAGCTGAGCGCCACAAGGTTTCCTAGGAGGATTGTGAAGGCGGAAACCTGAGCGAACCTCCTTCGCCGAGGAGACTGGCTGAGCGAGAGAGCTAGGGGAAAGCAGAGTGCCAGGACAGTGCCCGCCCAATCGTGGAGCCCCCCGTAGAGGAACAGGCCGGAAGGAAGTTGGTGCCAATGGAAGAGGAAGTCGAGGATTAGGCTCAGGGCAAGGCCGTCGGCCCCCAGGCTCACGGCGGTGAGAAGGCCTTCGAGATCGCCTTCTAGGCTCCTCATGGCGGGAAGCCCCAGAAGGTAGAGCGCGCCGAGCCCCAGGCCCTTCGGAAAGGCCAGAGCGGGATCAGGGGAGAGCCATGAAGCCGCCGGCGTGATGAGGGAAAGAGGAAGGGTCCACTTGAGCCCCCAGCCTCCTCTAGGTGCTTCTTTGCACCAGAGCCGGTCGATGAGGAGAAGGAGCATGATTGGGAGCGCAAGAAGCCCAAGAAACCCCATCGGAAGGAGAAAAACTCCGATCCAGGAGAGGGTGCGGCGTGCTGGAAGACTCATCGGACCGTGTAGCGGAGGCTGAGAGTGGCCAGAGGCTTGCTTGACCCGACGCGGTACAGTTGCCAGAGGAGCTCCTGAGGCCCTGGATGGTGGGTGGGGAGGGTGAGGGGTGGAAAGAGGTAGGTGTGCCCGGGGGCAACCAAAGGGGTGAGGAGTTGTTGGTGCGCCGAACCTTCCTGGACAACGAGCTGGTAGCGCAAAGCCCTCCCCTCTTCGTTTTGGAGGCCCGCTCGGAGATCCACCTTCTGGTGGGGGGTGAGCTGGGTGGGATAGTTGCCGAAGCGACCTCCAGGTCCCAGGAGGAAGAAAGTTGTGTAGCGCTCTCGGTAGGCGAAAAGGTGTTCGCCTTCCAAAAGCACGAGCGCGATGAGCACTCCTCCTAGGCTATAGAGCCCAATCGAGCGGAGAGAAGTTGGCGCCAAAGCGAATCGCTCGGCTTCGGGAAGCCTTCTCCTGCGCCATCCTGCTGCGAGGAGGACGGCGAGGATGACCCCAGCTGGAGCCCAGGCGAGCAGGGGGAAGACAAAGGCGTCTCGTAGTCCGAGCACGATGAGCGTGAGACCCGAGAGGGCGGTTCCGTAGAGGGGGATCACAAAGAGCTGCACCAAGGGCTCAGGGCGCTGGCGAGCAGGATAGATGAGGGCGAAGAGGCCATATCCTGCCCACAGGAAGAACTCCATAAGGGTGAGCGGGATTCGCAGTAAGGGGGTGGTCTGAGCGAGCTGGAGCACAAGGGCTACGAGGGTTCCCAGAGCGCTCAGCTCGAGGTCGAGGTAGGTCCAACGCCTCATAGGATCCTTCCGGCATAGCGGGCTCGAGGCCCGTAGCGATCGAGGAGCTCTGGCCATTGAACCAGAAAGAGGTCGGTGATAGGGTAGACCAAGCGTCCCGTCCGGGTCGGTTGATCTACCCGAGTCCAACTCTCGATGAAGATGAGTCGAGCGCCGAACAGCTTGCCGAGATAAAAAAAGGGCAGGGCAATCTCGGCTCCTGTCGAGATGATCACCTTTGGGCGCTCAATTCGAAGTACCTTCCAGGCCCAGAACAAGGCGGCCAGAAGACGGAGCGGGTTCGTGCCGATATTGGGAAATAGCCAAAAGGTCTCCGAAGAGCTCTGAGCGAGCTTTTGAGTGCGTTGGGCGATGTAGGTGGCCCAGGCCCGTGGATAGCCCTCGAACGCAGGGAGCAGCCGCTCCAGTTCGCTGAGGTGTCCCCCATGGGAGCTCACTAGGAGGAGCTTCATCGCTCACCTCGCAGGGCTGCGAAGCTCAACAGCTGAAAGAGATGGCGGGAGAGCTGAGCGAGCTTGCTGGAGGGACCAAGCTGCTCGAGGGGAAGATCGACCTCGAGGGGGGGAAGAGCGTAGCGGTCGGGGAGCCGTCTTAGCCTCTGGGCTTGACGTCGGGCCTGTAGCGCGGTGCCCGTATGGCTGAGCAGCCAAAGACGAGCCTGGATCCAGGAGCTCAGGTATCCTTTTTGCACAGCAAAAATTAAGGTTGCGAGCTCACCGAGGAGAAGGCTCGGCGCTAAGCTCAGGAGGGTCGGAAGCTCGAGGTTCTTGAGAAGGGTGAGCAGGCGATTGCGCTCCAGAAAGTAGAATTTCCGTGGGTTCATCCCCAGCTGGTAGCGATGAAGCACCCTAGCTTCAAGAACGCAATAGAGCTTGTTCCCGTGGGCGCGGGCGCGCAGGGAGAGGTCGGTATCCTCAAAGTACATCTCGAAGAGAGGGTCGAGCCCACCGAGCTCGGCGAGGAGCTCTTTGGCCCCAAGGAGGGCAGCGCCTGAGAGGAGGGGAACCTCCTCGCAGCCCCTTGATTCAGGGGGCGGCGTACCTAATCCGCGGCAGCTCGTGATCCCGCTGAGGTGCATCCGGTTGCCACGAGCGTTGACCCGGCCGTCTGGAAGGAGCAAGAGGGGATTGTAAAGGCCAGAAGGGTCTTGCCGGGCAGCGCTCAAGAGCGCTTGGAGGGAGCCTGGCTCAAAGATGAGATCGGCATTGCCAAAGAGGACAAACTCTCCTTGGGCCAGCGAGAGGCCGAGCGTACAGCCGCCTGCATAGCCTAGATTGCGGGGGGTGGGTATGTAGCGGAGCGGATAGGGATATGACCCTTGTGGGGCACCTTCCTCAGGTGAGTTATCGATGACCAGAGCCTCAACGTCAAGTTCCTGGGAGCCGAGAGACTCCAAGCAGGCCTCAAGACCAGGTCGATCCCGATAGGCGACCACGATGACGCTCAGTTCAGGGCTCATGCTGGTTTGACTTGGTGGGCAGCCTGCTCAGTTCCTTGCGAAGTTCAGCTTGAAGGAGCGAGCTGAGGGTCTGGAGGCTGTGGAGGATCGCCCCGCTGATGCCCAAAAGGAGGCCCGAAAACCCCAGGAGTACGCTCAGAAAGGCGCTTCCGATCAACAAAGCGCCCGTATGGTGGAAGCGGATGAGCACCTCGACCCCAAAGTACACGCCGAGCAGGGTGAGGAGCGCCCCAGGAAAAGTCAGGATCAGGAGGGGGTGCTTGCGGGTGACCAGCCCCACGATGGTCTCCAGAATGCGGAAGCCCTGAGCGAAGGGATTGCGCTTAGGGGGATCATCATAGCGCACCCCGATGGGCACCTCGAGGACCTTTAGGCTAGCTGCTTTGAGATGGAATTGCATCTCTGATTCGAGGCTCAGGCCCGGGCTCTCAAAGTGAAGCTGCTGAAGCGCGGTTGGGCTGAAGGCCCGAAAGCCCGATTGAGTATCGGTCAGGCGAAGCCCGCTGGTGTGGTTGGTCGCTAGGTTGAGCCCCCACTGACCGATCCTTCTCCAGAAGGGAATGGGGTTGGATTTGAGAAAGCGAGAGCCCACGACCACGTCCACGCGTCCTTCAAGAATTGGCCCCACCAGGGATGGGATCTCGCTCGGTTCGTGCTGAGCATCCCCATCGAGCATGACCACGGCTTTTGGAGCATAGCTGAGGGCTCGTCGAAAGCCAGCGCTCAGGGCCTTGGCCTTGCCTTGGTTGCTCTCCAGATAGATGACCTCTGCCCCTGCCGCTTCGGCGAGAAGGCCGGTGAGATCGCTAGAGCCATCGTCGACCACGATGACCCGCTCAGCAGACCAGCGGGCCTTGTGGACCACGCTGGCGATGAAGCGCTCTTCATTGAAAGCCGGGATGACCGCGATCACGCCTTCGAGGGGCTGAGGGGGCGTAATCCTGGGCAGAGGCTCACGCATAAGCTCCGCAAAGAGTATACAAAGGGTAGGGTATCTCGACGTTAAGAAAGTGCCTGAGCAAGAATGGAGAAGAGGCCTTCAGGGATCCGGATCACCTGACCTTGGCGGTTCGTGCTCACGTGGACCGTGGTCCCCTCGCTCAGGAGTGCGTCCTTCCGCCAGACTCGATAGTTGAAGCGGAGCTTGCGGGAGCTGAGCTCGCTCAGCCAGGTCTCCACCTCGACGATCTCTCCGAAACGAGCTGGAGACCGATAGGCGATCTGGAGCTCGACGACCGAGAAGAAAACCCCTTGGGCTTCGATCTGGGCATAAGGTTGGCCGAGGCGCTCGAGCCACTCCACCCGCCCCGCTTCGAGCCAGGCGACGTAGGCGGAGTGGTGGACGATGCACATCGCATCGGTTTCGACGTAGCGCACGGTGAGGGGAAGCCGGATCCTCATTGGAGTTTCTGGATGAGTGCGGTGAGCTCAGCTGAGATGGCCTCGGCCAGCTCGGCTGGACCTTCTACCATGACCCGCACCAGGGGCTCGGTTCCTGAGGGGCGCACGTTGATGCGCCCCTGCCCGGCAAGGCGGCGCTCCGCTTCGCGAATCCCTTCCTGGAGCAGGGGGTGTTCGACCAACTTGGCTTTATCGGAGACCGGAATGCTCTTGAGGAGCTGAGGGTACATGGGGAGCGCTTCGTACCAACTGGTCAGATCCTCTCCCGTTTGACGGAGCAGGCTGAGGCTCAACAGGGCTGTGAGCATGCCGTCCCCCGTAGTCGAGCGATCGAGAAAGATGACATGGCCGCTTGGCTCTCCCCCTAGCCGGAGCCCCCGAGCTTTGAGCGCTTCGAGAACATAGCGATCCCCCACTGGGGCTCGGACGAACTCGATCCCCGCTTCGTTCAGCCGAAGCTCAAGGGCCATATTGCTCATCAAGGTCCCCACGACCCCGGGCTCCTTGCGCTCGAGGGCATGCCGGTAGAGGATGTGGTCTCCGTGAACGATACGCCCTTGCCGGTCGACAAAAAGGGCTCGGTCGCCGTCCCCGTCGAATGCGATGCCGAGGTCGAAGCCTCCTTCGCGAACGATGCGCTGGAGGGTTTCCGGATGGGTCGAGCCGCATCCTTTGTTGATGTTCTTTCCATCCGGTGAGACGTAGAGGGCGAAGACCTCGGCTCCAAGGCTTTGGAAGAGCTTAGGAGCTAGGTGGAATGTGGCTCCGTTGGCGCAGTCGATCGCGATCTTGAGCCCCTCGAGGGAAGTTCCTTGAGCGCGGAGAAACTCGAGGTAAAGCCGCTCAGCCTCGCGGAAGTCGCTGACCACCCCAAGGGAAGCTTTGGGCAGCGAGCCTTCGAGGTTGGCCTCGATCTCCGCTTCCGCCTCGTCGGGGAACTTCTCCCCTCCGGGCCCGAAGAACTTGATGCCGTTGTCCTGATAGGGGTTATGGCTGGCCGAGATGACCACCCCCGCTGTGGCCTCGAGGGCCCGGGTCAGGTAGGCGACCCCTGGGGTGGGCAAGATCCCTAGGTGCTCGACCCGAACTCCCTGGCTGAGGAGGCCAGCGGCTAGTGCAGCCTCGAGGAAATCCCCCGATTCCCGGGTATCCTTGCCGAGCAAGACGGTGGGTTTCGGGGTTAGGCGGCGAAAGTAGGCTCCGGCAGCCTGCCCGAGCCTGAGGACGAACTCTGCGGTGAGGGGAAACTCCCCAGCGACCCCCCGCACCCCATCGGTGCCGAAGTAACGACGCTCCACGAGCTCTTAGTCTAATCCGAAGGAGCGGGGGGTACTTTGGGGGTGCCGAACTCCAGCACGAGCATAGGCGTGCGCCCGAGGCTCACGAAGAGCTCGTAGAACCCCTGCGGGTCGGGTTCGGGGAGCTCCGCGTGATAGGCGCCTGCGTGGGGAGCCCAGATGGAGAGGGCTTTGAGGAGCTTCCCGTCTTCGTACCAGCGGAGTTCGAGGTAGTTGGGATAGGGAAGCTCATAGAGCGTGAGCTGAGCGAGAACCCCCTGGCTTCCCGGCTGGAGGCTCCCGCTCAGGAAGGGGCGGTGGAGCTTCTGGGCGGGGCCCGGCTGAAGAGGGAGAAAAGTCAGGCGACAGCCCGTCAGAAGAAGGAGAAGCCAGGCCCGCCTCATCGACCCTCCCCGGCGGTCACCAACGCGAGCAAGGCGAGGGGGGCGGTCTCGGCCCGCAGGATCCTCGGGCCAAGCTGGACAGGGATAAAGCCCCGCGCGCTAAGAAGCTCGACCTCCTCAGGATCTAGCCCGCCCTCCGGTCCGGTGAGGAGGGTGACCGGCTCCTCCAAGCGAAGAGCCTCCCGGACCCGCAGGGTGCTTCCCGGCTGAGCGACCAAACCTTGGCTGACTGAGGGAATTTCGCTAAGAGGAAGAGGAGGAGCGACCCTAGGAACCACGTTGCGCTGGCACTGCTTGGCTGCTTCTTGGGCAATCTTCTGAAGGCGCGCGAGCTTGGCTTGGCTCAGCTCGCGGGGGATGGTGCGTCGGCTGAGGAAGAGGTGGAAGGCAGTCGCGCCAAGTTCGGTTGCTCCCCGGACGATCTCGGCCAGGTGATCCCCCTTGAGCAGAGGGAGCCAGAGCTCGATGGGAACGGGGGGTTCCCGGCTCACCTCCCAGGACGACTCCAGCTCCAAAAGAGCTTCCTCGCCGAGAAGGAGAATCCGGGCCAGCCCCTCGCGCCCGCGTCCATCAAAGACCCTGACGGAATCCCCCACCTGAGCGCGAAGGACGTGGAGGTGGTGGGTCTCTTCGGGAGAAAGCCGAATCGTCGGGGTGAGCGCCTCGACGTAGGCTCGATGCTGCCTCATCGGCACTCCAAGAAGAGCCAGGCTCCTTCCTGAAGGCGTTGCTCGATTCGAAACCCAGCCTCTTCGAGAGCGTGTTCCAAAGGCCCGGCCCGCTCGCTCAGGATGCCGGTGAGCAGGGCGATGCCCCCAGGGACCAGGATCGCTCGATACATGGAGCTGAACTCGATGTGGAGCTCTGCGTAGAGGTTGGCGACCAGGAGGTCATAAGGGGGCTGTGCGGCTTCCAAGCTCCCCAAGCGAAAGCGGGGTGCGACCTGGTTGAGCCTCGCGTTCCGCTCAGCTTGGGGGATGACCGAAGGGTCGAGGTCGAGGCCCTCCGCTTGGGCGCCCAGGAGGCTCGCCGCGATGGCCAGGATGCCCGAGCCCGTCCCGAGGTCGAGCACCCGCATCCCCGGCCTCACCGTGCGGCCGATCGCCTCGAGGGCGAGGCGGGTGGTCTCGTGGTGGCCGGTCCCGAAGGCCATGCCCGGCTCGAGGATGATCTCGAACGGCCCCTTGCGCTCCTGGAGCCATGGATAGACGGTGAAGACCCCAGCCTGAACGGGTTTGAGATCCCGCCGCCAGACGCTCAGCCAGTCCTCGTCGGGAAGCTCCTCCCACCATCCTGGCAGCTCGAGGTCCTTTGGGCTTGGAAAGTACGCCCAGACCTCGCCCTCGCGCTCCTCGAGGCCGGTGCTCCCCGCCTCGAAGAGGAGGGGGACCCAGGGATCGAGGCTCGACAAAGTTCCCTTGAGCCGAAAGACGTGCACGGCCTTAGCTTACAGGGGCTTTCAGGTGGGACCACAATAGCCTAAGCTTTCGGGCATACAGGAGGAGCATCGTGAGGCCATAAAGACCAAAGCCGAAGAGGCCCTCACCGATCAGGAGAGGCAGGTTGTTGGGGGGTAGGAGCCGCTCGAGGATCAAAGTGGGGATCCCGGCCAGGATGGCGACCAGCCAGGGCACTAGGCTGGGGAGGAGAGCGATGTGGAGTTCCTGCCGGACGAGGTAATAGAGCCAGAAGTAAGCAGCTTGGCTGATCAAAACGCCAATGGCCACTCCGAGCTGTCCCCAGAGAACGGTGAGAGGGAGGCCAAAAGCGACGGTGAGCCCACTGAGGAGCAGGCTGAGCAGGAGGTTGACTTGGGATCGCCCAAGAGCGTTGAAGAGACTTCCTAAGGGAGCGCTAAAGGCAGTGAAGAAGCTAAGGGGCCAAAGGATGTAAAAGAGGGGAAGAGCGACGACCCATTTGTGGCCGAAGACGATCTCAGTAGTGGGGTAGATGAAGATAAGAAGAAGAACTGCTGCAACGGCTACGGCAGCGCTGCTGCCCCACATAAACTCCTCGACTACCCGCTTGAGCGCTTTCCGCTCACCGTGAAGCCGGGCGATAGTGGAGAGGTAGGTGGTTTGGAGGATCTGACCTAAGATGGCGGGATAGTTGGCCAGACCAAAGGACCAGTTGAGGTAGCCCACCGGTGCTGTTCCAAGGAGGAGCCCCGCGATGGCTGAGGCGATGCTTTCCCGGATCAGGAGGAGGAACTTAGAGCCTTGGTAAAAAAAGCCAAAAGCGAGGTGTTTCCGGATGAGGCTCCAGTCGAGCTGCCAACCGATCTTCCACGGATAGGCGAAGTAAGTCGCGATGGCTCCCACCAAAGAGCGGACAGCGAGGGCGATGGCGGGGGCAAACGCACCTGCTCCTCGCCAGGCCAGGAAGACCGCAACGAAGTAGAAGACGCAGTTCTGGATGAAGTCGAGGTTGGAGAGGGTTGAAAAGCGCAGCTGGCGCTCCAGGCGGATCCAGGGGATCATCATGAATGAGGAAAGGAAAAAGCTGATGGCCAGAAGGCGGAAGAGCCAAGAGGCCTCTTCGCTGAGGTGGTAGAGGGATGCGATCAGGGGGGCGAAGAACCAGAGGAGGAGGCTGATGGCGAGGGCGATGATTTGCTGAAAGGTGAAGATGGACCGATATTCCTCGAGAGAAGGCTCATCTGGCTGGCGCACCAGGCTCACCCCGAACCCCATATCGCCGAAGGTGCTCAAGAACGACTGAACGAAGAGGAGGATCGCATAGATGCCGAAGTCTGCCGGGCTGAGAAGGCGAGCGAGGGCGATTCCGCTCACGATCCCGATGACCCTGAGGGCAATTTGCCGCTGGCCGATGGACCAGATCCCTTTGATCGAGGCTCGGGCGACTCGGTCTGGAGTCCACTGGTTTGGCTCGGCCCGATCCTCGCGCACCAAACTCAAGTATACTTTTGACCCGAGATCCCTTGAAGGGTTGGGTACCCTGGCCTTGTGGATGCTCAGGACATCATCCAGGAACTTGGATTTGGCCTGGTGCCCAATCTGTTTGTTGAGGCCGAGCCGAGCCCAGAGGTCATGCGCGGCCTTTGGGAAGCGTTTCGCCAGATCGTGCTCAGAGGGGTGCTGCCGAGGAGCCTCAAAGAGATGATGGGGGTTTTGGTCTCCCGCCGCAACGCGAGCCCCTATGCTGCTCAGGTCCACCTTCACGCTCTAATGTTCCAAGGCCTTGAGGATCCTCTCCTCGAGGCCTTGAGTCGGGGTCAAGTTCCAGAGGGACTTCCTCCAAAAGCAGCCGCCCTGCTCCAGTTCGCGCTCCAGGCCCGCCGGCCCTATCCCCCGGGACTCCTCCAGCTCCTCGAGGAAGCTGGCTTGAGTCCTCGCGAGATCCGCGAGGCTGTGGCCGTCGTGGGGCTGTTCGAGTTCATCAATGCCTGGACCGACCTCCTGAAGGTACCCATCGATGCCCTCTGAGTCGCTCATCCTCCGCCTCTTGCTGCTCCAAGAGCTCGCGGTGGGCCTCAGCGACCCTGAGCTCGACCGCCAGACTCTTCTCAAAAAGGCCCAAGAAGGGCTGAGCTGGATCTTTTCAGGCGCTCGGCTGGAGCTCCTTCCCCCCGATGCGCTCCCCGAAGGCACACCCCTTCGGGGGCGCTTCGTCCTTCAAGGGGCTCCTTGCTACGTGGCTCACCATCCGGGTCCTCCTGAGCCTCGGTGGATCGTTCTATGGATCCCTCACCTAGACCATCCCGAGGAGCTTCGGCTCGCCGCTCTGTTCATCGAGCACTTCTGGATGAACCTCCGCTCGCTCGGTTATCGGGAGGAGCTCGATCGCCAAGCTCGCTCCGATTGGCTCACCGGTCTTGGCAACCGCTTTGGGCTCATCCGCAAGCTCGCTCAGGGTCTTCCTTCAGGATGGGGCGTTGTCCTCATCGATCTTGACGGGCTCAAGGAGATCAACGATTGGGAAGGGCACGCTTCGGGAGATCAGCTCCTCAAAGGGTTTGCCCAAGCCCTCAAAGAGCTGGCGGGAGAGGCCTACCGTTTAGGGGGCGATGAGTTTGCCGCGCTGCTTCCCGAAGAAGCCCTCCCCGAGCTTCGCCGGCGCCTCGCCGAGCGGGGATTTCGCTTCAGCCTCGGCTGGGCGGGGGAGGCGACCTCGGTGGAAGGGCTTCTCGAGCTGGCCGATCGAAGGATGTACCGGGAGAAGAAGGCCAAGCGTGGCCTTGCCCCTAGCTGAGCAGCTTCGGCAAGGGCTATTCTGAAGGTGTGAGGCGAAGCACACGCCAGCGCCAGGCGATTGAGGAGAGCTTCAAGCTGAGCGATCGGCCGCTCTCCCCTCAGGAGGTCCTTTCGGCAGCTCGGGAACGGGTTCCTCAGCTGGGTTTGGCGACCGTCTATCGGACGCTTAAGGAGCTCTGCGCGAGTGGGGTCTTGGTCGCCGTCGATCTTCCAGGGGAAGCGCCCCGCTATGAGCTCGCCGGGAAGGGGCACCACCACCACTTCTACTGCACCCAGTGCGGCAGACTCTTCGAGCTGGGGGCTTGCCCGTCGGGGTTCGCTGAACTCCTGCCTCCCGGTTTTGAGCTTGAAGGGCATGAGCTGCTCCTCTATGGGCGCTGCCGGGAGTGCGCGTGAAGGATCCTCGCACGAGAGTCTTGGAGCTGCGGGAGGCCTTGCGGGAGCACGCCTACCGCTACTACGTCCTCGATGATCCCATAATCTCGGATGCCGAATACGATGCGCTGATGCGAGAGCTTGAAGAGCTCGAAGCCCGCTATCCCGAGCTCAGAAGCCCCGATTCTCCCACCCAGACGGTGGGCCCCGGTCGCTTTGAGACCACCTTCCGTCCGATTTCCCACCCGACCCCTCTCTACTCTCTCGATAATGCCTTCAACCAGGAGGAGATTGCGGCTTTTGAAAGTCGGATCTGCCGGATCTTGGGGATTTCGGGTCCTTTGGAGTACGCCCTCGAATACAAGATCGATGGCCTCTCGATCAACCTGTACTACGAGGAAGGGATCCTCGTTTGGGGAGCCACCCGGGGCAACGGGGTCACGGGAGAAGACGTCACCCCCAACCTGCTCTCGATCCCTGGAATTCCGAGGCGGGTGAAGGGGCCTCGCCGCCTCGAGGTGCGGGGCGAGGTCTATCTGCCCCTCGAGGCCTTCTTTGCCCTCAATGCCAAGCTTGAAGAGGAGGGGCAGGCCCCCTTTAAGAACCCCAGGAATGCGGCGGCTGGCTCGCTGCGCCAGAAGGATCCTAAAGTGAGCGCGGGGCGGGGCCTCAGGGCCTGGTTCTACGGGGTGGGCCTGGGGCTCAGCGAGCTCGCGGTCGCGACCCAGATCGAACTCCTCGATTGGCTGGAGGCGAGGGGCTTCCCGGTCGAGCCGCACCGCCGCAAGGCGCGGGGGGTTAAAGGGGTAGAAGAGGGGTACAAAGAGCTGCTCGAAGCTCGTTCCTCGATTGGCTTCGAGGCGGATGGCGTCACCGTCAAGCTCAACGAGCTCAGCCTCTGGGAGGAGCTTGGCTACACCGCGAAGAGCCCCCGCTTCGCCATCGCCTATAAGTTTCCTGCCGAGGAGCGGGTCACTCGGGTCCTCGCGGTCACCTTTCAAGTTGGGCGTACCGGGAGGATCACGCCGGTCGCTGAGCTGGAGCCGGTGAGCCTGGGAGGCTCGACGGTGAGCCGGGCTAGCCTCCACAACGAGAGCTACCTCGAGGAGCTCGGCTTGGCGGTGGGGGATCAGGTCCTTCTTCACAAAGCGGGGGGCGTGATCCCCGAGATCCTGAGGGTCGTGGAGCGTCCTCCCGATCGCCGACCGATTGAGTGGCCAGAGCGCTGCCCCGAGTGCGGAACCCCTTTGGTGCTGGAGGGGAAGATCCACCGTTGTCCCAATCCTCTTTGTCCGGCCAAGGCGTTTGAGGCGCTCCGGCACTATGCGAGCCGGCGGGCGATGGACATCCAGGGCCTTGGGGAGAAGCTCATCGAACAGCTCTTGGCGCGCGGTCTGGTGCGGGATGTGAGCGATCTCTATCGTCTGCGCAAAGAGGATCTGCTCACCCTCGAGCGGATGGGGGACAAAAGCGCTCAGAACCTACTCGAGCAGATCGAAGCGAGCAAAGATCGGGGCCTCGAGCGCCTCCTCTACGCGCTCGGCCTGCCCGGTGTGGGAGAGGCCCTAGCCCGCGCGCTAGCCCAGCGCTTTGGCCACCTTGACCAGCTTTTGAAGGCCACGCCGGAGGAACTCGACGATGTAGAGGATATCGCCGAGCCTACAGCTCGGGCGATCTACGCGGCGCTTCACGATCCGGCGCTTTTGGCCCTGATCGAGCGCCTTCGGGAGAGGGGGGTGTGCTTTTCGGCGGAAGAGCGCCCCCAAGGAGAAGCCCTCAAGGGCTTGACGTTCGTCCTCACTGGCGAGCTCAGCCGGCCTCGCAGCGAGGTGGAGGAACGGCTTCGGTTGCTCGGGGCTCGGGTCTCCTCGAGCTTGAGCCGTAAGACGAGCTATCTGGTGGTGGGTAAGGACCCGGGTTCGAAGCTCGCCAAGGCTCAAGAGCTTGGCATTCCTCTTCTGGACGAGGAGGGCTTGGAGGAACTGATCCGAAGCCGATCTTAAGCCATTGCCTCCTGAAGTGCGCTCCACGTGAGCCGAGCAGTTCGTTCCCAGCTGAACTCCTGAGCCCGCGCTCGGGCAAGAGCAGCAAGGTGGCTGCGCTGCCGGACGAGTTGGATGATGCCCTGTGCGATGGCCTCTGGATCTTTGGGATCGACCAGGATCCCCCCAGGGCCGATCACTTCCGCGGGGGCCGAGTTGCAGCCGACCAGAACAGGGGTTCCCGTCGCCATGGCCTCAAGGGGGGGGAGGCCAAAGCCTTCGTAGAGGGAAGGATAGAGGAATCCTAGGGCCCCTCTGTAGAGTCCTGGAAGGTCTTTGTCGGCAACCCTGCCAAGGAACAAGGTTCGCGGAGGAGGAGCTTCAAGGGCGAGGGCTCGAAAGACTCTGGGGTTTCCGGGTGCTCCCGCGATGGCCAAAATGACATCGGGAAGCTCTTCCTGCGCCCGCTTCCAGGCTTCAAGCAGACGCTTGAGGTTTTTTCTGGGCTCCAGAGTTCCCAGCGAGAGGAGGTAGCCCTCAGGAAGTCCATAGCGGCGCTGGACGGGAAGAGGTTGAGCGTCTTCGAAGAAGCGAGAATGGACACCTAGGGGAGTAACGGTGATCCGATCGGGATCGAGCCTGAGCACCTCGATGAGGCGATGTTTGGTGAAGCACGAAGGCGTGAGGATCCTCTTGACTCTTCGGGCGAGGCGGGGAGTCAGAAAGCGAAGCCAGCGGGCAAAGTGGGGGTTGAGCCCTTCGGGGTAGTCAAAAGGAGCGAGGTCGTGGATCGTGAGCACCTGGTTGGCGTAGAGAAGGGGACCGGTATTCGCTGGGCTGAAGAGGAGCCCTCCTCGGCAGGCTTTGGGAAGAGCGGCCTGTTCCCATAGATGGCCCAAAAGGCCCGAGGCCTGGGCGGGGCTGAGGAGCCTGGGAGAGGGAAGGTAGGGGAGGAGCTCCTCGAGGTAGCGGCGCACACCTCCTGAGGCGCTTTTGAGCGCTCGAGCGTTGACGCAGAGCTCTACTGAAATAGACCCGACCACCCCCCTCGGAGTGCAGTCAGTGCGAATTTCGGCTTTTTATAACGCAGTACGGCGAAACCCGTGACGCCAATCAGGATGGCGAGGGGAGGGAAGGGGGACCAGCGTTTCATGAAGCGGACGCGAGAGGCGTTGTAATAGAAATCAAACGAAGGGTTATTTCCCCAGCCCCCCAGCGAAGCTCCTCCTTTGTGCCACACAATGGAGTTTTCGGCGACTATAAGACGCCACCCTGCTCGTTTGAGGCGAAAGGAAAGATCGGTGTCTTCCCAATAGAAGAAGAAGCTCTCGTCAAAAAGCCCCACTTCCCTCAGCGCTTCTGCTCGGAGGAGGAGGCTGGCTCCGGTCAGGTAGTCAGGGAGACCCGGGGTTCTCAGAGGCCAACTCCTTCCAATCCAGAGGTTGACCTTTCCTCCTCCCCAGGCCTGGATCTGGTCTGGGGGCTCGAAATCGTAAATCACCGAGCCGACCCCTCCCACTCTAGGGTCCCGTTCAGCCGTTTCCACAAGAGCCTCGAGCGCTTTGGGGTCGACTCGGGTGTCAGTGTTGAGGAGCCAGATGTACTCAGCTTGCGCTTCAAGAGCCGCTCGAATGCCTAGATTGCATCCTCCTCCAAAGCCCAGGTTCTTGGTGGATTCGATGAGATGAAGATCCGGAACCGCCTGTCTAAGCTGCTTAACCGAGTCGTTGGGGGAAGCGTTGTCCACCACCACGATGTGGTGGTTGGTGTACTCGAGGTTCTTGAGCGAGTCGAGGCACGAGAGCGTCTCCTGCCAGTTTTGGAAGTTGAGAAGGACGATCCAGACAAGGGGCTCTGCCATCTAGTCTCCTGAAGGAGCGTTCCACTTCTCTAAACACTCTCTGAGACGACTTTTGCTCACACCTCTTGCCTCAAGGATCCTGCGGTAGGCCTCAAGGTCAAGGCATGCAAGGAGAGCTTCTCGCTCGGTCTTCGAGAGCCGAATGCCCCCAAGGCGGTGCTCGAGGAAGCTCGACCAGGCGAGGGGTACTTTTTCGGCTACAAACTCGCTGATCGCCTCCGCATAGGCTTGGATCTCTTTTTGCGCGTGCCAGTCTAATCTCAATTCGAGAAAATGCAACAGATTATGAAGATCGATCTTCCAGTAAAACTCCGTGTAGAGGCCGACTGGGAGCACCTCGCGAGCGAGCTCCCGAGCGAGCCCTAGTCCGAGGAGCTCTTGGTACGTCTGATAAGCCTCTTCGTGTAGAGCTTTGATTCTGTCCGCAGCTTGATGAGCCTCATTCTCGGGTAGAGTGCCTTCTCCCACTTGCTTGTTCCTCGTGCTCTGGGCTCTGAGCTCCTCAGCAGCCGGTTGGTAAAACTCTTCGCTCATGATCGAATATCGGGCGCTGATCTCGTTGACCGAGGCGGTGCGGTGGCGGAGCATCTGCCGAGCGACGAAGATTGGAGCCTTGATATGGAACGTGAAGTCGACCATCTCGAAGGGGGAGGTGTGGCCATGGCGCATGAGGTAATCGATCAAAGCAGCATCTTCCCTAAGGGTCTTGGTCCCCTCGCCATAGCTTACCCGAGCGGCCTGGACGATCCGGGTATCGGAGCCTAGGAAGTCGATCAGCCGAACCCAACCGCGATCAAGCACCTTCCTATCCACGCTCTCCCACCACTTCCTCTACCAGCTCTTTGTACTTCAAAACAGCTCGTTCCACCGTGAATCTCTCCCAAGCCTCAGGGGGCGCGTGGATCGGCTTCTCGAGGGCTTTGAGAATTCCCTCAGCGAGCGCTTCAGGCCTGCTTGGAGGAACCAGATATCCCCACTTCCCCCCTTCGAGAATCTCCGCTGGTTCATAAGGGCAGTCGGTGGAGACGATGGGGGTACCGAGTGCGAGGGCCTCAGCGAGAACCATGGCAAAAGACTCCCAAACCGAGCTCAGCACGAAGACCGAGGCTCGCTTCATGAACTTGAAGGGATTGTGCTGAAAACCTGGGAGGTCAACAGACTCTTCCAATCCAAGCTCTCGAATGAGCGAGGTAAGGGCACCTTGCTCGCCTCCTTCGCCCAGGATCACGAGCTTAGCATCCACTTGTTTTCTTACCTTAGCGAAAGCCCGGATCAGAGTGGGGAAGTCTTTCTGTGGATCCAGCCTCCCCACTCCCAGGATCACTGGCTCCTTCCCTTGAAAGAAGGGATGCTCGACTTCCTCCTCAGCCATCCGGAAAAGCTCATCGTCAACCGCCGGATTGTAGATCGTCCTGGCCTTAGCTGGGTTGACCCCACGCCGGATCAGCATTTGGGTAATTCCCTCCGAGACACCCACGGCTCGATCTGCCCTACGGTGGGCGAAGCTGGCAAGCCTATCGCCGAGCCGAGCTCTGAGACCAGACCAAGTGTAAGGAGGGGGGAAATTTTTGGTAAAATATTCAAGATTTGAATGCTCAGTCACAATAAAGCCAGTCACTTTGGAGTCTAACCATGATTTCGCCATGATACTGGTAATGTTGGGAACTATGCTGTGAGCGATAACCGCCCTGGGTGCCGCTTTCTGAATATAAGAAATAAACTTTCCAGCTGCCGGTATAAGTATTGGAGCAATGGAAGCTTCTGGACTTCTGCGAATCCCCAAAGAATGAAATTTGGCACTCTTGGGCTTTGAGAGTTGGGATATTTGTTCAGAAAGCTCATAGGCAATTACAAATTCAACCTCGAACCACTGGCTGAGTCCTTGAGCAAGGCGGGTAGAAATGTTTTCTACAGCGCCTCTGTATAAGCTCGAGCCATATACCACTACCTTCATTTCTAAAGTTATATCTTAACCCAAGTTGCTACCTAATCCTGGGTCTGAAAAAATAGTGGCCGCCATGCTTTCGCGTATCATAGCGGCCTTTTGCATGATCGACGATGCTCTCCAAGCCCTGGGCCACCAGGATGACCCCCAAGCCAAAACACCTGCATCCGCCATCCTCACCCTGGCCGTCCACAAGGTACGCTCTCGCGTGACCGCCGCCATGGAACTCGGCGGCAAGCACAACAGGACCCTGGCCCTCGCCAAAGACCTGAACCTCTTCGCCCACGTTCCCTCTCCAAGCTGCTTCAACCGCAGGCTCCACACCCTCTACCCCCTCCTCCTGCCTCTTCTCCACCTCCTGGCCCAGGTCTGGAAGAAGCTCCACCAGGCCCAGGCCTATGCCTTGGACACCTTTCCCCTCCCCACCTGCGAGAAGATTCGTGCTCCCGCTCCCGCCTCTTCCCGGACAGGGCCTACCGCGGGTTTGTCCCCAGCAAGCGGGTCTACTTCCACGGCCTCAAGCTCCACCTCCTGGTGGACGACGGGAAGTTCGTCCACGAGGTGAACCTGACTCCGGGAAGTTTCCACGACCTGGTTTCCCTACTCCTGCTTCCCCTGGACCTTCCCGAGGGGGCGGAGCTCTGCCTGGACCGGGGGTACGAGCGCCATCTGTACGAGGACCTGCTTCGGGAGGCACAGGGGGTCTTCCATGGTCATCCGCAGGAGGAACAGCCGAAGGTATGTGCCCTGGCTGCAGTACCTGGCCATCGTGGGGCGGAGGGTGGTAAAGACGGTGGGGGGTATGCTCCACGCTATGTTTCCCCAGCGCATCCACGCGGTGACCCAAGAGGGCTTCGTCATCAAGGTCCTCACCTTCGTCCTGGCCCACAACCTCGTTCTCATGGCCCAGAAAATACTTGGGTAGCAACTTGGGTTATCTTAATTGCGCATACGACAAAATTCCCGAGAAGCGGGTAGGAGCTGATCAAGATAGGGTTGCCCCACCGGAGGTCATCCCATGGTAGCAGGCTGATCGAAGTTGTGCGACCCCGTCTAAACTGCATCGAGCCAGACTGCCTTGACCCTAACTCTTATCCGGATTCGTAGTCTCAACTTGGCCTATGCCGCACTAGGGTTGAACCCATAGGTTCAGATACTACCGTTGTTGAAGGCTTCTCGCCTAGTTCAGGTTCAGGAAATCCATCGGGCACCTGATCTATCAACCTGCTCTTCGCTGGGATAGCGCATCAGAAGGTGGCCTACCCCCTGGTATAAGCGCTGTTTGGGCAGTCGCCTGCGGGAGCGACGAAGGTTGCCAAAGAGTGCGAGATCCTCCTCGCAGATCGGGAGTTTGCCTGCACGGGCGCTTTGTGCCTGCCTTGGTGCAAGCTGCCCTCCTCCTGTCACTGTCAGCCATCGGGTGAGCTACAGCAAAAGCTGTCCTGCAGCATAGTTCCAATGTCTGCGCGATGACGCCCGACCCAAGCTGGTCACATTCTAGGGATAACGGGAACTGAAGGTAGTGTCGCTTATTTTGTGGGTTAGGAACAGAGAGGCAGATGGACCGGGAAGAGATCCAGAGGTTGACCAAGGAAGAGATCAGCCGGCGCATCCGGGAGGGTGTGAAGGCCGCTATAGGTCACG
>OGCG01000622.1_pt1 | contig 20881 bp, 15 predicted proteins | sample 1570061 | NCBI WGS metagenome assembly OGCG01 (sample SAMN06268698, study PRJEB24515) | hot springs metagenome | isolation source: Joseph's Coat, Yellowstone National Park, Washington, USA | place: USA:Joseph's Coat, Yellowstone National Park, Washington, USA
GAGCACCCAATCTGGAAGGAATCAAAATGTATTAACTGTGGTTTAACCTATAGCAGGGATAAATTAGCATCGCTATCAATTTCTGTTAGGGGATTAAGCCTATGCGGTACCCCGTTTACCGTGAGTGGCAGTGCCTCTTGGCATTCAATGAAGGGTAATTACCTGTACCATCCTGATCATGTAATTATTGAGAATGTCAATGACTGCAAGAAAGAAATGCATAATAATGCATAGTATTTCATGAACGGATATTTTATATACCATTACAATAAATAAGGCAATATTATCACTAAAAATGGTAAGTATTGAATAGTGAAAGATATATTATATTTTAGTATGGTAGGAAAAGCGAAGATAGGTGATTTTTACTACTGTTTTGCATGTAAAACACAAGTAGAAATCACTACAAAGAAATGCCCTTCATGTAATGCTATTTTTGATAAAATAATTAAAGCCAAGAAATGTGCAAAATGCGGTAATATATACAAAGAAGAGTTGAATAAGTGTCCTAAGTGTGGTAGCAGTAGGTTTCTTACTATAGAGGAAATTGAAAAAGGGATCGTAGTAGACATAAATGAAGGATCTAACAAACAAAATTCATCATCTAATGTTTTTGTTCCTGAACCTAAAAAAGATATGCCTATTGCTCCGCCTAAACCCACACCCACTGAACCTAAAAAAGATATGCCTACTGCTCCGCCTAAACCTACACCCACTGAACCTAAAAAAGATATGTCTACTGCTCCGCCTAAACCTACACCCACTGAACCTAAAAAAGATATGCCTGCTGCTCCACCTAAACCCACATCCGCTGAACCTAAAAAAGATATGCCTGCTGCTCCACCTAAACCCACACCCACTGAACCTAAAAAAGATATGCCTGCTGCTCCACCTAAACCCACACCCACTGAACCTAAAAAAGATGCTGTACAAGATGAACAAAGTAACCAAAAGATATTGGAAGAGGGGAATAGCTTAGGATTGGAAGAGATCGTTAATAAAAAGATAGATAGTTTAGAGGATCTCGTAACAACCAATTTAAAAAGGCAGTTAAAGGATTTGGAAATTGATGAGGAAACAGATAAAAGTAAAGAGATTAAGAAAATAAGTACAAAATTAAATGATGAAGAATTTTTAAACGAAATGTCTAAACTAGCAGAAAAAAGTGTGCTTAATAAAGATAATACAGAAGTTGAACATAATTTATATAATGAAATTGTTAAAACAATTGATGAAGAATTAATAAAATTACTAGATAATGAATTTCAAATAACCGATGATAAAAAAACAGAATTAAAAAACAAAATTAGCGGTTATATAAAAGATATTGACAATGATCCAGATAAGATATTGGCAATTATAAAAAACATATTGGAAATTTATGAAAATGAGATTTCAAATGAATTAATAGAGATTAAAAAATTGAGTTATAATAGGAAATTAGAAATTGATAGATTGTCTACAATAATTAAAGAAAAAAACATTTTTGAAAAAGAGGTTATATCCATTATAAAAATTTTGGATGATTTGTTAGAGTATTTACCAGAGGATAAAATAAAATACTTTGCATCTTTACCAGAATTTAAAATATATAGTAGTATTTTAGATAAGATCAAAGATAAGGATGGATGAAAATGGGATTGAAAGATAAGGCTTCTTCTCTTATTGAGAACGAAGATAAATCAATAAAAAAATCCAAAAAAAAAGGAGAAATGGATGATAATCATATTACAGAAGATGACACAAATATTGAAGCACAAAATACAGGCAAAGAAGATTCAACCCTTACTTCAGATGAAGATATAATAGAAAAATTAAAAGATGTTGATATTAATAATATTAAGATTGATCTTCCATCACTTGATAAACTGAAGGAATCTCTAGATGATCAGAAAAATCAACTGCAGGATTTAGACAAAAAAATTAAAGAAAAATCAGATATGTTATCCAATATCGACGAAGAAATATCCACTAAAAGTTCAGTTTTAGAACAACTGAAAAAAACAATTGAAGATTCAAGGGATAAATTAGATAAGATTAATAACGAACTCAACGACAAAAGTTCAAAGTTGGAGATTGTAAATAAGGATTTGGATAAAGCCGAAAAACTGAATGAATCCATAAGCAAGCTAGAAAATCAATTACTGGATTTAGACAAAAAAATTAAAGAAAAAACCAGTATGTTATCTAACATAGAAAAGGAAATTAATATAAAAAATCAAGCATTAGAGGAGATTAAGGAAGCTGAAAAAGTTAAACATATAGAAAATGAGAAAATACAAAATGAATTTAATGAACTTAATGATCAAATTATAATATTAAATAAAAAGAAGGATGAACTTAATTATACTGTGAATTCTCTTCAGAAAGACCTTGAAAAGATTAATAAAGTGATTGAACTAAAGAAAGAGGAACTAAAAATTGCGGAAAATAATCTTTTAACACTAAAGGATCAGCTAAAAAGCGGATTAGACAATAAAAATGAGATGGAAAAAAAGTTTAAAGAATTGAACGAAGTAATTACTGAAATGAAGCAAGGTGCTGTTGCATTAATGAGATACGGTGAGTTTAAAAGTAAAAAAAATTATGAATTGTTAGAAAATGAATTAAACTTGAGAAAAAAGCAAATTGAAGATGATGAAAAAAGGCTTAAGGATTTATATGATGAAAAAGAGAGGATCATTAAAGAAAAGGAAAAAGAATTAAACATGCTAAAAAATGCTTTGATGGAAAGGGAAATGGCTTTACAAAATAAGGAAGAATTGATAAAAAAGGAGGAAGAAATCTTTGTTAGGGACAAAGGTGAAATTAAGGACGTATGGAACAAAATCAATGTTGTAATTCAAGATATGTCTAATAAAGAACACAGTGTAGAAGAGCACATAGCAGAAATATTTAACAAAAAAGAATTAGAGTTAAAACAAAAATATGATGAGTTATCCTCTAAAATCGAAGAATTAAAAAAAGTACAGGAAGAATTAAAAATAAAAGAACAAAATATCGATTCCCGTGAAAACGAAGTGATTAAAAGGGAGAGTATTGTTATGTACAAAGAGAGGGATTTAGAGGAGAAAGATAAAGAGATAAAGAAAAAGATGGAACAACTGGAACTTTTAAAAAGTAAAATTACAAATAATTTATGATAATTATATAAACCAGGATAAATGATTTTATGACAAAATTGACGCCAGATTTATTTTTAGCTTATTTATATGAAATAGGAGAGAAGAAAAAAGAATATATACATACCTACATGGATATATCTGTTAAAACAGGTTTTTCATTTAGTACAAGCACTATTTCGAAACAAATGCATGTGCTATACAAATTTAAATATGTTACCAAATACAATAAACTAGTTAGGTATAGCACCAACCAAAAAAAGAGGGTCCATGGATATATGCTCACTAAATCAGGATACAAGCGTGCTATAGCCATATTAGAAAAAATAAAAAAATATAAAATTTATGTGATTAATAATGATAGTACTATTATAAGGACTACTGTAGAAAAGTTGTACTATAGTATGAAAGTAAAAATTCCATTAAGTAAAATTTTTTTATTATTACAGTACAATATTTTTGATGTAAGAAAACATATTTTACCCTATGATGCAGAGAACATGACTATCAATATTCCTTTCCAGGTTATAGACACATTTGTTGGTAGGACAAGGGAATTAAATGTAATAACACAGTTTATGAATGGCAATGAAAATATTTTATTTGTTCATGGTGTAGAGGGTGTTGGAAAAACAACTTTGATACAATATTTTCTTAGCAACAACAATATAAAATATGTATATATAAATGGGGACAAAATGAGCTCCTATAAATCAATTGTATTAGCTATAATATTTAAAGCTGGTATAGAATATTATTCATCATATAGGGAATATTCAACATATATATCTAAGGATACATTTATAGAACATTCATTATTTATATCAAAAATTTTACAATCTAAAGAAATTACAATAGTTATAGATGATTATCACCTTTTTGGTGAGAATATAAAGAAGTTCATAGAATATACAATAAAAGAATGCAACATTACAAACAAAAAAATAAAGTGGATTATAATTTCAAGAGAGGAAGAAAATACGCTCTTAAAATTCCAAGGATGTAGAAAATTGGATTTGGAAGGCCTTAGGTTAATAAACGTAAAGGAGTTGATTTCAAAAAGGATAGGAAATGTTACAGATATAGAAAATATTTATAACAAAACAAATGGGATTCCTCTATTGGTTTTAAAATACATAGATGGAACGTTGGATACCAACTTAAAGGAAATATTGAATATATTGCCAATAGATGAAAAACAGATATTATACGCCTTGTCTACTCTCGAATACCCCATTAAAGAAGAATGGTTCAAACAAAATTTTAACGATAAAGCCCTTGAAAGGTTAATATCAAAAAATTATATAAAAAGGTATCAGGACGGCACAGTTTTATTGCAAAAATATCTTCAAGAATATATAATAAAAAACGTACCTAAAGAAGATATTGCACCTATAGCTAAGAAATTGCTGCCCTATTTTGAAACAGAAAACAACGTTCAATCTAGTATTGAACTCCTTAAACTGAATATATTAACAAACGAACTAAACGCGTTTGTTGATAAAATTGTGTATTGTGGAGATATTATAATAAACAATGGCTATGGCATTGAATTTCATAAAATAATCAATGAGGCATTGGATAAAGACATTCAAAATAAATATGTGTTGTATTACTATTTGGGATTGGTGGTTAAGAACGAAGGCAACTACAAAAAAGCGATAAATTACTTGAAAAAATCATTGGATATGTATAAAATGAGCATAGATAAACAAATAGATCCTATTAACATATATTTTCAGATAGTTCGTTTATATGAACATTTAAACGACATACCTGCAGTAGAGAAATATTTGAAATCCATGGAATTACTTATCAACAAGCAAAACCAGAGAGTGTTTTTACATAAATATTATTTTGCAAATGGAATAATGTATACATTGCGCAAGGATAACAAAAAAGCCTTGTATATGTATAATAAATGCATTTTATATTCAAAAAAATATAAAGATTACAATATTTATGTTAATGCACTTTACGAAAAGGGGAGGATCCTGGAATTAAGCGATCATAAAGAAAAAGCAAACAAAATATTTTCACAATTAATCAAAATAGCAGAAAAAAACAATTTGAATTATTATGTTGGAGTAGGATATCTTGGGAAAGGGCATTATTACTTTAAAAATAAAATGTATAAGATAGCTTATGAATATTTTCATCACGCTGTAGAGGTATTTAGCAAAATGGGGGATTCGTTAATGTTTGCATATGCATTGCTTGATGAATCTATAATGCTGATCAATATGCATAAATATGAACATATCGATGAAACCCTTGGTGTATGCTTGGGCATATTTAAAAAGGTAGGTATAAAAAATATGGTATCAGATGTAAAAGATATCATGAAAAAAGCAAAACAAGATATGAATAATTTGTAAATTTGATTTTTCTTAACGTTGGCTATAAATTAAGAATGCTGTTGTATACCTCAATTATTTTATCCACAACTTTATTCCAATTAAACTTGGAAATTACAGTATCTCTTGCATTTTGCCGTATTTTTTTCATTAACACTTCGTTTTTAAATACATATTCAATTTTTTCATTGATATCTGTTTCTATCATAGGATTAAACAAAAAACCGTTCTGTCCATTTACAACAAGTTCTCTTACACCAGGAATGTCTGAAACAATAACAACTTTCCCACTAGCCATTGCTTCCAATGTAGCCATTCCAAAGGCTTCTAACCTAGACAACGAAGGTAAAACAAATACATCAGAGGCGGCATAATAATAGGGCAATTCCTCATCAGAAACATTGGTGGCAAAATTAATGCGATTATTTACATTATAAAAAGTAGCAAGATTTTTCAATTTATTTAACAACGGGCCATTGCCTACAACCAATAAAAAATATTCCTTTGGCAATCTAGAGAGTGCTTTAATGAGAAAATCTACGTTTTTATGTGGAACCAATCTACCTACGAACAATATTACTTTTTTATCATTAATTCTGAGTTTTTCCCTGATTATATTCCTGTCTATATCGGGATTGAATTTAATATAATCCACCGCAGAGGGGATTATATCTGGTTGTACATGCCATATCAACGAAGAGGTTTGCTGGTAACTTTTGGTATGGACAATAATCTTTTTGGCATTTTTTACTGTGTAATTAGCTAACGTAATTTGATAAAACTTGACTATGTATTTTCCTCCCACAATATGGGATAAATCCAAATCTGCATGATAAGTCATGCATGCAGGAATGGAATATTTTTTGCTAGCCATTATTGCCATAAAAGAGGTGACCGGGGGTGGCATGTGCAAATGCATAACATCAGGTTTGATTTTTTTTATATATTTACCTAACCCTACAGGAATTGGGGTGTTAAACAAATTTAAAGGTGTAAATGCCCTGTAAACAGGGATATTATCAATTACTTCGTATTCTGGTAAATTTTTTCTATCCCTTGAGGTTAGTATAACAACCTCTATATTCCTTTGAGATAGCCCTTTAGACAACCCTTTTACATGGCTTTCAACACCACCTATGTGAGGATAATAGTAAGGCGTTACCTGAAGAACCTTCAATGAATCACCGGATTATTAAGGGGTATCAGAAAATACAGTATGGCATACAGGGCATATCTTATCTTCTTTGCTTACAACACTCCCGCATTTTTCACATCTATATTCTATAAGATTTTTGGGTGGAACTATAATTTTTCCTTTCTTTTTAGGATTGCTAATAACCTTTTTTTCTTTCTTTGTTGTTTGTTTTAGAAGCTTTTCTGCTTCTACTTTGGATATACCCATTTCTTCTGCAAGCTTGTTTATTTTTAAATTGAGCTCATCTAATGGTATTGAGGATTCCCAACCGCATTTTGGACAACGTGTATAGTTATCTACAAGTAATTCGCCGCATCTTGGGCAATGGCTAGCAATATTGTCAAGTTCCTCTTCCAATGCCTTAAGGTCATCGAGTTCGTTTTGTACATTCTTTTGGCTTGATGAATTATCACTCATAATAAATCCCCTAATGTAAATATATAAAATATAGTTGTACTATCTAATAACTTTTTTGTATAGCATTGAAACCAAATTAATTGGGTTTCAATAATTTTATTGGTTATACGTACTTGCCGTAAATTCAAAAGGTCTATGCAGGCATTTTATTTATATTGATATTGCCCTTCAAAAAGAATTAGGCAAACCTTAAATTAAGTATATTGTATTATAAAAGCATGAATTATATATCTTTTGGACGGACAGGGATAAAAGTATCTCGTTTGGTTATAGGTAGCTGGTATTTGCCTCATTTAAAAGAATCTAAAAATGGCGTATATCCCGTGGATAAAGATACTAGCATAAAATTAATAAGGAAAGCGTATGACCTAGGCATAAATTTTTTTGATACTGCCGATGTCTATAGAGGGGTATACGATAGAAGTGGAAAAAATCCAGATTTTAGTAATATTGGAACTTCTGAAAAAATCATTGGAGAAGCACTAAAAGGTTATGATAGGGAATCCTTTGTAATCTCTACCAAAGTAATGGGCAGGGTAGGGCCGTTGGTAAATGATTCAGGCTTAAACAGGAAGCATGTTAAAAACGCAATTAAGAAAAGCCTTGAACGTTTGGGTATGGATTATGTAGACATTTACTTCATGCACGCTAATGACAATATGACCTCAATTGAGGAAGCTACTAGAACAATGAATTTGTTAATAAACGAAGGTAAAATACTTCATTACGGTGTATCTAATTTTGAAGCTTTTGAAATATCACAAATGTACAATTATGCCTTTAGTAGAGGGCTTGATGCACCTTCTGCAATACAAGATGAATATAACTTATTGAACAGGGGCATTGAAAAAACCAATTTAGTAGTAGCAAGCAGATATGATATGGCTTCGATGATCTATAGCCCGTTGGCACAAGGTATATTAGCTGGCAGGTATCTCAATAAAGGGAATGCCATTAGTAGGAAAGACTATGACCCTAAATTCATTGATGAGGTTAATTTTGAACTAAACAATAAAAAAGTTCAAAAATTGAATGAATTAGCTAAAACGAAAGGGCATACATGTGCACAACTTGCATTATCATGGCTTTTGAATCAGGGGAAATTTATTTTTCCTATAATAGGCATAAGCAATGAAGAACAATTGTTGGATAACCTTGGAGCCGTTGATATTTCTTTGAGCAATGAAGATTTGAAAGCGGTAAGCGAAATATTTCTGTGAGATGCATTATTATGGAAATTGGCATTGTAGGTAAACCGAATGCAGGAAAAAGCACTTTTTTTTCAGCTGTAACTGATACTGTTGTAGATATTGCAAATTATCCATTTACTACTATAGACCCAAACAAGGGCATAGGATATATACGTATTTCATGCCCCCATGTAGATGTTTCTGACCATTGCAACCCAAGAACAGGATTTTGCTTGAACAATATTAGATATGTACCTGTAGAATTGGTAGATGTAGCAGGATTGGTTCCTGGTGCCCATGAAGGAAAAGGCATGGGAAACAAGTTTCTAGATGACCTTAGGGTTGCCAATGGATTTATACAAGTTATAGATTCTTCTGGAAGCACTTCATTAACAGGTGAAATTGCTTCACCTGGTACCTATGATCCAGTTGAGGAAATAAAATTTTTGGAGGATGAATTGGCTTACTGGATAGTGGACATTATTACAAAAGACATTAAGAAAAATATAAGGAATATAACCATGGGGAATAAAACAGTAGAAGAGTATATATTTGATAAATTAGCAGGGCTAGGTATTTCTATGGAAGATATTTTAGCTGCAATGAGGGCTTCTCCCATTGACATATCAGGAGAAGACAAAGAAGCTTTGTTGTCCTTTGCCAAAAATTTGCTTAAAATATCTAAGCCTAGGATCATAGCAGGGAACAAAGCTGATATCGCCCCTGAAGAGAATATAACCCGTTTAAAAAAATTGTACGGCAATGAATTTTATCCAACAAGTGGAGATTATGAACTTACACTCAAAAAAGCCGCAAAACTCAAGATAATAGAATATTTCCCTGGAAGCCAGGATTTTAAGTATATAAAAGAGCCAAGTGTAAACCAAAAAAATGCATTGGAAAAGATTAGGCAGTATCTTGCTGTTCATAAATCCACAGGCGTTCAAGAAGTGATTGAAAAAATGATTTTTGAAAATATGGATAATGTTGTGGTATTTCCTGTGCAGGATGAAGGAAAATACACAGACTCTCAGGGAAATATATTACCAGATGCTATTATATTAAAAAAAGGGTCTACTGCAAGGGATTTAGCATATAAAATCCATACAGACCTTGGGAAAAATTTCATAAGGGCAGTAAATGCTAAAACAAAAATGGTTATAGGGCAAAACTACACTGTATCAATGGGAGATGTTATCAAAATAGTATCTAAAAAATAGTTTTTTATACTGTTAATATATTCTTTTTATATGGCATTGATTATCGGCAGTGAAATAAAGGAGTTTCCTGAAGATTTCAAATGGCTTAACATTGAGAATAAATTAACAAAAAAGGATCTCAAAGGGTCGGTTATTTTATTTGATTTTTGGACATATTGTTGCATAAATTGTATGCATATGCTTCCTGTCCTTTCTAAAATTGAAGAGAAATTCTCAAATGAGCCTTTTGTTGTTATTGGCATACACTCTGCCAAATTCTATAATGAGTCTATTGACCAGAACATAATGGAAGCAATACATAGGTATGGAATTAATCATCCTGTTATTGTAGATCAGGATATGGCAATATGGAATGAATATAATGTATACAGTTGGCCAACCATAATGGTGATAAATTCGGAAGGTAAAATTGTGTTCAGAGGTGAAGGGGAAATTAAATATGAACATTTGGAAAAGATAATAGAAAATACATTGTATGATGATAAGCTCCATAATACATTAAGAAAAAGTAAGCTAAATATAAAAAAGAAAGTTGTAGAACCTAGGAAGGGATTATATTATCCTTCCAAAATTGCCTTTTCTTCAGATATGAAATACATGGCAATATCTGACAGCAGTAACAACAGGATTGTTGTTGTAGAACGTGGGAGTGGCAATTTGGTTTGTACGATAGGCAATAAAATTAAGGGGTATTATGATGGTAATTTTAAAGAGGCAAAGTTTAATCAACCACAGGGAATAACATGGGTAAATAACGAATTGTATATTGCAGACACAGGCAATCATGCAATAAGAAAAGCCAATTTAGGGCAAGAAAAGGTTGAAACCATTGCTGGAACAGGTGAAATAGGGGATTTAAACGAACTGATAAAAAATGCAACTGAAAGGCGCTTGAATTCTCCCTGGGACCTTGCGTATGGAAATGGAAGGATCTATATAGCTATGGCAGGGTATCATCAGATATGGGTTTACGATATCAATAAAAAATACATTTACCCCTTTGCAGGGATGGGATACGAAAACCTTTTAGATGGAATGGCAAAGGAATCTTTGTTTGCACAGCCTAGCGGGATATCCTTTTACAATAATGCATTGTATATTGCGGATAGCGAGTCTTCTTCTATAAGGAAGATAGATTTGGAATCCAATTACGTTTCTACCATTGTAGGAAAAGGGCTTTTTCATTTTGGAGATGTAGATGGAAATTTTAATGAAGCTAAGCTACAACATCCAATTGGCATTGATGCCTTTGAAGATAAGATTTACGTTGCAGATACCTACAACCATGCAGTAAAGGTTATAAACATGAAGGAAAAACTTATAAGTACAATCATAGGATACAAACATAGTGTATGTAAGGTGGATGATCCAAATTGCGATACCCTTTTGCTTTATGAACCCAACGATGTGAAATTGTTTGAAAATACCCTGTATATTGCTGATACCAATAACCATTTGATAAGGTTGTACGATTTGGATAAAAATATATTGAATACATATAATATCAATGGTTTGGATTGATTGCTAACATGTTAAATTGTTGCATGATACGCTAAGCAGATCTTGGATGAAAACCACTTCTTTTGCAATATCGTTATCTAAATATTTCTTGTAAGGGAGAATATCTTCTACATTGATTATCTTTAAGGCTATTAAATGTGTGGATAATGCCCATGCATGTGCCCTCAGTTCTAAATCCTTAACCTTTAATAATTCTAGGTATTTTATTTTGGCTTTGCATATGGATTTTAATTCTATTTTTTCTAAAACAAAGAAATCAAGCATATTCCAGGCTTTGTACCGGTATTCAATATTTCTAGATTGCAACAATTCATAAAAAGATTTGAAATTCTTTTTTATCTTGTTTTTATGCAAAATTCCAGAATAATACATGCTGAATGCAAGCCTCCATGAGTTGGCTTTGATCCACAAAGCTTTAGAATCTAACAACATGTAAAAAAAAGGCAATTTGCTATGTACTATTTTGAGTAATTGAGGTGGTTTATTCTTAATGCTTAAAATGCCTTCCCATGCTGAGTACCTTGTTTCCTCGTTTTTGTGCTCCAATAAAACAGAAATTTTTGCTATGCCCTTTATATTAATAATGCCTTTATCAAAGAGTTCCACTACACTGCTCCATGCGTAAACTTTTATCCATAACGTTGGGCTTTCTAATAATTCATATAAAAAATGGAGCTGGGAAATAACCTGTTTTTTGTTGGCTTTATTTATTTTTATATTCTTCCATGCTTCTATCCTTTGATCTTCAGATATGCAACCAAGGGATGTTTTCATTTTATCCCTCAACAAATATGCACTTTTCACCCACCTTGATGCTTTGAGGAACGATATTACAATCTACCCCAAATTGCGAAATCAAAATGTACCTTAGAACTTCGGCACATATTTCTTCACCTATATTTTGTATGTTGGAGCACCCACCACATTTGGATATTTCTATTCTTATTTCGTTTTTCCCTGTGAATTCTAGTTTGCCCCTACCGAGAGATTTCCATTTTTCGGATAACTTTTGGAATAGCTCTTCTTTAGAATGGTACTCAATTCCTTTCAACAGGTTTATTGCTATATTTTTAGATATAAGCTGGACAAAATCTTCAATGGGGATTTTCAATTCATTCATATTGAAATTGACCATTACAAATTGAATGATTTCATGGAATAGCTGAAAGCTTTTGGGATCGTTTTTAAAGAAGGTTATTGAAAGGTCTGTGCTGTTCATTACATCTTTCTCTATCTTTTTGGTATGGAAATTGGTACATTTGGAAAGCAGTAAATTGATTATCTGGTTTGTTATATTTATAACTGCTTTGGAATTGGTCCATAAAATTGTTTCATTTTTGCTCAAGGTATGCAAGGCAGTATCTGAGATTAGAAAAATCATTACTTCAGAATCATCTATAATAATAAAATTGGAATTCATTACATTTGCACAGTGGTACAATGCCCCTATTTCATCGAATTTTTTTGCATTTTCGTAATTGGTATCACAAACCTCAGTAACAAAATAGATTTTAACATCCTCCTTGCTTTTTAATTCCAATGAATTGGCATATTCTGTAATCCTATAAAGATTGTATTTGGTTGTTACGATCTTTATGTTTTTTTTGGCTTGCTCTACCTTCATTTTTATAAAACTATCGATGGATCTTCTCCCTTCAATTATTCTAATTTTTTCTTCTTTGCCTGTTATATCTTCACTGTGTTTTACAGAAACCCATAATTTCTGTAGTTCTTCTTTGTTTTTATATATGGTATTTAATCGTTCTTTAACTTCATTAGTTAATATACTTACCGCATTCTTTAGGGGCATCGCTACAAATTTCATGGGGCGTTCGATCGTTGATTCTAGGATTCCTCTTTTTTCTAGGGATTGGAGTACACGATAAGTATTTACTCTTGGTATTTTAGTTTTAAAAGATACTTCTGAAGCTGTTAAAGGGCCATAAAAAGAGAGTGTAAAATATACCTTGGCTTCATCCTCTGAAAATCCAATATTCTTTAAATATTGAATAATAGTTTCGTTGCTAACAGATATCCCTTCATTGCTTAACATATTTACTAACTTAAATATGAACTCAGGAGTATAAAAAGGTATCAGGTTTACAGGGGTAAACAATAAACCTTAAAACCCCTTACATTTTATATGCCTCTTTAAACTTTCCCCATAAATTACAAATACAGTATTGCTGTTATAAGTTTTAATGGGCAAAGCATTAAAAATTATTTTTGTAGTATTATTGTTTTCTATGGCCATTGTTGCATTGGCATCAATGGTTCCTCAAAACAAGGCTTTGTATGTTAAAGCGATATCGCCAAATGAAAAAAGTTATAATATATATTTTTTTGAAATCGGATTGCCTAGCAATGCAAATTGGAGTGTAACAATAAACAATGCAACACATTATAGCACCAACAATTACATTGCATTTTCCTTTTCAAATGGAAACTATAGCTATACCGTAAATTCCGTCAAAGGGTATGATGCTAGTATAGTGCATGGTATGATATATGTTAAAAACAGCAATGTTTCTGTGCTTGTTTATTTTCAACCAGTTGCATCAAATATAAATTATTTTTATGGAAGTTTCCTTTTTTATATTTCTATCATTTCCGTAATTTTAGTTAGCTTGGCAATAATTTTAGTTATGAAGTTCACATTGGGTAAAAAGGATTCATTGCAGATTACACATGGCAATGCTAATGAAGCTAAAATGCCACCCTCCCAACCCATTTTTGCCCCTAATCCTCCAATGGATAATATCGTAAATAATCCACCTCAAGGTGTTGTTGCCAATGCAATTCCCCCTCCAGGCGTACAAGTTGAATTTCATTTTCAGGAAAATGCCGTAGCACCAAAGCAAGAATACATTACATGCCCTAAATGTGGTTATATAAATTTATCTGACCGTAAAAAATGCGATCATTGTGGGGAAACTTTATCCAAGTAATTGATTAGATAAGATATTCTATAAATACTCATAAAACATTATAGATAAATCTAGGTGGTTAGATATGGAAATTGATTTGGCATCTTTAAGAAAAGGTTCTGAACTTATTAAGAGGGGCTTTGCAAAAATGCAGAAAGGTGGAGTAATAATGGATGTAACCAATAAGGAACAAGCCAAAATAGCAGAGGATGCAGGAGCTGTTGCAGTTATGGCTTTGGAAAGGGTGCCCTCAGACATTCGTTTGGAAGGAGGAGTTGCTAGAATGGCAGACCCTCAGAAAATCAAAGAGATTATGGATGCTGTGTCTATACCTGTAATGGCAAAATGCAGGATAGGCCATTATTCGGAAGCCATTATTTTACAGGAAATAGGTGTGGATATGATTGATGAATCCGAGGTTTTAACTCCAGCAGATCCTTTTTACCATATAGATAAGCATGATTTTACAGTTCCTTTTGTTGCTGGAGCACGTGACCTTGGAGAAGCACTGAGAAGAATACAGGAAGGTGCAGCAATGATCCGAACCAAAGGTGAGGCAGGAACAGGCAATGTAATAGAAGCGGTAAGGCATATGAGGACTGTTATGTCTGCAATAAGGTCTCTTAAAGGCATGTCAATAGAAGAACTTGTTGGATATTCTAGGGAAATAAAAGTGCCACCTGAACTTGTTATCGAAACTGCCAAATTGCAAAGGTTGCCTGTTGTCAATTTCGCTGCTGGTGGAATTGCAACCCCCGCGGACGCTGCATTGATGATGCATCTTGGGGCAGATGGTGTCTTCGTTGGCTCTGGAATATTCAAATCAGAAAACCCTAAAAAGGTAGCGGAGGCAATTGTTATGGCAGTAACCAATTACAAAGACCCCTCAGTATTGTTGAAAGTATCAACGGGCTTGGGATCTGCTATGAAAGGCATTGATATTGAAAAGATTCCAAAAGAGTCTTTGCTGCAAACCAGAGGGATTTGATTAACTTTTTACCTTATTTTTCAACAATTCTAGGTAATATACACTGTTTAGGGAAGAGTATATTTCATATGCCTTGTTGTAATAATCTAGAGCTTTTTCTTTGTCCCCATATTCTTCATAAACCCTTGCTATGTTATTTGCTGCATTTGCTGTAATTTCTGGAACGTTAAAGTTCTTTATATCTTCGAAAATTTTATTGAGAACATCATCGTTGAGGGCATTGCCTTTTTTTATAGATATGTGTAGGCTGTTGATCTTACAATAGGAATTAATGATTTTATCCCCTATCCAAGAAGAAATTTTTAATGCTTTTTCATTCAGATCATTGGCAGTATCATAATCACCTAACATTACATATACATAGCTCATATGGTACAAGGCCCATGCCATTAAATCACTTTTTGATATTCTAGAAGCTATTTGGTATTCCATTTCATGCATATCTAAAGCTTTTTTCCAGTCATTGAGCAGTGAATATAAACTTCCTAAATTGTTGTAAACACGGCCCAATTCAGGGGAATCGCCTTTACTTGACAGATAATTGAGTGCGGTTAAATAATACTCTAACGAACCTGCTATATTCCCCGCTGATAAATTTATGTTTCCAAGGTCAATTTGCAGGCTTGCAATCATGGTTTCCTCTTTAATAGAGGTAGCAATTTTCAGGGCATCGTTGTAATACTTTGCTGAATCTTTTATTTTACCTTCTCTCCATAGAGAATATCCCATGCCGCGCATTGCACTTATTACCAAACTAGGCTCATTTATCTGCAATGCATTTTCCAAAGCCCTTTCAAAAGATTCTTTGGCGTTTTGATGGAGATTCATCGCTGCATAAATTTCCCCTTGCTTTATAAGGGATTTGATTTTCCTTATGTCTTTATCCATAACCACTGGAAGGAGCATTTGTTCTACTGTTACGCTCAGTGCATTTTCCCACATAGAACAATATTTGTACGCTTCACCGAGCCTTTCCAGTAAAATGTATTTTTTATCTGCATCTAAATCCTCGTTCAAGGTTTCAATGCATTTTTTGTAAAGGTTTATTACTTCAGGATAAGCATATTTGGATTTGGCAATATCCCCTGCAGACAATACGTATTTATATCCGTTTTCTGCATCTCCACTTTCAAGGTAATGGTACGCAATCTTGAACGCTTTTTCCATCACATCCAACGGGGCTTTTTCAAGGGCTATAGCATATTGCTTGTGCATTTCTTTTTGTATTGAAATGGGCATTTCAGATAAAACCACTTCCCTTATTTTTGCATGGAAGAATCTGTAGTGTTCTCTCCTTTCCCTTATAAACTGGAGCTCGATTAATTCCCTTATATCTTCCAACAAAGAATACCTGTTGTCTTGAATAAATATTTCAATATCGCTAAGGTTAAACTCCAATCCAACGATAGCGGCTATTTCTAGTATCTTCATTTTTTTCTTATCTAATTTGTTTATGCGGTATTTTATGATATCATAAATTTTCTGGGGTATTGTTGCATGTATATGGCTTTTTGAAAAAGTGCCTTCTTGCTGATAAACTTTAATGAGTTCTATTAAATAAAAAGGATTCCCTTCAGATTCTTCATATATATTGTTGACAATAGCATCATCAATATCTTTGTTTAGAAGCCCTTTGGCTAATTTAATGCCGTCTTCAGGTTCAAGATTCTGCAGCATTATCCTAATTACGTTGGGTTCCCTGCTTAAAATCCCTATTGTTTCTTTAAGCTTGGTGTTATCTGCCACTTCTTCTGTCCTGTAAGTTCCTACAAAGAAAATTGGCTTGTTTGATATCCTTGGAACCATATATTGTATGAAATCCAAGGAGGTTTCATCCGCCCATTGCAGGTCATCTAGGCATATCATTATAGGATTGTTCTTTGCAATCTCTAATATGTTATGGAGTATGTAATTAAAAATTAAGTCTCTGCCTGCACCTGTACTTACCCCCCATTCTTTTCCGTTGTATGCAGGATGGTTTATAAGTTTTTCAAGATAAACTCTAGCCTCTTTAAGTTGGGTTATATCACCATTCCAGTTATCAATGGCTGTTTTGTACTGTTCTTCAATGATTTTCAGTGTGTTTTTGGCATCTTCCTCTAACAAGCTGTTTTCTTTTCCATGTAAAACAAAAATCAACCCTATTTTATTCTTTTTTATTGAATAGAACCTTACATTTCCAAAATCCATGCCAGATATATCATATTCCATAGATGAAGATTTCACATTTATGCTCGTATGTACAAAATTGAATATGATTTCATACATTGAGGTGAGCAATGAAGGGTCTATTTTGGAATCAGATTTTTCAATTTTTGTTATAAGTAATCCAGACGGCCCAATGAAATATATGGCTTCTATTTCTGGTGAGATAATAGAGGTGTTAATAGGGTTAGGGGAGATTGTTCCAAAGGCATCTTGGAAAGGGCTCAATGGTGTAAGAGGTGTATGGTTGCACTTACCTAAAAAGGGTTTTACTCCGAGGGCAGGCGAGGTTCTAATCCCTTCGTATAAAATTTTACTTTTTCCACTTCCGCCTTCTCCACCTATCAAAACCAAACTGCCTTCGTTGCTAATCGCTTTTTTTAACCCTTCTAATATAATGGAAAACTCTTTAACCCTATCTACTAACGGAGGAGAAGGTGGTAATTTGATTCCTTGTATATCCATGTTAATCAATGTTAAATTAAAATTGAAATAAGATTATATTTTTTACTACAAGATTTTAACGAATATGGTCCAATGTGAAGGAACCTATGTTTATCGACTTCCTTGTAAATGTGAAGTTTATTGGCGCCCTTGATTGCACATCAGTTATGCCTTTTATAGAGAAAAAGGTTTTTAAATTCTCTATTTTAATAGCGATTTCTCCATCCATCATATGGTTTAAGGTTTGTATATCAGAATCTGCATGTACACCTGTTTCAACCAAATACATGGAAACAGCATTTTCTATTTTTCTTTTCCCAGCAAAGGGCTGAAGGAATTTAAATGCCTCTGTTGGGCTGCTGATTGTTATTAATGTAGTCAATGACTCGAATATGAGCCTATAATAGGGATGCTTTTCTTTTAATTCTGCTGTTATGCCATCCACTACCCTTGAAAGAGTAGCAAAATCGTTCTGCTTTTCAAGGTATGTTGCATAGCTCGCAGAGATTTCTTCACCTTTTACTGTTTTGGTATACATGTCTACATATTTTACCAATTCCATAGAATGGTATTGCTGGTATGTTGGTACGATATAAGACATATCTGCCGAAAATTGTTGGATTGTCTTATCTGTAAGGATTACTACCGCAGGAATTCCCTTTTTCAATCCCTCTAAAATAAAAGAGTTTAAAAACAATTCTTTTCCTGAATGGGCAGGGCCACTTATTAGAACGTTAGATCCCATTGGAATGCCACCATACATCAAGTCGTCTAGCCTAGCTATTCCTGTTTTCACTTTTTGTTCCTTTACTTCTAATGTCCTTTCTGCTTCATTCATTTTGATTTCGTCGCCAACCAACCCCTTTTCTTTATTGATTATCTCCTGAAGCTTTGCATTTATGTATTTTTCCCTTGCCTTGAGTTCTTCTTCTTTCTTTATTATCTCGTTTTCCATATCTTTAAGTTTTTTGCTGTATTGCAGGCTATCTAGGCTTACATTTGCCTTTTTTGCTTCTTCTAAATTATATTCCATAGTCTTTTTGGCATTATCTAACTGCTCTTCTCTTTTTCTAAGGTCTTCAGTCCATCTATTGATTTCATCCTGTTTGGATATCAGCAATTCATTGACCTTTTTATTTTCTTCTTCTAGTTTTATCAATTGATCTTTTAAACGTTCATTTTCATTTTTTAAGTTGTTCAATGTTTCTTCAACATTGAGATATTTACTCATTTTTTCATTAACTGTTGTATCCAACGTTTGCCTATCCATTGAAAGCAGTTTTATTTTTTCCTGCAAACTTGTATTCTCAGCCTTCATCTTTTCAATTGTTTGCTCATACTCGCTTATTTTTTTCTTCATTTCCTGGTTATCTAAAAGCAAGGTTTTAGCCAACTGGCTGCTAGACGATATAGCCTGTTCATTTCCGGAAGATAAAACTGATTCCTTTAGTTTTTTAAGTTCTTCATTTAATTTATTGTATTCTTCTTTTATTTTGTTGTTTTCTTCTATTAAAGCTTTTTCTTTTTCTTCAAACTTTTTATTTTCTTGTGCACGTATATATTTTATAAGTGCTACACTACCTGCCATCAATTTTTTCATTTCTGACTCAAGATTCTTTCTTTTCATTGTTTCAGATTCCAATTCCTTTGCTTTTTGAACATTGTCTTCAATGATTTTCATAGGGTTTAGTTCATTGGTTTTCATTTGGTCCGCATATTTTTTAAGTATGTTAAACGCAGCTTCTTCCCTAATTCTTAAAACTTCTAGATCTTCTTGTGAAATTTGTTTCTTTTTTATTATAGGTGCCTTCACATTGGATTGGTCGTTGATCCATTGATCAATGCTGTCAATATCCCCTTCTACCCATTTAGAAACCACATCTTCTACCTGTATATCCTCTTCTTTGGTTTCTTTTGGTTCCTCTTCATTTTTCTTGGGTACGCTTTCTTTTTCAGCTTCATCCAGCCATTTTTTCATCGTTTCGTCAAGTTCTATATTGGTCGTACCGTCTAGAGATACCTCTGTTGAATTTACTGCATCACTTTGAGCGATAATTCTTTCAGCTTCTAATGAGGGGATACCCAGTCCAACCAATTGATCTTTTTCAGCCTTAGCTAGGCTGGATATAGTGCTATATCCAGAATCCACTAAGATCTCTGCATTTATCCTTGAAATGCCAAAAAGATCTATGAACATTTCAATGACTTCTTCTCTATTTTTTATGTTGACTGAATCTGGCATTTAATCTTCACCACATGAAACTTTAAACAAATACATGCTTACAGATATTCCTATCTATTATGTTTTAGATATTTAACATTTATTAGGTTAATGTCTAATTGTGTTACTTTAATAACCAATACAGATAATGGGCTAATCACAATACAATAATATTTCCTTCAGTTGCCCATTCTACCTTTTTTTCTAATATGTTGCCTTTTTCATCTAAAAATTCACTGTAATAACCTAAAGTTGAAGACATTATCGCTTTATTTGAACCATCGTTATATTTAAGCAATTTCGGATAAAAAGGTGTTTGCGGTTGATCTTTGAATTGGGAATAATAGCAAATATAGTTATTGCCTTCCCTGTTAACAACAAGGCATATGAGGTTTAAAAAATTGGATAAATTATTTTCATTAACGAACTCAAGTGCCTTTTGGAGCCTGCCTATAAATTCCCCTTCTAGTTTTTCTATATACATGGAAAATATTTCAGAGTCTGAGACATTCTTGGCATTATTAATACCTAAATTTTTTGCAATTTCTGATTTTTCGATAAACCCATTATGCGCTATATACGCAATTTCTTTACTGTTTATACGTATTGTGAATGGATGGGAATTAAATGCCCCCTGCTTAGGCTCTTTGTCAGAGGATAGCCTTGCATGTAATAATCCAAAATAATTGCCAACCTTTTCATCAAAAAAAGTTTGAATATTAGTTTTGTTCAATGGGGTGGTATGCCTAACATATTCCTCACTTTCCCCATTGATTAAAACTCCGCCCCATCCATCTTTGTGTGCTATGCCTCCTTTAAAAACATCTTTTTGAGATGATTTGTATAGAGATTCCATCATTTGTATGCCAAAATCTACATTTCCATAGTATCCAAACATTCTACACATATATTAATTAATTTGTTTTTAATATTTAAAGTTTATAAATATAATGCTGTGTTGAATAAATCCGCTAACGTCCTATCTTTGTTATATGTTTTTTTATACTTCTTATTATTTTCATTCTTTATGAACAGTTCAAATAATAAAAGAGGGGGTAAGCACCATAAAGATCA
>OGCG01000623.1_pt1 | contig 20857 bp, 20 predicted proteins | sample 1570061 | NCBI WGS metagenome assembly OGCG01 (sample SAMN06268698, study PRJEB24515) | hot springs metagenome | isolation source: Joseph's Coat, Yellowstone National Park, Washington, USA | place: USA:Joseph's Coat, Yellowstone National Park, Washington, USA
AGGTCCGCCGGGGGAATGGGCTCCAAACGCAGCAAATAGCGGCGCACCATCTCCGGGGACAGCGGCACCGGCTTGCCACCGGTAAACAGCGCCCGCCCGTCGGGAAAAATCTGGAAGACGCCATATTCCAATCCCTCCTTCTGAACGACATTGGGCAACGGTTGGGGCAGGGGCTTGCCATCGAAAGGGGTGGACGCCGACGCGACCGCACTCCAGAGGGCCGCCAACGCCATCAGCCTGGCTACGGTCCGGCCCGTGCCCACACGGGTGAAGATGGGGATGATGCTCATTTGCCCTCCTGCGCTTTTTGCTCCTGCTGCTCTTGCTCCAGCTCCCGGACGGCTTCCTCCGGAAGGTCCGGTGGGTCGTCGGGATAGTCCTCCTCCAAGATCCATCCGCGACAGCGCAGGTAACGCCATTCGGAGCGGGGCAGTGGGCGCAACACCACGCCCTCGCGCGAGGGAAAGAGGTGGGGCACAAGGGCGGCAAAGGCGACTTTGGAAACGTAGCGTTGACTGTAACCGCAATCGGGAACCCCACCCTCCGCCTTTTCTTGGGCGGTGCAGGCCCGCGTCCAGCCGATGGCGGCGATACTGAGGTCATGCGCCTGGATTTTGCGCCAGAGATCCAGGTTGGGGCCGTGGTACTCACAGTATTCGCAGCCCACGAGCTGTTTGCTGTACTCATCCATGAAGGGCGCGTAGTAGGGACCGCGGCGATACGCCGCCCCCCCCCTTTGTCACCAGCAATGGCTGCTTTTCCACGGCGATCCTGCGCTTTTCGGCGTCGGCCATGTCCATGCCTTTACCGTCTTTGGTGAGCAGCCACCGCTGTTCCTTGAGGGGAATGGGGTCGAGGCGGCGAAAATACCGGCGGATCGTTTCCGGCGGCAAATCCACCCGCATGCTGCGCGGCCCTTCCAATTCCCAAGGGGCATACGGGGCATACGCATGGAAATAAAGCCTGCCGTCCGGGTACAAGTACAGGCCCACTTGCAGCCGGTCTACATCACCCGCACGGTAGCCGTAGGTAGCGACCTCGTCGGGCACGAGGCTCGGAACCGCTCCTTGGGCGCCACCCCATCCCCAGATCCCCGCCACCACGAGGCAGGCGAAGATCCCGTGTCGCATCGATTTCCTCATATCTTTACCTCTGATTTTGGTGCCTCAGGTACCCCTTTCGGCTCCGCCTTCGGGAGCGGAATTACCACGGCAGCCTGGATGCAGCCCCTATCGGGGTTGATGGATACGGCATAGTTGACGGGATGGCCTCTATTGACGGGCTTACCTTCCTCATGGCCCTCCCATTTGGTGAACTGCGGCATTCCCGTGCTTTTGTTACCGCCCCCTACCGCCCCAAGCCACTCCGCATAATGGAGGTGTGCAGGGTAGTGGCGTGGACCTTCCTTTCCGCGGGCACCCGATTGTCCAATCACCTCGCCCGCATGCACCACTTGGCCATAAGTTACCTTGGATATGTCTAAATGGGTGTATTCCGTGTAGGCCAGCCGCCCATCCGCAAGCCGTTGCTCAAGAACGACGGTTCCAAAGGTACGATCGCGCAGCTCCAATGGAGAGGCACCCTTCCGCAGCCGTTTCCTGGTCAGAATAGCCCGCATTTTTACGATGCTCATTCTTGTCTCCTTTCGACGGTATCGAGCACTCATAAAATAAATTACAAAGGTAGCAAGGGGTTACTCGCTATGACAATGGTACCTGTTCGACCAACCCACCTTCTGGAGGGTGCGCCGATGAGGTTAGGCTAGGGCTTGTCTAGTTCCAGGGGGAGCAGTTGATTTCTAGCTCCCCGAGTATACTCCAATTGTTTTCATTATCTCCATGGTGAAATTTAAGGACAGGGTTTGATTACCCGAAGCGCAGATCTTTCGTTGCGTGCCTCTCGAGCCAATTTGCTCATAGATCGAGGCTCCCCGTAATGGGTCGATGAGCACATAGCGACTGTTTTATTTCGAGACTCGCGTCGCCATTAGGATACGAGGCGTACGATAATTTGGTATCGGTACCACCACGCGCAAGAAGTTTGTTTTTTCCGGATTGCTCAACATCACGCAAACTTAAGCTCGCTGGACTGACTTGTCTGGTTTCGAGGCAAAGCACAACGGTTTGCCGCGGCATCTCACACTCCCAGAGCGTTACGTTACCGCTGCCGCAATACCGATTTCTTGGAAGGTCATCCGTAGGTATTGACAACAACGACGATGCCGCCATTGCCGTAGAGAGAAGCAGTGGGGAAACCCCCGCAGCAAACAGTAAATTCCCAGACATTTTAATCAACCCCCTTTCATTTTTGCCAAAATTCCTAATGCTACTAAACATTACGAGTCTCCAAGCCAATCCATTTCATTAGCTCGATGCTAACCTCGGCCATCTGTTTACACAACTTGTAAAACTTAGTACCCAATATCCTCCTTGTGGAGTTTAAACGATCGACTAACGCGTGTCTGTCTTTACCATTCACCAGACCAGTTACCGCGAAATTAATCTGCGACAAGATTTTCCCCTGCTTGACCAGGCCATCGACCACGGACCCGATACCGCGATCAATCCAACATGGGATGGACCTCCGTCGTGGGTGGGTCCCTCGATGCTGGCATCGGGGACCGCAGCGACCGCTTTGGCCATTGGCAACGGGAATGGCTGTCGCCCGCGCGCTACTGGGTGAAGAGCGCCACGCTGGGGCCGGGCGTTAGTGTGCTCGGTGCACGCTGGGCACAGGCGCGGACGGATTTTGCCTTGCAGGATAGATTCACGATCTCCACGGCAACCTTGAGCGGCACCGGCCGGCAAACGGCTTGGTCTTTGCGGCAATCGACATTGAAGCCCGCCGCGGACGCGGCCACCCAACTCTGCACGATGGGAAGGATCTGGTCCCGATTTTGCCCGTCAGGCAAATAGACCCGCACGTTCCCGGACTTACCCTCACCCATGTACACATCATCGGCCGTCACCAGAGCCTCCACCTGCGCTTTCGGGCTGAGCACGACCATGGACTGAAGGATCGCCGCATGGGGAACAAAGCCCCAGACGACGCTGCGGCCATCGTCCAACGTCACCCGCGGCAGCGGCTGAAGGCCCAAGCCCTCCAGCAGTCGCTGGGTCAAGGATTCGCCTTCGGGCGTTGTCCAGCCTTGGCTCACGCGGACGATGGCTTTCACCGGCAGAGGCTGCTCCAACGCATCGCGCTGCCGGTGCAACTGCTGATGGCGCTCCTTTTCCACACGCAAAATACACTTGAGATCCTGACCACAGGCGTCGCGCTCGTCGTAATACCGCGCCTGCGCTTCGATCAAGGCTTTTTGCTGAGGACTGCCTTGGGGCAGAAGACTCGCCACATAGTGATACGCACCAGCCACGTACATGTCGTTGCGGAGCGCCTCAATTCTGAGTTTCTCCCCCGCGGGCGTCTTGTCCCCCGATTTATTACAAATCGCCTTGGCGGCTGGGCCTTGATTTTCCCGTCCCTGCCCAAGCCATCCGCACTGAATCTTGTCAAACGGCACCGACGCGGCCCAAGCGAAAGGACTACACAACAAACTGCTCCACACCAGCAGCCAGCGGATTTCTTTTTTCCCCATGACGTCACTCCTTCGTCAACACACCCCAGCCTTCTGCGGCCATCCCCGGTTTAAGGCTCGCCGCAATAATTTACCTCGCCCCCGTAATCTTCTACTATAAGAAGCCTCCTGCTTATCCGTTCTCGGAAAGACGCTCTTATCGGCTTTCTCCAAGGCATCCGCGAGCTCCTCCCACTTTCCTTCATAAACCATGGACCAAAAGTTCCGGCGCGTTATGGTCGCCTTTCTCGCTCCATTCGATATCGAGTGGATTTCATCGGCTGGCCCATAATTCCAGACAAAGTCTACCAAGACAGTCTGGACTTCGCTAGGAAGCTCTTTGTACGTTAAACTCGTCGTGTTGTAACGATCAAAGTTTCTTTCTGCTGCTGGCGCATATTTCTTTTCGAAATTCGCCAACTGAATCAGTTTAGCCTCGCTCCTTGTCAACCTCGGTTCATTACCTTTGATGGTGTTGAACGCCTTCCAACCTACTAGATGCTCGTCCATATACGGGGAGAGCTTATGGACTAAACGGTCAACATCCACGTTTCCGGGATTGCCGTGTTCACGAATGTAGGAATTGAGCGTCCTTTTCAGGTCTCCAGGCTTCTGATAAGCAAGGTCGAACCCGGTATCCACAGTAACCCCACTGATAAGCTGTGGCTTAATTTTTTTCACCAATACAGCATGTGTCGCTTCGTCATCACCCTTTATAGGTTTGGCAATATACCACCCTGGAACGTGACCTTCTAATACCAGACCACCCTCATATTTTGCCGTGAACTGCACATCGTATTTGTACGATTTCGTGCAATCCTGGGCGTTCGACGTTTCAGATGCATCCGACGCCACTGGCGAGGTCACTGGAGCCGTCGGAGCGTCTTTTTTACACTCCGGACGCATGGAGTCCATAGGAAAACAGGCCCGAGTGAACAAATCCAACTGATTCTGCCGCTTGTCGTAAGCGGCGGCGATACAGGCTTTATCCGCACCACAGGCGTCCCGCTCCTTGAGCCATTCGAATTGTCTTTTTTTCTGCTCCGCAACCAAACAGTCGTAGTTACCAGACTTGCTGAAGTGCTGGCGAAACAAAGCGTAGTCGCGACTGAGTTGATTGTCTTTGCGTTTCAGTTCCGGATCCGCACAGATCGCTTTCTCGGTGGGCGTGCTCGCTTTGCGGCAATCGAAGGCGGAAGCTGTGGTCGGGTCCGTCAAGGCCACGGCGAAGATCGAAAGTAACATGAAACTGCGGGACTGCGGCCCCGCGAGGGCTGTGATGGCGCGATTCATAATCAATTCCTCCAAAGATTCGCTTCAAGGCTCTGTGAAAATTGCCCTCAACCGCCGCAGGCGTAGGTCGGCGGCGGCGGGAGGTTCTCGCCGTAATCAGGAACGCCGGGATCCTCCGGCGGCAGCGGCTCGTAATCCGGCGGCTGCGACGGTGGATTCTTCGGCGGGGTGTAATCTTCATTGCCCCCGGTTCTGGGGGTTTGGAGATTGGCCACCTTTTGCAGGGCCTGCACGTTCGTGAAAGGCGTTTGCATGCGGAAGGTGGCCTCGGCGGTCAGGGGGAAGGTGGGCAAGTGGGAATGGTTGATGTCGGGTATAGGGTCAGAGCCGCTCTGGTTGGCGAAGACGCCTTGTCCGCCTTTGGGACTGCCCACTACACTGCCGCGGCCTTCGTTGTTGCCATCGAATCGCGCCAAGAGGCGATCGATGAACGGCATGATGAGGGGGGCATGATAGGTGACACGGATCTTGAGAAGGTTGGCGTCCTGGACGCTGATCCCGCTCTCCTTCTTGAGCTCCGTCGAACGATAGCCCAAGTGACTTTCGGGGATACCCCAGCCCCAGTTACCGTCGGGAGTGAGCTTTTTGTTGCCGGTATCGTCGTCTAGAGGCAAGCGACCAAACTCTTTGTGGTCGTGGAAGGCTTCGAGGGTGGGACTCAGGATCTCGATCTGCGCCTGCCGTGCCGCTAACTCCGCCCGGGCTCGCCCGGCCAATAAGGCTCGTACATCCTGGCCATGGGTATACAGCGGCGTCAGACCGCGGGCGAGGCCCTCGCGCATGGCGGCCATATTGCCGCCGTGCAGCGCCCCGGCGCGGGCCGCTTCCTGGGCGGCCACCTCCAGCTGGAGACGCGCCTGGTAGAGGAGGCTCGCCTGCAGCGTTCCCAGAATCAACAACAGCACCACGGGTATGCTGATCAGAAACTCCACGGCCCCGGCACCTTTTTCCGCCGATGGGCCGATCACGAGATACGTACGCTCCATGTTCCACGCTCCTGCCTTGATCGTTTCCAAATACACCGTTGCCTACACCGCTAGGGGCGGGAGATCTGCAGCCATGGCATCGCGCCATTCCAGATCCTGACCCGGAGCCAGACCCAGGCGCTCGATGCTTCCTGCCGCCGCTTCCACCGTTGCTACGACACCTTCCTGTCCGGGCCAGGCCCAGCGCCAGGGCTGCAGGCCCTCCCGCAGCGCCAAAATCCTTCCGTGGGCATCCAGCCAGAGCAGATCCAGGGGAAAGCGCATCCCCCACATGTGCACACCAGCGCAAGGCGTAAGCCACAGGGCTTGCTCCGGCTCCAGCCGGTGCTTACCCAGAAGACCCCAGGCGCGGGACAAGGCATCGTCGGCGATGCGCGCCCGCGGCCAGAGGCACTGTCCGCCCCGCCAAATGGACCCCGGCCGACTCACGAGGCCACCTCCTGCACGTATTTCATGTAGATCACGAAGGTCAGGACGATGAACACAATGGGAAAGATGAACATGATGAGGGGTGCGAGCAGTTTTACGGGTGCCTCCAGGGCGGCCTTTTCTGCACGCAGGAAACGCTCCTCCCGGCGTTGCTCCGCCTGGGCCTTGAGCACGGGAGCGAGGCTGCCGCCCCGCTCCTCCGCCTGAATGATGGCGGTGACCAGACTGCGCAACTCCTGCATGGCCACCCGATCGCCAAAACGGCGGAACACCTCCACACGCGGCATACCGGAGCGCAAGTCCCGAAGGATGATCCGAAATTCGTTACGCAGCGGCCCTTCGGGCCCTTTGTCCACGGCAATCTGGATGGCACCGGTCAGGTTCAATCCTCCTTCCACCATGAGGGTGATGAAGTCAAGGTAAACGGGGAGATCCTTGAGGATCCGCTTCTGCCGTCTTTTGGCCTGCTCCACCAGCCAGAGGTCGGGATAAAAGCTCGTCAGCACCATCCCAAGGAGCGTAAATTCCCAACGAAATACCCCAATGGCGGCGTACACGAGCAGGGCGAAAAAGAGGGCAAACAGGGCCGAGAGGATCTTCAAGGCCATGAAGTCGCGGGGGGTGATGAGGTAATTCAAACCCGCTTTTTGAATGCGGGGGGCACTGCGATAGACAATTTTTTCTGGAATGAAGGCGACGATGGTCGAGTCGACGAAGCGCACCACCGGCCAGATACGCGCGAGACCCTTGGGCAGCGGATCAAAATAGTCTCGTGGCTGGGGCTCCACCGCTTTGGCCAGGGTCGCGATGCCGTATACCGAGCCCGCTACCACGAGGGCGACGAGAAGACCGACCAAAAGGTAGGGCAGCGATCCTCCACTTTGGGCCAGGGCGTCGAGTATCCATCCGCCGAGGAAGAACAGGGCGACAAGCACCACGAGGCCGCCTACGAGGTAGACGATCCATCCCCGGCGGTTTTTGGAGATCTGGTAGGAGAGACCATCGCTCATGTCACACCTCGATACTCACGATTTTGCGGATACCCCAATAACCCAGAATCTCCAGAACGATGGCGATGGCCAAAACCGCCCAACCCCGATAGGTGTCAAAGAGTGCTCCCGTCGCGGCGGGCTCGATGCGCAGGAGGGCCAAGATGATCAAGACCGGCAGGGCGGTCATGACGATGCCTTGCAATTTGCCCTGGGACGTCAACGCCCGGATTTTTTGCTCCATCATCAGCCGGCGACGCACCGTCTCACCCAGACGCTGCAGAGTATCGGCCAAATTACCGCCTACCTCGCGGTTGATACGCAGGGCGGACACCACGAGGTCGAAATCCTGGGAGCGGACCCGCTCCGCCAGGTGGCTCACGGCCTCCTCAAAAGGCACCCCCAGTCGCTGCTCGCGCACGACGAGGGAAAGCTCCTGATTCATGGGCGGGCTCATGTCCTTGGCCAGGCCCTCCAGGGTTTGCCCAAGATTGGCGCCACCGCGCAGGGCGGAGGCCATCATCAGGAGGGTATCGGGGAGTTGGTCGTGGAGGCGCAAAAAGCGACGTTTTTTTAAGTAAAGCAATACATAGCGAGGTGCTATGGCCACCAGCAGGGCCGCGACCACCACGATGGGCACCGAGGGCACGAGAAGATAGACGAGCAAGGGAACGAGGAATAGCGCCGCCACATTGAGCCGCCACAACACCGCGGGATCGGCAAAGATGAACATGTCGGCCAGACTACGCCGGGTTTCCTGGGTAAAGACCGTTCGCTGGCGCCCCAGGGTTGCGTGGGTACCTTGCACCGCGACGAAGAGCAGCACCGATACCGATAAGAAGATGAGCGCCGCAAGGCCCAGTTCAGAGGCGCTCATGCTCGGCCTCCAGGAACAGGCTCATGTCTACGGGCAAGCCGCGCTCGCGCATTTCCTCGTAAAACTCGGGTATGCTGCCACTAGCCCGGAAGGTTCCGCGCACCTTGCCATCGGGTCCAAAGCCCTGCTGTTTGAAGTAAAAGAGCTCTTGGAGCTGAATGACGCCGCTCTCGGTACCCGTGACCTCAACGATGGCCGTGAGCTTGCGCGATCCGCAGGAGAATCGCGTGATCTGCACGATGATGTCGATGGCGGAAGCGATCTGCTCGCGGATAGCGGCGAGGGGCAACTCCATCCCCGCCATCATCACCATCACCTCCATACGGGAGAGCATATCCCGGGGACTGTTGGCGTGGGCCGTGGTCAGGGAGCCGTCGTGACCGGTGTTCATGGCCTGGAGCATGTCGAGGGCCTCGCCGCCGCGGCACTCGCCGACGACGATGCGGTCCGGACGCATACGCAGGGCATTGCGCACCAGCTCCCGGATGGGGATTGCACCCTTCCCCTCGACGTTGGCCGGGCGGGCTTCCATGGAAACCAGGTTGGGCTGGTAGAGCTTGAGCTCAGCGGCGTCTTCTATGGTGACCACGCGCTCATTGGGCGGAATGAAATTGGACAACACGTTGAGCAAGGTGGTTTTACCCGAGCCCGTACCGCCGGAGATGATGATGTTCTTGCGCTGCTCCACTGCCACCCGCAGAAATTCGGCCATACGCGGTTCCACCGAGCCAAAGCCGATGAGGTCCTCCATTTGCAGGCGCTTTTTGCTGAATTTTCGGATGGTGATGTTGGCACCTTTCAAGGCCACGGGCGGGATCACCGCGTTTACACGGGAGCCGTCGTGCAAGCGCGCGTCCACCAGTGGAGAGCTTTCGTCGATACGGCGGCCGATGGGAGCGACGATGCGGTCGATGATGTTGCGCACGGCCTGTTCACTGCTGAATACCGTCGGTGCCGGCTCCAGTCGCCCGCGCCGCTCGATGAACACCTCATCAAAGCGGTTGACCATGATTTCCGTGACCGTCTCGTCCGCCAGCAAGTCCTCCAGCGGACCCAGACCCACCGCCTCGTCCACGACTTCCTTGATCAGCCGCTCGCGGTCCAGTTCGGGGGGCAAACGCATGCCCTGCAACACCTCTGCGGCAAGGTTAGAGACGAACCGCTGTAGGTCCTCACGGCTCATGCTGGAAAGATCCATACGGCGCAGATCCATCTGCGCCCGCACGCGCTCCTCGAGAGCCGCACGCCAACGGCTCCACTGTGGGTCGATGACATTTTTTTCCACACGCACTGGCGGCTGAGGCGCGGTCGCCGCTACTAGTGGAGCAACCGACGCGAGGGGCGACCCTGCCGTCTGCGCCGCCGGTGGCGCCGCAGTAGCCTCCGTGACCGCCGGTACCGCTGCGCTGTCCGCAGCCGCCGGCTCCGGCTGTATACGTAGAGTCACGCCGGCTACCTCCACGACGTCCTCGGGACGCAGGGGTCCGTACCAGCGCACCTTCTCACCATTGACCGAGACCGCCGCGAGCGGACCGACGGCCTCGACGTAGGGACCATCGGCGCGGCGGACGATACGCGCGTGCTCTCGACCGATGTTCCAGCCCTCGAGGCGAACGTGGGCCTCGGGGGAGCGACCGATGAGACAGACACCGTCGTGGGGCCGCACCACCATGGGACCGTGCTTTACGTGTTCAGCGACGACGCGAAACATGGCTTACTCCTTATCGGATGGCATTGCTGCCGGGGGCTGGGTCACGACCAAGGGCAGTGACGGCTTGGGTGCCGGTACTGCCTGGGTCTCTGGATAGGGGGTCTTGGAGCCGAGGGTGCGATCCACGGCATCCCGTGTGGTCGAGCCCTTGGGCAAGGTGTTGCGGTACTCGTCTTTCATCTCGACCGCCTGAGAAACCTGGCGGATGTTTTCGAGCGAAGCAGCGCTGACCACCCGCGGCGTGACCAAAATGACCAGATCGGTATTACCCGATTGAAAGTTGGTGGACTTGAAAAGATTCCCCAGGATCGGAATGTCGCCGAGCCAGGGTAGTTTCGAGACATTCTTCGCGGTCTTGGGATTCACCAGCCCCGAGATCACCATGGTCTGGCCGTCGCCCACGTTGATTTCCGCGTTGCTGCGGCGCGTGATGAAACCCGGCACAGTAAAACCGTTCAAACTGACACTGGTGGCCGGATCGATATCCGAGACATCCGCCAACACGCGCATGGACACATTGTTGTCATCGTCCACGCGCGGCTCAAATTCCAGTTTGATGCCGTAGTCCTTGTAGGTTACGTTCTGAAAGGCAGCGTTCCCGGCAGCCAGCGCCTGGAGGATGGGCACCTGACCACCGGCCAGAAAATCGGTCCTGCCGCCGCTGCGGGCGCTGAGCTGAGGATTGGCAATGAGGTACGCATCGCCGTTGCTGAGCGCAAAGTTGATGGTGGAGAGCACGCCCGTGATGATGCCGAAGTTGGTGGTGCCGGCGATGGGTCGGGCCAGATTCGCTAGATCGATGGCGCCATTGAGACTCCCAAGGGGAGGCGTCACCCGGACGCCCGTACCCGCCACGGGAGGCTGGGTGAGATCCTGTCCCAAGGGAACGGTGGCGACGTTGCGCGGGCCGACGAAATCCTTGCCGAAGGCCGCGAAGGGTCCGGGGATCTGCTTGCTCCAGTCCACGCCAAAGTTTTCCAGGACACTTTTGCGGATCTCCAGGATGTTGACATCCAGCCAGACCATTTTTTCCATGTCGAAGGGCGAAGGGGTGGCCAAGACTATGGTCTTCGGATAAAGCGCCTGGAGCGCCCGGACGCGCGCCAGTGTGGTGGGCGCAAGGTTCTTGCCATCGACCACCACGTGATCGCCTACGACGCGTATTTTGGCCGGGCTCTTTTCGGCGCCCATCAGCTCACGCATCTCCTCGGCGGCCCGTCCGACGTTCTTGGGTGCCACCAAGACGCGATAGGCCGCCTCACTACCGTCCTTGAACCATACCCGCAGACTGGTCTCGCCCTCGGCATCGCCCAGGAGCAGGAGTTCGTTGCCGTCCACCACGGTCGTGCTGAGCACCTTGCCATCGCCAATGGCGACGCGCTTGACGGGTTTGGTGGGAATGACCCGCACCTGCCCGGCATAAAGGTCGATGGTGCGGTCTTCCGCCGCCTGCGCGGGTATGGCCATGGCAATGGCGACGAACAGGGGCAAAATTTTTCCTCTCAACTTCATGATCGTTCCTTTATCGAGCTTCTACGGCCGCAGTGCGGGCGGATAGGACGGATTGACGCTAGGCAGCAACTGATCCACGGGTACGGGCCGCTGCTGGTTCCCCCCCGAATCGAGACGCGCTTGCGGCGGGAATCCACCGCGGCGGCCCGGCAGGGGCCCCTCGGCAACGCGGCGCAGATTGCGCACATCGAGGCGCGGGGTGAGCTGGCCGTTCTGGCTGGTGCCGCCAACGATGTACTCGATGGCATCGGCGGCGTAGAGCGGGCCCCCCGGACGGGAACGAATGCCGAGAACGTCGCGCACGGTATAGACCTTGGCGGGAGTGACCACCTTGGAATCGTGGCTACGGAGAACGAGCTGCAGCTCACCCACACGCTTGGCCATGACCAGCTTTTGAATCTGCTCCGGGCTCAGCGCCACGGTAACGGTGTTGAACTGCACCGGTTGACCGCGCTGGGCCGGATCGTTGTTGATGTTGGCCGCCGAGTCGTCCGCTACGGTGCGTGTACCGGTGGCGATGATCTTGAGATCGTGTTCCAGGTAGCGAACCGTTTCCTTGGGCAGCCGGCTCTCTGCTTCACTGGGACCCGCCCGAAAAATGAGGGGACCACCTCGCCGCTCCGCATCCACAAGCGAGAGACCATCGGGTATACCGCCCGGGCCTGCGCCAAACGCACCCTCCGCACCGTCCTCCATGCCCGGCAGTGAAACACGGCGGGATCTGGACCCATCCCCCGCCGCCTGCCCGTCAGCACCCCCACCGGCATAGAACCAGAGCACATCCACGTGATCGCCGGGCTGCAGCAAGCCGTCCAGCGTGCTGACGTTGTCCACCGTAAACGTCATGGCCAACTTGTCTGGGTCAACGATATCGGCCAGGGTACGCCGTCCGCTCAGGTAGGAAGCCAGGATCGGACGGCCCTGCAGCAGGGGGACGTTCACCCGGTGCCCAGCGTACTGGTCGAAGGTCTCGGGGGTGATGACGTCGCTGGGCGCCGTGTCGGCGGGAATGGACCGGGCGGCCACCATACTGAGGTCCAGAATGGTTCCCGGCGCGATATCCTGCACGGGAACGACGGCTTTTATGGTGCTGTTCTTTTGGGATGCGCGCAGTTCGGCCAGGGCGGCCTCTTCGCGCGAACGCAGGGTGTGCACCGCAAGGTAGGCGGCGCCCAGACCGGCCAGAATGGCGACGGCCAGTATCAACCAGCCGCCAATGGCGCGGGCGGGCTTTTTCTGAACGGTTCCGGGTTCAAACTCCGGGGGCAATGGGGTGGCCACAGAGACTCCTCTTTCAGTTGGGACCAACGACGGGCTGCGCAGCAGCCCAGGAATAGTCGGCGTAGGCGCCGCGCAGAGCGACGGAGAGCTGGGTCAGCACCGAGGCCTTGTCCGGAAGCTTGCCGGGGACGATGGACGGTATGGGGGCGAGGAGGATCACCACGACGGCCAACAACACCACCAGGTACTCCACCATGGACTGGCCGAGCTCTCCCCGAACCGCACAGGCCAACGATGTCTTTGGGTAACGCATACGCTCTCCTCCGTAACTAACGATTCTGCCAAACGATGACCGCCCTGCTGCCCCCGGCGGATCCTGCGGGGAAAGCCACATCCAGAGACTCCTTGGGCTTGCGCAGGCTCAATCGTCCCAGCTTCTCGCTGAGCGGAGCGGTCGGCTTCCAGCCCCGCGCCTGCGCCTCCCGCAACAGCGCAGTGCGCAGCTGCGGAACACTGAGAAGGCTATCCACCATGAGCACGCGACCGCGCAGGTCGCCATCCCGACTCTCCAGGTCGGAGACGAGCTCGGCACCGTCGGGCAGGGGCGTGGGCAGCGGACTTTGCCGCGGTTTGGCATCCATGCGCAGGGTCGAGATCTCGCCCACGATCCGATCCCCCTCGCGACGCCATTGCACGGTCTGGGAAAAGGGCTCATGGATACAGGACCAAAGCTGCTTCATGCCCAAGCTGTTCTCCTGAAAACGGCCCCGTTCACGCTGGCAGCTGCGCTCCATCTCCTCGCGAAAGCGGCGCTCGCTCACCACTCCAGACACGAGCCCGATTCGGACGGGCACCCCATTAAGGCGCATCTCGTCGGCAATGGGCGTGACCTGGAGCCCGTCGGGCATCGGCCAGAAGGGCAGGGATTCGGCCAGCGCTCCGGCAGGTACCGCGCTGACCAACGCTGCGGCCAAGATAGCGACTCCCCAACGCATATCACGGTCCTTTGTAGGGGGGTATGGCGGGCGTCGGTTGGAGGCGGTCGCCGAATTGGATGGACGTATCGACCCGCAAATCGTTGGCGTGTTCGTCGTCCACAACAAAATCCTTCACCTCGTTGAACAGACCGCCCAAAGGTAGCCCCAAGTAATAAAGTGCCTTGGCGGCACCATAAAAGGGAATCTTTCCGCGCGAGGCGAGGTCCAGCTTGCTCATGAATCCTTGGCGAAGCAGCCTCTCCTCTTCCTGTTCCCCATTTGCGGTCCACGCATCCGCCAGCACGGCCGCCTGCGCTTTGAATTGCAGGGGATTGCCCAGACCCACCTCACGGAAGATACGTTGCGGCAGGCCCGCAGCAGACACCGTCACCGAGGTGACGGTGGGCCCGGTCATCTCCATGGGGTTGCCCGCCAGCCTGTTCAGAGCGTTCATGGCGCGATTGGCCCAACCGCCGTCAAAGGCTTCCTCGCGGGTGTTGACGGTGATGTTCTCTTCCCTTTTGACGAGAAGGGGCTCGCCGTCGTGCTTGCGCAACAGAGGCTCGTCGCTCGAACCCTTGGCAAGATCGGCGGCGGCGGCACTGCCCGTGACGGCGGTTAAGCGCTCGGCACGTCCACCGAAGAAGCGGATGCGCACCTCATTGGCAAGATCGGCGTCAGACTTGAGGGAGACCCAGTCCCGGTTCTTTGGCGGCGTCGCTGGGGAGACGACACGCTCCCAGGCCGCATAGCGGGCCGCCTCGATGGCGCGGTCTTGCAAATAAGCCCATTTCCCCACATAGATTCCCAAGATGAACAGCGGTACCAGGATAAAGCCCGCTACCACCACGGTTTCCGTCAAGGCCTGGCCCCCTTCGCCTTTGGCAATACGGCCCGCGTTCCACCGATGTCGCCTTGGTATCAAGGATTCTTCCTGTGTGTTCGCCTTATCGGCCAAATTCATGCGCATGGTTCACCCCCAGAAGGACTGCAGACGGCGAGCGATATAATCGACATAGGTTCTGGCATAATCCGCTGCCCGCTGCGCGGCTTCGCCGGCACCCGCGAGCAGTTGGTCCACATAATCAATGGACTGCTTAGAAAGCCCCGCGCGTGAAAGGGCCGACCGCATTTCCGCTCGAAGTGCAGGTGTCGTCTCGCCGTACGCTTTATCGGCTGCGGCCGCCTCGAGCATGAGTTCTTTGGATTTTTCCAAGTGAGCGCGAAAATGAGGCGCTTTTTTCGCCGCTTCCCGGAGCTTGCGCTCCTCCAAGGCGTTCCGCTCCGCCACGATCTGCTCCGGCGTCATGTTGCGCTCGCGGGCCAGCCGATCCGCGACGTGGGCATTGGTGTAATACTCGGTCTTTTCTCCCAGGGGAATAGCCGATCCCTGCACCAGAGCTCCAAACCGCAGATCCCCAAGTTCATAACGTCTGCCCGTGACGGGATTCACCGTTTGCAACCATGACCTCCCCAGCTCATCGGTGATCAGGCAGTCCACTTTCATAGCGGCCAACTTCTTGAACGTGGCTGCTTCTGCCCGATCTTCTGCTCGATCTTCATCGGTGCTCACGGAAAGAGCCGCATTGTTGAACACGTGGGGGGTGACCGGCTGTTTCAGCACGGCCAAGCCGGGAGGAACATGCACGCCCGGCACTTTGGGAAAACGGACCTCCTCGTACCCCCAGAGCGCCGCGAGCTGCACCACGGCATCGTGAACCTGACGGGGGGAGGCGGTGGTAATGAAGAAAACGACTCGCTGGAAACCCTGGGCGCGGGTTTGCACGTACGTTCGACCACCGTCCCCGTCAGAAACATCGGTATCGAGGTACGTAGACCCGCGTAAGGCTTTCCAATCCCGCACCCCCCACGGCGCAAAGAGCTGACCTCGGAGCGCTAAAGTCGCCTGTAAAGCAGGCAAGGACAGAACAAAGTCGTGCAGATCATCCGTGAGGCTCACGCCGGGCAGAAACTTCTGCGATTCCATGCCCTGACATTTCAAAAGTCCGGCCATCAAGCGATCTTCCATTTGCTGAAGGCGGGGGTCCGGGTGGAAATAGGAGCCAGAGTAGACGGCGCCGGAGTTATCGTGGGCTCGCAGGCCCTGCCAATCGCCATCCAAAATACGCGCCATGTTGTGTCGCACGAGCGCATCCGCCTCTGGATACGGATCATTGGGTCCCTTGCGTTCGATCTTCAGCGCCGACGGCGGCGCGGCCTTCGGGATGGAGAGGTCAAGACCGTGCTCGGCCAGAGCCGCGCAAGGAAGCAAGGCCGTGAGAGTCCAGGACAGGACCTGGATGTTGCGCCTTATTTTTCGGATCCCTTTCACTTTCACTCCCCCTGATTGAGCGCGAGAACCAAAGCTCTCTCTTGAGCGGTCAGATCGACGAGGCGCACCGTCCAGAAGGGGCTAAAAAGATTGGCGCGCTCGTCGAGGCCATCAATACGTCGTGGCCAGAGTTCAGCCGGGCGGCGGAAATAGACCTGAGCGGCGGCGGCAGCGCGCACGCCCGGATTTCTGCCGGCACCTTGGGTCTCGAGGTGCATGTTAAGCCACCCAAGGCGCGGGTTATTGGCGTCGGGATCGTGGCTGATGCCCAAGGCTGTGGCCGAGTCGCGGACGTTATTCCTGGGAAGATCCACTACGACCACGTAACGGGGCGCGGTGTCCGTAAGGTCCACCTGATCTCGCGTGACGGATTTGCCGGACGAGTCGGTGGTTTGCCATTTCAGGTCTCGATAGCGGGCGATCCCTTTGTGGTTGTGGGCGCCACGGCCTACTCCGAAATCCCGTAAGCTGTCGGTAAGCAACTTTCCGGAGTAGTCCCGGACGACCTGATTCATGCCTCGCCCATCCCGGGACCAGTCGTTTCGGTAGACCACGCCTGCTCTGGACGTTAAACTTTTCGGAACGGCGCTGTTTTGTTCCATATAGGGGTAAGACCAGTTTCTATTTCGGAAGTCCGATCGGTAGTAATTGAAAGTCCCGAGCGCTGGTTCGGACCACGCGCCACCCCAGCCCCAAGATTGACTGTAGATGTTTTGCCAACACGGTCTTGGAAAGATCCTGCCACAGAAACCCCTTACGTCGATCCCAGTGCTGATGGTATCCGCACCGGACCACACGTAGTTGCCGCTGGCATCCATGGCGAGCTGGCTTCCACCGCCCTTGTAGGTACCCGCCCGGACACCCGGCGGAAGACCGAAAAAAGTGGTGAAGGAAAAGGAAAGGGGGGGATCCACATCGTGGTCGCGTTTTTTTACGAAGTCTCGCGAACCTTCCATGATCATGCTGGCCATGCGGGGGCGGCCACCGGGGTCTCTGCCACCAGCATCCGCATTTCCGCCCCAATCCGTGACGTAATTGCGCCGCGCGTTCCAGTAGGGCGCGATGAGGGTCGCGTAGCCCGTGACGGAGTCGTAATTGAGCACGCGCGCGTTGGGACCGGCATTGAGCTTGACGACCTGGACAACGGTCTGCTGGACCGCCCCTTTTGGCGTGGATTCCCCTAAAGCGAGATTGAACGCCTGAGAGGCACCGGCATACAGCGCATCATACAGGTTTCCGACGCCGATATATGTCCCATAAGCTTCGCCCCAGATTTTGGCCGTCTTGGCCGCGACTTCGATGAGTTTTTGGTAGCCATCGAGGCCTTGGGCCAGAGCGCTCCCGACCCCGGGAAGGAATATGTCGATGAGGTGAGCGATCCCTTTATAGATGGCAAAGGGATATTTGATGTTTTCCCCGACGTGGCCCACGTAACGGGACCAAGAGACGATACTCACCGCCTGCCCCATGGCGATTTGGTTAGTGAGCATGGCGCGGTTGAGGTAGGCGTCGAGGTTCATTTGCCGGGCCTGAAGGTCCATGGCGGCGTAGGCGGCGGCGTCGGCGGCGTTCTGGACCTTGAGCTTGTTGGCGGTGACTTGGCCGGTGTTGAAGACGAGGAGGACCCCGGCGATGGCGGCGGGTATGAGGAGTACGGCGACGATGGCCGCCTGGCCCGATTCGCCGCGGGGTCTGTGGGGCAGAAAGCGCCACCGGCGCCGTGCTCCGTCACGTTGTTGGTTGCTCCTGCTGTTCGCCATGGCGTCCTCCCGACTTGCCTAAATCCCGATTCAGTTTGCTCCGGCTTTGCCCAGATCTGCGGTGGCACCGTAGTTGTCCATACCCTTGACGATATCCGCTGCTTTGGCGGCCTTGCGGGCCTTGCCCTGGGCGCTGTCGCTTTTGCTGGACTTGGGTGGTGCCACACCCACCAATTCGCCGGCGATGCCCGCCACCTGATAGCGCATGGTCTGACCGAAACGGGAAAAGACGGCGACAGCGGCTATGGCGATAAGGGCGACCACGATAAGGTACTCAGTCATGCCCTGACCACGTTCTTCATTGCGCACGTTTCCTCCAACCACGCCGCAACAGACGGCGTCATTCCCATCCTTTTGGGGCTGAAGCCCGGGGGCGAGCCCCAGCCCCAAAAGGCGACCGCCGAAGCGGTCGCGATTGCCCGATCGGCAAGTTGCTCTTATTTGCCGTTCAGGATTTTGGCGGAACTGTAGTCGCCCATGTTCTTGGGCTGGGTGCCTTTGCTGTTGGCGCTACTGGCCGTGCCCTTGGCGTTACTAACGTTCTGAGCGGAATCCTCACCCGCCAACTCCGCGGCGATACCCGCCACCTGGTGGCGCATGGTCTGACCGAAGAAAGAGAACACGGCGATGGCGCTGATGGCGATCAGAGCCACGACGATGAGGTACTCGGTCATGCCCTGACCAGCCTCGCGAACCGACTTACGAACCGCAACAAACTTCTGCTTCATGACAACCTCCTTAGATGAGAGACAGAGAAACAACACCGCCTTGCTTACGCAAGAAAAAAATCACTTCTGCTTGGACAAAATGTTGGTGGACGAGTAATCGCCCATGGTCTTTTGCTTACTCGCCGCATCGTTGGCGTAACCGGCGTCTTTCTGCGCATACTTCACGCCGTATTTGGTGGAGTCCGTACCCACGAGCTCGTGGGCCAAACCAGCCACCTGGTTGCGCATGGTCCGACCAAAATTGGAGAACACGGCAATGGCGCTGATGGCGATGAGCGCTACCACGATGAGATACTCCGTCATACCCTGGCCCCGCTCCTTGCGGGACTTATCCATAAAGCCAATAAACACGACCGTCACCTCCTTCCGTACCTGCAAACGAATACCACTAGACAACGCGATTATGTCCTGCCGCGGCAGAAAGCCGCGCCTTGGCGAAAACGCTCCTGCCCTGCACCACAAGCGGTCTCCCCGGTGGCCCGATCCGGACTCGCGGTCGCAGCAGCCACTGGGGCCGCAACGCGGCTTTCCTCTCGCTTCGGTTCCTTATCCTCAGCGGTCGCGGAGGCCGCCAGGGCGTCTGGGGTCGCGGTTACGCAGGCCGCTGCCAGAAGCACCAGCACGGCGATGTTCTTGAGGACCTCATCGGCAAAAAAGGCGGCGCGGCGGCGGGCGTAGGCATTCCACAGGCGCCGGCGCAGATCGCGCTGTGCACCTACCCCAAAGCGCTCCCGGGCGCGGCGCAGGATGCGCCTCACCTCCGGCACCTCGACTCCGCAATCCTGGGCAAGGGCTTCTCCTTCCTGACCACGCATATAGGCGCGCAGGATGGGGAGATCCTCCGCCGGGATGGCAGGGACGAAGGGCACGGTACGCACCACCGCTGTTAGCAGGGTATCCACCGACTGCATGGCCCGCTCCCGATCGACACCGGGCTGCAGACGGACCTGGGCGGCCAGCCGCCAACGCTGGCCGTGCAAGGGCCGCAAACGCCAGAAGGTATCTTCGGCGACCCAATGGCGCGCGTCGGACTCCCCAGCGCTGTTGCGCAACCAGAGACAAAAGGCGCGGGACAACCGGGGCCAGCGGGAGCTGGGGCGTCGCCACCAGGGTTCCACCAATGGATGACGACTTCCGGGCGCCCACGACACGCGGTACACTGCTACCAGGCGGATGAATTGCCGATCCACGAGGGGGGGCTGGTAAATGGGCACCTCCCCCTCGGGCGGCAGAAAGCGAATCTTCGCCTCCACACCCGCTGAAGAACTTGCCTCATCCGTCCGCCGGAACAGGCGGAGCCACGCATCGCTCACGGAAATACGCTCCCTCACTGGGGCTCAGAGCCCTTTCATGTGGAGTAGTATAACGGGCGATTGTGACAGTATTATGAAGCGCGTTCTTGTTATATTTTTTTATATAAAACAATTATATAGAAAAATCGTTTGACGAAATGGGCGATTTTTTGGGGCCTAAGGGAGATGAACCATCCCCAAGAGCATGGGGGTGGAGGGAACCCAAGCGGGAGCAAGCATGGTCTTCGAGGATGACCGGCGCGTGGTTGGGGTGGTGCGAGGTGGCGAGGATGGTCAGGGAAATGGCTGGGCCGGGGCCGGACCACACCCCTCGAACACCCAAGGGAGCAGGATGCTACCAAGGCGTAGAGGTGGTGCCCAGAGGCGGAATCGAACCACCGACACGAGGATTTTCAGTCCGTAGATTGTCCATTTTAATACAATGGGTTGCGCTTGTTTGCCCAAGCTTATCAACCATTTGCCCAACCGTCGCTTCTTGCCGATTCCCGCAGTTTCCCAACATCACTTGGGCAAAATTTGGGCGCGGATTTGGGCACCAACATAGGCCCCGATGGGAACTTGGGCGGCCCTCAACCCGAGAGGCAGCGCCGCCAGAAAGGGGGCGCTATGCTATAACAACTTCACCACGGCATCAGAGGTACACCATGTGCGGAAGGTACGCCCTTGATCCCCGCAAGCTCGACCGACTGGTACGGCTGCTGTCGTTGCCGCAGACCGAGCTACCCATCCATTACAACATCACCCCCGGCCAGGATGTCCCCGTCATCCGAAACACCACCGGCAAGGCCGAATGGGCAATGATGCGTTGGGGACTCGTGCCCCACTGGGCCAAGACCCGTGACACGTCCTACAGCACCTTCAATGCCCGTGTGGAAACCGCCGCCCGGAAACCGGCCTTTCGGGATCCGTGGAACCGCCAGCATTGCATTGTCCCCGCCACCGGCTTCTACGAATGGCAGGCGCTGGATTCCCGACGCAAGCAGCCCTGGTTTTTCTCACATCCCGACGGCGAATGTCTGGCCCTCGCGGGCCTTTGGGACCACTGGACTGATGGCATGAATATGCTGGACAGCTTCACCATCCTGGTCGGCCCACCTGACCCCATGGTTGCCCCGATCCACGATCGCAGCCCTGTGATTCTGGGCGATGACGCTA
>OGCG01000625.1_pt1 | contig 20806 bp, 20 predicted proteins | sample 1570061 | NCBI WGS metagenome assembly OGCG01 (sample SAMN06268698, study PRJEB24515) | hot springs metagenome | isolation source: Joseph's Coat, Yellowstone National Park, Washington, USA | place: USA:Joseph's Coat, Yellowstone National Park, Washington, USA
GTCCTTCCCTACAACTATCTCATTCATATTAATATCTACGGCAATACTTTCCTTTGGCTCAACCTTCTCTTTCTTCTTCTCAAAAACCACTTTAAGGAAAGCCTTATCATTCCTGATCACTAACCTAGCCTCCTTCATCTTCCAACTCATGTAGTCCTTCAAGTTTCTAGGATATCCCAAGATTGGTAGCTCACCAACACTTGCAATCCTAACAGTCATTTTCTCGAAATCCACGTCATAGCTAGCCTTTGGCGTTAACCATACCGTAGGTTTGTATACTCTTGGAAAACGTCCTCTTCTAGGATTATTATACCAACCCTTGTATGTCGCTAGAGCATCACGGTAGCAATCCTCAGCAACCTTTGATGGTAGGTTGTACTCCTCTCTTAACTTCTCGTACAACTCTTTGTGAACTTTTCCTAGCACTTCCTTTTCATTAGGATCTGGGACGTTTTCTTTCAACCAAAATAGGGTGAAACGGAGTGCCTTAACGTAGTTGTTCACGAGGACTAGGAGGGGTTCTGAGAGGGCGATCTTCATAGAAACTGTAGCTCTGATCGCTTTATTACCCCTCCTAGCCATTAATGAAATTTTGACAAAGAGGTATTTAAATATAAGGGGACTATTCATCCCCGCCTCAGAGAGGCGAGGCTTTTCTCTCCCTTAACCTCTTTCTTTGTAATAACGGACATGTTATTGGACGTGCTGGAAAGAAAACTACCCTGCAATCACGGGTGTGATCTCTACTGCGAAAAGATGAAATGAGAGAGTAGGGAAAAAATGGGGAAAAATGGTTTAATAAAGTTCGTTCATATATTCCTGTGTATTTACCTCAAGCCATATTTTATCAATAAAGTACAGAGTTTTGTCTCTTGTCATAACTTTAGTATAAAACAAACGTAAGTCGTCATCCTTATTGTTCTGGTACTCGTCAACACCAACATAACTTCTACGAGTATACGAGTAATCTAAGTTATTTTCCCAGGTGTCAATAGGAGAAAAATGTAATCTCTTTAGAAGACGGCGTAACTCATTATATTCCTGTTCTGTTAGCTCTATAGGTTCCTTGAACTTAATTTCGACCAAAAGCGTGTCAGTTTCAATTTCTTCTGGCTGACTTACATTAAATTCTGCATTCTTTGAATTAAAGAATTCTTCAATTCTTTGAATTACTTCCTCTTCCATTTTCGGTCAACATATACACGTGTAATGGCGTTTAAACTTTTTCTTTACAACTGGTTGCATAGGGAATCAACATAATAATCCCACCCCTCTTAACCCCTTTCTTTGTAATTAGAAAACTTTTTCAGCCATTTATTTGTATGTTCGGGGAAGGTCTAAGCCCGACGGTTGAAAGACCGAGGACTGATGGCAATCCGCCTATATTCTGCGTTGCTAACGTTGAAAGTACGTCGTTTATCAGACCTTCCTCAGCCTGGATTTGATTATAGTAAGTAGGGAACTCGTTTTCTACTGCCTTAAGTCCCTTTGCTATTGCGATCAACTGCGATGGTTGTGCCTTAGCAGATTTGACAGAATAATACAACTTTTTCAGCTGAACTAGTGCGTTTGGAACGATATCACTTAGTGACTGCCCTTGCATGTTCAATGTGTTTATCATGTTTATTATATTAGAATAGTCGTTGTACTGAGTTTGTGATATGTTCCCCTGATTGTATTGGTTTGCAAGATAAGCCTGTGCCATGCTAGTATTTCCTTGTTCTATGTATTGTTGTAATGACTGAGAAGATGACGAACTTGAAGGCGACGAAGGCGATTGACTAGATGAGTTGTTAGAACTAGAGGCACTACTTAACGACGAACTAGTAGTAGACGACGGTGCACTAGTAGCAGGGTTAGACGGCGATACAGTAGGCAAGCTAGACGACGATAACGCCTGAGAGGCAGTACTTGAAGACGCACTACTAGTAGACGACGATGAAGATTGAGTAGCAGGTTTCGGCGGTGCATTGGCAGTAGACGACGGTGCACTAGTAGCAGGGTTAGACGGCGATACAGTAGGCAAGCTAGACGATGAGCTTTTGCTATTGCTCTGTTGTTGAGCTGAAGATGATACGGTATTCGTAGAAGAGGATGAAGATTGAGAGGCACTGCTTGACGATGCATTGGTAGGAGCAGGGCTTGACGAAGCACTACTACTAGTAGACGACGATGAAGATTGAGTAGCAGATTTTGTCGAAGCATTACTATTAGTAGAAGAGGATGAAGATTGAGAGGCACTGCTTGACGACACACTAGTAGACGACGATGAAGATTGAGTAGCAGGGTTAGAAGATGAAGAGATACTAGTAGGTGGGTTGTACGAAACTCTGAAAGAACTTCCATCATCCTGTGCTACTGTGTTTATCGCAATAGCACAATTGATATATGTTGCATTATCTATCTCTCCATTGTTCAGGTAATTCAATGTAGTTTGATACGCACCCTCAAAGTCATTTTGTTGAAGTTTAGTTAGCACTTCCTGTGGTATACAAACGTCTGAGAACGATTGATAACCTAACTTAATAGGTATAAGGTAGTTACATACTAATTGCACTGACATTTTCCTCATCAAAAAGCCTAACCAATAGCTTAAAAGGTTTATATTATCTTACAATGCATTTTTTTCGATGCAAATCCCAAAAAGAATAAACAACAAGAGGATGCCTCTAGGTTCTCCAGTAGACCTAGCATTAGTTTATTCCGTGGCGTTGTACCACATTACTTCGGCTTCATTCTTGATCCTGATACTAGGCTATCTTGTCATGACAATAGACTTTATCACGTTTACCGAATCTTCAAAGAGAGAAGAAATACGAGCTAGTCTTGATAAAGAGAATAAAGAGAAAGAGGAGGAGTATAGAGAGATAGGAGAGCTGATAAAGAAGGGTAAAGGGATATGGCTCTTTCCCTTCGTCCTCACGTTGAACTTCTTGCTGATTCTTAGCTTGTCATGGATGAAAATTGGAATAATAGCAATGATACTTATTTTCATCGTGGCAAAGTTGCTTAGGATACCTTTCTCCTTCCTAACTAGCCTGAAGACATACTATTACCCTCAAGAAAAGAAGTATATCTATTCCATCAATAAATACTGGAAGCTTCTCCTACAAAGTTAGTCATATTTCACTTCTTTTTCCGCCGTAATCCTCCATATTCCCATTAACCTGAAGTTTTTCTCAGTTATCCTAAACTTAGACTTCCTATTCCCCTTTCAACTTTTAGTTGTATATCTATTTCTTTACTTATCACCGACGCAAGAAACCATCCCAATCACTTAGATAAAACTTAGGCTCGGAATAAGTTTGAAATGAAGAAAGAAAATAGTAAAGATAGCATTGAATTGCGATAGGGCTGTATTAGAAATTGGTATACTTAGCACAAATGGATAAATTAAGAAATCAAATAGGGGAATAGATTATAGAAAAAAATCAATTTTTCTCGAGATTGGTTATCTTAACAAGGTGCTCAGAGAGGACGAAAGCCTCTTTTATCTATGGCGGGTTGGTTGGGCACATAAAAAAACGACAAGCCTCGCCCTTTAGACAGGGCGGAGGTCATCACACAACAATGTAACTTTTCAGAACGACCACCAGTCTGAGTTAGTCTTTACCAAATGTATCATGGGACTTGTTGACCTCTTTTCGTACAACCTCACTATTTTTACGCCTTTACTGTCATAAAAGAAAGCGTTCATGCCGTCCATTATGTACACAAACGGAGGTGTCTTCACATTCCCCTTTGACTTCCTTATCAATAACGTATCATTATCGAATATGGTCGAGGCAACTGAAACTTCGCTTACAGTAGTATTATAGTATATTTCGCCCCTTATAATTGCATTAGAGATAGAGAGGATCTCAGTGAAGGAGAGGTAGTCGTTCTCAGCCTCATCGCATTCATAAACGCCGTAAAACCTTCTAGGTAAGACGCTTCTTCCTTCACTCTTCCTTAGAACTAAAGACTTCCCTACCTTAGACCCAGAGAAAGGAGCGTTCCTAATGAGGTAGACTTCTCCAACCTCGATTTTTAACGATAGTGCCATTATGATAGGAGGGCTGAAGTTGTTTAATTAACCTATTGTTACACGATGTTTGAAAACACATATGTGTTTGCGGAAAGAGAGTACCTTTCTAGGCGTTGTTAATTCAGAGATGTTGAAAAAAACATATGGAGGGTATATATAAAGAGAGAGAAAAAAAAGAATCTGGATCCTAGAACCTGAGCGACATGTGAGACCCTATCATGTATAATACCTCCAGTAGCCTGCTCACATGTTCATTGACACATGAATAGAAGTCCTCACTTTCACACGGTGCTAGAATGCTTTCCTTATCGTAGCCGTTCTTGTTTATATAAGTGTATATCGCTGTCCCTTTGACGGACTCTATGAGGGCTACCGTAGCGAACCTTATCCTTTGCAATTCTTCCGTTATAGACTCTACGTTTTTCCCTGTTGCACGCAATGCCAACAACCTCCCGATAAGACCATTAGCCATTCCTAGTACGATGTCGGTGGCAGGCGTAGGAGGTATGTTGATTTTTGGCACGTAGATGGTGATTTTGGAAGGTTCAGGGGTCTGCGAACCTAGGTACGAGAAGACTGCAGGGTAGAACTTAGCACACATCTCCTCCATTATCTGACGTAAGTCCTCATTGTCACTTGCTTTTTCCGCCTTGCTAGCCGTATTGATGATCTCTTGGAGAAGTTGCGGTTTATTAGCTAACCATAGTTCAGCCTCTCTCATTAGCGTATTGATGCTGTTAACGAGTGATGTATTCCTCCTTGGGTCGTTACATACAGTGTTATAAGTAGTGATGAGGTTGTTAAGGTAAGAGAAACGCAGTTCCCTCTCGTCCTTTATCGACATGATCACTCACTTGTACCTATATCCTGCCTGAGTGCTATTGTAGTGTAGCTACGCCTGAGCTTCATATATTCAGTGTAAGCAGTAGTATCTATTTTCCTCGGCGTGAATATGACGTTAGCCTCAACCATGCTCCTTAGCAACATTGCATCAACCCTTTCATCGCTACCTCCCAGGTCGTTCACCCAGTTCACTTTCTTGGTTATCTTCTTTCCCTTTATTGGCATTACCACGTCGTGATAGACGTGTGCCTCGCTAACCTCTGATGTAGCTGGGTACATCATTACCTTGTACTGAGATGGCTGTCTTGCTACTATGCCTGAAAGCTCCTCCTCGTTCGGTAGTGTGATGATGACGTTGCTTATCGCAGTCCTGATGACCTGCATTACAGACTGTATAGCGTTCATTCTGCCTCTTCCCTTCTTCTTTATGGTAGCTTGTTTCGAGAACATCAGACCAGCATCGTCTATGACCACGAGAGGTATCTTTATGCCTGTCATAGTGGCTGACATGATCATGTCCTTGAGCTGGAGTGGGTCTATCACTATGTGCTTGATTGCGTCTACCCAGTTACCGTATATCAACCTTGCTATCCACAGTGCTAAAGACGTCTTCCCAGCTCCTTGTATTCCCTCTATCAAGATTTGGTTGAACACGTCGTTCCTATAGGCTTCATATATCATCTCTGTGAAGTGAGCTAGCCCTTTACCTCTCTTATAGCTGTCAGGGAAGCCTGGTGGGAAAGGCGACCTGTCGAAGTGCCCGTTCCTGATGTGTGCATAATTGATCTCCATGAACCTGAGGTACCTGTCGTAGTCTGCTTTAATGATTGACTCAGTTACGTCCTCAGAGATGCTATCCCTAACCTCGAAGAAGTCTAATACCTTCATGTTATTAGGTTATGAACACAATTTTAAAAACCAAAAACTTTCTTGGGGTTAAGGGGTCGGAAAGCCCTACGTGGGGTGGGGATGTCAGTCGGTGAGGGCGAAGTAGTTCACAAACCAAAAAAAGCAGAGGAGAAACAGGAAAAAAAAGACGATTAGCTTCTGTTATCTTAGCAAGGTGCTAAAGAGGGTGGAATTCCCCTTCGGTTATGGCGTGTTAGTTTAGGGCAATAGGTGTAGCAGTCCCATTATTAGTAGGATTACTACTATTACTACTGCAAGTATCAGCGTCTCCCTTGTGCCTAGCCTTGCTCTCAACATCCTTTCCATGATGCTATATATCTTCGTCAGCTTCTCGTTGACGCTCTTTATTATCAGTATATTCGTCTCAATTAGGTTCCACAGGGAAAGTGCACGGCTCTGCATGAATACGTGAGGGTCTGCTAACACTACCAACTTCTTCGTCGGTGCTAGGAAGTATGTTGAAGTGAGTTTAGCGTTTAGTTGAGAGAGGTAAGTGAATAAGTTAGGGTCGTCAAGGTCTATATTCTCGAATTTAACGCCAGTTTCCAAATCCTCATATGTAGCGAGGTACTTCACCGTACCTCCAGCTATTGCTATGTATACTGGTACGCTGTTCTTCTTTGTTACGTAACTTAAAGGTTTGGTGTTATTATTTATGACACTGAAGTATATCTCTCCTTTATTGTCGCTGTAAACAAGTACGTTACCTACACGCTGTGCACCGTAAAGCCTGATCATGTTTGAGGTTAAATCTAGGAATAATATCATTGCGTCATAGTTAGCGTTAGACAGAAATTGGGAGGCATCGCTTATAGCTGAAATTACTTTATTCCTCTTAGACCTCTTTGTGTCCCTTATATACGATGCAATTACGAATATTGCTACAATGACAACGGCAAACAGGATGAATAATAGGACATCGTATAGCAAAGGAGAGGAAAGGGCTGAGTTTAGCGAGCTACCTGAGGAAGTTGTAGTAGGGGTTACAGTATTATGAACCGAAGGCGGTGGGCTGGTATTTGCCATGAAATACTTAGATCAGCAAGGTTTAATAAAACAAAAAGAAGGCTGGCTTCCACCCCGCAAGCGAGGGTTCCCTCCTCCTCGTTCCTCTCATCGATTATCGCATAGCTCTAGCCACTTGAAGGGAAATACTGCTTTCTCCTCCCACAGTCCCATTAAGCCCTCAATCTAGCTGGGAAGGAGCGTCATTAGCATCACTAAAAGATTTTTGAAAAAAGAAGTATTTAAATAAAAAGGGCTGTCCATCTACTCGTCATTATCCTCGTACTCATCTTCATTCTCGTACTCGTCGTCATCCTCGTCATTATATCCATATTCTTCTTCTACCTCTTCAATAATCTTTTCCAACTTTTCAGCATAACGATTGGCAATATATTCGTAGGCTCTCTCATCTTGTAAGAGAGCGTTATTTTTCTGTCTCTCTTCCTCTGTGTCACCTGTGTACCAATCTTCATCGTCCTCCAAATGTTGTAACAAATCTTCATGGTTCGTTAGGCATGTCAGAATGTCATCGCCAGATATCTGGCGACAGAAATATAACACGTTGTCAAGTATTGTGTCCACTACTCCTTCAAGTTCTTCAGTATCTAACATATTTTGATTTCCGTCTTTTTCCCACATTTTTCCATCAACTTAAGTCTTTGGCACTATCATAAAAATATTTAGTTTGAATTCATCATGGTAGAATAGGAGTTTTCTCATCTCTCATAGGAAAAAAGTCATTGTGTGGCAGGGAAAGGACGAACTACCCCGCCCTCACGGACGCGGTCTCAGGTGTTAAAAGATGAAACTCCGACCCAACTTAACTCCCAATTTTACAAACATCATTTTTTTAAAAAAAGTTTAGCTATTATTATTTGTTAAAGCCCCTAAATCATGCATATATTGCTCTTCTATGTCGTACAGCACGGCATCCATGTTATCCAGCAAAAGGCTCAACGCATGTAATTTAGAATTGTCATCCAATCTATTATACAAGCCTACAAAATAACCGACTTGCTCACTATAAGCATCGTTATTCATTGAGACAGAATCACCTATCTTCATGAACCACTTATATAAATCATTCCAGTTCAATGGGTTTGAATCATTCAATGAGCGTTTGATTGCATCAACGAAGTTATATAATACATTGTCGTAAACTTCTAGATATCCGACTTTACTAGCATCGCCAAGCTCATCATCTTGGATTATATGATCTGCTATCATCTTCAGCGTATCGCCTAGATAATCGCCGACATCTTCACTTATCTTTTCTTTCCACAACTTCTCGTACTCTTTTTCTATCGCTTTTAACAATGCTTGGTCTGCATTTTGTATCGCTTCTTTGATATCTTTATCTTCATCTATAAGATATGAATCCGCGAACAGTGATAATCGGTCTGGGCTATGGTCTGCCACACATTGTAGTAATCTGAGATAGTTTTTTCCACAATAATATACTACCCTATCTAACACGATTTCAGCTACTTCGCTTGGTTCCATTTTCCATCAACGTACGTTTCTGTCATTACAATAAAAATATTTAGTTTGGTTCTGTCATGATAGAATAGGAGTTTTTCACTCATAGAAAAAAGTCATGACATGGCAGGGAAAGGACGAACTACCCCGCCCTCACGGACGGGGCTTCCTGCTTCAAAGCCGAGGCTTGCCAAAATAATGGGAATAACCCCTTTCTTTATAAAAGGTTAGTAGAGTTCATTTTGCATCCTCAGTGGCAGAGGGCTGGTGTTCGTCTCTACTACTAAGAATTTCGAGAAGAAGTTGTCTTTCCCTAATGCATTCATTAGCTCGTTGATTTCTGGTGCTATATCGCTAAATATGTGGTAGATGATGTACCTGGGTATCTCTCTATTATATTCGTATGGCGTGTGATCTAAGTATTTGTGCAATGTCTTTATTATTTTATGCACTGCGAGCCCTAGCTTTGGGTTGACGTCTCTTAGCCATCCCTCTTCCCCTGCGAGTTTCAGGGATATCTCTGGGTAGCCTATACTCCCTTCATAAAATGACCTGAGGTCTTCTAACACATGCGATTCGTATTTTTTTGGATGCAACATGAGGGACTAATGATATATGACCATATAAACTTTAACTGACTTCCTCCCCTAGAAGGGGCGAGGCTTGCCTTTCGTTGTAACGTGTTGAGCGGGCAGGGTAGTTCAGAGAAATTCCAAATACTTTTAACATCGTACTTCAACATGTATGCATGCCTAAACTTACAATTACATTAGTAACGATCAGTATAGCACTAGTTTTCCTTGGTCTCTCAATCCCGTATCTTTTGCAGATATTTGGTATCCTTAACTCAACAATGTTCGCAGGTGTAAATGAGATAAACAATAACACGATTCTTAACCCTAACGCCACAACTGAGATAGTACAGATAGGTAACAGTACACAAACAGTAGTTGCACCAGACCACGGCACACAAGGTTTCAACTTTATGTTAGTCCTGATCAGTTTCTTCTCATTCATTTTGAGCAACCCAGTCCCTCTGATAATGCTCATCGGCATATCAGTGATTTTTGTGATATTGTTAGAAAGGAAGAACACATCCACGTGAACTACAACGCCGTTAGAGCGGGGTAGTTCACAGAAACGAAAACATACATGTGTTTTCAAATCCTTAGTTCGTAACTCTCTTTCACCACTATCTCGGTAAAGTTACGCCTTGTTGTCCTTCGTATTTACCATTGTAGGGGTTCTCAACTGGTGTTAATGTCCTGGCGAAAATAAGGTGGAGAAACCTAGTCCCACTCTTTATCTTCACTGGAAAAGCGGAACCTAGCACTTCTATTGTGAGCTGACCTTCAAAGCCCGCATCTACTATTGTAGGTGGTGCAAGAAGACCTAGCCTGGCAAAAGATGACCTCAAGTTGACGAAAGCCATCACGTCGTTCGGCAGTTTAACGTATTCCTCAGTAACTAGCAGTAAGTGTTCGTTAGGGTAAATTATGAATTCGTCACCTTTTTCTATCTCATAAAATGAACGCGGGTCTTTTCCAGCCTCATATATTTCGTCAGTCTTCTTAAAGCGGGCTATTTCCCCGCCGACTGTTAAATCGACCCCGTTCTCTCTTATAGTATCTTGATTAAGAGGAGAAATTGCTATCCAACCCTTTTCTAGGTAGTATTTCAAATCTCTATCTCCTAATATCATGGACTGTTCGCCACCAGATTAAACTCCTATCTCCTATTATTATTATCTAATCCTTGTTTTGCACTAGTATACTTCAACTTTCCCGATTTTCTCAAGGTATTTTACCAGGAGTCCTAACGGAGTCGTCAACGACACCTCGTCATAACAACTCCACGACGACTATTTCGAACTTGTCGGGGTCTACTCTACCTTTATGGAGTCTCTCGGCTTCAGCTACCCATTCCTCGACGCTTTCAAAACCACTGTGATCTACATACTCGCCTAATGCAAAAGGCGTAAGAGGGGATGTCGCGACAACTTTACCGTAAAACCTCTTGCCACCGACTTTCATTACGACTCTCTTGTCTGCGTGATAATACCCAGACTTCCTAATTGTAGCTACCAATTTAGCTCCGCTCAGGATATACCTCTGCACTGTGGGAGAATTGAAAATCATGGGCAGGTCACCTTATTCCTTGTTTATAAATGGCTTTATTTCTATCGAATCCGTAGCTATTCTCCATATAAAATTGTCTAGATAGAAAGACCCGTATTCTCCATACTCTAGGAATATAGTTTTTACTTCAGAAAAATACCAAGGCTCTTTGAGTGTTACATTGAAATCGACAATGTGTCCAATAGCTTCGACATATAGTATAATTCTCAGCTTTTGCAATTCCTCTTTTAGGGTGTTTAAATAATCCATTAAATCTCTCATTTCCTCCTCATCTAAATCCTCTGTATTCCGTATTTTTTTCATAATAATTTCCCATAAATTCATCTTTTCTACGGGGATCATGTCAACCACAGTTGGTAAATTTCTTCCAGAGGTTTATAGCGTTTTCATATTTTCTCACTGAGACCGCGTCCGTTAGGGCGGGGAGCTAAGTATAAATATGGATCAAAATAAAAAACATTGGGGATGTTCCCTGAAAGCCGAAGTCAAAGTAGCATCACAAGGGAAGATTCTGAACCCTAACAAAGAGAAGAGGCATAAACTAAACGTCGTTCTAGAGAAGTACATGAAAGCTGTGAAGTTCTTCGCTTCCTTCTGCATAAATGACAAGAAGCTTCTCCAACAGAAAGCGTACAAGGAGGCGAGAAGAAGGTTCGGTCTATCTTCCACTCTCACGCAGACTGCAAGGGACAAAGCAGTAGAACTGATTAAGGTTAATGAGGGAAGAGAGTTCCACGTGCATCGTGTATCAATACGAGTGAACTACCGTGCTTTCAAGCTCGTGAGGAGGGACACCAAGCTAACACCTTATTGGTTGTACCTAAAGCTGGACGGCGATGGTGTGTGGTGTCCAGTACAGTTCGGGGAAAAACAAAGACAGATGATAGACGATGCTCTCTCTGACGATGGTGAGTGGTCTTTGCAACAGGTTGAACTCGTAAAGAGAGACGGAGAATGGTACGTCTATTTCACCCTTGAAAAGCCCTTCAAGAATTATGAGCCGAAAACAGCCATAGGGATAGATTTGGGTGAAAGAAACGTTGCTACAGTGGTCGCACTAGTTGACGACAAACCGACAAAGGGTACCTTCTTCAAAGGGTCGAAAATCAAGGAAGTCAGGCACAGACACTTCAACATTAGGAAGAAACTACAGGAAAAGAGAAGGTTGGACGTGATTAAGAGGCTGAGAGGTAAAGAGAGAAGGGTCGTGAACCACGAGCTTCACGTTATCGCCAAGGAGATTGTGGAATACGCAAAACAGTTCCCTTCTCCTGTGATAGCTATGGAGAAGCTCACGGGTATTAGAGAGAACTTCAAGAAGGGTAAGAAACTCAATAGGAGGTTTCACTCCTTACCCTTCAGGAAACTACAGAAGATAGTGGAGTACAAGGCTAAGATACAAGGAATCAAGGTGGTATATGTAGACCCTAGGAATACGTCCAAGACTTGCCACAAGTGTGGGTACGTTACCCACGTTGAAGGAAGAGAATATCATTGTCCTAAGTGCGGTCTCAAGTACAACCGTGACCTGAACGCGTCCATCAACATAGCCCGTGCCTTAACGAGAGGTACGGGTCGGGGGTACGTAAACACCCCTAAGGGGACATGAAGGTGCGTCGCGAAGTCCACTGGAAACCCCAAAGCCCCGTCCGTTATGGCGGGGTAGTTTACCTAGGTGGCTCCAAGAAGAAATGACCGAGGACACGTGCCGTATCTATAGGTGCTAGTATCTTGCTTGGTTGCTTGAGGTTAAGGAAACCTTCTACATTTTCAATTGCATTGGAAATAGCAAGCTCATATAGGTTTGCTTTGTTATATGCAGTAGAAATTACTTCCTCTATCTCCTTAGGGTCGTTTTTCTTCATTGCGATAGAAAGCCTACTCCTCATCTCAGCCATTGTGTTCTGAATGTTCACGATAGCAACGTCTAATATGTGGCTGACGAGCGGAGTAAACGACTCTTTTGCAGTATATGGCGTAACGGAGGCTTTCGCCTCGCCTTGCTCTATCGATCTAAAGAGGGATAAAGCTATTGCCATTGCTTCGTTTGTGATCCTAAGGCTCTGAATTGCAGACCCGTCGATAGGTACATCAACGTTAATGTATTGCCCGTATACTCTGTTCACAGTGTCTGGGTCTATCCTGGCAATGGAAGCTCTTGGAACTGGAGTCTTGTTGTTTGGGTTGTTATTATTGTTGTTAATAGGATTAGGGTTTTGATTAGGAGGATTCTGGCTCATAATTAAAAAACAAAAGGAGTAGAGACATAAAAACCAAAACACAGAGACCCAGCTAATGGAGGAGTGCTAGTCCACTTCTAAACCTAGAGAAAAATCACTTACATTTGTAGTTGGTATCTGCAAAGGACTTGATAGTTCGCTACTTCAAAACTATGGAAGTAATACGTTTTGCCATTGTAGAACGTTTTTATGTTTTCAGTTCAAATTTTGAGCTATGGAATATAGAAGCCTAGGAACCATAGCAATAAGACAATATTTCCAACACATCAGAGAGGGAGAATGTGTGCCCCTCTCAGAGATAAAGAATGCCACTGGTATGAACTATAATCTTCTAAATTTTCACATAAAGAAGATGTTAAAAGAAGGAACAGTGAGGAAAGAGAGAAAAGGCAAAACGATAGTGATATGCAAGAGTAGTGATGTAGGGGCACGTGGTGAGTAGCAATGAACGGGGAGTCCATGCACCACTACTCTTACATTATATTATCTAACTTTGCTCGGTTTATATGCCTTACCTTCCTTGTCTTCTCTGCCTTCCAGTGATGACAATGATGAGAATTGCATTACCTAAGTCCATCTTCATCACAATATCTGACAGCGACAAATATGGGTTCAAGATAATTTCTGTGTCATGCCAAGATGTACCAAGTCCCGAGAACCAAAATGATGGGAACCAATCTCAGCAACAGTTGGTCTTAACACTACCTGAACAACTAACGCAAAAAATAACGGCACCGAATGACGGCAGTGTAGAAGTTCCTGCCGAAGACTTAGAAAATCAGAGGGCATTAGCATATTGGCTGTTGAAACTAGGGTTCCAGGAAGCTGACGAAATAGCAAAGTTCCTACTCATACAACACGGTAGCAAAATCACTCAGGATGAAGATGAGGAAGGTAGTAGGTTATACCAGTACTACAAGAAAGTCACGGTAGACGTGTATAACAAACTCAGGGAAAACGTCATGATAGAAAGTTTCAATAATGACGTTTCTATCGAGCCTGAGGACTACATCATACTTGACGAGAAGAAAATAGCCGTCGACTATTGTGGCAAAGGCGTGGACTGCGACGATATGGTAAAACAAGTAAAGGCGATGGTATACAGGGATCTGAAGGAGTGGGATAGGAGACCAGTGGACAGATATGTGAGGTACATCAGCGACTACAACACGCAGGCAGTTGCACTTTACCTCGTGAACAAATACATTCCAGTCTATGTTTATGACGGGAAGAACGTTACAATATACTATTTTGACGGAAAGGTGTGGAGAGAAGGAGACCTACAAATAAAGAATGAGATAAACTACTTAACGAGGATAAAGCCGAAAACTGAGTATAAAAACGCAATTAAGGAAAACGTCGTAAACCTTGCTTTACACGTGGACAGATCTTTCTTTTTTAAGCCTCAGTTCGCAACGACAAAGATCGTATTCAAAAATACGGTATATGACTTCATCACTAAGGCTACATCGCCACATACTCCTTCCCTTAAGGTGAGGGCTGAAGATAAAGCATCATACAAGGACTTTGAGTATAAGCTGGTGTCGTACGATGAGGTAAAGGACACCCTGCCCATGAATATACTCAAAAGCATTGTAGGGATGGAGAGCGATGGCGGGCTAGACCCGTTCATCAACCAAGAGTTTAACGAAATGATGAAATTGACAGCGTTCCTCGTACTTCCTGTAAGGAGCAAAGTACTGCTCGCATTGGTAGGAGAACCTAACACTAGAAAGTCTACCTATATGAAGATGATCGAAAGGATAACGGATGATGTAACTACTTATAGTGAAGGAGACTGGTGGAGCCAAGACCTCGACAGAAAACACATCATCGTAATGAACGAGCTTACAGCAATAGACGAGAAGACGATGCAGATAATCAACATGGTTACTGGAGGTGACACAATAAAGGTGAAAAGGAAGTTCAAGGCAGAGATTGACGTACAGAACTCTCACAAAATAGTGGTAATATCTAACTCACCTCCTATCCTACCGAAGAGCGATGCCCTTAACACGAGGCTCAGGGTGGTAGAGTTTACTCACCCTATCACAAACGGCAGAGAAGGCATACTGGACGATATGACAAAGGAGGAAGCAGAGAAGATGTATTTGTTTGCTCTCAATTTCGCTGATAAGTCCCTCTATGAACTTAACGCCAATGTTGACAAGGGTAACATGTTAATGAGGTACATGAACTACGCTTCTCCCGTGTTCAAGATCATAACTGGGAACTTCAACATCACTGGTAGGAACGACGACGCTGTCAGCTTCCAAATAGTGTACGATATATTTATGGACAGAATAAAGGACAGCAAGAACCCTGTCTACAGGGACTATAACTATTCTAAAATCATGAAGGAGATAGAGGAGATCGATGCGTACCTAGCGTTATACGGCATAAAACTAGTTAAGAAGGGGACTAAAGGCAAGTCGATCCTTAGAGGGCTCTATAACATGGAGATGGCTAAGATCCACATACTGGAAGTAATGCAGGACGAGAGAGACAAAGGAGTTGAATGCGACTACCCAAGAAACATAAGTGCATTAATGCAAATAGGCGAAAGGAAGATCACTGAGATGACCTTGAGCGAAGAGACAACAAAGGAGATCCTTAACTCGATGACAAAGCAAGGAAAAGTGAGAGAAATAAGTGAGGGATGTTATACACTTTGAACTGCAACGCCCTCACTGGCTTCTTCACCTTACGGAGGGTGGCTTTCGCACCCTTAACTCCCAGAAAGTTAACTACGAGCAACCCATAGCCCAATCACCATGATGATCAATGACCCTGCTACTGTAGCAAATACTATAGGCAATGGTACGCCTATCACCACGAGGAAAGGTGCTACGAAGAAAGTGTACACTATCCCTCCTATGCTTGCACTCCTAGGTACGCTCCTCATTGTGAACGCAATGAATAACGACCCAAAGAGCAACAACACCAACATAACACCATAAGTACCAGGTAGTGCACTCTGGATAGCGTTCTGTAACGATATTATAACATGGGATGCGAAGGTGATCGGGATCTTAACTGTAGGGTCACCTGGATAACTTATTACTACACATTCGGTACCGCTACCCTTAGGTACTGGTACTGGGAACGTAGCTTCTCCGCTCACATTTAGTGTAAAGTGTTCAATTACCCCAGTGGAGTTTCTGATCGTGACGTTTAGGGGTATTGGGTTTGCAGTATTTGACGACGCTTGCACAAATACACCAGTGTTATTCACGATCGTGTTGAAATTAACGCTACCATTAGGTGTAGAGAGGTCAGGATGGAATAGTAAAGGTGCTGTGATGTACACGCTACCGTTTATCACTACTTGTATACCAGGTGGCTGAGGCGGTGCTACAGGTGGTGTTGATTGTGTCGTAGACGTCGTCTTAGATGTTGTTTGTGTTATCACATGTGTGATTACAGGTGCTAAGAAGTCTAGAGTGTACTGCCCGTCCAGATAGGCGATCCCACCGCCGTAATAGTTCACCACTGTGTTAACAGGTACGCCGTACAAAGAGGCAAAGAATCCATCCTCCGCAACTTTGATTGATGTGTTGGATGTGGCGTTGAAGTAGAAGTAAGGGGACTGTGATAGGAGGAAGATTGAGCTAGCCTGGGTTCTGTTAACATACGCATATGATGAACCTAGCATGGTACTGTTATCTAAAAGTGGCGATACGCCGTAATTCTCTGTTGTATCACCCACCGACACAGAGGAAGAAGTGATCTCTAGTGGGGTAGGAGACACTGAACTGGTGAACGACACAGCACTGCTAGGGGAGACGAAAGTGATAGTGTTTCCCAATTCGTGAACTTGGAAGAGAGATACGTAGAAGTAGCCTGGGTCAGACCTGATTCCTACTACTCCTATCTGATCGAAAGGCATAGGGGTCTGGAGCGTTGCCTGAAGTGTTCCGTTGTAGTATAAAGAAGTGGTGACGTTTCCGTTGACGTCATTATAAACGGCTGTAACGTTTACCCATTGACCGCTAGGAATGCTTGGTTTGCCACCTAAGAGTATCTGAAAACCGTTCGCTCCTGAGATACCGTTGCTAAAGAATACCGTATCTCCTCCGACGAAAGTATCAGCTAGGACAAAATAACCAGCACCAGCATCTATACCAACAGAACCTACACCGTTCCCATTTGAAGACAGCTGTGTTATCAACGATGGCGAAGCTACCATGATGGAACTTTGCCCTCCTCCGCTCACGAAGTATACCACTGCAGTGACAGAGAACGATGTTACGGGGACGAATTCCCAGCCTATGCCCATGCCATCACGCGTTGAGTTTATAACTAGATCTCCGTCGTAACACGGTAGGGGAGTAGGGCTTGTCTCTACAGTCTCAGTGTGAGTGCCCACTCCTCCTTGGATAGAGAGAGGGTAGGTAAAGATGGATACTGGCACTGTCTGCTGTGCGTTATACGTGTACACTGTGGATCCGTTTATAGCTTCCCCGTTCAACTGAGCTATGTTGGCACCGTCAAACGTAAAGGAGAGAGTGTATGAAGACCCACCACTCACTGTTACCTCAGAGAAAGTGTTGTTGTAAGGCTGGGGTGTCCCGCTGGATGGCGTAAGAGACGATGGATAAACTACAGTACTGGTATACGAGAGAGTTATGGATACACTATTCCCTGACACAGTCCCGCTCCTTACGCTTCCGTTAACAAGGAAAGTGGAAGGAGTAGAGTACGGAAGGGTAACCTGAGTGAACGCACCTACTCCTGGTATGACGGTAGCTTCCTCATTTTGTTCTGTGACGGAGCCAGACGTGGTAAACACTGACACAGGTGTATGCACATACTCCTGGTATCCAGTAAATGCGGATGATGTGAATTGTACCGTGAATTGTGGGATGAGAGATGGGATTACTGGATAATACGGATATCCAGGCTGTAACGTAGAGGAATAACCAACGTCAGGGAAACAAGCCACATATACAGTACCTACGTAATATAAGGAAGACTCTTGGTATAAGTCCTGGTTGTTTGCTGTTAGGTAAGAGACGTAATATAGATTGCCTCCATCGCCTCTCAGTCCCACGTAATTTATATCAGACCATGGGAATGGCACGTTGATGTTTGGAGAGCTGTAAAGTGTCCCGTTAACGTAAATCTGTGAGATTGTGATGTTTCCAGCACTATTCTCAGTGAAAATGACTGATTCAGTGAAGACTTTACCCTGGAGGTAGGGAAGAGAGGATGACGAAGCTGAGGATAAGCCACCCCAAGGGGTAATGTATTGATATGCACCTGACCATTGCACTGCCAACCAGTAGTAACCAGAAAATACTGATTGCCAATCAAGCTGTCCGTAAGTAGGCACTGACATGAGGTCAATTCCTGGGTTATATCTGTAATTAGGGAAACTAGTTACTTTCACTGTAACGTTGAGGGTGGTAGATGTAGGATGGTAGTACCATACGTTATATTGTTCTTGCGATCCATTCACAGTATCTACCCTTAACTCTCCATTATCACACTGCAAAAATTGAGATGGTGTAAAGGCACCACTGTTTCCAGAGACAGGAGAGGATATGCCTTGAGGGTTGCCTTGTGTGGCGAGAGTATACACGTGCAACGATTGGGAAACGCCGAAGTAGGAGACGTAGAAGATGTTACCGATATCGCCTCTTATCCCCACGTAACCTATCTGTGACCACGGGAAAGGAGTGTTTACATTTACGGAGTAAGCCGTTGAGTTGATGTACACAGTAGACACAGTGATGTTACCAGCACTGTTCTCCACAAGTAATATACTCATTGTGAATGGGTAGTTGGGGTTGGGCTGAGGCAGAGAAGTGTAAAGCGGTGGTATCCAACCAGATGTTGGGGAGTGGAACCATATCGTGCCAGTAAATGTCACTAAGACTGCTTGGAAGTTGGCTATATTGTTATCAGATGATTGGTCTCCTACGGTAGGTGAGTAGACGACAACACCAAGGTGGGAAGCTATGTTTGGGTAGTACGATGTTACGTGGATGGTAACGTTGATGATGCTTGATATTGGTGAATATCTCCAAGCTATATACTGACCATTTTCACCTGTTACGGCAGTTATAGATGGCATTACGTTATTAGGCGGTGTTGGTATCACGATTACTAAGTCTAGATATATATAAGAAGACGCACCTCCAGTTCCCGCACCTATGAACACTGTTGGTTCTGTTTTATCTGTTGTTAGATGAAAAGTCACAAAACTGGATGGTAATGTTATTTGGAACGGCGAACCATGATTACTGTACCCATAATATTGGGTATTCCCCTGGATCGCAAAATATGTTGTCACATAATATGTACCATGTCCGTCAAAGCCAGTTGATTCAGATGTTGATGCATCTTTAATGTATGCAGTAGATGCATAAAATTCGTTCTGTGCTACAGTACCCCCACATGCGTATGGTGTGCCACCGCCACTCGTGCATCCTATACTGGTTATGTGTGACAACTTTTGCACGTTTCCATATAATTCCTGCGTTAATGCATCAGCACAACCGCAATACCACCATGAGGCAATTATTGTATAATCATTAGTATTCGGTAACGATGCATAAACATAAGTCCCCTCACCACCCTGATTATTTATCATCTCTAGCCCGTTTGTTGTAGGTGTTGGGTTGAAAGATCCTGAATATACGCCTGTCGTCCACCCACTAGGTATCTGGTTCCCAAAATATCCATACTGGGTGAATACATCTGCACCGTTGTCGTAACCTGGATAGACTGCTGAATAGATCCCAGTATAAGGGTATTGAATTGAGTTCATGAAGGAGATATTTATTGCCACTGAAGATGATGCAGGTATACCGTTAGGCAGTTTTACCCACACCGCTACCCATGAAGAAGTGTAATTTTGTATCCAGGCGTAAAGCGTTTGCCCGTTTTGTTGAAATAATAAATTGAGGAAATGGTCTGACATTGCTTGTTGCCATAATTGAGATGCAGTGGAACCTAAAGCTGAGGCTATTTGTGACTCTGTTATGTTTAAGAACTGGTCAAAAGGTGCTGGAGTAGCGATTGATTGTGAGTTGGTTACTGTTACGGATACGGACTGGCCAGCATTACTTGCTTCAGTATTATTTATCACTAGTTGACCGTCTTGCCAATAAGGAAATACTTTCCATGATGTTGACTCGATACTATTCACGGTGGATATCGTTTGCGGTAGTTGCTGTTCGTATGCGTACAGCTGTCCCGTCAAGTTAGGGTACTGGAAGAACCTTACATTAGACCCTAGTTGGTTTATAGCTGGTAACGTTGCTGTATCCAGGATGAACGGGTTCGACGTGACGCTTATTGGTGATACATATGCTGAGGCTAAAGAGGAAGGTGGCGTTTGTGAATTAACAACGATGGTTGTTGGTGTTAATTCAATTAGGAATAACAGGAATAGGAAACCAACCAATGTCTTCTTATCCATAATCTTAAGATCTGCAATCTGACTAAAAAATTTAAACAGCTGTTTGAGGGAACTAACAAGCGAACGACAAGCCTCACTCTTCCAAGGCTGAGAGGAAGCCACTAACGAGAGTTTTAATTTCGTACTTGTGAAACCAGAAGAAGGAGAAGAAAAAGAGGGGAAAAGTTCGAAATGCTATACAGAGAAAAAAGTACGAATTAAGGAAAAAAGATAACGTTAATTAGAACTAAATCTAACAGTTCGCCTTTTCATATTATTAGGTATTGTTGCTTCGAACTATACGATGCCGTTTGTGGGGTTGAATATGACGGAGGCACGGCTATCCCTCCTCCTTGAGATCCTCCAGTAGTAGTAGCATTGGGTGGTGTAGCTGTCGGTGGTGATAACAGTTGTTGTAACTGCTGTAATGCTTCTCCCTGCAACGGGATATTGCCGACCGATAGCGTCGTTTCTGGAATTTCTTCGCTACCAACTGTAGTAGTGTTTCCAGTTATCGTGGTAGTGTTTCCAGTCTGGATGGACGTAATCAGCGACTCAATATTAGATATTATAGGTATAGGAATAACCCTTAAACCGTTAGCAAGATCTTTTACAGCTATTAGAGACGCTATATCGCTAATTTTCAGGTTAAATTGCTGAGTTATAGTCTGTAACGCATTAATTATCCTTAGCAACTGATCGACGTCGATGTAAATCCCCATCTTCTCCAAAGCGTCCTTAATTTGTATCGCTAAAG
>OGCG01000630.1_pt1 | contig 20695 bp, 14 predicted proteins | sample 1570061 | NCBI WGS metagenome assembly OGCG01 (sample SAMN06268698, study PRJEB24515) | hot springs metagenome | isolation source: Joseph's Coat, Yellowstone National Park, Washington, USA | place: USA:Joseph's Coat, Yellowstone National Park, Washington, USA
GCCCCAACCCGATCAGCGCCAGATCCAACTTGCACCCGCCTTCCATCCAGCTGCCAACTACAAGAATGTCACTTAGTTTAGTGTACTTTTGATATCTCTCTTTCAGTGGTCGCTCCACTACTGCAAGAGGTCACTTGAACCGTATCGACCGTAGAGGGCAAGGGCTGAAACTACATGACGCATTCGACAATCCTTGGGATGCAACTGCTTCTAAGGCCTTTTGCTGCTCGCTTGGCTAGCCTCGCCAGGAGAGTAAGCCAGTTGGCTTGCTAGATCAATCAGCCTGGCTTCATCCAGCTTTCCTGTCCTAGTAGTGGGCAAGGCTTCGACCTCCACGAAGTCATCTGGAAGCATCGCGCCAGGTAAGCGCTCGGCTAGGGACGCCCTCAGGCTGACCGGCTCGAAGCGGTCCTCTGGCACCACGAAGGCAACGAGTCTTGGCCTCTCGGGCGGCCCCGCAGCCAGGCAGGCACCTTCTTTTACCCCGGGGGCACTCCGTAGGATGCGAGTGAGCTCGACGAGGGAGATTCGCACCCCGGAGCGCTTGATGAGCCTGTCAGTTCGGGATACGAAGACGAAGTTGCCCTCTTTGTCTATGCGCATCACGTCTCCGCTTCGAAAATGGGGCTCTTCGAAGCAGAAGTTGGAGAGGAGGTTCCTGGTAAGTTCGGGGGCATGCCAGTATCCCGCCATTAGCTGACGTCCGCCGATGTAGAGTTCACCGGACGCCCCAGGTCCGCTCACCTCCTTGCCGCTCTCGTCTAGGAGGTGGAAGCAGACGCCGGGGTGGGGCTGGCCGACAGGGACCTCGCCCCGTTCCAAAATCGAGCGGCCCAGCTCGTGGGTGGTCACTGCGATGGTCGTCTCTGTGGGGCCGTAGCGATTGAACACTTTGATGTTGGGCGCTACTTGCCAAAGTGCTTCGAGATCCGCGGCCTCGAGGGCCTCCCCCCCCACCGTTAGGGTGGCCAGTCCAGTCTTGCCAAGGCGGCTAGAGATAGGCGAGGAGAGCAAGTGGCGGAGGTAGGTAGGCGAGCAGCTCGAGTGGTTGATTGCCTGGTCCTCCAGGAGGCGGATGAAGACGCGGGGGACCACGATTGCTTCCCGCCGAGGGATCTCCAAGTAGCCGCCAGCGGCTGCAGTTGTAAAGAGGATCCCGAAGGAGCCGTCGAAGAAAAATGGGGAGACGCAAAGCGACCTCGTGGCCCGGGAGAGGCCGATGAGGCGGATGCTCCAGTGAACGGCCCAGGCGAAGGAGGCCGTTGGGATCATGATTCCCTTTGGCGTTCCGGTCGTTCCAGAGGTGTAGATGCAATATGCCAACTCCCAGCTCCTGCGCCGTGCAGAGGAGCGAGAGCCTCTTGAGGCGAGCTCGGCAATCGTGGTGAGTTCGACGCCGGCAGGCATTATTGCCTCGTCGATGCCTTGGTCAGGATGGACCACTACTAGGCGAGGGTGGCAGTCTTGGATGAGACGGCGGAGGCGGGCGGCTGGATCCTGGGGGGACATCGGCACAAAGACGCAGCCTGCCCAGTTCGAGCCCAGTGCCCCTACCAGGAAGTCAATGGAGTTAGGCAGGCAGAGTGCGACCCGATCCCCCCTCTCCAGGCCTCTTTCCACGAGGCCTTTGCCGACGAGTAGAATCTCTTGGGCCAGTGCCCGGTAGTCGAGGCTTCGCCAGTAGTCCCTGGCCGCGGGCGAGCTTGGGTCCACCTGGGCCCAGGCAAGGATGGAGTCCAGCACCTCTGGACAAGGCTTTGTGTGATTGTGGTCGCCAAAGTCCTCTGCGGGACTTTGCGTGCCAGGGTCGGATTGGGCCCGAGAGAGAGGGCCGTCCCAGCGCCCTGGACGATGGGCGCCTAAAGAAGCTAGTTGGGGGCCAGGTTCCGGCTCAGCTCGCATGACCCACCGGCCGTTTGGTCGCCTGCTCTAACGCTTGATCTAGGTCTTCAATCAGGTCTTCAGGGTGCTCCAGGCCAATAGAAAGCCTCACCATGTCGGGCCTTACCCCTGCCAACTCCTTTTCCTTCGGGCTGAGCTGCCTGTGGGTAGTAGAAGCGGGGTGGATTACGAGCGACTTGGCGTCTCCCATGTTGACTAGTCGCTTGAACAGCCGTAGCGAGTCGAAGAAGCGAATGGCAGCCTCCTCTCCCCCTTCGACCCCGAAAGTTATGATTGACACGCAACGGCCGGGCATGTAGCGATCCCAGAGTGCCCTCTGGGGGTTGTCGGGGGCGCCCGAGAATTCCAACCAAGAGACCTTCGGGTGAGAGGAGAGGTAGTTTGCTATGGCTCTGGCGTTGCGCTCCTGGCGCTCCAGCCTCACGTCCAGGGTCTCTAACCCCTCGAGCAGCAGGAAGGCATTGAATGGAGAAAGCGCTGCGCCGGTGTTTCGGAGCCCAACTGCCCGAGCCCGTGCCACAAACGCGAAGTCAGGGAAGCGCTCCGCGAAGACCGTTTGGTGATAAGCGGGATCAGGCTGATTGAACATTGGGAAACGGTCGGGGTCCCGCGACCAGTCGAAACTGCCTGCGTCTATGATCGCTCCTCCCATTGCGACCCCGTGGCCACCCACGAACTTGGTGAGCGAGTGGATGACTACATCCGCGCCATGACGGATCGGCTTTAGCCGAAGCGGAGTCGCAATGGTATTGTCGACGACAAGGGGGATGCCTTCTTCGTGGGCAACTGAAGCGAGCAGTTCCAAGTCGGCTAGGTCACCTGCTGGATTTCCGATGCTTTCGCAGAAGAGAGCTCTGGTTTTCGCGTCGATCAGCTTCGAGATGCCCTCTGGGGAGGGATCCTTGACAAAGCGGGTCTCGACTCCGTAGTCGCAGAGCACGTTGGCTAGGTAGGTGTAGGTTGCACCGTAGAGGTGGGGGAGGCAGACGAAGTTGCACCCAGAGCTCGCCAGCGTGGTGAGGGTGATGGAGACAGCTGCCGCTCCGGTGGCCGTGACCAGAGCCGCTTTGCCCTGCTCGAGAGCGCAGAGGCGTTTCTCCAGCACGTCGTTGGTGGGGTTGTTGATCCGGTTGTAGTGGAAACCGGGTATCTCCATGTCGAATATGGCCGCAGCGTGGCTTGCGTCGAGGAAATCATGGGCCACAGTTTGATAGATGGGTACCGCCACGGCCCTGGTGGAGTCGGGCTCGTAGCCGAAGTGAATAGCGAGGGTCTCATCGCGCATGGCCACTTCCTCGCTTTGCGGTCGGTCCAAGTTTTCGGGCTCCCTCGTCCTGCGGCATGGAAGTAGAGAATCTGACCAGATTGGAATAGAGCCTGACTGCCCAGGAGCGCCAGGAGGGCCTCAGGTTCGCCTTCAGCCGATCGAAGGGAAAGGCGGATAGGGCTTTGATTGCCTTGTCCGCGTCCTGGCGGGCAAGCTTTTCCAGGCCGGCTAGGTCGAGGGCACTGGTTCGATCGAGGTAGTGGGTGGGGAGCTGGGGGTATTCCGCGGCTTCGCCTGCCAGCCATCTCCTAATGTCACGTCGATACTCCCTGAGCAGCGTGTCGCCCGCATACTCGGGATGGCCCTGCGTGAGAAGGAAGATGGCCTTTTGCTTTCTCGACCACGCTACGCTCCAGGAAGCGGACCTTGAGGACATGATTACCCGCCAGCCTGCTTTCTCTAGGTCGGCCGTGGGCGCCTCGTTGTAGCGGGAGTGCGGTACCCAGACCGAAGCTGGAATGGCCTCAGTCAGTGGATCGTCGCTCGCGACCCGATTGGCGAAGAGGCCGCTTCTCTTGGTTCTCAGACGTTGGCGGCGAACTCCATCGAAATGCTCCAAGCAGGCATGCGCAGCGAGGCACGAGGCGACCACCGCCCTGGCAGAGTGGGCCGCCCAGTCGAGGGCTGCCACCAAGTCCCACCAGAACGCCTCATCGGCCAAGTTTAAGCAGTTTGGCTGAGCGCCGGTAAAGACCACGAGTTCTGGGCGAGAGCGAAACAGCTCGGGCCAAGGGCGATAGTGGGTCCGGATTCTTTCAGCTGCTTCGCCTCGGCGCTCAATGCCGGGAAGCGCATATGTGCGTGCGACGACCCGTCGGCCTGCAGCCTGCTTGAGAAGCCCGAGGAACTGCTCTTCGGCCTCCGCCAAGGCAGAGTCGGGCATGGCGTTTATCAGGGCGACTTCGAACGAGTCTGGGTGGTTGCCAGCTCCGTCCCAGTCGCCCGGATCAGTCATGCATTTCTCCTCGAATTCCTGTTCCTGGAGTCTTGCCTCCGCCATTACTCATCGGCACCAATCGCTAGAACTTGGGTTTGGATGGTCCTGACCACACGGGGGCCATTGCTCCTTATTCCATCCAGAGGAGAGGGGAGCCGTATCAGGGAGACTCTGCCCAGCATGCGAGGCCCATTTCCAGGCTGTTGGCGAGGTAGGGGTGGTAGGGGATGACCCGGATGGCATATCCGTATCTCCCTGCTCGAGTGCAGTCGAACTCACCCCTGTAGCGGACCTCGGATTTCTGTCCGAGTCGGGATGGAACTGCTTGCATCTTGACCACTTGTGGCGAGACCAGTTCCCCGCTCGAATTTAGGGGTCCGTGGAGCAATTGAACGACGACATCCGAAGGGCTCAGCTTGCCCAGCTCTACTGCTGCTTCCACGTGGACCTTAGTGCCGAGCTCGAGCTCTCCGCCCTTTCCACCAATCTCCCTCACAGATACAGCTGGCCATTGCTCAAAGACATGGCGCTTCCAGCCAGCAAGGGACTTGGCCCCGGCAAAGCCGGCCACCGCGAGCTCCCGATGGCGTCGAGCGGCCGGTTCGTAGTAGTCGGTGACATATTCCCTAACCATGCGAGCTGCGCTTACCCTCGGGCCCAGGGTGCGGAGAGAATCCTTCATCTTGCGGATCCATCCGTGTGGTAGCCCTGCTTGATCCCGGTCGTAGAAGAGGGGGATTATCTCTCTCTCGAGGAGCGAGAACAGGTTGGCGGCCTCTGTGCGGTCCCGGGCCTCCTCGTTGGCTTGGTGTTCGGCGGAGGCGATAGCCCAGCCGTTGGTCCCGTCGTACATCTCGTCCCACCATCCGTCTCGGACCGAACAGTTGATCGCTCCGTTCAAGACGGCTTTCATTCCGGAGGTCCCACAGGCCTCGAGGGGACGCCGCGGCGTATTCAGCCAAAGGTCCGCTCCCCTATAGAGGCTTCGAGCAACCGCCATGTCGTAGTCGGGCACGAAGACGAAGCGCCGGCAAATTGCTGGATCTCGAGAGAACTCCACGATCCTACGGATCATCTCCTTGCCGGCGGAGTCGTTGGGGTGGGCCTTTCCGGCGAAGACGAACTGGACTGGCTTCTGGGCAGAGACGATTAGGGAGCGAAGCCGATCGGGGTCGGAGAGCAGCAGCCCAGCTCGCTTGTACTCGGTGAAGCGGCGCGCAAAGCCGACAGTGAGCACGTCGGGGTCGAGGACCTCTTCGCACCAGGCCAACTCTGCCTCCGGCGCACCGGCTTCCTGTAGCGCCAGGCGGAGCCGACGGCGGACCATGCGGACTAGGCGGCGCCTCCCCTCCCCCTTTGCTCTCCAGAGCAGGTCGTCTGGTATCTCGTCAACCCGATTCCACACGTCGGGACCCGCCTCCGGCCAGCCGGGCACTAGCGCTCGGTTGAGCAGCTCGTCCATGTCGGGCGAGGTCCAGGTTCTGGCGTGCACCCCGTTGGTGACGTGCGATATTGGAACCTCTGTGGGATCGAGAGCGGGCCAGAGGTGGGCGAACATGGATCGAGAGACCTCTCCATGGAGCCGGCTAACGCCATTTGCCGCGCTGGCGAGCCTGAGTCCCATTACGGCCATGTTGAAGGGGGCGGATTCCTCGTCTCCGGGGAAGTGCCCGAGCTCCATGAACTGCTCGAAGCTGATACCACACTGCTCCGCCAGCGCTCCTAGGTACTTGGCCATGAGCTCTGTCGGAAATCGATCAATGCCTGCTGGCACAGGCGTATGGGTGGTAAAGACCGTCGAGGCCCTTACCACCTCCAATGCTTCGGAGAAGGCGAGCCCTTCCTCCTGGACCAGCATCCGGATGCGTTCTAGACCCTGGAACCCGGCGTGGCCCTCGTTGGTGTGGTAGACGTCGGGGTCGTGACCCAAAGCCCGCAGAGCGCGGACCCCTCCAATGCCCAAGGTGATCTCTTGGATGAGGCGATGCTCGATGTCTCCGCCGTAGAGCCTGTCGGTTACCGATCGCAGAGGGTCTTCGTTGGCGTCGAAGTCTGTGTCGAGGAGGTAGAGGACCACTCTGCTCACCCGCACCCTCCATATCCTCACTGCCAGCACGGTGCCACCTAAGTCCACTGTTACCTGCGCATCGAGCGGCCCCTCGATGGGGAGCGATTCGAAGCAGAGGTCCGGATAGGCCTCTGTCTGCCATCCGCTCTGGTCGAGCAACTGGTGAAAGTAGCCGTGGCGGTAGAGGAGCCCTACTCCAACGAGGGGGACTCCGAGTCCCGCAGAAGCCTTGAGGTGGTCGCCAGCTAATATGCCGAGTCCGCCCGAATACTGGGGGAGGGCCTCGCTGATCCCAAACTCGGGAGAGAGGTACGCCACCAGTTTTAGCGGGGTCCTTTGGCGGCCCTGGAACCACATGTTCCCAGAGAGCTCCCTTGCTGCCTCAGCGTAAACCTCTCCTAGAAATCCGACGAAGGCCGGGTCCTCGGCGAGTTGGGCCAGCCGCTGGGGCGAGACCTCCTGGAGCAGCTTGACCGGGTTGCCGCCGCTTCTTACCCAAATCTCGGCGTCGACCCATCTAAAGAGGTCCCTCGTTCGCTGATCCCAGCTCCATCTCAAGTTGGTTGCAAGCTCCCACAGGGGCGCTATCGGAGGAGGTAGTTGGGCCTTGACGGTGAAGCTCTTTAGTGGGCGCATCTCCCAATCAAGCTACTAGAACGTTTCGCCCGGCAATCAGGCAGCCACGGATTGCTCATTGGCGCGGGGTCGGATCCCATCCGGCTCAGGTTCCGTGGAATGCCATCGAAATGGGCTTGGCGAGGCAGCCTGGAGCTGCCAAGCGGAACGTGCCGTTGATCGCCTGTCTTACCACTGTCCCCTGGATAGAGAGACGCACTGTGAAAGTGGCCCTGTTCGAGGACTCTAGGTGGCGGACGCCTCTCACGACTTCGGTCTCGGAGAACCGGTAATAGCCCCCTCGTATCTTGAGTGCTATATGGGGCAGTCCCACGTAGGCATAGCTGGCGGCAGCGCGCCCATTTGACTGGCAGGAGACGTAGACCACGGTGTCTTGGGGCTTGCCGCCAATGCCGCTTATGTAGTTAGACGGACCGGCGGCAAGCGAAGTCGGAGACTGGGCCACGAGGTGCATTCCCCCATTTAGGCTGCCCTTGGCCCAATAGAAACAGTAAGCGTGGCCGGGGGTGAGCAGCGGCGCTGAGCTGGTGGCAGCCATCACAACTGAGGCGCCAGCTAGCCAGCGCGACCCCCTTGTGAGCGGGGCAAGCTTTGCCAAGGAATCGATCAGTGCCACAAGGAGACCTCGCGTTGTCTTCGGTTGCCTTTGACTAGCTCGTATGGTTTCTAGCACTCCACGAGCTGCCGTACAAGCCTTGAATGGGAATTTTGACCTCAGCGCCTCCGGGTGGCCTCTGGGTGGGCCCCTTCTGCTGCAGCTTCGAGAACCGTCCTGAACTGCTCTGCTCTCTCCCGCCAAGTGGGCATGGGCCGAGGGTCTCGGGGGGGGCGGCGATCGAGGACGTCTTTCAGTGCAGCTATGAAGCGCCCTGGTTCTGCTACGACTACCGGCGGTCCCAGGTCCCGAAAGCCTGCCACAGGAGTAGCCACAGTTGGCGTGCCCACGGCCATGCACTCGTAGGCCTTGATAGGGTCGAGGCTTTCCGTGAAGGGAGTGAGGCGGTGCGGTACCACTACCACGTCGGCGTGCTGTAGGTAGGAAGGGACCTCCAAGTAGGGGCGGGGACCAAGCAAAAAGACGTTTGGCTCTGCCATGAGGCGACGGCGGGTCGCCTCGGAGAGGCAGTCGGGTCCGACGAGTACCAGGTTTATCTGGGGAAGGGAGCGTGCCGCCTCCAGGCAGAGCTCGACGTCCAGGCGATCCTCATGTAGGGTCCCGACATAGAGGGCGCAGCGACCCGGCGGCAAATCCTCGGGTCGTCTGGTCGGGGCCTGGAAGAGCTCCCGGTCGACGCCGTTGGGGATCAGCCAGACCTCCCGGGCCGACCCTTTTGAGGCAGCCAGGTTCGGGGAGCATACGACCACTTCGGAGGCCAGGCTGAGCAGCCGAGATTCCCTGGCGGCCAGTCGCTTGCGTTCCCTTGGGGAGATGCTCGAGGCCAGCCAGTCGTCGGTGATGTCGTAGACGGCAGGCCAGCGCTGGGAGGCAACGAAGTCTGCGTAGTTCGCGTCGTTTACCCAGGCCACAGGGTGGCGGAACCCCAACCGCCGGAGGTGGGAGACGACCTGGTGGCCGAGATGGAGGTCGGCCAGGGGACCCAGGGCTCGAGGGAGCAGCTTGAGGGGCTGGAGAATCTCAACCTGGCCGCCGAGCGCTTCCCGCCGGCGGCCACGGAGTTCTCGTAGGCCCTCCAACCTTCCGCTTCGAAGCTGGTAGGAGAGATCGAGGGGAGGCTCGATGTAGGCGAAGCGGAGGGATGGGTCCCTGGCGGCCAACTCCTCTACGAGAATTCGGATGCGCCGTCGGACTGCCCCCCACGGCTCCAAGGACAACACGACTATTTCGGCAAGCGTCCCCACTGGTTACTGTCTAGCGCTCTTTGGACTCGAGCTAGCAGGCCTCGACAATGTGGGCTCTATCCGACTAGCCTACTCTCGAAGCTTTCTCTCCACAGCTGTATCCTTCTCTAGTTCTAGGTTTCTATCCCGGGTGTCGTCTCCCAACGCTCTTCGGCAAGCCGGTTGCCAAACTCATGGCATGCTTGGGTCATGGCACTGCGAGCGAGCCATCCCTTCTCCTCGAGCGGCGATTCCCTCGCCAGGATCGTGATCGAGCAAGTCCGTCCCAGGACTCCGAACGGCCTGCCCGCCAAGGGAGCCCAGGGACATCCCCTTGTTGTTGCGGCGGATGTCTTCACGGACGGCCACGACGTGATTGCAGCCCGGGCGCGCCTGGTGGGACCAGGTGGCTGGGAGTCCAGCGTCGAGCTCCAAGACGACGGGAACGATTGTTTCGAAGGGGTGATTACCCCGGAGGTCTTGGGCCTCCATCACCTCGTAATAGAGGCATGGAGGGACCGCTTTGCCACGTGGGCTGCTAGGACAACTGCTCTGGCGCGAGCTGGAGAGCCATTCGTCCTTGAACTCGCGGATGGTGAGGACCTCTTGGTAGAAGCGGCAGGCTTGGGCCGCGAGCCTCAGCTCTTGGCCGAAGTGGCCGAGCGGTTGCGAGATGCACGGCTTGCTCCAGAGATGCGCCTTCAACAAGCGCTCCGGCCGGAGATCAAAGCGGCCATGGCGGGTCCCATTGATCCCTCCGAGGTCGTGGCATCGGTTCCCATGCCGATATGGGTCGAGCGGCCAAGAGCGGCGTTTTCGTCCTGGTATGAGTTGTTTCCGAGGAGCTATGGGGGCTTTCGTGGCGTGGTTGAAAAGCGGCTCGAGGCGATTGCAGAAATGGGCTTCGATGTCTTGTACTTGCCGCCGATCCACCCGATCGGCCGTACGGCCCGCAAGGGCCGAGGGGGAGCCCTCCAGGCCGGGCCTGGGGATCCGGGCAGTCCCTGGGCAATTGGCGGACCGGAGGGCGGTCACGAGGCGATCCATCCCGAACTCGGAACGGCGGAGGACTTCAGGGAGCTCGTGGAGGCTGCCCGCAGCTTGGGCATAGAGGTGGCCCTCGACTATGCGCTCCAGTGTTCCCCCGATCATCCCTGGGTGCGCGAGCACCCCGCTTGGTTCCGCTGGAGGCGGGACGGGACCATTGCTTACGCAGAGAATCCGCCAAAGAAGTACCAAGACATAGTTCCCCTCAATTTCTGGGCGGAGCCGGTCGAGGAGCGAGAGGCGCTATGGAAGGCGTGTCTTGGCATACTTGAGCACTGGATTGGCTTTGGCGTGAAGATCTTTAGGGTAGATAATCCACACACCAAGCCTGTTGCCTTCTGGGCATGGCTCATCGAAGAGCTCCGTCGGCGCCACCCCGATGTGATCCTCCTCTCCGAGGCTTTCACCAAGCCAAAGATGATGGCCAAGCTGGCCGAAGTCGGCTTTAGCCAGAGCTACACGTACTTCACTTGGCGCACCACCAAGGAGGAACTTGCCAGCTACGGCCTGGAGGTGAGCAGGGGGCCCGCATCGGACTATTTGCGGCCCAACTTTTGGCCGACGACCCCCGATATCCTGTCGGGGCCGCTTCGGCGGGGCCCGAGGGCGGCCTTTGCCCTCCGGGCGGTGCTTGCGGCCACCATGTCAGCAAACTGGGGGATCTACTCGGGATACGAGCTTTGCGAGAACGAGCCTGCCTCGGAGGACAACGAGGAGTTTTTCGACTCGGAAAAGTACCGCGTCGTCGAGCGGGACTTCTCGGCGCCGGACTCCTTGGCCCCACTGCTTAGAGACCTCAATGCCATCCGGAGGTCGCACCCCGCCCTTCAGCAGCAGAGGGGCCTCGAGCCGCTCGCGACTACCAATCCCCAGCTCCTCGCGTATGCTCGCTACACTGCAGACAAAAGTGATTCCGTCTTGGTCGTGGTCAATCTCGATCCTCTCTATGTGCAGTCGGGCCATCTCCACTTGGACTCCGAGGTGCTCGGTTGGCCCCGGGAGGGCAAGATCGTGGTCGAGGACCTACTCGCCAACCAGCGGTTTGTCTGGGAGGATGCCGACCCTTACATCCGCCTGGACCCGGCCTTGTCGCCGGCCCACGTGGTGGTGCTAGGAGAGCCGTGACCGAGCCAGCTTCGTCGGGTCGGCCGCCGAGCCCCAGGCTGAGGCGGGTAGCGCGGCCGGTTCGCAGTGACGCCGACGATCCCCATTGGTATAAGAACGCGGTCTTCTATGAGGTCTTGGTGCGGGGCTTTTTCGACTCCAACGACGATGGGACGGGCGATCTCCCCGGCCTCGTCGCGAAGCTGGACTATCTGGCCTGGTTGGGTATCGACTGCATATGGCTTCTTCCCTTCTACCAATCGCCGCTGCGGGACGGCGGTTACGACATAAGCGATTTCTTTACCGTCCTCCCTGCCTATGGCGACTTGGCGGACGCGGTTGAACTCGTCGAACAGGCACATAGGCGGGGGATCCGAGTGATCGCTGACATGGTGATGAACCACACCTCGGACCAGCATCCCTGGTTCCAGGAGTCACGGAGCTCCAGGGACAACCCCAAGGCGGATTGGTACGTCTGGAGCGACGATGACCAGCGCTATGCGGGAGCGCGGATCATCTTCGTGGACACCGAAAAGTCCAACTGGACCTACGACCCGGTGCGGGGACAGTACTACTGGCACAGATTCTTCTCCCATCAGCCGGATCTCAACTACGACAATCCCGAGGTGGCCGCCACCATGCTCGATGTGGTGCGCTTCTGGCTGGACATAGGTCTAGATGGCTTCCGATTGGACGCGGTGCCCTACCTATACGAGCGGGAGGGGACCAACTGCGAGAACCTTCCTGAGACCCATGAGTACCTGCGTCGTCTCCGCAAGGAGGTTGACTCCGCCTATCCCAACAAGGTTCTCCTCGCGGAGGCGAACCAGTGGCCCGCCGACGTAGTCGACTACTTCGGTCAGGGTGACGAGTGCCACATGTGCTTCCACTTCCCCTTGATGCCCAGGATGTTCATGGCGGTGCGCCAGGAGCAGCGTCATCCGATCGTGGAGATCATGGCGCAGACGCCGCCCATTCCCGAGGGGTGCCAGTGGGGACTGTTCCTGCGCAACCACGACGAGCTCACCTTGGAGATGGTGACCGACGAGGAGCGGGACTACATGTACAAAGAGTATGCCCGCGATCCTCGCATGCGGCGCAACCTCGGGATTGCTAGGCGTCTGGCACCCCTGGTCGACAACGACCGGCGCGTGGCCGAGCTGCTACATGCCCTCCTGTTTTCTCTACCCGGGAGCCCCATCCTCTACTACGGCGACGAGATCATGATGGGGGACAACATCTACCTAGGTGATAGAGACAGTGTGCGGACTCCGATGCAGTGGAGCCCCGACCGCAATGGGGGATTCTCCCGAGCCGACTTCGCCGCCTTGTATCTGCCTCCTCTCATGGATCCGGTCTACGGATTCCAGGCGGTCAACGTGGAAGCCCAGATGCGCGACCAGAGCTCTTTTCTCCACTGGATGAGGAGGATGCTCCAGGTGCGCAGGCAATACCCGCTTTTTGGAACCGGCGGATTCGAGTTCTTGTCCGTGGAGAATCCCGCAGTGCTTGCCTTCGTGCGCACCTCCCCCGAGGCGTCCGCAGACCAAGTGGTGCTTTGCGTTTTCAACCTCTCCCGCTTTGCCCAGCCTGCTCAGGTAGTGCTCGACCGCTGGGCTGGGCGCCAGCCCGTGGAGTTACTGGGCCGGGTTCCCTTCCCGGGAATTGGGCACGATCCCTACTTTGTGACTCTCGCGCCCTACGGATTTTTCTGGTTCGAGCTGGTAGCTCCCCCCGATGGAGCGGGATGAGCCCAGATATTCCCTGGGAGGAGCTCTCCCGCCTTTTGCCGACCTGGCTTGCCGACCAGCGTTGGTTCGCCAAGGAAGCTGCTCCTCGGGAGCTTCGGCTGGTTGGCTGGGAACCGCTTGGGCTGGGAGAAGAGACACCGGCTTGGTGGTTGGTCATTGGGGCTGGCGAGGACCTCTACCAACTAGTGCTGGCAGCCAAGCGCACCAATGATGCTCCTCCCAAAACAAAACACCTGGTGGGCGTGATCACCCCTTCAAGAGAACACCGCCAGCATGGTTCCCTTGCCTGCTTTGATGCCTTGGGTGAGGCGCCGTTTGCGTTGGCTCTGCTCGAAGTCTCCTTGGGCATTAGAGCCAAGCGCTGTCGTCCCTTGGGCTTGGAGCAGTCCAACACCTCCTTGGTCTTCGACGAGGCAGTGATGTTCAAGCTCTACCGCCGGGTGGCCACTGGCCCAAATCCAGAAGTCGAAATGGTCATGGCTTTGGACCGGGAGGGCTTCAACCACGTGCCGGCACCGCTTGGGGTGTGGAGGAACGAGCGTTTTGGAATTGACTGTGCTATTGCAGAGGAGTACCTGGCCTGCGGGTCGGATGGATGGTCGTCCGCGCTCGGATCGCTTCGAGACCTTCTTGCGCTGGCTCAAGCGGCGGAAGAACAAGGCCAGCCAGGGCTGGACAGGATGGTGCAGTCGGCTGGGGCAGACTTCTCTTCGGAAGCAGATCGCCTCGGTGTCACGGTGGCTCGGATGCATGCTGCCCTCCGGCGGGCGCTTGGAGAAGAACCCGCGAGCGGATCAGACCTGGCGGGCGAGCTCGCATCGGCGGTCTCGGTTCTTCGCCGAGACGAGCGCGCCTCTGGCTATCTGGACGGCCCTGCGTGGGTGGCTCTTGAGCGCCTCGTAGAACAGGCAGCACAAGTGAAGGATGCAGGGTCAGCCATTCGCCTCCATGGAGATCTGCATCTAGGTCAGGTGCTTAGGGTCGCCTTCGGCTGGTATGTGCTCGACTTCGAGGGGGAGCCTCTCAGGCCGCTCCAGGAACGTCGACGCCGAGCCAGCCCATTGATGGACGTAGCTGGGATGCTTCGCTCATTCGATTACGCCTCCGCGGCGGCCAGGCTGGAGCGCGGTGAAGTCGGCTTAGATGACGAGGGCTTGAGGGCGGTAGGGGAGGCTTGGGCGCGTCGCAATCGCCAGTCGTTCCTAGCGGGCTATCTGAGAGAAGCTCCCCCGGACATGTTGCCTCGACCAAGCGACCTGGCAGTGCTCCTCGCTGCTGCGGAGGCCCGTAAGGCCTGCTACGAGTTGACCTACGAGGTGAGACATCGACCCGGATGGGCGCTCTGCCCGCAGGAGGGCCTGCTTAGGCTTTTGTCGGCCAAGGATCCATCCGAGATGTATAGATGAACTGTGGCTGATGGGTGCCACCGCACAGTTGCCACCGCACAGTTAAAGCGGCTGCAGGCGAGCGAGCCGGATTCGAGCTACCGGATTGGAAAAGCCAGATTGGAGCAGCCAGATTGGAACAGATGGATCATTCCGCAGGTAGAAGAGAGCCGAGCGAGGCGCCGACCAGCGATTCGGCTGCCGAGGAGGCGGTTGTCCGCGGCTACCACGCCGATCCGCATCAGGTGCTCGGCTATCACAGTCGAGTGCTTCGCGTCCGCCATCCGAGCGCGGTGTCGGTCAGGGTGATTCCGTCTCGAGGAGAGCCCTGCTACCTTGAGGCCAAAGGCCAAGGTCTCTTTGTGGGATATCTTGAACTGCCGATTTCCACGCCCGACCCCTCGCCGCCCTACCTGTTGGAAGCGATTCTTCCAGACGGCAGCCGCTCTACCTATGACGATCCCTACCGCTTCTGGCCGACGGTGGGGGAGGTGGACTTGCACCTCCTTGGCGAGGGCAGTCACCTGAGGCCCTGGAGAGTGCTCGGTGCCCGGGTGATGAGGCACCAGGGTGCAGACGGGGTGGCCTTTGCGGTCTGGGCTCCAAACGCGCGCTCGGTGAGGGTGGTGGGAGACTGGAACGGCTGGGACGGGAGAAGCCATCCCATGAGGTGTCTCGGTTCCTCGGGGATCTGGGAGATCTTCATTCCAGGACTCGGCCCTGGAGCGCGCTACAAATACGAGATCTTGACCCAGGACAGCTCGCTTTTGCTGAAGGCGGACCCCTACGCTCGACGCTGCGAGGCTCCGCCCGGGACGGCGAGCATAGTGGAGGGGGTCTCCAGCTATGCCTGGGGGGACGAGGCTTGGATGGCAAGGAGGGCCGCACGTTGGGCCGGGGACGGCCCAGTCGCCATCTATGAGGTGCACCTCGGCTCGTGGCGCAGAGCCTGGGACGGGGAGTCCTGGCGGAAGCTCACCTACAGGGAGCTGGCCGAACGGCTGCCAGCCTACTGCCAGGAGCTCGGATTCACTCACGTCGAGCTGATGCCGGTAATGGCTCATCCCTTCGAAGGGAGTTGGGGTTATCAGGTCACCTCCTATTACGCCCCTTCTCCCACACTCGGCAGTCCCGACGACCTCCGCTACCTGATAGACATGCTTCACCAGGCCGGTATTGGAGTCATCTTGGACTGGGTGCCTGCTCACTTCCCAAGGGATGACTGGGCCCTGGCCCGCTTTGACGGCACGTCCCTCTTCGAGCACGCAGATCCCCGCCAGGGTGAGCACCCCGACTGGGGAACCTTGGTGTTCAACCTGGGCAGGAGGGAGGTGGCCAACTTCCTCCTCGGCAGCGCCCTTTTCTGGCTGGAGGAGTATCACGCGGACGGACTCAGGGTGGACGCCGTTGCCTCCATGCTCTATCTGGACTACTCGAAGCGGGAGGGGGAGTGGATACCCAACCGCTACGGGGGGCGGGAGAACTTGGAGGCTATCGAGTTCCTCCGCCGCATGAATGTCGTTGTTCACGAAGCCTGTCCTGGGGTGCTGAGCGTGGCGGAGGAGTCCACGGCCTGGCCTGCGGTTTCCAGACCCACCTGGTTAGGGGGGTTGGGCTTCGACTTCAAGTGGAACATGGGCTGGATGCACGACACCCTCCGATACTTTGCGCGAGATCCGGTGCATCGGCGCTGGCACCAAGAGGACCTCACCTTCGGGCTGCTCTATGCCTTTAGCGAGAACTTCGTCTTGCCGTTGAGCCATGACGAGGTGGTCCACGGCAAGGGTTCCCTCTATCAGCGCATGGCGGGCGACGACTGGCAAAAGCGAGCGAACCTTCGTGCTCTTTATGCCTGGATGTGGGCTCATCCCGGTAAGAAGCTCCTTTTTATGGGCGAGGAGCTGGCCCAGCAGCGGGAGTGGGACCACACAAGCAGTATCGACTGGCACCTCGAGCATGAGCCCGGCCACGAGGGTGTGAGGCGACTCGTGGCCGACTTGAACCGCCTTCTCGTCGCCATGCCGGCCCTTTACGAGGCCGACTTCTCCCCGGAAGGCTTCTCGTGGCTGGATGCCACCGACTCGGAGTCAAACGTCCTCGCCTTCCTAAGGTTCTCGAAGGCTACAGCCGCCGGCGGCCAGGCTGGCTTCGGCTCCGTGCTGGCATGTATAGCCAACTTCTCTCCGGTCCCCCGCTTTGGATACAGGATTGGCTTGCCGGCACCAGGACGCTGGGTTGAGGTACTAAACACCGACGCCTCTGCTTATGGGGGATCCAACGTCGGCAACCTTGGAACCGTGATGGCCGAGGAAGTCAGCTGGCATGGCCAAGCTTGGTCGGCTTCTTTTAGCCTTCCTCCCCTAGGGGTGCTTTGGATTACGCCGGAAAACCCTGCTTCTTAGCTTCTTCGCAGCAGCGAAGCTCCTCTGAGGCCTGCTCTGGGGAGACCACGTTGACCATCACGCCGGTGCCCAGCTCGAATCCAGCCATAGTGGTGAGCTTGGGCAGTATGTGTACGTGCCAGTGAAAGGCAGTTTGGGAGCGGTAGGGGGCCGAGTGGAAAACCAGGTTGTAAGCGACATCCCCCGCCACTTGATGGAGGCGCGCCAAGGCGTCCCGGATCGCTCGTCCCGTGGCCGATAGTTCCTCGGCTGTCGCGTGGTGGAGGTGCGCCTGATGGGACAAGGGGAGGATGAGCATCTCAAAGGGCACCCCGGACCAGTAAGGACAGATGGTGGAGATGCCGTGCCCCTCGCTAACCAGCCGTCTTCGGTCCTTGGCCTCTGCTTTGGCCGTGGTACAGAGGAGGCAACTGCCCGAGAAACGCGCGAAGCCCGCCTGCTCGTCGGCTAGCTCCCTCGGAACGAAGGAGATGCCGAGCAGCTGGCCGTGAGGGTGCTCCAAGGAGGCCCCTGCCTCTCGGCCGGAGTTCACAATCACCTGGCTGTAGCGGAGCGAGGTGGAGCGGGCATGCTCAGCTAGGCGCGCCGCAATAGCCTCCATGACCAAGTCGACCTGTTCGTCGGGGAGGGACGCCCAGTTCGCGTTGTGTTCGGGGCTTAGGACCAGGACCTCGTGGATTCCGCTGGCTGGCGCCCGGGAGAAGACCGGCCCGAGGTGGTCCACTACCAATGGGTCATCCCCCGAGAAGATCGGATAGAGGTTTGGTACCACTCTGACCAGCCAGGAGCCCGAGGGCCCAAAGGTCTCGAGTGCAGGTGGTGTCTCCTCTTCGTTACCTGGGCAGAACGGGCACGGGCGGTCCGGATCGGCTTGAACTGGAAGCACACGGGAGATGAACGGCTGGGGGCGATGGGCCCGGGCGGTGTTCACGACCACCCACCGTCCGGTCAGTGGGTCCAGCCTGAGTTCCCCCCGCTCGAAAGGCCACGACTTCATTGGGCGACCACAATAATGCTGAAGCGCTGATTGGGGTGCTCAGCAAAGGAGGCTCGGCCACGAAGGCAGGGGTGATCTACGATCTGGTGCTGCTAGCTCACGTCGCGGCGGGCCTGATCGGATACGGCTCGATTGCATTCTCCGGGTACTTTGCTTCAGCCTTGGCGAAGGAGGACCGAGCCAGAAGCCTCGATGCTGGATCGGCTAAGGCGCTTGCCCGGGCAGTTCATTTTTTCGAGCAAGGACCTGGCTTGGCACCTCGCGTCATCTACTTGGTGCCGGTCCTTGGCGGCGTGCTTTTGTGGCTTGGAGGAGGGCTCTCCGAAGCCTCCGAGCCCTGGGTCATAACGGGGGGGCTGGCCTGGTTGGCTTCGGTGGGGGTGGCCCATGGCCTGCTCTGGCCAGCAGAGGAGGCACTGGCTGGGATGTTGGCAGGCGGCTCCTGGAACAATGTGGACATCAAGCGGGTCGCTTGCCGGGTGGAGCTGGGATCGACGGTGACCATGGCCTTCTACTCGGTTGGCTTGGTCGCCATGATTGCCCAACCGGGTCGTTAAGGCGGGCCAGTTCCGCCTAGTGTGCAGTCGAGAGGGCGCTGAAGATGCTCGGTGGTGTAGGCGGCTTGGAGGGGGCAGGGCGCGTGGTGTACCTGGACCACGCTGCCACCACCCCTCTTCGTCCCGAGGCGCTTGCAGCGATGCTGCCGGTCCTCACCGATCGCTTCGGGAACCCCTCAGGTTCGCACCGGCTGGCCCGCCAGGCTCGGGCCGTGCTCGAAGACGCTCGTCATGTGGTGGCGGAGGCCTTTGGGGTCGATCTGGGCGATGTAGTGTTCTGCTCCGGGGGAACTGAGGCCGCAAATCAGGCCATTGCCACTGGCGCCGCTGGCGGCCTGGTCCTATGTCCGGCGAGCGAGCATCATGCCGTCCTCGAGCCCGCCAAGGCTTCGGGCGGCATCGTCCTCGCGGTGGACAAAGAGGGTGCCGTCGACTTGGATGCCCTGGAGGATGCGCTGAGGGAGCGCTCTGGTTCTGGCGTCGGCATTGTCTCCGTAATGGCAGCGAACAACGAGACCGGCGTGATAAGTCCCCTCCAAGAGGTGGCGGTGCTTGTGAGGGAGTATGCGCCTTCCGCTTTGATCCATACCGATGCGGTCCAGGCGATTGGCTGGGCGGACCCAAAGAGTCTCGTTGCCCACTGCGACCTGGTTAGCCTCTCGGCTCACAAGTTCGGAGGGCCCAAGGGAGTAGGCGTGCTCGTGCGGGCTAGCTCGCGAGCGGCGATCCGTCCTCTGATAAGGGGAGGAAGCCAAGAGCGCAATAGGCGTGCCGGTACCCCGGATCTGGCCGGGATCGCCGGAATGGCAGCGGCTATGCGCCAAGCGGAGAGGGATCGGCTGCGCCACAGCGAAGCACTCCGCAGGCTGGGGGACCGCCTCGCTTGGGGCTTGGCGGAGGCCATAGACGGCCTGGAGCTCACGGTGTCGAGGGAGCGGCGGGTGCCGGGAATACTGCACTGTTCCATCGATGGCGTGGAGGCGGAGGAGCTGCTAGTCCTCTTGGACAGCTGGGGAATCTGCGCGTCGGCTGGAGCTTCATGCGCGTCTGGGGCAACCGAGCCGAGCCATGTGCTACAAGCGATGGGGTGGCCGGCTCGGCGGGCACGCTCCGCTATCAGACTGAGCCTGGGCTGGACTAGCTCGGCTGAAGAGGTCGATTTGGCGCTTGAGGCTATCCCGAAGGCCGTATCCCAACTCAGGCGATGAGGATACTCGTAGCCATGTCCGGAGGCGTGGACTCCTCCGTGGCAGCTGGTGTACTTGCCGAGGCGGGCCACGAGGTAGTCGGAGCCACCCTCAAGCTCTGGGGTGGCGAGTCAGACTCGGGCTGTTGCTCAGTGGCCGACACCGAAGACGCGCGCAAGGTAGCCAACCAGCTGGGCATAGACCATTACGTGTTCAACATGGCCGAGGAATTCGCGGAGGGGGTGATCGAGCCCTATGTGAGAGGCCACGCGGCCTGCTTGACCCCCAATCCCTGCGTTGAATGCAACCGGCGCATCAAGTTTGAAAGACTCCTCGAGCGAGCACTGCGGCTCGGGTTTGACGCGCTGGCCACGGGACATTACGCGCGGGTGACTTGTTCGGATGGCCTGTACCGACTGTGGCGAAGCGTGGATCGCACCAAGGACCAGTCTTATGTCCTTTCGATGCTGGGGCAGGGACAGCTCGCCCATGTGATCTTTCCCCTGGGCGAGCTCACCAAGGCCGAGGTTCGTAGGATTGCCTCGGAGATGGGCCTCTGGACGGCAGCAAAGCGGGACAGCATGGGCACTTGCTTTGTGGCACGCAGGGAAGGCCGACTCGGCTTCTTGGCTCGCAGAATCCCTCTGCATCAGGCCAGAGTGGTCGACGTGGAGACGGGCGCGGAGCTTGGGGTGACCGAGGCTGTTGAGCTGGTTACAGTGGGCCAGAGGAGGGGACTTGGAGTCTCTTCTCCCCACGGTAGACGTTTTGTCGTGGGGATCGACCCCAAAAGGGGGGTGGTGGAGGTAGGGCCCCCGGAGCGCCTGTTGGTTTCGCGGATCCCCCTGGAGCGGGTCACGTGGGTAACTGGGGAGCCGGCTTGGGGGGAGGCGCTTCAGTTTCAGGTTTCGGCCCATGGCGAGGCGGTGCCGGGCCGGTTGCTGCAAGGCGAGAACCCAAGACGGGGGTGGGCGGTCCTAGACGTAGCGCGCCGCAAGGTGGCCCCAGGCCAGACTGTGGCCTTCTACTCCGGTGACGAGGTGATCGGATCTGCCATCGCCTCGAGGAGCGCCGAGTGAGTGCTCTGCCGGGTCCTCCGCGAAGCGACCCAGCCCGCAGAGCGGCGTGGCTTAGAGATCAGATTTCTTACCATGCCTGGCGCTATCACGTCTTGGACGACCCCGAGATCCCCGACGCCGACTACGACGCGTTGGTGGAGGAGCTCAAGGCAATCGAGGCCGCGCATCCCGAGCTCAAGGGATCGGCGGTTTTGGAGCAGGTTGGAGCCGATCCCTCGGAGCTCTTTGCTCCAGTCGAGCACAGCGTCCCACTGCTCAGCTTGGACAACGCGTTCAGCGACCAAGACCTGCGCGCTTGGGCGCAGCGAGTGCAGAGAATGCTGGGCGGGGCAGCGGTGTCATACGTCTGCGAGCTAAAGATTGACGGGGTTTCGTTGGCCCTCCGCTACGAGGAGGGCGCATTGAAAAGGGCTGCCACGCGAGGCAACGGCTACGTGGGCGAGGACGTGACTCCCAACGCCATGGTTGTGCGGGACA
>OGCG01000632.1_pt1 | contig 20689 bp, 22 predicted proteins | sample 1570061 | NCBI WGS metagenome assembly OGCG01 (sample SAMN06268698, study PRJEB24515) | hot springs metagenome | isolation source: Joseph's Coat, Yellowstone National Park, Washington, USA | place: USA:Joseph's Coat, Yellowstone National Park, Washington, USA
GAGCTTGCCCTGGCTAAATCTGGTCAGTTATCTCCAGGAATCCCCTGCCTTTAGGCATGGGGAGGATGTCAATTCAATCTTCGATTGGAAAAATATTTTTAATGATCCAACCAACAATAGCTCCTGCAACAAATCCGCCCACATGGGCCCACCAGGCTACTCCTCCTGCAGCCATACTTTCTGGACTCATAGCCATAAGAGAGCCACTGAAAAGCTGCATGAAAAACCAGAATCCCAAATAGAAAACCGCTGGAATCTCAGCAAAAGTATACCATCCAAAAAAGGGCACTAGGGTGATGATCCGGCTATAAGGATAAAAAACAAAATAAGCGCCTAAAACGGCTGCAATGGCTCCAGAAGCTCCAATAATAGGTAAAGTGGAATGCGGATCGGAGACTATCTGAACAACTTCAGAAATAAGCCCACCGAAGAGATAAAAAAAAAGATAACCTATGTGGCCAAATCGATCTTCGACATTGTCTCCAAAAATCCAAAGATAAACCATATTCCCAAGAATATGAAAAAAACCCCCATGCAGAAACATTGAGCTTATAAAAGGAATGTAGCGGTGAGGATCCAACGTATCTCCGCCAAATTCAGTCCAATAGACAAAACGAACAGGCACATTGCCATAATCTAGAAGAAAATTTTGGAGTTGTTTTCCAAGAGTCAACTCGTAAATAAAGAGAAGCACATTAGTCAAAATTAACAAATTATTTACATATGGTCTTCTTCTACTGGGTATGGTATCAGCAATGGGAATCATACAACACTAATTGCTTTTCTAATAATATCTTTTGAAAAGCCAAAATCCTACAAAACAAACAATAGCCTTATTTTCTTAAAAACACCTATTTCCAAAACCAGCATTTTTCCTAATTCTCTACAAAAATGAAAATGCTTGCCTCAGTCTGTTCCAACATACTATTTTTAGAATAAGCAACCCGTTTTCCTTTTTTTATTTTCCACCTTTTTTCTAAGATGAACAGGATAGATAACTCTCTGGTTAAAACCGCTCTGGCTTATGGAAAAACTGTAGATGAAGTCCTTGATGCCCTTCAAAAACAAGGGATCCTCAAGCCTGAATTCACAATTTGTTTTGCCTCAAGCACTTTTAATCAACAACAGGTAGTCAGTCAAATTAAAAAATCATTAAGCGGTCATCTGTGGGGATTGTCGAGCGCTGGGGAATTTAACGGCATAGAAGAAGCCATGACTTGTGGGGGTATTTTCATGCTCTCTGTTGAGCCATTAGCAAACCTCTTAAAATCCAATGTTTCCTATGGAACCATTGGTGTCGACGCTGAAAGCAGCGCCAAAGCCATCGTGCAAAAAGCCTTTGAAGGCCTTCAGTTTGATCCTGAACTGCTCTATTTAGGATTTTCAGGGAAAAGACCGGCGGATCTGCTTAAAGCTACTCCTTTTTCTCTGCTTGTTGCTCATTCTCAGATTGGGACCGAAGAGAAATGCCTGAAAGGCATTTGCGAATATGTTGGACGCGGGGTCAGAATTTCAGGCGGGAGCGGAGCTGACTCCCTCTATTTAGAAAGAGTCACGGAGACCTACTGTTATGCTGACGATAAGGCAGAAAAAAACGCTCTTTCGGTTCTTTCCCTAGCCACCACTCTGAAGAATGGGGTAGGCATAGCAAATGCTTTCCGTCCCATACCAGGCAAAGGAGCGTTTGTGACAGAAAGCTTTGGAAGAGTCGTCTATTCTTTAAATCATCGCAGGGCTGCTGATGTCTACATGGAGTTAACGGCTTCTTCCTCATGGCAAGAAGCCTTTCATGCTTTTAATAGTCATCCTTTAGGAATAGTAGAGCCAGTGAGTCACTACTGGCATATCCATAGCCCGGCTGCTATCCAAAAGGATGGTTCGATGTCTTTCTTTTCTGAAATTCCTCAAGGCTCAGGTGTATCCTTACTCGAAGCTGACTCTCAAAGTCGGATTGAATCTACCCGCCTGGCCGTACAAAGAGCCATAGCCGATGCGGGTTATCCTCAAAAAATCGCCGCCGTCGTTCTCTTTAACTGTATCCTTTGCCACCAACAGTCTGAAAGACTTAAAACCGGAAGAGCCGAAATCCAAGCTGTCAAATCTTTAGTCGGCAAAAATGTTCCCCTGATCGGAGCTTCAACTTATGGGGAAACAGGCTACACTATCGCAGGCACTGTAGGCCATCACAATCAAACTACGACTGTCTGGCTTCTAGGCGATGAGCCGATTACACGTTAATGCCTTTAGCTGAATTCAAAAAGAACTAGGGATGGGATTTCGTGCTGGAACCTCAACAAGAAGTTTTCGTTCTCAATCCTCAATTGAAAATCACAACTTCTTTTCCATCAAACCGTTCATTTTTCTTTTTTTCTTCCCGTTTTCAAGGTAGGTTTAAAATCATTCTTCCCACATGAACCGAAATATTAGCAAATGGGTCCTTGCTCTTTTGTACTGTGATTTGATCCTCGCCTTTTCTTCGTTGCCAGGGGCTACGCTTTCTGTAATCACTAAAAATGTATCGGATAAAATCCTCCACTTTTTTGCTTATTCGATTCTCGGATGGCTTTTTTGCCAAGCTTCAATGAAACTTCTCTATGGGATAGCCCTCGCAGCACTCTTTGGGATAATCGACGAAAACTATCAAAGACTTATCCCTGGCCGACAGTGTGATTTTTACGACTGGCTAGCAGACTGTCTTGGAGCAACGGCTGGCACGATCATAACTATGGGCATGCTTAGACTTTTCAAAGCAACGAAAGAGAAATAAATAACTCTCCTAGCTAATGGGAGCTTTCAGAATTAATTTCCAAGAGATGGCCATCGGGATCCAATAGAAAAATTTGAGGAAACCCAGCAACACTATTCAGATTGATCTTTAATCGGAAGGCTGGATCAGTTTGCTCTTCACTGTAGCCCATTCCTTTTAGCCAAGTCAAAGCCTCCATTATGTTTTTAACCCGAAAAGCTACATGTCTAGCCTTGGTGTCTATCCAAGGGCTTTCTGTATTAGGAAGGGGAGAAGACAAAACGGTTAGATGCAGCTGCTGGTTTCCAACCTCAAACCAAGCACCAGGGAAAGAAAAAGGAGGCCTAGCAATCTGTTTTAAACCGAGGACTTCGGTGTAAAACCGAATCGAGCGTTCTAGATCTTTTACGGGAAGAGTAACATGGTGTATGGCTTCCATTGCAACCATAAAAAAGAATCCTATTGTTTTTTAGTATCTCTCTGGTAAACTCTTTTCAATTCCAATTTAAAAAAAACGTATATGAAATGCTGGTTTTGCGAAGAAGAAGCTCGGGGAACCTGTGCGGCTTGCGGTCGAGCCTTATGCCATCATCATGCTCATATCCATGATGAAATGACGTTGGCTAAGTCTGATACAAGTACTGGGTATAGCAGTTACTATAATGTCTATGGTGCCTTAAAATGTTCTGAATGCAAATTGGAATGGCGTTCGTACAAACCACATGGCTAACGATAATTCCGCGATGAGTAGAAAACTGACTTAGGATTGAGTCAACTGCCTGATTCTTTCTGACAGGTTCCATCGACCAGGTAACTCTTCTATCCACCACCTTTTGGTGGTTTTAACTACATCTAGTTTTCTTCTAAATCCAAATTCAAAGCCCGCTGGAATGAGTATGCCATCACTCTGCTCATAGGCTCGATGTAATTTTAACAGAGCTTCCTCAAAAGAAGTGCATCGTACGGTGTCATGGCTTTCAGGAAAACCTATGAGTTTGATCGATTCTCGTCTATAGAGTTCCCGCTGTTGCGGCCACCATTCCGCTTTTCCGTCCCACCAAAAAATGGAACTTGCCATATAATCAAAGCCGCTTTTGGCAATGCTGACCACCTGTTCTGGAGGGCAACCCAAAGCTTCCCCAAAAAACTGAACTTTCGGAAGGATCGATCGGCCATAAGCAATCAATTCTTTCCAAATGGCTGGTGAAATCCCATAGGCATAATCAGCTCTAAATCCATCGACTCCCAAATCCAACCAATATTTAATGACCGATTTCTGATAATCAACGACGTCTTTATTTGAATAGTCAAGTTGAGCAAGATCTTTCCAACTGATCCACTGACCACTGTCAACACAACCAGGATTTTTTGGCTGTCCCCCTTCCCAAACAATCCAATCAGGATGCTCTTTGATTAAGGGAGAATCTATGGCGATGTGGTTAGCCACCAGATCAATCCATACTTTAAGTCTTCGCTGATGACAAAGATTTAGAAACCGCTGGAATGCTTCTTCGGTTCCATATTCGGAAGCAATCGCTTTTGGGTTTAATATAGAATAGATACTTCCAGAAGCACCACAAGGGCTAATTGGATTGAGAAAAAGGGTGTCAAAACCCATCCAAGTAATCCGCTCCAGATGACTTTCCCAATCCTTTATTGTACCCAAAAGCCTTGGGAAAATGTTATAGATCCAAATTTTTTTTTGCTCTCTTCCCATTATTCTTTAAGTTTTTTTAATTTAAAAATAATTAGTGAATAATCAATAAATACTTATGAAAGCAGCATTGCCCCCCCTCCCTATTTTTCCAATAAGCAGGCTTTGCCAGTAGGTTATTTTTTTAAGGCATTGCTTTATAGGCTTGATCAATCAGATCATAAAGCTTTGGAAGCCATGATTCTCCCCAGAAGAGATAACAACTCGTTTCTGATTGCAGTAGTAATTTGCGCATTTCGTGAAGTTTCCTTGTATATTCCGGCTCACTATGCGTTTGCTGTTCTTTAGCTTTTTCCCAGTATTTGGCACTGAGTCTGTATATGGCTTCTAGAGCTTTCTTTTGGGATTGAGAGCCTGTCCATTGTGAAAAATCGTATCCTGAAGTTGATCCAACATTCCATGCCCCAGTCTGTACATGCACCTTCTCTGTCGGAGGATGTTGCTCAATGTAATCAGACAAAAATACCAATTCAATATCTCCTTTAGCCTCAATTCTTTCCATATAAGCTGAAAAGAAATAGCCCCAGAAATTCGCCGAATCACTTAAGTTTCTAAACCATCCCCCATTTTCACCGTCCGTCCATGTTGTGATCAAGGCAGGAGAAGCAAATGACTTCGTCTTGTTTTCCGCTTCACCCAAGAACCATACCGGATCCATTCCGCTTTGTTGGGCATTGCTTAAATCTCTTTCTCTAGGAACAATGGCAATACTTTTACCTTTCCATTCAGCAAGATACACCTGATATGGGGCTGTAGGTTGACCGTCTTGTCTGCGAATATGAGCACTGTCCACAATGACATAGCTATAACCCACCTCCACCAAATAAGGGATCATTTCCATGGTAAAACCCATTTCGGGAGGGAAAAAACCTTTGGGCCTTCTGCCGAAAACCTTTTCAATACATTGGCGATGCAGCCATAGTTGTTCTTCCCAATCTTCTATAGGGATGATGGGAAAGAGGGGATGATAATATCCCATTCCCACAAGCTCGATATTAGAAAGTTGCTTGTAGGTCTCAAGCATCCTTCCAAGATCGAGAATATCTTGACTTTTTTGCTGGATTGCAGGATCTAAAAACTGCTCCAGTAAGGTCCCTGAAAAGCCAAAATGGACTTTAGCCTTATCTCCATAGCGTTTTAAAAAATGGATAGGCCGTTCGTATGCTAAAAGAATCTGCTGAGCTTCCCACCGATTAGTATCCAACAATAGATTCAAATTCCCTAGAGGTTGATGCATATGAAGGCCAAGGGCATGACATATTTTTGGCATAACCACAACTCCTTTGGATTACATCTTTTAAGAAGCCCCTCACAAATGCCCTAGAATAAGGAATAATAACAACGTTCTGTCAGCGCTGCAACTGAATCCCAACTAAAAGATTCTTCTGCAGCCTTTCGGCCGTTTTGGCCCATCCACCGACTATGCTCAAAATTTTTCATGATTTCGCAACAACCCCATGCTATCGATTCTGGGGTTGGATATACCTTGTAGCCATTTATCCCATGCCATACAAATTCTGAACCATTATGCGTTGCGATGACAGGCTTTCCCGCTGCCCACCCTTCAAGAACGGCTATGCCAAAGGGCTCGTTCCGCGAGGGAAGAACCACCGCATCAACCGCACGAAAAAGATCATGCAGATCAGCCCCAAACCTATGTCCTATGAATCGTACAGCATGCCTTATGCCAAGCTGCCAAGATCGAGATTCCAGCTGAGATCTCAAGTATCCATCACCCGCAAAAATGAACTTGGCGTTGCCATTGAATTTAAGAACCCAAGGAATCGCTTCTAAAAGAAGATCTGGACCTTTCTGATGGGTCAATCGGCCACAAAAAAGAAATGTCGGATCCATCGGTCCAATACCATATCTTCCCTTGACTGCTGCTGGATCAATAAAGCCGCTAAAAGGAGTCACACTAATCCCATTGGGAATAACCCAGATTTTGCCTTCCCACTGATGATAAATGGAAACAATTTCCCATTTCAACTGATTGGAAACCGCTATAATTCTATCCGCATAATGAGCACCTTCACCTTCTAGATGACGGATCCTCGCAGAATTGCCTCCATGATGACAGTTCCCACAGCGGCCATATTCAGTAGAATGAAGGGTAAAAACAAAGCGTCTGCCACGACCCCATTTTGCCCATTTCCCCGCCATTGAGGTCAACCAGTCATGCGCATGGACAATGTCAAAGCCCCCAGCATAATCTTCTTCCTTCCAAAGATGCCCAATAAATGATCCGCATAAATTATGCATTTCGGTTATAAAATCTGGATGAAAAGCAAAATCACACCGATGATAATGCACCCCATCAATACAATCATAGTGACTCATCCAATTCTGTCTTCTAGTAAAAACATGTACCTGATGGCCCCGACGGGACAACCCGGCGGCTAGCTCTGTAACATGTACAGCTAATCCTCCAACAGCAATTGAATGAAGAGTTTCCCAAGACAGCATGGCTATTTTCATAATTTGTTTTAAAGACTTAACAGGTTCTCATGGTGATGATTAATACAATAAATCCAAATTATAAGCCAAAACCACCTCAGAGCAAACTAAGGGTTTGCCTAAGTTAAAAGAAATGTTTTTCTGTATATTGATTTAGCCTTTTTACGCTTATTGTTCTTTCTTTAGCCATCAGTCTTTGGATTAAAGCTTCTCCACAGTTGGCTTTCTTTTTTTCTTTCCTATTTTTAAAGAGTCGTTACTCTTTTTTCTCAATCCTGCCTAAAAGATCCACTCGATGAGTTTCAATATTCAACCTTTCCATATTCCCAAGCGCTTATTGATGGGGCCAGGCCCTAGTCCTGTTCACCCGTCGGTTCTCGAAAAAATGAGTTGTGCACCCATAGGCCATCTAGACCCCTTTTTTCTTTCTCTTATGGAAGAAATAAAGACAATGCTAAGAGCTGTCTTTCAAACATCCAATGAATTTACTTTTCCGATCAGCGGCACGGGAAGTGCAGGCATGGAGTTTTGTCTTGTCAACTTAATAGAGCCGCAAGATAGGGTGCTTGTAGGAATTAATGGGCTTTTTGGCAGGCGTATTGCTGACCTAGCAATAAAACTGGGAGCAGAAGTCAAAACCCTAGAAGTGCCATGGGGACAATCGATCGAAGTCGAGCAGCTAAAAGAGGCAATAACAAAGGAAAGGCCCAAAGTGGTGGCTTTGGTGCATGCTGAAACCTCGACTGGAATTTGTAATCCCATGGAAGAACTGGCTCCAATTGTCGCTGAAAGTGGTGCTCTGTTCATTCTTGATACGGTCACTTCTCTTGGAGGATCCCCTGTTTTTATCGATCAATGGAAAGTGGATGCGACCTTTAGCGCCACCCAAAAATGCATCGGCTCTCCACCTGGATTATCGCCCGTTTCCTTTAGCCCTAGAGCCCTTGAGGTGATAGCGAAAAGAAAAACGAAAATTCCCAGTTGGTATTTTGATTGTTCCCTTCTCTATGGTTACTGGGGCCATGAACGGCTCTACCATCATACTGCACCGATTAATAATAACTATGGACTGCATCAATCCCTAAGACTGATTCTGGAAGAAGGACTGCAAAATAGATGGCAACGCCATTACCAAGCTCATTTGATGCTAAAAGAAGGACTAGCCCAACTCGGCTTGAAGTTTTTTACTCCCGAAGACCGTCGCCTCTGGCAGCTCAATGCGATCACAGTTCCAGATGAAAAAACTGAAGCTTTTCTACGCAAAAAACTGCTTGATGCTTATGAAATCGAAATCGGACCTGGGTTAGGACCTCTTAAAGGAAAAATATGGAGGATTGGTCTTATGGCAGAAGGAGCAAGGAAAGAAAATATTGAGAGATTGCTTGAAGCTTTGAAAAAAATTTTATCAAGATGAACGATTAAAAACGGAGCGAAGAAATTCTTTAATGCATTCGGGAGGCCTTCCAAGAATCGCTTTATCTTCAATTTCAAGAATCGGTCTTTGAATGAGTTCGGGATGGGCAGCCATTATTTCAATCAATGCTTCATCACTGAACGGATGCTTATCAAGCTTAAGTTCAGTAAAGGTCTCTTCCTTGGTTCTTAGTATTTCAATAGGCTTTTTCCCCATTTTTTTTAAAAGCTCTGCCCATTTTTCTTTGCTTAGAGGATGGCTAAAATAGTTGATTTTTTCATAATCGACTTTCATTTCATCTAGAATCCCAACCGCCTTACGGCAAGTAGAACAAGTAGGATTGATATAAATAAGAACTTTGTGAGCCATTCGCTTTGTCAATCTATCGCTGAGCTTTGAAAAAAGTCAATAGATTTAGAGAAAGAAAAAACTAACTCAGAAGAAAGACTCCGATTGATTATCAGTTGAGGATAAATGAACTATCTTAAGCAAAAAAACTAAGGATTAAAAGAAAGCTCAAAGCCAAGATCAAGCCAATCCCTGACTATAGGCGTTAGCTCTTTAGAGAACATTCTCTCTATAGCGACAAAACCAACCCAATACCGTAAACTCTTGAGTCCATTGCAATAGCTGTAGCTCAGAGAAATTTTCTTCTCTCTTATCATTGCCTGTTAGAAACGCTTCACAAGCTTCATAAAGAGTGTGCCCCTTTTCTAAGAGACTCAAAAAACGAAAGACTGGGGACTCAACTAGTTTAATATAAGGAACATTCCTAAACCGATGCACTACAACCCAATGCTTTTGTCTTTTAAGAGCGAAAAACCGCTTGGGTTTTTTAAGCGGTTGCTTACGTCTATCAACTATCCCCATTTCTGAAGTACCCATACCGGATTTTTCTAAACCGGAAAGAAGAAAATCTTCGATTGCGTATTGAAGCTCAAGCAGGCTGATATGCGGTTGAAGGCCTATTCTCAGAGCTTCAGGTTTTGCTTCTATAATATCCTTAGAAGATATAGTAGGATAGTCTGGGGCATCAAAAGCTCTAAACAGAGCCCTTTCCAATCGAACCATGTCTATAGCCGCTTCCTGAGTAGTGGCACCTAAAAAATCTGGATTTTCTCTTAAAAAGGCCTCTAGTTCTGATCCAATATCCCCAAGTCTGGCAGAGCGAGGCGGATATTTCTCTAAATAGGCTTCTACCAGTTTTCTAAATCGCCTTTTTCCAATCAGATAGCTCAACCCGCTAAAATCCTGATAGAAAGCCTCTAGCATTTTAAACCAATATTGTTGGTTGTAAACTTCAAGGCGTTCTAAGCTGGTCATCGTCTGACTAGGTTCAAAAATCCCCTGTGCCAACACCTCAATTGGCTGCCCATCTTCGGCCATTTTTCTTATCCGATCCTTTGAATTAAGCGGACGCCGGATCAAGGATAGCACCAATCGCTGAAGCTTTCTCAAGCTTTCAGGATTTTCCGCCTCTAGGCTCTGTAGATTGATAGGCATCGATAAACGCTTTGGCTTTTAAGGCTTCCTGATAGACCTCCTCAAAAGAAGGAATGGCATCGTCCCATTCGAGGAGGGTTGGCCGTGGACCACCCCGTCGAATAACCTCGCCGTAGAGTCTCCACACCGCTAAGGATACAGGCTGATCATGAGTATCAAGAATATATTTTGGAAGTCGACTATGTCCAGCAATGTGAAACTGTATAACTCTTTTCAAAGGAATATAATCCAAATAAGCTAGCGGATCAAATCCGTGGTTTTGCGAGTTGACATACAGGTTATTCACATCAAGGAGGATGCCACAGTCAGCCGTTTCAACCACTTCGGTTAAAAACTCCCACTCCGTCATTTTAGAAGAGCGATACTGAGCATAACTACTGATGTTTTCCACCCCAATCGGAACTTCTAGAAAATCCTGTGCTTCTTTTATTTTTTGAGCCGTCAGTTTTGCTGCCGCTAGGGTATAAGGCATGGGTAAAAGATCATGAACATAGGTTCCATCCACACTACCCCAAGCTAAATGGTCCGATACCCAGGGAGTTTTTGTTTTTTGAATAAGTTTTTTCAGTCGTTTTAAATGCTCGCGATCTAGGGGATCAACCGAACCAAAATATAGCCCTACCCCATGCGGCACTACTTTATAGCTTTCCAATATCTTATCCAATAGAATCTCTGGCTTGCCTCCATTGCCCATAAAGTTTTCAGAAATAATCTCAAACCAGCTCACTCCTGGCTTCTTCTCCAATATATGCTGGTAATGAGGGATCCTTAAGCCAATCCCTATTCCGTAGGCCTCGAAAAACTTTGAAAACTTCAAAGAAATGCTTTCCTTATGCAAAAAGGTGCGCAGAGATAGACACTAAACAAAGTCAAAAACTTAACACCAACAAGAGGTTTTTGATTCTGAGCTTTGAGGTTCTTCGCCCTTCTTGCTTTTTTTCTTTCCTTTGCAGCTTTGCTTTCCTTTACAACTCATTTCAGCAAAGGCTCTAGGATCTGCTGATTTTCCAGCTAATTTATCCAAGTTTTTCACCTTCCCATTCAGAGCTGTTCCTGCAAGCATTCCAACCATAACCGTGCCAACAACGGCAGAACGAAGTTGTTTTTTCATCCATTTTCGCGGGAGACCCTGGCATTCATGCCGGGGAGGGATAGCGCGGCGGCGTAAGCCGCCCCAGTTCCCGCACCTCCTTTCTCCAATGCTATCTTTGTTCAGGCAAGCACGTCCACGATCCATCAACCGTCCGTGCCCGCTTTTCTAAGCCTTAGGTGCCTTGTAACGCGGGCATCTCTGCCCGTCTCCCCTCGGGGAATGTCTGCAACCGGCTCACCCCTAGCGGTGTCGGTGAGAACCTTCGGGCCTTTGTCTTTGCCCAGCATGATCCCCACCTTCCAGTGTCCGGGACTGAGGAAGCGTCCCGGAGTGGGTCTTAACGACCTGTTGCAAACGTAGCGGACTGACTACCGCTTTCCCTGTTCAACCTAGCTTGCTTTCACAAGCTCCGCCCTTTAGGGCGGGGTAGTTGTAGGTTCAATGCTTCTCCCCAAAGATCGAGATGTTTTTAATAGCTTCAAAACCGACGCGACCTTTCTCCTGCACAAAAGCAAAGACCCTCTCTATCTTACTGTATTGTGTTAAAATAACCACTTTTGTAAACACAGAACTTGTATTTTTTTTTCGGCTGCTAAAAAACTAAGTCCTGACTCGAATGTCCTGATAAGCTGCCCATCCAATCAAGCTAAAAGGGATAAGCTGAAATCCAACAAAAAGCAGTGCAAGGATCGACCGGGATAAAACAACAAGCCTTCCCATTTGAGAATCGAGAATCGAAATGAGGTAGTAGGTAACGATTTTGAGAGCCCTATCCACAGGATAGACTTGAGGGCTACTTTGGAAAAAAGCGTTCATGTCTTGGAGTAGAGCTCTACTGGGTATAGAAACATCTGGGCGGATAATCAAAGAAAGAGCGGGATGATTTTTTGAAAAATCGTAGGCTGCATTCCTCGCATAGATATTGGCCACAATCGCTCTGGAGTATGGATCTACCAATGGAACGAATTGAGCTTGGGGGGGAGGAAGAAACTTTTCTCTTCCACTGAGTCGAACAGCCTCATAAGATTGAGCTAAGGTCCAATCTTCCCAACGAGAATCCTTTAAAATTTTGGCTGCCCAATTAAAAACAATCAGTTTGCCAACCTCCTTAGAATATTTCAAAGAAAAAAAGCAGATCACAAAAAGAGTCGTTGCAACGGCCGCAAAGCCACAAAAAAGATGATGGATCGGATTGGCCCTAAATTTCTTATTCCAAAGGAGAGTATAGGTACTGGCAATTATCCAGCACACAGCCCCTAGCAACGCTCCAATTGCCATGGAATAAAGAAAAAGAGGAAGCTCTTTTTTGAGCATATAAGAAAAAGAAGCAGCAAGAAGCCAAAAGAATATCTTCAAATAAACCATAATATATACTATTTCAGCTCTTTCATTTAATATAAACCCCTTTGCTTAAGGCTATACCACTATTAGGAGATACCCCCCTCTTCCTATGGCATTCTATAATATGAGGCGGGGGTGGGAATCGAACCCACGCATAGGGCTTTTGCAGAGCCCGGCCTTACCACTTGGCTACCCCGCCTATACTCCTCTCTTTATAGCATCCCTTGATTCAGCCAACAAATTAATTCAATGTTTGTTTTTTGGCAAACAAGGATTCATAGTCAGCAAGATACTGACTAAAAGCATCGTTACCATATAGGATGCGAGCGGTATCAAGAAAATTTTTTTCATCCGCATATTTTTTTTGAAACCTACACAGAGCAGCCCTAGCGAAATAATAACCAGGAGAAGCTTCATCAAAAGCACTTAATTCAGAAAGCAAATTCTCTGCACCTATAAGCCTTCCTAATCCAATTTCACAATAGATCCTTTTCAAAAGAATCTCTTTGTTCATAGGATCATGTAATGCCGCTTGTTCGAACCGATATAATGCTTCTTTAAAATCTTTTTTTGCAAAGAAAACCTCTCCTAAATATTGATAGGCAGGACCATAGTCTGGTTGTATTTTAAAAACCTTGTACAACTCTTTTTCCGCCCTTTCATAATCCTTCTGCTTTAAATAGATCCGGGCAGCTAAAACGATAGTACGTGGATCATTTGGCCTTAATTCTATAGCCCTAGAAATAGCTTTTTGCGCTTCCTCTAACTTAAGCCTTTTAAAGGCTACCAAAGCATCCTGATAGGCCTGAAAAAAAACCCTATCCTTTTCTTTTTGATTCTCCAATACCTCACTCCATCCCCAGCCTCTACCCCAAAAAATAAAAATAGTGGTAGCTGCCCAAAAAACAGATAAAAGCTCTTTCCTTTTTCTCCTAAAAAGTCTAATTAGCCTTTTTTTATTGTTCACTCCCCTGCTCACACGATAGATAAAAAGAATAATTAAAACTTTTTATATTATTCCGTTTATATGTATGCGATAAGCCATTTAACTATTCAATCTCCTTTTTTCAAATTCACTAAAAATAGAGTGCCAAAAGCAAAAAAAGACCTGTAGCCAATTTCCCTTACTTTTCAAGAAAACCACTTCCTTACAACCAGAAGGCTCAAGCTGCTTGATTGAAGACCGCACGAATATTCTACTCTTGATAAAATGAAGAGGTTAGGTAGCGTAGGGAAAGCTCCAAAACCGATAGGTCTGTCCCTCTCTACGCTGAGGGGATGGGAAAAAAGAAGGTAAGTTGCCGAACCTACGGGGGGAGAATGGCTGTATTGACTGCTAAGCCTTAAGCCAAATCAACTTTTGGTTTTTGGCCATGACCCTTCCAGCAGGAATTTCAGGAGCCGCAGATAGTACTTTTTCAATGATAGGTTGTTTTCTATTACCAGACACCAAAAACCAGATCTGATTTGCCATATTTATCAAAGGAAAAGTAAAGGTAAGTCGGATTTGACCGCTAGAAGGCTGAAGCGAAAGAGCAGTATAGTGTTCTTTTTCTTCTAAAGCCTCAGAATCAGGGAAAAGTGAGGCGGTATGGCCATCTTCCCCAATGCCTAATAAAATCAGGTCAAAAATGGGAGGATTTCCTACCTTTTCAAGCAGCATTTTTTCATAGAGTGCTGCTGCTTGAGAAGGCTCTTCAGAGAGATGCCAGCCATAAAATTGGAATTCTTTATTCGTAGCCCCCAAAGTTCTGCGAATCATTCCTTCATTACTCTGGGCATCTTCAATTGGAACCCAGCGCTCATCACCAAGCCAAAAACAGATTTTTTCCCAGGGTAATGCTTCTGTGCACAACCGCTCATAAAAAGAAACTGGCGTACTACCTCCCGATAAAGCCACATGACATATGGGTTTATGAGATAATGCAGTTTTTATTATTTCTTTAAAAGATAAAGTAAGATACTCAAGCCACTCTTCTAATCTTTCAAAAGAGATCACCTCTATTCGATTCATAGTTTTTCCTACCATTCAACTTTCCGCTTCCTGTATTTCTTCTTCTTCCTTTGGAGGAGGTCCCCAATAGCGGCCGTCTCTTCGCAACAATTCATCTGCTTCAACAGGTCCCATAGAGCCTGGAGCATAAAGAGGAATAGAATCAACTTCTTCCTCATTCCATGCATTTCTTAAAGCATCGATAATTTTCCAAGCATACTCTACTTCATCCGATCGGGTAAAAAGGGTCGATTCTCCATTCAAGGCATCCAACAGTAATCTTTCATAGGCTTCTGGGAAATAATGATCACCATATCTCCTGTAATAAAAATCCATTTTTGCCTCCTGCAGAGCAGGTAGATTGGGCACTTTGGTATTAAAAAGAAGATGAATCCCTTCGTTGGGTTGAATACGAATTTTCAACCAGTTTCTTGCCACTTTTTTGGTGCTGTTTGCAAACAGGACGCAGGGAGGCCGATTGAAAACGATACAAATTTCACTGAATTGTTTAGCCAACGCCTTTCCAGTCCTTAAATAAAAAGGGACACCACTCCATCTCCAGTTATCGATCTCAAGTTTCACACACACATAGGTTTCTGTAAGAGAATTCTTAGAGACCTTATCTTCTTCCCTATAGGCTTTAATTGTTTTTCCTCCCAGAATCCCAGGCCCATACTGAGCACGGACGCTATTGTGCAGCCATTCTTCGGAAGATGGGATAGGCACTGACTTTAAAACTTTCACTTTTTCATCCCTAATTGACTCGGCTTCAAGGGAAGCTGGAGGCTCCATGGCAATCAAACTGAAAAGCTGCATCAAATGGTTTTGTAGCATATCCCGTGAAGCTCCAGTTGCATCATAGTATTCTCCACGACTCCCAATGGTTTGCGTCTCAGCAACAGTAATTTGTACATGATCGATATATTTTCTGTCCCAGAGAGGCTCAAATATCGAATTACCAAACCTAAAATAAAGGAGATTTTGAACTGTTTCTTTACCTAGATAATGATCTATTCTAAAGATACTTTTTTCAGGAAAATATTTTTGCAGAATGGAATTTAGCTCTCTGGCTGATTTTAAATCTGTACCAAAAGGCTTTTCTACAATTAGCCGTCTTTGTCCAGAGATTCCAGGCTGAGGATTTAAGCCAGCTTTTGCCAAATTTTCCGAAACAATAGGAAAATATTTTGGAGCGGTGGCTAAGTAAAAAAGATGGTTATCCTTATAATATTTGGATTCAGGCAAAGAGTTGAGGAGATGGGCAAGTTTCACATAATCTTCAGGATTTGCTAAATCCCCTTGCAAGTAAAAAATTCTTTCCTCGAGCCATCGCCAAACCTCTGGATCTATGGGATGCGTATGGGAATAATCCTCTAGGGATTGTTTTAAAAGCGCCCTAAATTCTTTTTCTCCATATGGTCTGCGCGCAAAGCCAACAATGACGAAATGATCGGGTAGTCGCCCATGCTTGCGAAGGTGATAAAAAGCAGGAATAATCTTTCTTTTGGTTAAATCACCGGTCGCTCCAAAAATAACAACCGCTGTCGGATCAATTTTTGCAGGATAAACAAATGTGGTCGACCGATGAGCTTTATGACTTTGCATAAAAAAACCCTTTCTAGAAGACTATCTTTTGAAAAGAGTAAATATTTAAAAACTCTTTTGAACAAGAGGGTGTTAAAAAAAATCAATTCATCAACAAATGACCCAAAGTTTTATAAAGACTTCTGGAGAACCTGAGGGAAAAAAACAAAAGTTATTTTTAAAGGTCAAAAATAAAGAGTTATTTTTTTATTCTGACTCTTCTTCTTCGGCCATTTTTCTCATTTTCCATTTAACGTAAAAAGACCGTTCATCATAGAGAATGAAGCTCAGAACAAAAGTAGCGAAAAGAATCCCCATCGCCCATGTTGCAACCCATCCTAAAGTATATTTTTGCATACCAACGGCAAGAGGAAATACAAAATCCACATCCTGAGCAACCTGATCTTGGCTAATCGAATCAACCTTATTCAGCAACTCTTCTGAGGCGGATTTTGGCACATGCAACACAATCTTATAATGGCCAGGATGATTGAAATTCACAGGAATTTTTGCAATACCATTAGCATAAATGGTTGGAGGAATAGAAGCTATGGACCGATGTAAAGGCTCTTCAATCACTTCAATGCGAACAGGGGTATGGTTAAGAACATTCTGAACACTGTAGAGATCAAATACAAGTGTCATATTGCCAGTAAAAGGCACTTCATGGCAATAAACAGTCCCACATTTTTCTAAATCTGTAAGTTTAGAATGTGGGAAAACATCCATATGAATAGCAAAATCGCCTTTTTGTTGAATGGGGCATAAAGGTTTAGAAGGAACTAATCGGCCGTGCGCAAACACGGAAGAAAGAGAGCAAAATGGGGAAAAAAGAAGCACACACAAAATAGCCAATATTTTTATTTGTATTTTCTTATTGCTTTGCGGAGATTTTTTCATTTGAATACTCCAAATAATTCTTTTATAGGCTCGAGCGGGAAACCTTGCCAATAATTATAGGTTTCCCGCCTTTTTTTTCAACTTATATTTCGCACAATTCCATTTTTGTGGTTCTCTCTGGGTCGTTCAACACAACCGCAGGTGGCGTAGCAGGCTTGCCATAGTAGACCTGTTTGATCAGTTCCATCACTCTTGGGCAAATCTGGAGCCATGTGCCAAGAATTGCCAGAGCTCCCCACCCAAACATAACGAATCCCCAGTGCAATGGGGCCACAAACAGCTCTTCCATAAACCAACGGGTATGACCAAATTCGTTCAAACCGACGTTGGGGAAGATCATTAAGGGAGAGCCAACCAGCACCGCATAGGGTACTGAAAATGCTTTCGCATATTGAGGCAATCTTGTCATTGCATACACCATCGATCCTACCCCAGCCACAATATAGATAGGATAGCTCTGATAGAACTCGATGATGTGGCTTGGTGTGAAGTCCGTATCCCTAATCACCGTCTGATGCCATGTGCCGTCTTGCTCCGTATAGTAGCTTGCTCCCCAGTAGAGTAGAACGGTATAGACCACGACAAATAGTCCAAGGTTCCAATACCGCCTTAACTCCTCTGCAGGGGCAAGGTTTTCCATCGCACGATCTCTGGTCACCCATAACCAGGAGCAGAGCGCGATGAGGGTCGTCGGCTCAAGAATCAGCTCGGTGTAAAGGATACTCATCCAGTAGGTCTGATAGTCCGGAGTGAAGTAGTCCAATCCCTTGGCAAACGCAAAGGTTCGCTCATAGACATTCACAGCAATTTCAAAGACTGTGATGATAGCTAGAGCAATCCAGAGGTTTTTCCAAGAGAAGGCTGACTTGTCCGGTATCGATATCGAGACCGTTTGCGTTGTCGCTTGTGCCATGTATCAACCTCCTTTTTACCGATTAGTCTCTATTTTTTTATTGAATAGAAGATGAGGATCTTTACTCTTATATCATAGCCTTCCCTTTATCCCTTTAGGCTATTCTTTTCTTTTCCCCATCCTTATAACATTACAAGTTATGGTTTGCTAACTCGAATGTTCATGGCAACCGTAACTCATCCTTCTTGCCCATGACAATTAGATCATACTCTGTATTCTGCCTAAGGCATAACCCGTATGTATCCTAAGAATATATCTTATGTTCTTACAGATATATAAAAATAAAATAATTAATAAAAATGATATAGTATTTCTAAGGTAGAATAATTTATATTATGTATATCATCATTATATTTAATGAATTATTCCGCAGGGGATAAAATAGGCTTGAAGGAGTGCATTTCACCGAAAAGGAAAGACAATGCCTTCGTAATTAACGAGTTTTATAACTAATTATTTTCACAAAAAACCCTTCCCCGCCATGGACGAGAAAGAGTTTATAATTTCTAGTTTTTTGATGATGTCCCTTACATGCCTCCGCTTATTGCCACTCCAAATTTAGGAATGACAATTTGATCAGCAATGGCATAAATCTGCCTGGTACCACTGGGATTGGTAAATAAAAGCAGCCCCCCAAAACGATTTGTCGTCTCGTTATACATGGTTAATCTTTGGTTTTCCCATTCAGCGCTTTGCATGGACACTTCTATCGTTTTGGTCTCTCTCCAGGATTAATCGTCTCCGAAGGGTTTACTATCATTGGTCTAACATTGAACTTCAAGAAAGGATGGATTCTATATATTCCTAGGGGATATCTGGATTCAAGAATCGGACATTCGCTGTCAAAAATTCTTTCAACACTACGGGCGCTTATCCCCAACATTTTTGACTTGGATATGAAAGGATTCTGCGGAACATCGTAGGTCGCAAACGTAACTTCTGCCTGAATGAGTGTCGGCTTAGGAGAAAGGGGTGTTATATAATACTTTGTCTCCTGGATAAGGATTGTTACTGGATATTGTGCCTTTACTATTAACGCTGCAGCAGTGATTATTACAAGTGATCCAACTCTAAAAATGAAGCAAACCTGTTTATCTATAGGATTAAATTTCGAACGTCCCTCCGACACAAAAAATTAGAATTGATTAAATACAACCTATTTTTAATCTGAATTTTAAGGGTAATTCCGATTTGAAATCCCCACCGTTGAATAAAAGAAAAGCTCTTAGAATAAGTAGGGGATTTTCGGTTAGTTTTTTGGATTAACAACTTCAAGGCTATGATCTATAGAAAAAAAGCCAACGGTCTTGCTTGTCCTTCCTTTAGAAAGAAAGCTTTTTTGAGCAGCAAGAGCTTTAGCAATCGTGTTGGCAATGAGACAAATCTGAAGGGCATGATCATAGAACTGGCGCATAAACTCTTCCGTGCGTATTAAGATGTCTTTTTGAGAATATCCTAAAGCGGTGGCAATTTTCCCCTAAACCCCTAGTCAATAGATCGAATTTTCGTTTTTCTAGAAAGTTCTTCCCGTACCTGCAAAAAAAAACATAGGCATTTTCTAATTTTTCTCAATCTTTTAGTTCTATCCATTTGTGGGCGAATGTGGGAGAAACTTCAAAAGAGATATTATCCATCATGTATCAATGACAAAGAAAAAGAATTCATCGAATGGCGTTTTGAAGATTTAAAAGAACAGCATAAAAAAACAGCATAAAAAATATGGAGATACTGTATTGGTTCAAGAACCTAATATGACATGGGGATGTGGAGGGTAAGAGATTACCACCCCATTCCTTAAGGGAATCGGCTTCCTCCTGCCTAAGTTTCATCTTTCAGTGGAATAAAGCTTGGTTTATCCAGCTTAGAAAAAGGATTGTTTTCTTTATTTTCTTCCACCACTTTACACCGCTCTATGGCCTTTAGAATACAGACAATACTAGAGTTTTGCTCCAAAAAAACCCCTTAAAATTGTATTGAAAGATGCCTTTTCAACCTTTTTTTCTTTAATGGAGCAAAATCTTACCAAAAGCTATGGGGTGTGATTATTGCCCAGTATTAAACAAAGCCTTAAGTATTGCCTCTTTAAACTCATGCTGTGCTTTAGCAGCAGTAACCTTTGCCTTCCAGCTTTTATCCATGGCATCGACAAAAGCTTGAGCCCCCTTATCAAGTTCTGCTCCATATTTTTGCCTAATCTTTTCTTTAAGAATTTCCTTAAGCACATCTTCCCATGCTTTCAAGCTTGATTTTTGCCATCCCCTCTCAAGACATTCAACAAGGTTTTCTTCTTTCTCACAGCCACATTTACTTTCTTTTTCACAACATTCTTGTTCACGACAACAACAGCAGCAACAACATTCGGCCTTTTCCATAGGATTCAACCTCCTTGCTCTTTTTTTTTAAAAAATATCATACATTGTCCAATCTATAAAACCAGGGCATGAAAAGACAAATTTAGGACTTAAATAGACAATCAATTTGTCTAGATTCCAACGAAGAGCTACCGACTAATTTTGAGCTGTCAATTTACAGCTGAAGGCTAAATTGCTACTAAAACTCTGCGCAATCATTCACCCGTTTTCTTCCTGCCCAGGCGTTTCCACCATTTGTGTCTAACAGGCTTGTCTTTTCATGTTACGGAGAAGCCCCTTCTTTCAGGCATCGCCATTGCTGGAGGGAGTTGCCACGAGTAAGACAATTGCGGTTGCTAGCCCTTTTAGATTGATCGCAGTATGAATATTGCGCCCAAGGCTTATGCCCCATTCTGGGCACATCCATTACCGCATACTCAAGGCAAGCACATCGCTTTTCTATCCACAGACAGAACCCAGGACGACTGCTTGGATAGCAGCCATTGGCACTAACCTATGTTTGGTGAAACTTTTGTAAAGCGCTGATCATCAATGAGCTTTTTTTCAATGTGTCATTATGCGAGGGTTTTAGGAGCTATTTTGGGGTTTCCAAGGCTCCATGAAGCCAACTCGGAGGGCGGAAAGGATCCGGCCGCCCATGTTGGTTTCCCGCCGTGACT
>OGCG01000634.1_pt1 | contig 20604 bp, 20 predicted proteins | sample 1570061 | NCBI WGS metagenome assembly OGCG01 (sample SAMN06268698, study PRJEB24515) | hot springs metagenome | isolation source: Joseph's Coat, Yellowstone National Park, Washington, USA | place: USA:Joseph's Coat, Yellowstone National Park, Washington, USA
AAGCCGCAAGAAGGCTACTGGCTAGCACTACCAGGCCTGTCCCCAGGGCCGTTTGCTTGAGGACCGTCCTCGCTGGCCAATTGCTACGGTGCTTGGCGGCGAGCCGGTCTTTTGAGGTTGCCACTGCACCATGATCGCATAAGCTCTTTCGGCTTCGCTGACGGCGTCTTGCGGTAGCGTTGGGCCATGGGCGCAGCTTGCGGCACCGCCAGTAGAAGTGTGCTTGGCTTGCTCGGCCACCCTGGTGTGCAAAGGTGGTTTCTTGAGACCTACCCCTCGGGTCCCACTCAGGCCGAGCTTGGCCTGTGGGAATCTTTGGGGTCGGGCGAGCATGCACTCGTGGCCTCGCCAACTGGCTCGGGCAAGACCATGGGAGCCTTCCTCGGATGTATCGATGCACTGGCTCGGGCCGAGGAGAGGGGGGAGGGGTCTTCGGGAGTAGCGGTGCTTTATGTGTCGCCTCTTAGGGCTCTGGCGGCAGATGTGGCTCAAAACTTGCTCGGTCCCCTGGAGGGGATCGCTGAGGCTGCCGAGAGCATCGGCGTCTGTTTCCCCAGGTTGAGCGTGGCGGTGAGAGATGGGGATACCCCCTCCTCGGAGAGGGCTCGCCTCCTGCGCCGGCCTCCGGGGATCCTGGTCACGACGCCGGAGTCGCTCTATTTGATGCTCACCTCTCGCCTCGGCCGCCAAAGTCTGGCTCGGTTGCGCTTCGTGATAGTCGACGAGCTTCATGCCCTGGCGTCGGACAAGCGAGGAGCTCATTTGGCGCTATCGCTGTCACGCCTTGCCAGCCTCCAGGACGAGGAGCCTCAGATGATTGGCCTGTCCGCCACCCAGAGGCCCCTCGAGGCGCTGGCCAGCCTGATTCTTGGCGCCAGGACCAAGAGCGGAAGAAAGATCCACTTCGTCGATTGCGGTTGGCAAAGACGGGCGCTCTTCGAGCTGAAGCTCCCCTCTGTAGGACTGGGCAGCGTTTGGTCTCAGGCCGCGATTGAAGAGGCCGCCCAGGAGATAGCTGCCGCGGCGGAGAGCCGGCGCGGAGTGCTGGTATTCGTCCACACGAGAAGGCTGGCCGAGCGCTTCGCGCATCTTGTATCCAAGGGGACCGACTCAGGCGCGGTGGCAGCGCACCACGGAAGCCTCTCGAAGGACCGCCGCCGCCAAGTTGAAGCCGGCTTGAAGCAGGGAGAGCTGAAGGTGGTCGTGGCCACGGCCTCGCTGGAGCTCGGCGTCGATTTGGGCTTCGTGGAGTTGGTTTGTCTCATAGGAGCGCCTCGCTCGATTTCCGAGCTAGTACAAAGAGCGGGACGATCCGGCCACCGAGATCAAAAAGAGATCAACTGCTGGCTCTATCCGACCAGCCAAGAGGAGCTGCTCGACTCTTTGGCGGCTCTGGCGGCATGGCGACAGGGCCGCCTGGAGGAGACGAAGATTGCGAGGCCAAGCCTAGACGTCGCCTTTCAGCATCTGGTGGCAGAGGTTTCTGTCCAGCCGGCGACGGCCGAGGAGCTCTATGAGCGGATTTCCTCCGCCGCTCCATATCGGGACCTCTCTTCGGAGGACTTCTTGCGCCTGGTGGAGCTGGGCCTAGAAGGAGTCGCCACTCCCCGAGGACGCCGAGGCGCCCTGCTAAAGCTGGATCCTTCGACGGGCGTGATCTCCGCTCGGCGAGGTGCTCAGATGTTGGCTACAGCGTCGGGTGGAGCGATTCCAGACACTGGGGACTACAGAGTCGTGGCCGAGGCGGGGGAGGTGTTTTTAGGCACGGTCAACGAGGACTGGGCGCTCGAGACGATGCGCGGGGATGTCTTCGTCTTGGGCAGCGAGGCATGGCGCATCCAGAGGGTGGAAAAAGACGTCGTCTGGGTCAGGGAGGCCGAGAGAGACAGCCCCACAGTGCCTTTCTGGCTGGGGGAGGCCCCCGGCCGCTCCGATGAGCTCTCTCGGGCGCGCTCGGAGCTGCACGAAGTGGTCGAGGAGGCCTTCGGGCGGGCGAGGGATCCGATCGAAGAGGCTGTCTCGGTACTCGTAGGGCTTTCTGGGGCGTCCAGAGAGGCCTGCCTGGAAGCTGCCAAGTTCCTCTGGGATTGGCGCCAGATCACTGGCTCGCTGCCCACCAGGCGGCGGTTGGTGGTCGAGAAGTTCTTCGACGAGGCCGAGGGATTGCAGATAGTGGTCCACTCCCCGTATGGGGCCCGGATCAACCGGGCCCTTGGGCTCCTGCTGCGCAAGCGCTTCTGCATCCGCTTCGACTTTGAGCTGCAGGCGGCTGCGGACGACGATTGCGTGCTTCTCAGCCTTGGGGGAGGGAGGGATCTGACACCTGAGCAGCTAAAGGCAATGTTTTTGCCGCTTGGAGCAGAGCGCGCTCTCATCCAGGCGGTCCTGCGCTCGCCGATGTTCTTGGGCAGGTGGCGTTGGGTTGTCTCCAGGGCCCTCTTCGTGGCTCGCCGGCGCGGTGCAAAAAGAGTCGCCCCCCTCATCCAGCGTATGGAGGCTGAAGACCTCCTGTCTGCGGTCTTCCCTCAAATCACCGCGTGCCAGGAGAACCCGACGGGTCCTCTGGAGCCGCCCGATCACGTACTCGTAGAGGAAGCTCTTCGAGAATGCCTCTTCGACGCGATGGACTTCTCGGGCTTAGAGGAGCTCCTCTGCGGTGCTGACAGCGGTGAGGTCGACCTCGTCTGGTCAAAGCGACCAATTGCCTCGCCAGGGGCAGGCGGGATCCTAAACGGCCGCCCCTACACCTACTTGGACGACGCCCCACTCGAGGACCGCCGCTCGCGAGCAGTGATCACCCCTAGGCAGATGCCGTCGGGGGCAGAGCTTGGCCGGGCGGAAAGAGAGGCGCTTTTCGAGCTGGGTCGGGAACTAGAGCGGTTTGGGCGGGACAAAGAGGAGCTATGGGAGCTGCTGTGGGACTGTTTGGTGCTGGAGGCGAGGCCTGAGCTAAAAGATCCTTTCCTCGAACTATCCCGGGCCGGCCGGGCTACCTCAAGGAGCATCGGCGGCATAGAGGTCTGGTCGGTCCCGGAGAGGGCTCGCTGGCTGGAGGCGATCGTGGCTGGTCCCTGCTTTGAAGGCCCCCCCAGCTACGCGGATGCGGTGCTGGAAGCGGTGCGGGGTCACATGGAGCATGTGGGTCCAGTAGAGCTGACCGAGGCTTTTTCTAGGATCCCCTTGCCACCCTCGTTCGTCGCAGAGGCCTTGCGGAGGCTTGAAGAGGAAGGCTTTCTGCTCAGGGGTCGCTTTGGCCTTGAGGGAGGCGAGGGGGAGCGGCTGGTGAGCCGGAGGGTGCTGGCCAGGGCGTGTCACATCGCTCACTCGAGGCGCCTCCGCCACCAAGATGTCGTCCCCAAGCAGGCAGCGGCCCGCTTTGTCCTCTGCTGGCAGCATCTTGGGCCGTGGCGGCTTCCGGGCTCGCCGGAAGCGGTCCTTAGAGTGGTGCGCCAGCTAAAGGGCCTCGAGTGTCCGGCCTGGGCCTGGGAGGCAGTGGTGTTGCCCCAGCGCATAGAGGGTTTCCGGGCTGAATGGCTCGACCAGCTGGGCTATGGCGGGTCGCTTTGTTGGGGGCGGCTCAAGGCGCCCCCAAGCGGCCCTGGCTTGCTCCGCTTTACAAACAAGACACCCATTGCCTATTTCCCGCGAGAAGAACTGGCCTTCATGTTGGCTGTGGCGAGGCAGGAGGGGATGCTCCCCCGAAGGATGAGCGGTGCTCTTTTGGATGTGATCGAGGCGCTCAGGCGACACGGCGCACGCTTTAGAGCGGAGTTGGCCAGCCTGGCCGGGCGGCTTCAGGCGGAGGTAGACGCAGCCCTCTCAGAGGGAGCTGCCGCAGGTGTTTTGTCGGCGGACGGCTTTGGCTCTCTGCGCCGCCTCTACCATCGGAGCCGCGCGAAGCGGAGCCTCGCTCGGCGTGCGCCCTCTAAAGCGAGCCTGGTTCTGGCCGGCGAGGGGCGATGGTGGCTGCTTGAGTCTTCAGAGAGCCCCCCCTCCAGGGAGGAGCTCTTGGTCTGGGCGGCCGAGGCGATGATCGAAAGGTGGGGCGTGGTCTTCAGGGAGCTTGCCCTGGCTGATCCGTGGTCACCACCCTGGCGGGAACTCCGACGGGCATTGGCCACGCTGGAGGCGAGAGGGCTGGTCAGGGCCGGCAGGTTCGTCGCGGGCTTTAGCGGAGAGCAGTACGCGAGCACAGAAGCGGTGGCTTTGCTTCGGGAGTTGGCTCAAGAACCAGCAGATCCGCTCGAGGTAGTGGTCCACGGGCTAGACCCGGCACATGGGCTGCTCAGTCTCCTTGGAGGTGGCGACTCCAAGGAGACTCAAGCCCTCGAGGAAAATCAGAGGGCTTGGGGGGCTGAGCGGGCAGCTAGTTGAGTCAGGCAGGCCTTCGCTGGGCGCTTTGGGGCCCGGGCGAAGCCTGTGGCATCTCGTGCACCACGGGGAAGAGCCTCGCTGTAGGGGAGAGGTGCATAACGAAGGCGAGGAGGCGCGCGACTGCTCTATAAAGCGGAGGGGGGATCTCGCTGTCTATCTCGCAGGCTTCATATAGAGCCCTGGCCAGGGGAGGGTCTGAGACCACCGGCACGTGATGAGCGTGTGCCTCCTCCCTGATGCGGGCGGCAAGTTCGTCCGCGCCTTTGGCCACGACCTTCGGAGCAGGTGCCACCCTTGGGTTATATGCGAGAGCAACAGCCACATGGGTGGGGTTCACCGCTACCACATCCGCCTTCGCTACCTGCGCCATCATGCGAAGGCGGGACAGTTTGCGTTGCTGGGCGCGAATGCGCTGGCGGATGAGGGGATCTCCCTCGGTTCGCCTCAGCTCCTCCTTCATCTCCTGGCGGGTCATCCTCAGCTGGTTGAGGTGCTGGCGGCGCTGGTAGGCGTAGTCGGCTGCGGCAAGGCCTACCCCCACGATTCCGACGGTCTCCAAGAAGCGAAGCGTCGTTCCGCCAGAGGTTGCCACCGAGGCCGAAAGGGACAGCTGAGCCGAACCCACCACTGCCTGGGTCATGGTGTCGATGGCTCTCCAGGCCAGCCAGGAGGCAGCCACCAGCTTGATGATCGCCTTGGCGAGCTGCCAGGCGCCTCTCAGGGAAGCTATGCGTCGAGCCCCTTCGAGGGGACTGATTCGGCTGAGCCTTGGGCGGAGCGGGCCGGCTGAGGCACGAAGCCCTACCTGTGCGGCTCCCGCCAGGAAAGCTGCGGTGAAGTAGACGCCGACCAATGGGGACGCCATCTCCAATGACACCCAAAGGCCCTGGCCGAGCCCACGCAGCGCTGCCGAGGGCCGAGGCCCCGACGCCGCCTGCTGGAGAAGGGTCCAGAGTCCCATGGCCAGCGAGACCTCCAGGTGGAAAAGTTTCGGCAGAACGAGGACCAGGCAGACGAAGGCCACCCAGGAGGTGAGCTCAGCGGAGCGGGCCACCTGGCCCGCATCGCGGGCCTCTCGGCGGCGCCTTGGGGTGGGCGGATGGGGGCGCTCCTCGGATCGTGGCATCTCAGCCTCCCACGAGCCAGTTATGAGCCCCGCCCAGAGCTCGCACAATTATGTCGGCAAGCCAGCCAGGCAGAGCCCCGAGCCCCACCACCAAGAGCACGAGCGCGGCAAGTATCTGGAAGGAGAAGCTGAATGTGAAGATGTTCATTTGCGGGATTGCCTTGGCCAGGATGCCAAGCACCATCTGCGCAGCGAAGAGCACCGCACAGATGGGAGCGGCTATCTCGACGGCCGAGGTGAAAAAGCTGGCCAACTCGCTCACCAGGAGCCCAGCCAGTCCTCCGGAGTTGGCCAAGCTGAATCCGGCACCGAAAGAGGAGAGAAATCCCCGCGCCACCAAGAGATAGGCGTTGCTCGTGAACATCAAGGTGAGCGCAATCAAGGAGTAGAGCTGGCCTATGGGAGAGGTCTGCGACGCAGAGAGGGGGTCTAGTGCTGAGGGGATTGAGAAGCCTCCCATCAGACCGATCAGGTTCCCCGCCGCCTCTATGGCCGAAAAGAGAACCGCAACCACGAGACCGAGGGCCAGCCCTGAGGCAGCCTGAAGCACCGCCTCGGCGCCTATGGCGGCCCACGAGAGCCGGGCGGCCAGAGGGGCCAGGCTTGGCGCCGCCCCGATGGCGAGACCGAGGGCTATACCAACCTTGGCCATGGCGGGAATCGAAGGCGAAGAGAAAGGAGGGGCGACCACCAGCCAAGCGCTGGCCCGGACCAGAGCCAGGACGAAACCCACGATCAGTGCCGGATCAAGCGGGACTCGGAGCATCTTTCAGCCAAGCAGCTGCGGAATCTGCTGGAAGAGGGTGGCGACGAAGTATTCGATCTGGGCGATCATCCAATGTCCACTCAGCGCAATGACCAGAGCTATTGCCAATAACTTCGGCACGAAGCTAAGCGACGCCTCCTGGATTTGGGTGAGCGCTTGGAAAAGGGCCACTGCCAGGCCTACGGCCAGGCTCACGGCGAGGATCGGACCAGCGAGCTTGGCGGCGAGCCATAAGGCCTGGGTCGCGATCTGGATCACGTTCGAGTCGGTCATCTAAAGCTCACCAACAGCGTGTGGGCGATCAGCGTCCAGCCGTCGACCAAGACGAAGAGGAGGATCTTGAAGGGCAAAGAGACCAAGGTGGGCGGGAGCATGACCATGCCCATCGACATGAGCACAGAGCTCACCACCAGGTCTATTACCAAAAACGGTATGAAGATCACGAATCCGATGATGAAGGCGCTCTTCAGCTCCGAAAGGAGGAAGGCTGGCACCAGGACCCCAAGGCTCGGGAGCTGGCCAGGGGGCGTCTTGGTTCCCTCGGCCTGCTCCATCAGCGACAGCTCGTCGCTTCGGGTCTGGCGGAGCATCCAGTGCTTTAGGGGAACCTGGGCCTCGGTGATCGCCTGGACGGCAGTCTCCCGCCCGGCCAGGTATGGCTGGAGCGCTACCTTGTCCATCTGGTGAAGGGTCGGGGCCATCACAAATAGGGAGAGGAACAAGGCAAGCCCCGCGATCACCTGATTCGGGGGGATGTTTGTGAGGCCAAGCGCCTGGCGGGCCAATCCGAGCACAATCACTATGCGAGTGAAGCCCGTGAGCAGCACGAGCAAAGAGGGCGCCACTCCCAGCAAACTGACCAATAAAAGGATGAGGATGCTGGTAGAGGGCTTGGTTAGTCCGTTGCCCAAATTCAAGGTGATCGATGGGCCAGATCCGCCGCCAGCCAGAGAGTGGATGGCGGGCATGGCCAAAAGGCCAGCCATGGTTACAGGCACTGGCCCGAAGGGGCCATGGGTATGGACATCTCTGCTCCTCCTAGAGGCAGGGTGCGATCAGGCTCGCCTGATCGTCCTTTCTCTCAGCGCTTCAAGCACCGACGTCCATGCCGATGTCGGGCTGGCAGCCCGAAGTGAGTTCTTCCTTGCGAAGCTTTCTTGTGCCAGCTGGTCAAGGTGGCCATTCGCCTCGGCCTCTTCCGGCGCGAACTCGCCGACTGCCGCCTCTGTCAGAAGCTCCACCCTGTTGGCGGCGACCCCGAGCACCAGGTCGCGCTTTCCAATGCGCACCACCGCCACCTGCACCGAGCGCCCTAGTCCCAGCCGGCCGATCACCACGGGCTGGCCTTCATGAGGACGAGTCCCAAAGACGCGACCGGCCTGGCGTCGTCTGGCGAGCCGAGCAAATCCCCCGAGCATGGCCAGCACTATGACAAGGGACAGGCCGGCCCTCAGCAGTTCTGTAGTGGTGGACAACCTAGGCCTCCTCGGCGATTTCGTCCGCGCCGATCACTTCGGTGATCCGTACGCCAAACTCATCGTCGACCACGACTACTTCTCCCTTGGCAAGCAGGGTTCCGTTCACCAAGACGTCCACCTCTGCTCCGGCGGCTCGGTCTAGCTCGATCACGCTGCCCGGGGCTAGGTCCAAGAGATCTCGAAGGGGCACCCTCGCCCTGCCCAGCTCGACGGTTAGCTCCATCTCTACTTCCTGGAGGATTCGGAGGCCCTCCGGACCGGACCATGGTCGCCGGAATGCTCCGAGCGTGGCGCTCGACCTGCGGCGCGCAGGGGTGGCCTTGGTCGTCTCAGGAGTTGAATGACGCGTTTCCTGATTTGACCTCGTAGAGCTCATTTGTCACCTTCTAGCTCTTTTTGCTGGTTGGCCTGGGGTTGGGCGGCGGTCGTGAGGCTGCGCACTTCTCTAAACAGCTCCACCACCGTGCAGACGAGCCGCTTGCCCCTCCTTCCGGGGATGACACTGCCTCTTACTAGGTCTCCCACCGCCAACAGCAGTGGTTCGCCTGCATCGAGTCCGAGCGGGATCACCTCGCCCCCCCTGAGCTGAGCCAGTTCTGCTGGCGTGAGTGACACGGGAGGGAAGCGGACCGAAAGCTCCACTGGCGTGGCGAGGAGCCGTTCGACAACCTGGTGGAGGGGACCCTCGTTCTCGAGAGTTCCTGCGGGCTCCTCGTTGGCGAGGGCCGGCAGGAGCGGCTTCAACATGAGGAGCGGCAGCAGTAAAAGTGCCTGGTAGCTAGAGGTCTCTGCCACCGAGACCTGGAGCGGACAGACCAGGTTCAAATCGGTCGCCGAGCTCACCTGCACCAGGATTGGGCTGGACGCTTCAGAGCCAAAGGAGGCCTGTAGCGCCTGACCAGCAGCCGAGAGCACCGATGCCAGCTCGTCCAAGAGGTTGCGGGCGTAGCGGGTTACGACCGCAGACTCGACTTCGCTAAGCGCTCTAGCGGGGTAGTTGCCATCCCCCCGTCCCCCGAAGGCCAGGTCCACCCAGGCCATGGCTAGCCCAATTGGCAAGCAGAAGATTCCCCGCCCGGGGAGGGGGTTCAGGCCAAAGACCGCTATGTAGGAAGGGTCTTCCACCTCCCGCATGACATCGAGCCAACTACGCTGCTCCAGCTCCTGTGCCTCGATGCGAATGGCGACCCGGAACCTGCCCGACAGTAGTCGGCCAGCACGGTTGGCGAAGTTGACCAGCAGGGCCCGTAGCGGCCTCAACTGGTTGCGGTCCAGCGCCTCTGGCTGGCTGAAGTCATAGCGGCGTATTCTCTTTGCCCCCGCTTGGCCCCTCTCTGCGTCCGCTCGGGAGGGCGCGGCCTGGACGCTTGCCACGTAGGTAGTATTCGGCCGGATCGGCCTCTCACCTGAGCTTCAGAGCCGCCGCAAGCGCACTTATTGCATGAGAAGTCCTGTCGTATACACCCGCGTGACGAGCGCGTGGCCGTCCCAGTCGCCGAGGAGTGCGATGATGCGGGCCTGGAGCTCTGCTTCCATCTCCGCCCGTCCACTGGCGGGGGGGAGCTGGCTAAAGCTCCATTGGCCGAGGGTGGAGATGATCAGGTTCTCAAGCTTGGGGTTGTCGCCTTTGAGAAGGGAGGAACTCGCCCCCGACTCGAGCTGGATCGAAAGGTCGATCTGGATTATGTGTCCGTCAGAGAGGTTGGTGGTGACCTGGGGGAGCGCGACCACCGGCCCGGGCGGGGGCGGGACCTTGGCCCCTGCGTGGGGCTTGATCGGAAGAAGCTTCATCTTGTACGCGACTCCGGCCGCTCCCACCACCAAGATGAAAAGAACCAGCACCAAGAGGAGCTTCCTCCTCTTCTTCTTGGGCTTGGGCTCGGCGGCCTCCGGCACCGCCTCAAGGCGGCGTGGGTTCGTCGTCGGGGCAGGTTGACTCATGGCATTCTCCGAGATGCTCTTATGGCGTTGTGTAAGGCTCGTTGGGGTTGTAGGTCGTAGAGAGGATGACTACTTCCACACGGCGGTTCTCCGCCATGTGCTGGGGGGAGTTATTGGGGGCCAGCGGATACTCCGGCCCATACCCAGTGGCCGAGACGTGATCGGGGGGGACGTGGTCCACGTAGACCAGCCGGTCCAGCAGTGAGATCGCCCGGGCTGCAGAGAGCTGGAAGTTGTTTGCGTATGGTCCCCCCACGATCGGCCTGGAGTCCGTGAAGCCCTCTATTGAGACTTGGTTGGGGATGTTGCGGAGCACCTCGGCCAAGACGTCGGCGACCCGGTCTCCTATTGGTCCGAGGGCGGCGGAGTCGGTGGCGAAATAGGCGCGGTCGGAGAGGATGCGCACTATAACCCCTTGCTGGGTGACTGCAACCGCGGTATCCGCCTGGAGGCCCGCCGCCTCGAGCAGGGCCGAGATCCTCTCGCCGAGAGCTGCCATCTGGGTGGTGTTGGCCAGGTTGGCGGGCTCGATCCTAGGAGACTGGACTTGGCCAGCATGCATGACCAGGCTGGTCTGGTGCAAGAGGCCTTGTCCGCCTCTCACCACCGATGGCGAGCCGGTGGCGAGCCCGGTCCGAAACTCGATGAACTTGCGCAGGGAAATCGTGGACATTGAGAACAGCACGATGAACAGGGCCAATAGCAGCGTGATCATGTCGGAGTAAGTGAGTAGCCATCGCTCCATGCCGGCCCCGTGCTCCTCGGTCGAGTGTTCGCCGTTGCGTCTTTTCATGCTGCCTTCTTTCTCCTCGCGGCCTCTCGGTCCTTTGGTGCAAGGTGCGTGAGCAGCTGCTGCTCGAGCATGCGGGGATTGCTCCCGGCCTGGATGGCGAGGATGCCGTGCATGACCAGCTCCCTGTTCTGCACCTCAGCTTCGGAGAGGCGCTTCAGCTTGTTGGAGATGGGGATCCAGATGAGGTTGGCGGAGAGAACACCCCACATGGTTGCAGTGAAGGCCGCCGAGATCAGCGGTCCCAGCGCTTGCGGGGTGGAGAGGTTTTGGAGGACGTGCACCAGGCCCATGACGGTGCCCAAGATTCCTATTGTCGGGGCGAAGCCGCCCATGTCGGCGAAGAACTTGGCTGCCAGTCTGTGCCGGGTGCGCATGGAGTCGATCTCGGCTTCGAGAATCTCCCTGATCTGCTCGGGGTCCACCCCGTCCACCGTGAGCTCCACACCCAGCTTGAAGAAGGGGTCCTGCAGTTCGCCTGCCGCGTTCTCGAGCGCCAAGAGCCCCTCTCGCCTTGCCACCTCAGCCAGCTTCACAAGCCTGCTGATCGCGGCGTCGCCTGGCATCGCCTGACTGAAAAAGGCGACCTTCAGCGCCTGAAAGAAGCCCTTGGCGTCTTTCAGCATGACGCCAGCGAGCGAGGCTCCGATCGTGCCGCCAAAGACCAGGATCATGGAGGTGGGCGCAATGAGAGCCGCCGGGTTTCCGCCGGTCATGACCTCGTTGGCGATGATCGCCACGAAGGCGATCGTCATGCCGATGGGCGTTGCGTAATCCTTCACCCATCCTCCTTGTCCTGGATCAGGCGGAGCTTGGGGGAAGAGGGTGTGCGTGCAGGCAGAGTGGCCTCGGGGGGAGGGTCGGCCTCTATTTCCGGTGGAACCGGTGGCCAATACCGCCAGGCTCTTGCGAGGACCTTGGCATTTAGATCCACCATGGCCTCGATCAGCTCTTCGACACTTTCCCGCACCACAAGGCGCGTCCCGTCCCTCAAGGACAACACGGTGTCCGGGGTTGCCTCGGCCCGCTCTATGAGCTCGACATTGAGGGCGAATTCCTCGCCGTTTAGCCTGTGGAGGAGGATCATCATCGGCGTCCGTTCCGTGCTCGTCGTCCTGACCCGGCAGCCTTCGAAGACCGAAGGCTGCCACTGAGAGTGTCGGCAGGAGAGGTGGCCTCATTGAGCGGGCTCGGCTGCGCTGGGCCCTAAACCCCGCCGACCAGCCCTCTGCCCACCCAAGATAAAAAGGGCCCGGCCACCTTGGGTGGCCGGGCCCTTTGTCTTGTTACGGCATGTTCTCCAGGGCCTGGAGCACCTGGTCGGAGGTGGTCACCACCTTCGTGTTCGCCTGGTAGGCGTTTTGAGCGATGATGAGATTGGTCAGTTCTGTGCCCAGGTCCACGTTCGACTGCTCCAGGGATCCCCCTAGGATCGTCCCTCTTCCGCCGGTGCCCGGGGTGCCGATCTGGGGCGGGCCGGAGTTCGGAGAGGTCGCGTAGTTGGTCCCTCCGACGTGCACCAATCCCTCGGGGTTCGCGAAGTTGGCGAGGGCAATCTGGCCCAAAGCCAGAGTCTGGCCGTTCGAGAAGTTCCCGTAGATGGTGCCGTTCTGGGAGATGCTGTAGGAGTTCATGGTCCCGACGGGGTATCCGTCTTGTGAGCCCACCTCTGCAGTCTGGTCCCCTCCGTACTGAGTGAAGGCGCCGGGAGTGTTGGGCGGGGGAAAGACCAAGGAGATCGACCCCGAGGGAAATGGTCCGGCCGTCTGGTTGGAGGTCACGGTGTAGGAACCGTTCGCCCCGGCAGTCACCCCGGATATGGAGCTGATCTGGCCGTTTTGGAAGGTGACGGTCGGCGCGGTGCTAAAGAGGTTCTGCGCCGAGCTGCCGGTGCCCACGCTCGCCTGGAGGGTCCAGGTGTTGGGGGTGGATGTGGGAGTGAAGGTGATGGTGATGGGCACGGCGTTTCCCGAGCTGTCGTAGGCTGTGGCCGAGATGGTGACCGGCGTTGTACTGCCTGATGGGGCGGGCGGCAGGTTGCCGGTCAGGTTGAGCACGGAGGTGGCCTTGGCTGGAGCCACCTCTTGCTGGGGTATCGAGACTGCCCCGAGAGGGCCAGACGTGTTGATCTGGCCTCCCGGCACGGGCGCCATCCAACCTTGGATTATGGCACCGTTTGCGGTGACGAGCTGGCCGTTCGCGTTCAGGGTAAGTTCGCCGTCCCTGGTGTAGACCACCTGGTTGCCGAGCTGGCCGATCAGAAAGCCGCTGCCCTGGATGGCAAGGTCGCTCGGTATGTCAGTGGCGACTATGGAGCCCTGAGCGAAGTCGGTGTTGTTGGCCACCACCTCCGTGCCAGAGCCCACCTCTATGGGGTTGGTGCCCCCGGTGTTTGGCCCGGGTGCCGTCGCACCAGCTATCTGCTGGGACAAAAGGTCCCCGAACTGGACGCTTTGGGCCTGATAGCCGGTGGTGTCGACGTTCGCGATGTTGTTGGCGATGACATCGAGCATCGTCTGGTTCGCGTCGATGCCCGTCACCGCGGCGGAAAGCGAAGGTATCACGCTTGTCCTCCTTTTTCTATTCCGATCCGGGCTAAAGAGTCCTTTTCTTTACGCCACGGTGGGAGACTGACTCCCGGTTGGGGTAGGGCTCGCCGACCCGGCGGCGGCTTGCCCGCTCGACGCGGCATCCGTGCCCGTCGTAGAGGTTGACGAACTTGAATTTGAAGAACTTGAGGTTGACCCTCCGGCGGTCCCGGACTGAGATGAACTTGTTGAGCTCGTGTTTCCTACGGAGACGAGAGAGCTCAGCGGGACCGAGTTCCCGCCTATCTCTAGGTCCGGGCCGTTTTGGCCAAAGCTGACGCCAGAGATGGTGCCCGACTCCAGCTTTCCACCAGAGTCGGTGTAGCTGACTTGTTTTCCTACCAGGCCAGCCGACACCAGCCCCTCGAGGGTGGTCTGTTGGGACGACATGGCGGTCATGGTCTCTACCTCGGCGAGCGTGGCGGTCTCGGCCAGCAGCTGGCTCGGGTCTACCGGATTGTCGGGGTTCTGGTGCTCCAGCTCGGCGACAAGGAGGTTGAGGAAGGTGTTGCCCTGGATCAGCTGGTCCAGGGGGTTGGACTGGCTCGATTGGGAGCTGGCGTTGGCTGTGGATGTGGCCTGAGCGGTAGGAGCTGAGCTCGTGGCTTGGGTGACTGAGTCGACGACTTGCATCGGAGCCTTCCGTTTCTTCTCCTAGATGTGGATGTCCAATAGCCGTTGGGTATGGGAGGGGATCGTGGTTCGGATGGGGGTTGCCAGTGCCTCTTCCGCCTCGTCTTGGCGGACGCGAGGTGGCGGAGGAGGCGGCGAGTCGTCTCGTCCGGGCCGCTCCGACCAACTGCCGAGGTCCACCCACGCGTTGGTCGACCCAGATGAGATCTCGTGGCGGAGCTCGGGGAGGGCTTGGCGGAGGGCCGCCTCACCAGTGGGATTTTCCGCGTAGATGTGGACTACGAGGCCTTCCGGGCGCAGCTCCATGTGGATTTGGATGCTTCCGAGCTCTGGCGGATGGAGGGCGAGGGAGATGCTCGTGGTCTGCCCCTTGGTGAGCATGGGGGAGATTACCTCCACGATCTGGGTGGGAAGAGACTGGGCTGGCTCGGGCGGCGAGGGAGAGCCGGCTGGGAGTGGGGTAGGCTCGGTTGCCCGAGGCGGCGCCACGAGCGCCTGCTCCCATGCCGATGCCAGATGAATGGGCTCGGCTGATCTGAGCGGCGGTCCTGCCTGCTTGGTTGCGAGCGGGCTCGATGCCTCCGTCAAAGCCTGCTCGGCAGCGGGGGAGCCCTTGGCCGATGAGGAGGGGGATCGATCGGAGACGACATCTTTTGTCTGGGAAAGCGTCGGCTTGGCCGAGGCGAGATCCTCCAAGGCTGCCTTGGCCTCCTCTTCGTGGCGGGTGAGAGTAGCCCATTGCTCAACTCCTTTGTGGCGTGGGGGGTCTAGTTGCTCAAAAGACGCCTTTGGCACCTTGCCCAGCGTGGGGAGAGGAGAGCCCCCTTGGCCTTCGGGTTGGATGGTGGCCGCCGGGGCGGGGGCTTTGGCCTCGAAGGGATTTGGGGCCTTCCATGCCACAATTGGGCTCTCGGGCTCGGACGCTCCCAAAGCCACCCGAGCCTTAGCGGAGCCTGAGCTGACCGCAGCAGAGACATCTGGGACCGCCCTATCGCCGATGGGTTCTTTTGGCTTGGCCAGGCTCATTTGGACCAGGCTCATTTGAGCTAGGCCATTTGTCTCCGCCTTCGCCTGGGGAGCCTGAGCCGGCCGGAGCAGGGCCTCTTTGTGGGCGGGATTGGTTCTGCGGGGCTCGGGGGCGAGCTGGCTTGTCGGATCAGAAGTTGGGAGAGCGCTTTCTTTGGCGGTTGGCTCATGGATTGCACCACCAAGTGGCTGCGGGAGTGGCGCGGGCGCTTGTGTGCCCGGGGTCCTGGGGCTTGAAGGAGAGGCCGTTTTCATTTCCGGCTCGTTAATTTCCGGCTGGGCCCTTTTAGTTTCTGGCTGGGTCTTGTCGGGCCCGCGGGGATCCGCCGGTGGGAGGCTCGAAGGACCAGGTGCCCCAAGCGCTTGGGGCGCCTCGGCCTGCTGTGGCGTGCTTCCAGCTTTGTCGGCGAGAACTGCTCCGATGTGCTTCTGTTTGGACCGATCCGGCTTGGTCCGTCGCTTGGCTCGCTCCTGCCTGGGCTGGCTCGAACCAGCCGTGGCGCGGGACACCTTGGTCTGGGGCACCAGCTGGAGGCCTCTTGGGGCCATGACCGAAGCCTGGGCTTCCCCAGCGGCTTCGGCGTCGGCCGACCCGGCCCCCGACGGGCCAGCGCTTCCCGCCAAGCTGGCACCAAGAAGAGCCTTGTCGGCCAGTGCTGCCAGCTCTGCTTCGAAGGCCCCGATATCTGAGCCGGCTGGGGCAATGGGAGAGCTTTGGCGCATAGAGGGCGGCGAAGCTTTGTCCTGAGCCTGCACCAAGATGGCTGGCAGGGAGGCAAGTGCTGGCGTGGGGTTCATGAAAGGCTCTCCATGGCGCTAAGCACCTTTGGCACATAAGCCTCTGTTTCTGGATATGGGGGGATGCCCCCGTAGGCCTCGACCGCCCCGGGGCCTGCGTTGTAGGCCGCCAGAGCCAAGTCAAGGGAGCCGAAGCGGGCTAGGTAGGAAGATAGGAGCTGGGCAGCTCCCCAGATCGCCTGGGTCGGGTCGAAGGGGTTTATGCCAAGAGACGCAGCAGTGGTTGGCATAAGCTGCATCATTCCCTCGGCCCCGGCGCTGCTTACTGCGGATGGGTCGAAGTTGGATTCGACCGAGGCCACCGCCTCGAGCAGCCCCGCGGGAAGGCCAAAGCGCTCCTCGGCTGCCTGGAAGATGGGCGCCAGCTCAGCGGGGACCGCTCCTGCGTTGGCGCCTTGGAGGGCCGCATATGGATTCGGCGCGGGCCCTGGCGCGTTTGCGCTAAGCAAGGCGGCCTCGGTGGTTGCAGGGATTGCCTGGTTCGCCTCTGGAGAAGCAAGGATCCGGCGAATCTGGGTCGGGTCCCCGACCGCCTGTACGGAGACCACGGTGCCAGTGTGGGGTGCGTCGATCATCTTGCCGTCGCCTATGTAGATGCCGACGTGGTCGGGGGGTGAGCCAAAGAACACCAAATCGCCCGGCTCGGCCGAGGCGAGGTTCGCAACCGGCACCCCCATGGTGGCCTGCTCCGCTGCGGTTCGGGGGAGGCTGATCCCTAAGTCGCCAAAGACTCGCTGCACCAGACCTGAGCAGTCAAAACCGGTCTCAGGCGAACTGCCTCCCCAAAGGTAGGGGACCCCTATGTACTTGGCTGCGTCTGCTACGACGTCCGAGCCACTCAGGGGTTGGGCGGGCTCGGTGGGCGCCCCTTCCGAGCCCGCCAGCAATGATCCGAGGCCGAAGATGCCGGATGCAAGCGGACTGGGAGCTGTCGTTCCGGGATTGGAAGCCAGAGTGCCAGAGCCTCCCGACCAGGCGGAGTTCACCTCTTCTTGAGCAGCCTCCAGCAGTAGCTCGGCAAACAGGCCGGCTTGGGCAGCCGCCTGCGGGGCCGGGGCCTGAAACTCTGGCGGAATGGTCGGCTGAGGCGCCATAGGTTCCACGAAGCTCATGTCTGACTCCGAATCACGAAGTTCCTCTGTGTCACCTCGTCGAGGAGGCGCGCCTCCCTGGCGAGGCGCCATCGCGCCAATTCTCGCTCTGTGCGCTCCTGCAACATTTCCATGCTCCGGAGGCGCTTGGCGGCCTCGATCCAGGCGGCTTGGAGCCTCTCTTGGCGGCGGGTTGCCTCTAGCCAGGCGAGCTCGGCCAGGCGTGCTCTGCGGGCATACGCCTCTTCAAGGGATATCTGGCGGTGGAAGTCCTCAGAGCTCTCCATTTCGGTGGCCATATTGTCCAACGCGGCCAAATTGTCCAAAGCTGCGACCGCCTCGTCTCGGGCTTTCTTCAGCCTGGAGGCCTCTTGGGCAGCGCCGGTCGCCTTTGCTCGCGCATCTCTTTCCTGCAGGCTTCTCAGTCTCGTGAGGACGTCAATGCGTTCTAGGTTGCGGGTTCTTACAGGCTGATTCGTCGTCATCGCAGAGCCTCGCCTTGAGCAGGCTCGCCGGGTCGGGGCAGACGGGCAAGCTCCTTTACGTCCAGGAACCGGACCAACTGTCCCTCCCAGGCGGCCAGCGGTCCCCTGGGTCCCCGAGGATCCGCCGGGGCCGCGGTCCCCTCCAGCACCTCCAAGGGTGCGATCTCTTCTACGGAGTCGACGGCTAGGGCCAGTCTGTCCCCGCCGACCCGACAGATCATGCACATGGAGCCGGCAGTCCCACCGAGCCCCCATGCTGCCTTCAAGTCGACCACGGCGACGACTCCTCCTCTCACCGCAGTCACCCCAGCCAGGGCAGGCGGGGCCATCGGCACTGGCGTCAGCGTCGGGGCCAGGACCACCTCCTCCACCTCCTCCAGCCGCAGCGCAAAGAACTCCCCGGCCAGCCGGAACACGGCTGCTTCGACCAGGCCAGCACTCATTGACGACCTTCCTGCATCATGGCGGCGAACGCAGGCTGGGCCCTCCTTAGCAGCTCCGCCGGATCGAGCACCTCCACAGGCTCGCCACCGACGACTCCTCCGCCTCGGACCACGCCCGATCGCATCCGAGGATCGGTCTCTGCTCCGAAAGCGACCTCTTCCACCTCGTCAACTTGGATGGCAAAACGCCCACCGCCCTCAGCCGCTACGAGTAGGGTCGCGAAGCCTTCTTTTGGATGTAATCTGCGCCTCTGACCAAGCAGCTCGCCTAGCTCGAAGATGGGCAGCAGTTCGTCTCCAAGCACTGCGGCCCTCCACTTGCCAACCTCACGGATCTCCTCGGTCGGAATCCGGGCGACTCTCATGGTGGCGGCCAGGTTCAAGGCGACCCGGTGTTTGCCGGAACGGGCGGTGAGATAGGCCCTGCCAAGGCCACTGGAGGGGGCCTCGGCAGTAGGAGAAGCAGCTCGCAGGACTCCCGCGAGCCTCGCGAAGTATCCGGGGTCTGCAACCAAGGCGACCTCTCCTCCATCGAGGAGGCATGCGCCTACCCAGCAGAGGTCCTCGGCAACCACGGCCTGGGGGAGTGGCCTCACCATCGCCTCCTCTGGCTCCAAAACTGCGTCGACGGCCAATCCGACCAGCCGGTCCTGCCAAGAGACGACCAGGATCTCCTTGGGTCCGGTCTCCGAGCCATCTCGGCGCACCCCAAACATCGACGCCAAATCGAGCGCCACGAGCGGGTTTCTCCCTCTCCAGCGAAGGCCGCTTCGGCCTTCTTGGGCGAGCTTTCGGCGAGTTGTCTCATTGACCGCCATTACTTCCACGGCTGCTTCTGCTGGGAGTGCATAGGCTTGTCCTGCCACTCGGAACACGATCAGGGAAAGAAGCGCCACCCCGATCGGGAGTCGCATGCGAAAGCAGGTGCCCCGACCCGGAGTGGTGGACACCGAGATGGTTCCCCCCAAGGACTCGATTCCGCGCCGCACTACGTCCATGCCCACCCCTCTTCCAGAGACCTTGGTAGTCGTGGGCGCGGTCGAGAGCCCCGGAAGGAACACGAGCCGACACCGCTCCTCCCAAGACAGGTTCCTGGCTCGTTCTGGCTCGAGCAGGCCGGTGAGCGCCTCGGTGTCCAGTCCTGCTCCGTCGTCTTCTACCTCCACGACCACGTAGTTGGCCTCCTGGCGCGCTGAAATAGAGATGCGCCCCATCCTTGGCTTGTTGTGCGCCACCCGGAGCAGGGGGTCTTCTATCCCGTGGTCGACAGAGTTGCGGATCAAATGGACGAGGGGATCCCGGATCACCTCCAGGGCGGAGCGGTCGACTCTGACTGAGGTCCCCTCTGGGACCAACGACACCTCTTTGCCCAGGGCAGCTGCAGTCTCCGAGGCCACTCGGGCCAGCCGCTCCCAAAGGACAGAAAGGGGTGCCAGGCGGGCCGCCATGGCCACTTCGTGGAGATCTGCGGCGATGCCTTGAATTCGGGCCAGGCTCCAATGCGCCGTGTTCACCTCGGCGGATCGGGCGCCTCGAGAAAGCTGCTTCGAGAGCAAAAGCAGCTCGACGGAGAGGCTCGTGAGCCGTTCGATGTCGCCAATAGAGAGACGCCATCCAGAAGGTGGCGTGCCCGCGAGCGCCTGCGCAGGCCGGTTTTCTCCAGCTGTGTCGGAGCTCGGTTCCGGAGAACCCTGAGCCGGTGGCCCCTCCGCTTGAGGGTGTTTTGGTGCTAGGTCATGAGGGCGCTGGGCCTCCTTGGGCAGGGTGGAGCCCAGTCTTTCCAGGATTGCGCGCCAATCGACTATCTGGTCGGCTCCGACCCTGGCCGAGGCCGCTTCGAGGAGCAATCTGAGCACTTGGGAGGCTTCTACAAGAGCATCCCTCACAGAGGTGTCATAGACCGCCTCACCTGAGCGGAGGGCAGCGAGGAGGTCCTCTCCTGCGTGCGCCACGGCTTCGATCTCCGCCAGGCCCAGCATTCCGGCGGTCCCCTTCAAGGTGTGGAGGGACCGAAAGGCTGCGTTGAGCTCCTCTGCACTGGGTTGGGCGCCAGAGGCGTGAAACAAGTCGTCTAGGCGATCCAAGTGCTCGGTCGCCTCCGCGATGAACTCCTCTAGGATCTCGGAGTCGCCAAAGGTTTCGCTCAAGGCTGCCTCCTCGATGAGGTGTCGGCCTTCGGGTCGAGGATCCTGGCCCAGGGAAATGCTCCTCGGCCTTGGCTGTCTGCTCGCAGTCGGTAGATGTTGGGTACTCGGGTCTGGTCCGGCTCGAAGCGCTCGCTCAGACCTAGAGGAGACTCCGCAGTACCGGTCACCAGCACCCCGTCGGGAGCGAGCGCATCTGCGCAGCGATCGAAGACGCTTTGCCGGGAGGAGTCGTCGAAGTAGACGACTACGTTTCTGAGGAATATCGCATCGAAGACGCCAACATCCGGCCAGGGCGCGATCAGGTTCAGTTGCATGGCCTGGACCGCCGAGCGGATTTCGGCTCGGGCCACCCAGCGCTTGGCGCGCCGCTCGAAGTAACGATCCAGCAGTTCGGGCGGCAGTCCTCTTCGCACTTCGAAATCGTCATATGAGGCTTCTTTGATGCGGCCTACCATGGCAGCGGAGATGTCGGTGGCCAAGATCTCCAACCGCCAGGCACGCTCTTGCCCGAGCACCTCGGCGCAGGCCATGGCAATCGAATACGCCTCCTGACCGCTTGCTGCCGCGGCGCTCCAGAAGCGGAGCCTCCTTTGAATCCCGCGCTTGGCGACCAATCTAGGAAGCACGTCTTCTTGGAAGGCTCGAAAGACATCGGGGTCTCGAAAGAAGTAGGTCTCGTGGGTGGCTACGGCGTCTATCACTTCCGCAACCAGCTGGTTGGTCGGCCGAAGCCTGAGCTCCTCGACTACGGCATGCACCGAGGGCGCACCGAGCCTCCTTGCCAGCGCGCTGAGGCGATTCTCCAGGAGGTAGGACTTTTCTTCCCCGAGGACTATTCCCGTCTCTATTTCCATGAGACGGCTCACCATCGCCACTCCCTCCCTATCGAGGCTCAACGCCGCCCCTCCAAGGCGGCTC
>OGCG01000637.1_pt1 | contig 20537 bp, 24 predicted proteins | sample 1570061 | NCBI WGS metagenome assembly OGCG01 (sample SAMN06268698, study PRJEB24515) | hot springs metagenome | isolation source: Joseph's Coat, Yellowstone National Park, Washington, USA | place: USA:Joseph's Coat, Yellowstone National Park, Washington, USA
GTCATGTACCATGCCACTATAGCCACATCAACGAGCCCACCATAATCACCCCTCAGCTCATCCACAATACCCCTAAGCCTCCAGGTGGCTAGTTCACTCCAATCAAGCGCCCTGTTAAAATACTCCTCAAAGCATTATTAACCTGCCCCAGCAATTCCTCAAAGAGTTTCGTGGGCTTCGCCAGCATCCTCCTAGCCGCCTTAATGAGGCGCAGGCTTTTACAGGCGTAGTCCCTAGCCTCCTTATCACCCTTACGCATTAGGTAAATGCATGAATCCCTCTCACCATTACTCCCAACAGCAATTGCAATCCAATCCCCAAGCCTACACTCCCCACGCCTCACGGCCAGTACAAGCCTACCCCAGGATTCACCCCTCCTGAATGGTTTACTGCCAATGATGCGCAGGTACTTATGGTTTGTCACCTTGATAAGACTAATTTTCTCCCTACCACCCCCTAGCCTTGAGGCCACTTGGGCTAAGTCACCACCACCCCCGCCACCTCTCACACTTGACCACCCTTAATCATACTTAATTCGATTTCCGAACCTGAATGCGTATTAATAAATCTTAAGTTAGATACTTAAAACTTTTAGCCAACTCGTAGGTTGGTGGCCCATGTGAAGTCTGTATTCTGGTCTAAACTGCGTTTGGGTGGGTTGAAACTGATACTTGCCGCCTACGAGGCTGGGGGGAGTATTTGGATTGAGGAGGCCTTTGGGAGGGGTATTAGTAGGGATACGATATACAGGCTTGATGACCTTGAGGAGCTTGGGCTCATAAGGGTTGAGAAGAGGAGCCTTTTGAATAGGGCTAGGACTTACATTAAACTCACAGAACTTGGTATGAAGATTGGTGGGTATTTGAAGGCTATTGATGACATTGCGCCAAGTATTGGTGAAGAGCCCGAGTAGCTATTCCTCAACTCCCAAAACCCCCCTTAAATAATCATCAACAGCCTCAACGGCATCCTCTGGGCTACCTGCCTCAACTAGGAAGCACTCCGAGTCACCACACACAATATACCTACCCTCAACCTCCGCCACGTAGTAAGCCCCAACCATCCTTAGGTTTAGGAGCCTTACCCTTGGGTTTCGAGTGTGCTGTGACTCGGGCATGCTTTGGGTAGGTGGGTTGAGGGTTAATAAGGGCTTGGTTAGATAATTCACTAAAACTATTCCTCCCCAAAAACACTCTTCAAGTATTCCTCAACAGTCTTAACAGCATTCTCTGGGTTATCTGCCTCAACTAGGAAGCATTCAATCTCACCGCACACTATGAAGGCGCCGTTACCAAGCCCTGCCACGTGGTATGGGCCAATCATCCTCATGCCCAGCCTCCTCGGGATTGGAAATGAGGTAGTACTGGTCATGATTATATTGAGGCTCATCCCCCTAATAAGGCTTACTCTGGAATTGAACCAGCCCTGGTTACGATGAGGCCTCAGGGTTATTGCCACTAGCCTTCTTGAACTCGACAACCTCAATCACCATGCGTAATACTGCCCCATTCTCGTACCAGTGCTCCCACACTTCATTATACTCCACTGGGAGGTATATGAAGTACCTGTTACCAGCCTTGGTTAACCTCCTCCCAACCACCAGCATTGTCCTGACTTGGCTTACTAGATTGCTTGCCATACTGGTCAGTTTGAGGGTACAGTGTAGGGTGTAATTAGGAGGCTCCCATACTCTCTGCTTGACTAGCCTGCTTAGCATGGGTGGTATGCATGACTGCACATGTGAGTATGAATGGTGGGTTGGGATTGAATGATAGGAATGTGGGTGGGTGTCGTTTTTGGAGCCCCGGCCGGGATTTGAACCCGGGACCTACGGGTCTGCAGCCCGCCGCTCTAACCGGGCTGAGCTACCGGGGCCTAGTTAACATTGGTTTCGCTCATTTTATAAGCTTTATTTTTAGTGCATTCACTCGTATCTTAGCGTCTGGGCTGGTGGTATCCTTGACGCCCTTATTGCTGGTATTAGGGCTGCCACTACGTTGGTTGCCAGTGGTATTATGAAGAGCAGGGCTAGGTATGATGGGGTTATGACTATGGGTATTGGTAGATTCACCCCAGCTGATGAGGCTTGGTTGAAGGTGGTCACACCCCTAAAGCCCCTAGTCGGTCCCCTGAATCCTGCTGTTGGGCCTTGTCCAAGGAGTGGGGTTGTGTGTATTACGTGGGTTAGCGCTATCAGTAGTGCTATGCCTATTGCCGAGCCTATTATGCCCACTATTAATGCCTCGGTTAGCAGTAGGATTGGTATTGATCTCCTGCTGAAGCCCACTGCCCTCATTATTCCGAATTCCCTGGTCCTCTGTATGACGCTTATGGTGGTGGTGTCGAACATCCATATGCCTATTATTATGAAGCTTATCCCCGATATGAAGGCTAGGAAAAGCTCAAGCGTTGTGAAGAATTGGTTAACGCTGGTTAGGACCGTGGATAGGTTAAAAACCTGGTCCTGTGGGTAAAGCGACTGGAGCATGTTGGTTACCGTATTGACGTAGCTTGGCTTATCCACGTGCACTATGAGCCCACTTAAGGCCCCCGATGGGTCAATTTCGCCCAGGAATGATGAAGTGTCCATGAAAATAGCTATGTTTGGGTTAACCCCAATTAACCCAATGCTTCCAGGCTTTAATACGCCACCGACTATGGCCCTAATAACCTTACCGTTGACGGTTATGGTTATCAACTGACCTGGGTAAATCACCTCCTGGCCTGTGTTGGTGAATGCCACGTCGTAGCCGACTAGGACTACGCCAGCCTGTAGCGTTGGGTTGCCGCTTATTAATGCATCATTAAGCATTGTTACGCCGTACATTTGCATCAACTCATCAGCCGTTACCCCAATCACCTGAACCCTCTGGGGGTGTCCATTAACGTTTAGGCTACCTGCAGCCTCAAGTATCGGCTCAACGCTGGCAACGTGGGGTAGCGCCGAGACAGTGGCCATGTCGGTTAGGGTTAATTGCGCCGTGCCGCTTGGGAAGAGCACAACCGTGTTTATCCCAAAGACGTTCTCGAAGAAGCCTGTCGTAAGGGCCTTAAAGCCCTGCCCAGCACCTATAGCTAGGCCAAGGGCCACTATGGCTATCACCACGCCCACCACGGCCCCTATGGTCCTGCCCCTCCTCTCCCACAGCGCCATCCATGCTAGGTTAAGGTAATCAACCAACCTCATTGCCTTCTCACCTTCATTAACACAACCACCACAGCCACCACAATTACAACCACAGCCACCGCAGCGTAGATTACGGTACTGCGTAGTGGGTTAGCGGCTAGTGCAGTGCCGGTGTGGGTGAAGCCAAATCCACCATTGGGCTGCCTAGACCCATTGTGGAAGTTGAAGAATGTTGAATTACCAAGGACTTTAATAGGCACTCTATAGTAAATTACGTGTGCTTGACCATACTGGTCAGTGTAGGTTACTATGAATAACACTGAGCCGTTAATGGGCCTAACCGGTAACAGGGTGAAGGCGACGCTACTCAACGACTGGGAGCCAAGTGAGCCTAGGTAAATGCTACTACCACTAATCGGTATCAACCCTGGGGTTGTAAGCATGGTAACGTTGAGGTTGTTAGCCGTCACTGGGCCTGAGTTGACTAGTGTTAACGAGATTGATACATCAGTACCCACGGTGGCCACTGTTGGCGCCACCGTGTACCCCGTGATGAGTATCTGCGGTAACCCGGCCACACCCATGTTTAACTGCCCCTCCACACTACCCTCCCCACCTGTGTAGCTGTACGTCAATGTGTAGCTCAGTGAAGCTGAACCTGATGTTGACGGCACGGCCACGGGTATTGTTAGGTAGTAGGTGCCCCCTGCCTCAACCTCGCCTATGCTGTACTGTGTATCACTAATCGATATGCCGCCCACGGAGTTCAATATGAGGGTTACGTTTTGAAGCGGTACAGGTTCATTATTGCGTATGCCCAGTATTAACCTACCTAGGCCCACGTTGAGCGTTGAGTTAAGCGGATAAACAGTGACCGCAATGCCGGGTGGGCTTGAGACCCCTAGGTTCAGCGCACCGTTGATTGTATTCAGGTAGATGCCTAGGCTATACGTGACCACGTAGTTAATGGTCACGGAGCCTGATGTTAAGGGCACTGTTAAGGGTAGTTTAACAATGAAGGTGCCGTAGGGTGGTAGGTAACCTATGGGGTAGCTGGTGGTTGAAGTGGAGGCACCCTGTACTGAAGTCACGGTTAACGTGACATTGCCTAAGCTTGACGCAACGTTACTCCTAATAACAACGTCAATCGTATCGTTACCAACGCTTAACGTTGGGTTTAGTGGGTAAATGGTTAACACTGATTGAGGGGTGATTATGTTGATGGGTAGTGAACCAGTTAGGCTACCGCCATAGGCACCGGTGGGTGTTAGGTAGTAGTAGAGTGTGTAACCCACTGAGGCCGTACCAGCTGAGGGTAGTGCCGTTACGGGTATTGAGACGTAGTAGGTGCCCCTTGGCGGCACCTCGGTGATGCTGATTTTACTGGCCCCTAGGCTTAACCCACCTGTTGGGTTAAGTATCAGACTTACGTTGTACAGTGGGGTTGGTGCTGAGTTAACTATGCCTATGGTTAACTCACCTAGGCCTGGGTTAAGCGTGGAGTTGGTTAGCAGTATGGTTATTGGGTTTGTTACGCCATATGCGCTAACGGTTACGGTACCCTCCCCACTGCTCACGTACCCATTGGGTAACTGGAAGGATAAAACGTAACCCATTGACGCAGACGCTGCCGTTAACTGCACAACCACGGGCACGTTGAACATCAAGTAACCATTGCTGGGTATCACGGGTACGGTCAATGTGTTTGTGAGCGGCGTTAGGCCTTGGGTTGATGTTAACTGGATTGTGACATTGTATATTGGGGTTGGGTTAAGGTTACGGACCCCCAGCACAAGCACCCCAAGGCCTGGGTTGAGTGTCGTGTTTATGGGGTAGACCGTAACCTGGCTTGGTGACACAGACACGACACTTAGGCTTACCTGCATGGTGCCGGAGACCGAGTTGCCGTTCTGTGTGATGCCGCTGTAGGTTATTGTCAAGTCCACTGGGCTTGTTGAGGTGGGTATTAGGCTAATGCCTATTGTGCTTAATCCACCGGGGTTCAAGTCATTAATGACGAATGAACCAACGCCTGGGCTTAAATAGGCTCCAGTGGCCTGTATAGTAACTGCCATGTTGTATATTGGCCCGCTACCATTATTGACTAGGGTTATGGTTAGTGGGTTAGTGTAGCCGTATATTAAGTAGCCCTGGGTTACGTTGATTATTAGGTTTGGTTCGCCGTATATGACTAGGGGGAACGTGACACTGGTTGACCCTGAACCACCGGCGCTGACGTATGATGACGTTAACTGGGAGTACTTGGATTCACCACCCCAGCTTACGCTTAACGTGGCCTGGCAGTTTATGGGTAGTGTACCGTTGATTAGGTACGTTAATGATAATTGCTGGCCTGGGTTAACCCAACCAACGTATATTGAACTGGGTGACACTGTGAAGTTGCCGCATGGCTGGAGTTGGAAGTAGACATCGTAAAGGTAATACCCACCTGTGTACTCAACACTTAAGGTAACCTTAGATACACCGGTTAATGTTAGGGATGGGGTTGCCTGCTCATTTAGGATTACGAAGGGTGGTGGCGTGCTTTGGGCCTTGGCTACATTAACCACCCCAGGTATTGCCATGATGCTAATCATCACCATGAGTATCAAGGCTGCTCCGTTAGTCACGGTTTCCGATAACGGTTTCATACGATAACGCCAAGCTATAAATCTTATAAAGCTTACTCACCAGCTATATACACTAGTTTAAATACCCAAAACCGCTGAACCAACCATGGCCTTCATTGAGGGTAGGGATATTTGGAAGTACTATGGCGATTACCCAGCTTTAAGGGGAGTCAACATCAGTATTAATGAGGGTGAGTTCTACTGCATAGTTGGGCCAAGTGGTAGTGGTAAGACCACGCTGCTAAGCCTAATAGGAGGTATTGATAGGGTGAGCAGCGGCTACCTTAGGGTTGGTCCATATGAGCTGCATAGGCTTAGCGAGGGGGAGCTTGATGAGTATAGGAATAAGTACGTTGGCTTCGTTTTTCAGTTATTCTACCTAATACCGAGGATGAAGGTTGTGGAGAACGTTGAGCTACCACTAGTAGCCAGGGGGGTTAGCCCAGGGGTGAGGAGGAAGCTAGCCCTAGACGCCCTGGAGGCAGTGGGTATGAGGGATAAGGCCTACAGGAGGCCAAGTCAATTAAGCGGTGGTGAGCAGCAGAGGGTTGCCATAGCCAGGGCTATTGTGACCAGGCCACGTCTACTGCTGGCTGATGAACCAACCGGTAATCTTGACAGTAAGTCAGCCGAGAATGTCATGGAGATTTTCATGAGGCTTAACCGTGAATTAGGCATAACCATAGTCATGGTTACCCACAATCTTGAGTTGATTAGGAACTGCAGTAGGGTATCCAGGATAAGCGATGGTAGGATAACCAAGACGTACAGCGTACCTGAGGTTAAGAGCTACGATGAACTAGTTAGGGAATTGGCCGAGTGACGCAGGGTCTTTAAAGTCTACTTAATGCATAATGGGATACGAAACTGATGCATGCCCGTGACAAAAAGTAATGTCAAGCCCTACCCCTCGAGGGTGGGATTGGCCATTTAAGCCCCCTTAAGTACTTCACTCAGCGAGTTAACTATTAAGTCCACGTCATCGTGGCTTATCATGTATGGTGGCAGAAACCTGACTACGTTGACACTGGCCGTTAATGCTAATACACCGTGCTTCATTAAAGCCTCTACGTAGGGTTCAGCCCTAGTCCTCAACTCAACCCCAATCATCAACCCCATCCCCTTAACCCTATTCACCACCCTGGAGTTCAACTCCCCAAGTCTCTTAGCCAGCAGTGAGCCTGTTTCCTTAACCACACTGGGTACGTTATCCCTCATGAAGACCTTGACAGTGGCTGCGGCGGCCGCCATTACCACCGGGTTGCCTGCGAAGGTTGACCCATGCTCCCCTGGGTTGAACACATCCCCAAGTTCACCCTTAGCCACCACTAGGCCTATCGGTAAGCCACCTGCAATAGCCTTACCAGCAGTGAAGACGTCAGGCTCAACGCCGTAGTGCTGGAAGGCCCACGTATACCCAGTCCTACCGAAACCACACTGTATCTCATCGAATATTAAAAGTGCGTTAACCCTGTTGGCCGCCTCCCTTAGGGCCTTAAGGAAGTCGACCGTGGCCACGTTTAACCCACCCTCACCCTGAACTGGCTCAACCACCACGCAACACGTGTCCTCGTCAACGAGCTTATCCACCTCATTAACGTTGTTAAACACCCCAAACTTGACGTGGGGGTAGAGGGGTTGGAAGGCCTTCCTGTAGTTCTCATTCCAGGTAATTGATAAGCTGCCCATGGTCCTGCCGTGGAATGAGTTGGTGAAGGCCACTATGGTCTTCCTCCTGGTCCACTTCTTACCAATCTTAATCGCTGTCTCCACGGCTTCGGTGCCGGTGTTCTGGGGGAACACCGCGTCGAAGCCTTGTGGTATTATTCTTGAGAACTCGCTTATGAATTCATCCCTGGCTTCATTACCCATGTTTAGAGGTACGGTGATTATCTTATCCAGTTGAGCCTTAACGGCGTTAATTATCTCAGGGTTTGAGTGACCCATGAAGGCTACCCCATGGCCCGTGTTCGCGTCTAGGTACCTGTTTCCGTTTGAATCCCACACGTACTGCATTCTACCCCTCACTATGTTTATTGGGTAAACCCTGTAGTACCTGGCTAACTTAGCCATGCCTATCACCAATTAGCCTAGACTCTGCATTATTAATGTTTGCAAGTAACTCCCTAACCCTAGCCTCAGTGGTCTCCAACTCACTCAACCTAGCCTTAGCCACCTCGGCAACTTGGCTTGGGTTAGGCCCACCTAGGATTGCCTTGCCGTTAATGGAATCCAGGGGGTTGATGCCAGGTTTCCCACCCTCCTTAACCATCACCGCCACTGACCTGTGGGCCCTCCTGAAAGGTATACCTTCATTTATTGACATTAACTCCGCGTATTCAGCAGCGGTAACCGGGTACTTAGATAGGTCCTCATTAACCCTCCCCTCATTAACCCTTAACCCATTGATTAAGTCCGTCATGATTACCAACCCCTCATCAGCAATCCTCATAATTGCCCAAGTGTGCCTAGTCTCCTCCTGGAGGTCAAGTTGGTAACCAGCCTCAACCGGCCTCTCCACTGAGTACATGGCCATTAAATGACCAATGGCCTCGCCAATCCTGGCCCTAAAGACCTCCAGTGTTGCTGGGTTGCGTTTGTGGGGCATTATGCTGCTCGTGGCCAGGTGACTTGGGTTAACGGTGATGTAGTTTAACTGTGGCATTAGCCACATCTCAATGTTGTTTATGAACCTACCCAACTCAACTAGGTAGGATACCACCAGTGAGACTGGGGCCAGCATGAAGTATCTGGAACCTGTTGCGTAAATCGTGTTAACCACCACCTCATTGAAGCCAAGTTCCCCCGCCTCCCTAAGCCTATCAAGCCCAACCATGGTGCCTGCCAGGGGTCCTGAACCTAGGGGTGACCTGTTAACTATCTCATAGGTTGAGAGCAAGTTTGTTAGGAAGTCGCTGCTTAACTCATCTAGGTAAAGCATGTAGTGGCCCAGTGTCGTTACTTGGGCCGGTTGCCTATGGGTTGAGCCCACTATTAACCTTTCAGCTGTTTCAATGGCCTTATTCAACGCTGCCCTCCTCAATTCAATAACCCTGAGGGCTAGTTCAAGGATCAGTCTCCTTAGCCTAAGCCTCAACGCCGTTGCCACATGGTCATTCCTGGACCTGCCTAGGCCAACCCAACCACCGTCATCACCAAGCTTGCTCATTAGCACTGCCTCTATGTACTCGTGGACATCCTCATAACCCTCACCTGGGTTGTAGGGCATCTTAGCCATTTCCCTCAATGCATTGATTATTAACTCAGCCTTACCACTTGGTATTGCCCTGACCCTACTCAACTCATTGACGTGACTTATCATTGCGAGTATTGTTTCTCGGTATATCTCAGCATCATCAATCAGCGATGACGTGTACTTGATTTTACCCAGTTCACCCCTACCCAGTAGGCCCTCACGATAGACCATTACCCCACCTTACCCTGTAGGCTGTTAATGAATGTAAGGTCCACATGTTTATGAATCCCCTAGCCTCTTCATCACTTGGGTACCAACCCTTGACGTAATCTGCAATCTCCCTACTGTAACCTGCATATGGACTTGACCTACCCAGTATTGTTAACCCGCCACGCACCATAACCTTAACAGTACCGGTCACCCACTTATTCATACTCCTGGCCATTTCCTCAAGCTCAAGGCGCAGTGGTTCATGCCAAAGCCCCTCGTAAACCAAGTCAGTCCAAGTCTGATCCATGATCCTCTTAAACCTATACTCAATTGGGGTGTAAACCAATTTCTCAAGGTCCCTATGCGCCTCTATGAGGGTTAGTGCGGCTGGAGCCTCATAGACCTCCCTTGATTTAAACCCAACAACCCTATTCTCCACGTGGTCAACCCTACCATACCCATGACCTCCAACTAGTCTGTTGAGAGTTAGTATTAATTCAGGTAGTTTCATCCTCTCACCGTTAATGGCCATTGGGATACCTCCCTCAAACTCAATGTCAAGCTTCAACGGTTCCGTGACCTTACTTGGATTAACAACCCACTTAAAGGCGTCATCTGGTGGTTCAGCCAGTGGGTCGTCTAACTCAGGTCCCTCAATACTCCTAGTCCACAGGTTATCGTCAATGCTGAACCTACTGTGGACTTCAGGGATAGGTATGTTGTTCTTCCTGGCGTACTCAATTTCACTACCCCTATCCATTCCCCATATCCTGGCTGGGGCTATTATCATGAGGTCAGGGGCCATGGCCTTTATAGCCTCCTCGAACCTAACCTGGTCATTACCCTTGGATGTTGATCCATGGGCTATTGCATCACACCCCTCCTTCCTAGCAGTCTCAATCACCTTCTCCGCTATTAACGGCCTGGCTAATGCTGTCCCCAATGGGTACTTATCCTCGTAGAGTGCATTTAGCATTATGGCTGATGCCACAGGTCCATTGGCGAACTCACTTCTTGCATCAATGGTGTAGTGCTTTAATACACCAAGCTTGTGGGCCCTTTCCTCAATCTCCTCAAAATCATCCTCCTGGCCAACATTAACGGTTACGGTTATAACCTCAGCATTATACTTAGTCTTTAACCAATGAATAGCCACAGTGGTGTCTAGGCCACCTGAGTAGGCTAGGGCTATCTTACTGGGTTTCCTCGTCCCAAGTTATCCATAAGCCCACGTGGAGGGGCTGTTAATAAGCATTACGCAGGTTAACCCCATGCCGATGCCTTAGGAATCAATGGTTTTAGTACATGTGCACAGTGCCCTGCTTAAGTATCCTCCTAAACGCATAGTTAGTTAGTAACACACCTATTATTAGGTAGGCGGCTGATAATATGACCAATATCACTATATCATTAGTCATACTTCCTAACCCCTCACCAGCCAGCATGGCCTTCCTTAAGGCATCAAGTGACCAGGTTAGTGATAACACGTAGCTTATGTCCCTTAGCCAAGTGGGCAGTACTGATATTGGGAAAACAACATTACCCAGTATATTGGTGGCCACGGAGGTGAATAGGGCCACTGGGTTACCCTGCTTAACAATGAGCACCACGGCTCCTGATATCAAGTTTAAACCTATTATTGACGCCATGTAGAGTAGTAGAATTACAAATGTCGATAATGGGTTTATGATGTACTTGATTCCTAGTCCATATCCTATCAGCAGTATGGTTACCGTGCTTATTGAATTCACAACAAAGCCCCATACAGTTGAGTAGAACATGAGCGACATTGGCTTGAGCGGCGCGGCCATCTGGTACTCTAGGGTGCCTATCAACTCCTCATTCCTAATCCTACCGGCCAACGTGGCCACTGCCGATGAGAAGTAGCCCTGGAAGGCAATACCCACTGTTGCAAAGGCTGTATAACTGTAGTTGGCAGCTATTGCAGCTGACATTCTGCTTGCACCGAAGGTTAGGCCTATGAAGTAGTACAGGAAGACGGGGATGGTCCAGCTGATGAAGTTCAACGCCACCTGAGTCTTGTAACTAACCCAAACCTTAAACCCCCTAATGACGACGAAGGAGTATAGCCTAGCGGCTATGCCCATGGCCCACCGCCCCTCTCCCTCCTATTCACCCTTTCCTCAATCCTCGCATTCCTCTCAGCCACCGCAACCTCCACGTCTAGGTCAACTATCTTAAGGTTACCATCCATCGAGGTCAGTCTTCTCATCAACTCATCGAACTTATCAATCCTCGCGTGTATAACGTAGGCGCCATCACCTAGATTAACAACCCTATAGCCATCCAGTGGTGGCAGTGAACCCTTAACAAGGACCTTAACTATCTTGAGGGCTGGCAAGGTATCCATGATATTTCTGTTTAGGTAAACTACCCTATCTGCCAATTCTATCTCCTGTGGGTCATGGCTGGCCATTATTATTGTTTTACTGCCCTTCAACCTACTTATGTGTTCAAGTATTATCCTCTTCCCATCCACGTCGATACCACTTGTCGGCTCATCTAGAAGCAGTATATCTGGGTCGTGCATCATGGCTCTGGCCAACTCAAGCCTCCTCATCATGCCTGTGCTATAGGTTGCAACCCAGTCATTAGCCCTATCTGCAAGTCCAAAGACCTTAAGCAGCTCCATCCCCCTCCTCCTAGCCTCCTTGACTGATAAACCGTAGAGTGTGCCGAAGAAGACTAGGTTATCCAGTGCGCTAATCCTCCAGTAAACACCCCTATCCATCGGTGTCATAAAGCCAACGTGCCACTTAGCTTCAGCCCTATGCGCCTCAATACCATGTATAAGCACCTTACCTGCATCCGGCAGTAACACCCCTGCAGCCATCCTAAGAAGGGTGGTCTTACCAGCGCCATTAGGACCCACGAGAGCAACGACCTCACCATCATTGACCTTGAGGTTGATATTTTCAACTGCGGTTAACTTACCGAAGCGCTTAGTAACATTAATAAACTCTACCGCAACAGGCATACTGGCGATATCGGGTTGTCCTAATAAATCTTTCCCTCATCAACAATCCTATATATAATATATAGCTATATGGTGATTGGTGGTTAATATAATTCAATTAGTAAGGCCCCATCGAGGGAAGCTGCTGCGGTGAGGGGGCCCAGGGAGACCACCGAGAAGGAGACGGTGGGAATAACCCGTCGCCTCCGGAGAGACGGTAACCTATAATAGCCTCAGCTTTTAGGGTTGGAGAGGGGTTATTTAGGGTTAAAAAGCCTCAATACACCCAGCTCAACTAAGTGAGCAGGGTTATCAACGTAATTGTGCCGATTGGCAAAGGTGGTGTGGTTAGGAGGAGTGGGGTAATGCTTAGGCTCTTTTCCCTACCATACGATGCATTTGACATTAGGCTAACCGGTGATGCATCAGCCATGCTGGAGTCCAGGGGGATGGGCTTAGATGCACTTGCCCCCTTTAGGCTACTGGTTAAGGTAATCCACGACAATGTCAAGACCCTTAATGGCCCTGTTCATGCATTCTTCTGGTATTTTAAGCCTAGGGGCATGGGGCTGATACTTGAGACTGATCAATCGCCCAGCCAGTACTTCACCAATTACCTAAACATTAACCCCGGCTTAACATTCGTTAAGTTGCTTTACGGTAGGTCAATCGTGGTCACGTGGAGCATGTGGGCTAGGCAAGGCTTCTTAAGGGATGGTTTCAAGGATGAAGATGTTAAGGTTGTGCCACTGCCATACGTACCTACTGTTATGAGGGTTAATGGCATTAGTAAGGATAGGACGGTAATATTCGCTGGGTATGATTACGCTAGGAAAGGTGGTGACATAGCGTTGAAGGTGTTTAGGATCATTAAGTCTTATGACCCAGGCATCAGGGTTATTTATGTTGGTAAGTTACCCTTCCCTAGAGTCCCAAGTTATATCGACTTATATTACCCTCAATTACCCAGGGGTACGCTGCTTAGGCTTATAGCTAAGTCTATGGTTATGATTGCCCCATCCAGGCATGATGCATTCAGCATAACGGCAATGGAGGCCATGGCTAATGAAACGGTGGTTGTGTCATCAAATAGGGAAGGCATAGGTGAGTTAGTTAGGTTAAACGGTGGCATAACCTGCGACCTAGATGACATACAATGCCTCGTCGAGAATGCTTTAAGGAACCTTAACCGAAGCAGTCATGATTCAACGGCAGCCAGGCAACTTGAGGGGCTTAGGTTAAACCACGGCATAAACCTAGTATCCAGGGCCATGAAGTCAGTGTACGAGGAGGTTACCAAAAGGTAAATGATGTATGAAGCCAATGAAGCCGCCGGCAGATGAGACTAAGCCTATTAAGGCAGTATGAAATTACCTAAGATCTCACGACCATGTTAATGCCCTGGGGCTTACGAGTTAACCACATTACCCGATACCTAAGCATGGGTCAATTTTAAAAAGGCGCCGGCTACGCATCACCCTGGGGGCCGTAGTCTAGCCTGGTTAGGACGCACGGCTCGGGCATTACCACTGGGTACAGTTTGCATTGCCCAGTGGGGTGGGGCATGCCCGTGTGATCCCGGGTTCAAATCCCGGCGGCCCCACCATGAATCAACACATCGATGCCTTTGTTGAGTGTTTAATAGTCTTTGTAGGAAACTTTAAATAGGGGATGCGGGATTTAGTAGATGTAGGTCATGGGTGAGGTGGACAATAGGCCTGACCAGGACAGCTCAATTGATCAGCTGCTCTCGTCAATAACCGGAGGTGGCAATGAGGTTACGGAGTCGATAGCTAAGGAGCAGGCCTTAATTAGGATAAGAGTTGAGAAGAGGAGGGCTCACTATGTAACGGTGATTGAGGTTGATAGTAGTGACGCCAAGAGCATAAACCTCGAGGAGGTGGCTAAAACCCTCAAGCGTAAGTTGGCTGCTGGAGGTACTGTTAAGGATAATAAGATAGAGATTCAGGGTGACCATAGGTACAGGATTAAGAAACTGCTGCTTGAGGAGGGGTTCAATGAAAGTAACATATTCATAGATGAAAACATAACGGTGGTTCAGAATAAATGAGTATAGAGTACGTTAAAGATGGGTTTAGGACTGAATTAATGGCTAACACCTCAAACCCAATTAAGGTTCATGAAATCTGCCTAAGGCTACTTTCTGAGGTTGCTAAAATAATCGGCATTAACCACGTGGTTAATTCGACAGAAGATGGGTGGGTAGTTATAAATAGGCTAATTGAGTTAAGCAACGAATTCGTACTGGCTAGGTTTTACGCCGAGAATTCATGCCTATCGGAGAAACTCCCGGTCAATGAACTCGTGGTGGATATGATGATTAGGGACTCCGTAACGTGCATGGAGAAGATAAGGTCAATAGCACTAGGCCTACTACCAGCTTGAAAATAATACTTAGTATCAACAGAGAGATGCTTAAAATTTAAAACAAAAAATATTTAAAACGTAACCCACCACTTAAGGCTTATTAACCTCAATACCCATGTCCCTTAAAGCGACGAATAAGTCCTCCGTTAAAATACCACTGTAGGTTCCGTATATGTATAGGCCAAGGGTGACCAGTGCAGCTATGACCGTGTCCCATGGGAATGGTATTATTGGGGTTTGGAAGATGCTGAGGCTCCCTAGGAATGACAACATCAGCGCCGAGTACAATACAGCTACTATCCACCAACCAGCATTAACATGAGCCCTAGCGCTACCATTACTGGCTGTTGAGGTAACCCAATACACGGTTGCTATTAACGTAGCCAGGGTTACTACCACGTAGCCAAGGAAGTACACTATGTGAGTTGGCTGGAGTTTAAGCATGGTGACTGAACTTGATGCAGGCCAACCAGTTGGCTGAGTGAAGGGCAAGTAGATTAGGAAGTACGTTGATACTCTGTCGCCTAGGGTTCCCAGCCACTATGGGTCTTGGGAACCCAGGGTAACCAGTAAAAATGTTAGGGTCAAGTTTATAAATCCAACTAGGATTAGTCATCAACGGAAATAAGCATTACAAATGACTATGAAAAATAAAACAGCCATCTTAGAGCTATCTCCATGTTAAGGTAGCCTTGCCTAACAGGCTCGTCACTACTTCATATAATACCTAGTTTATAAAGCATGTATATCCCAACGGCTACTATTATCACTCCGTAGGCAACCCTTAGGGTATCCTTGGGGGCCTTAACGGCTATGCTTGTTCCAGCATAACCGCCGATGATGCCGCCGATTACATAAAGCACAGCCACTAGGGGTATAACTTCACCGTAGAACCAATACTCTGCACCACCTGCAATACCAAAGGTACCCACACTTATTAATGATGTTCCAATAGCCCTAGTTATACATAATCCAGCTGAGAACATTAGGGATGGCACTATCAGGAACCCACCACCAATGCCGAAGTAACCGCTTATTAAACCAACGGCGAACCCGGCACCCGCAACCTTCAGTATGGTTCCTAGGGTTAACCTTGGGCACTTAGTTAAGGCATCTACAACCCTTTGAACCTCATCATTAGTACCCGCCTTGGCCGACTCCCTCTTAACTGCTACATAGATGCCGAGCACTATCATTGCTATTGAGAAGTATATTAGCAAATCCGTGCCGGGTGTTATGTGGCCCAGGTAGGCCCCTATTAAGGTACCTACGACACCAACACCAGCGAAGATACCGCCAACCCTGGGGGATACATTATGCCTCCTGAGGTGCATGTAAGAGTTTATGTATGCGTTTAGGCCAACTGCAAGGGCCGTGGTACCTATTGCAATGTGCTGGTAGTTTGGCATTGTGTCTAAGCCCACTAGGTATAGGAAGAGAGGCACAGCTAGTATTGAGCCTCCACCACCTATTAGCCCTAGGGAGAAGCCTACTAGCACTCCCGAGACCACTGATAGTGCATATTGCAGTGGGGTTAGATACACCATGGTTGAGTTGACTCACTAAGCATTTTAAAGCCTATTAAGTCTTATTTTTGACAAAAAGTTACATTTATTTACCAGTCTGCGCCAGTTGTAGTATGGTTAGCGTCCAGCAGGCTGTTAGGGTTATTGTGGAGGAGAACCCGCTCTATATGGTAACGTTGCTCAGTGGGATAGCCAACCTATCCGCAATAGCCAGGGAGATTAAGCCCCTAGTGGAGTCCATTACGGGTAAGGAGGTTAACCTAGTGACCATTGTTAAGGCCCTGGAAAGGCTGACGTTGAGGAAAGCCCCTATTTCGGTGAAGGAACTAGGGGAGGCGTTGGAGAGGGCTGAGGTGGTTATCTTCAATGGGGTTGATGAGGTTGAATTGAACCTAACCGATGTTGAGAGGCTTTACGAATCCCACGTATTAATGGAGCTACTCAAGGGTTACTCAATACTACTAACAGATGGGGAGAGGATAAAGCTAATAGCACCAGTGACAGCCCTGGGCAAAATAGTGAACAGTAGGAATGGGCAGGAGTACAGCCTGGTTAGGATAATATTTGGTGAAAGGGCACCGGTAGGCTTTGTAACATTCCTTGTTCAATTAGCCAGGGCCAGTGGAATCACCATAAGGCACATGTTGAGGTACGACAACGATGTCTTCATAGTCGTGGAGAGGGGGTACGCGGCGGCGCTACTTAAACTGATAGAGGACTTGAGGAGCAGTGTTAAGAGGAGGAACACCGAGAGCTCGGCTTCATCGTGATTAACAGTCACTTTTTGTGGCTATTAGCCACTTGGCTTCATTGCTCTTTTTCCCTCCCCGTGCCTAGGTTTGGGAGCCTATCAGCCATGACGCAGGTAGTTTCCTTACGTAAAAATACCACAGACCACCAGCAACTAAAGCTTAAAAGGTGGGCCATGACCGCTGAGGAGGAGATGACCAATAGGATAGTGGATTTAAAGGGCGTGAGTAGGGTAATACCAGCCCTGGATCTAACGAAGCCTGAAAAATACCGGGCGTTGATGAGGGAGTTGAGGGATCTAGTTAAGATAGTTAAGGTTAGTTGGGTTACGTTACTGACAATAGGTCCTGAGGGCTTGAGGAAACTAATCTTGGATAACAGTGATGTTTACTTCCTAATGGATGCTAAACTGGCTGACGTGAACTTCATAAATGGCTTAATCGCCGGTAGGCTTAGGGAAATCGGGATTAGGGGGGTTATAATGCATGGGTTCGTGGGTAGTGTTAATGTTCCTAGAGTGGAGGACCTGGACCTAATACTACTGGCATCCATGACTAGTGGTGGTGAACTTTACGACACCAACTTCGACTACGTAATTAAGATTGTTAAGGATGTTAATGCGGCTGGGGTGGTTATTGGCGGTAATAAACCTAACCTAATAGCCAGAGCCAGGGCTATACTCGGTAGCGGCTACGTAATACTTAGCCCAGGTATTGGGGCACAGGGTGTCAAGCCTGGTTGCGCCATAGCTCATGGTGCCGATTTCGAAATAGTCGGTAGGGCTATTTATGAGTCAAGTAACCCTAGGGAGGCATTCATTAGGATTGAGGATGAAGCTAGAAGAGCCGATATAAACCGGTGTAAATGAGGGATTGAAAAATAAAGGGGTTTAATTCTGTGTTTTAACCGGCTTCACTTGATTACTCAATCTTGCCTATTGCCTTCCTTATTGTCTTCCCGTTGGGGCACTTAAAGAGCCCTATTACCACGCCCTTCCTGCCCTTTGGCTGAAGCACCCATGCCTTAACAGGCTTCAGCTTAACCATCTGCCCATCGCACTCGACCTCATACTCCTTACCGAGGTATTGTTGTACGTTTACTGCCATACTGGTCAATAGGTATGCTACGCAATGGCTAATAAACATGAAGAGCATCTTTTATGTGGAAAAGAGTTTAAACTGTACTCTTTTAACCATGAAAAATCCCATTATTCCTTGGAGATTAGCCTATATTAGACCATAAAAGCTTCATTAAAGCCCTTATTGAGTCGCAAAAGCTTATTAAGAACACATCACAGACATCACTCATAGATGAATAATGAACAGTAAAAGGATCAAACATGGCTCCCTATGAACAATGCTAGCTTATAAAGTAAGTCTACTGCCGATTAGGTAGGCCTTGTGTGATTAGGGTGAGCATTTAAAGTCTTAGGCCTAACCGTAGCCTGATCCGTGGTGGCCAAGGGAATTAAAGGTAGCAAGCTGTTTCAGGTGAATGTACTGTTCAGCGCCGCCGGTGGGTTATATTACCCAGCCATACCATTGTTCCTAAGGAGCATTAACATTAGTATCGATGAAACCAGCCTACTGTTATCTGGCTTATCACTAAGCAGCTTCATCTCAACCATAATCTGGGGTAGGGTAGCCGACTCACCGCAAAGGAGAGGAAGGATAATAACAGTAACCACCCTCAGTGGTGCCGCATTATACATGGCCCTTGCCCTCCCCCTACCACTGGTGGCCTTTGTAGTAATATTGTTGGTATCCAACCTAGTGTTATCCGGCCTAATGCCCACTGTGATGGCTGAGGCCAGTGGTTGGGTTAACGCCATCGATGAATTCGGCTACTTCTGGATAGGGGGGTCATTAGGGTATGCCATTACAACCGCCTTCACAGGCTACGTGTTGGGGAGATTCGGGATTAGATTAATTTTCCTACTATCATCATTACTGATCCTAGGCGTCTACGCATTGGCAAGGGGCTTAGCAACTAACGATTCACACGTAGTAACAGTGAACGTGGGTGATGTGGTGCAGAACCACGTGAGGATATCTGGTGTTTTCTGGTTATTCACCGTGGCGGTGGTCATCTTCCTATTCACTGATGTTGCCAAGAACCTCTACATACCCGTCTTCTACGCCTTTGACTTGGGAATGGGGTACGCGTTAGCAACATTAACGCTTAGCATTGAGGCCTTTTTGGAGATACCAGTAATCTACGCATTCACCAGGGTGCTTAAGTCGACTAATGCGTGGGTTATCTTTAACCTAAGCCTGGTATTAGCGGGGCTATACTTCATCATCAACGCCCTAATTCCACCTAACCCGCTCCTCGCCTTCACAGCCATGGCCACGTACTCCCTGGTTTGGGGAACCTACAGCGTCTCGAGTTCAGCGCTGGTGTCACGGTTAACGGGGCTGGGCAGGAGGGGGACGGCTTACGGTGTCTATAATGCCGCCTTCCCAATAGCCAACGTAATTGGGCCGCTTTACATAGGGTACGCCATATCATCGTCAGGTTATAGGCATGGGTTAATGTACCTATCAGCACCACCACTCATCATGGGCCTGGCGCTACTTGGGGCATTTAAATTCACTGGCAATGAAAGTGTTAAAACCGGTACCTAGCATCCTTAACCGTGTTCATTAGGCCTATTGGTGAGGAGAGCCTTGGGGTTAGGTCCATGAGCCTGTACGTTGAAACCAAGGACCTGAGGATCATCCTCGACCCAGGGGCTAGCCTAGTGCCCATTAGGTTTGGCCTACCACCCCACCCAAGGGAGTTTGAGGCGCTTAGGGGCTTTAGGGAGGGTTTAATGAAACTGGTTGATAAGGTTGATTACCTATTCATATCCCATTACCACAGGGACCACTTCACGCCACCCTACGGCAGCTTATACATGGGTACTGGGGATAGGGATTACGAAACAGTTTACGGGGGTAAGGTGGTTTTCGCCAAGGATTACGAAACAGTTAACCCAAGCCAAAGGAGGAGGGGTATTGGCCTATTTAAGGCCATGCAGGGTTTAGTGGGTAAGTGGGTTAAGTGTGATGGACAGGTGATCAACATCAACAACACTAGGCTAATCTTCTCAAAACCAATACCCCACGGTAAGCCAGGTAGTAGAACAGGCTATGTTGTCGGGTTAGCCATAATTGATGACTCAGGTTCACTACTCTACCTACCTGATGTACAGGGCCCACTCTCCAACGAGGCCATTGACTTTGCATTGAGTATTAAGGCCGACGTAGTGGTCATCGGCGGCTTCCCAGCATACCTACTTGGAAGGGCCTTCAAGCAGGAGGATCTAGACCTGGCTAAGTCAAACCTACTTAGAATATGGAGCCAGGGTAGGCCAAGGAGACTAGTGGTGGCCCACCATCTGCTTAGGGTAATTAACTGGAGGGAGTACTTGCCGATGGGTGTTAGGGTTGAGACCTACGCATCCCTTCTCGGGTTAAGTGATAATCTACTTGAGGCTAGGAGAAAGGAGCTTTATGAAACTGAGGATCCAGGTAAGGACTATGTTAATAAATTTAGGAGTAGGGCGGAAGGGAAGGAAGAGTCGAATGAGGATTAGTGAGGTTAAGGTTTATAAGTTAATGTAGGTTATTTAGCGGGTGTCTAAGGCAGCACAGTTAACCTTCCAGGAGCCATGGGTGGAGCGTTTTAGGCCTGTTAGGCTTGTGGATTTGGTTGATCAGGAGGGTGTTAAGGTTGGTTTGCTTGAGTT
>OGCG01000639.1_pt1 | contig 20487 bp, 22 predicted proteins | sample 1570061 | NCBI WGS metagenome assembly OGCG01 (sample SAMN06268698, study PRJEB24515) | hot springs metagenome | isolation source: Joseph's Coat, Yellowstone National Park, Washington, USA | place: USA:Joseph's Coat, Yellowstone National Park, Washington, USA
ACTGAACGCGTCCTTGAATATCTTCCTCAAGATGTGCGGGTTTCCCCACCTCTTTCTCACTCCCTCTGGGAGTAGGTGGGTTTAGGTTACCCCGCTAAGGGGGCGGAGGAGTAACGGGTTTCCCCGCGACTCCGGTGAAGCCCAAGGGCTGAGAATTGATATTAAATATTATGCCTATGAAGCCCGAACCCCCTCAGATTCAAGGCTCAAACGGGCTTAGAGAGTTCGCGTTACTGAAAGAGATTCAGCCCTCCTCCCTCCTCCCCCTCTCAACGACCCACCAGACCGCCCCTAACCCTATGAGTGAAATTCCGGCGACCTCGACCTCCTTTCCGTGATCTACCAGGCTGACCTTGGTCACATCCACCTTCACGTAAACAGGGACCGTCACCTTCCCCGACACCTCCTCCAGGGTCTGGTTAACCACCCTCTGGGTAGTCACGTTTCCGCACTTCAACTCCTGAGTCAAGTTGACGACCTTCTTCACCACAGTGATGTAGACTTCCCTATACCCCTCCACGCTCCAATTCCCAGGTGAGAGTGCGGAGAGATATGGCAGCTTCACCACTTCACTGGCCCCTCCGTGGCCTAGCTGGACGTAGACTGTGACGTTGGTCGAGTTCTGGTAAATCTCTATCTCCCCGCTTGCCGTGTTAGGGACTAGGAAAGTCAGGGGTTTACTCCCAAGGGAGTAATTCAGGCTCACGTGGGTGTTAATACTCACTAGTGCCAGGGACAGGAGAGCTATCCCCAGGGAAACCAAGAGAGTCGATCTCAAACCTCCATCACCCTGAACCTCAGGAAGCTAATGAGAAAGGTCAAGGAGGTCAGGGCCAACTCGCCCACTACTCCGCTGACTATCTCTGAGGTGAGGTCCTTACCAAAGGATTGGGCTATCCAGAGGACGAAGGGGTTGAGGAACGACGTCAGATACAGCGGAGTGACATCTCCCTGGACCAGTTGGTAATAGTTTAAGGCTCCTCCAAACACGAAGATCCCCCCGAGGAGGAAGAGGGACAAGAGGGTGGAAACACCAGGGCTCCTGAACAGTAAGATGATGAGGAGCACCAGGTTCTCAGAGAAGAGGTAACCTGCAACGAAGGTGAGGTAGAGGAGTGAGGGAACCTCTACCCCGGAGAGCATAGAGTAGGTCAGGGTCGTGAAGACCCACATGAGCAAGGGCAGGACGACGTCGGAGATGTAGATGAAGAAGAAGAGGGTCTCCCTCCTCAGGGGGTAGGTGAGAAACGATATCATGCTCCCGTCGTACAGGTGTTCTCCAGTCACGAAGATCAAGTTCCTCAACCCCAGGGAGAAGGCCAAGGTCTCGGACACACTGATCAGGGGGACGAAAGCTAGGACAACTCCTAGGAGTTGGAATCCAAACCTCTCGTAAAACGCCACGAGGAAGACGTTGGAGACCAGCATTGTAGGTACTACCAGCTCCAGGGTGGGTTCCCTGTACCTCTCCCTGTAAACCATACTAAGCACTTGAAAACTTCTTGAAGACCTCATCGAGGGAAGCCCTCCTCGAGTTAATTATCTTGACCCCGGCGTCGTCCAACAGATCCACAATCTCCCGGAAGTTCCCCATCACCCTCAAGTAGCCCCCCTCTCTAGTTCCCTTCCCCAGTACCTTCAAGGCCCTCTCAGGGTCGTCTACGAGGAGGTGGATCTCCTCCTCTCCCTTTAGGACGTCATTTATCCTCCCTGAGAAGGTCACTTCACCACGAGAGATGAAGATCACGTGACTCACCAACCTCTCCAACTCCGAGAGTATGTGGGAGGAAATGAGGATGGTCACGCCGCTTCCGTTGAGCCTCTTCATGATCTCCTGGAACTGTAGCCTGGACGTGGGGTCCAGGTTTGAGGTCGGCTCGTCTGCGACCAGGAGTTCTGGGTCCTTCATAAGGGACGCGACCAACTGTACTCTCTGGAGCAGGCCGGAAGAGAGCTGGTTCAACCTCTTTTGAAGGTGGGGGGTGAGTTGGAACTCCTCTGTGAGCTCCCTGGGATCCCTACCGTATAACTTCCCTAGGTCTCTCAGGAGTTCCCCCACCTTTATCTCCCTGGGATAAAAGGGCGTCGCGAATATCACCGACATCCTCTCGTGTACCCTCGGGTTGTTCCACGGATCCTGACCGAAGACCTCCAGTTTCCCAGAACTCTTCCTGAGAATCCCTGAGATCATCTTGATGGTGACCGTCTTACCTGCACCGTTTGGCCCCACAAGACCGGTTACCGACCCTGGCTCCACATGAAAGGTGAGGTTCACCACCTCCCTTCCCCCTAGCGTCTTCCTCAGGTTCTCAGCAAGTATCACAATGTTAACAGTGCTGAGGGAAGATATTAACCGTGTTGGTCGTGGTTTGGGACCACTGCTTCTCCGTTTGTCCATATACTTTCATTTCTCTCATTTTATCTTTACGGGGGTTAAGGGAGGAAGACCCCACTGTGGGGATGGATAGCTTCGTAGTTAACACTTGTGTATACTCCTTTTCAAACACTCTATCAACGACACTCACTGACGGGGTTAGCTTCACCGAGACGCCTTGGTCAAAGCGAGGGTCGGTGAGGTACCCCTCTTCCCCAATCAATATTCACATGTGGGGACAGCGCAGGTTCACTCAATGCTCGGGGCTGGTGAGGCCCGTAGTGCCTGTGGAGCTCCGCCCTCTACCCTTTGGGCAAGGTGTGGCAAAGAAGCAGGAAGCCCCGTCCGTTAGGGCAGGGTAGTTCACTGCTTTAGTCCATCCACCTAGACCGTTTCACTCAGCCTTCCATTTGACGTAAGAGAGCCAATGATGCGGTGAACTTACTACAGAGCTACTTTAAGCAACTCACTTCCGCTTATATCTCTTCAACGGTTTAGAGGTACCATAACTGCGCCCCTTGATACCCTGACGAAATTTCTCGTTAGAGGGTTATACAGCCCTCGGATGCTTCAGGAAACCCTCTTGCTTAGGATGCTGAGGGAGTCAAGTCAGTGCAGCAGTTATGGGATTTCTCGTTAGGTGTAGCCTTGAAGTCAAGGCAAAATCTAATACCTGCTGCCAGTGCAAAGATGTTTGATGCTTTTTAGTCACCTTTGTCGAAAAGTAAACGGACATTGATAAAGATTAACGTCTTAGGAGTGAAGGAAGGTGTAGGAAAGTCCACCGTGGCCTTGAGCCTAGCTAGAGGACTGTCCTCAAAGGGGACGACCCTTCTGGTCGATAAGACACCATCCTGCGGTCTGTGGAGGAAGTTAGGTAGACAAGACGACTTCTGGTGCGAAGATAAACTCTGCGTGCTCAAGTTGTTCAAAAGACCTTTCAGGATAGGAGAGAACGATCTGAAGGAGGCCTTAGAGAATTTGGAAAACGTATATAGAAACGGATGGGACTTCGTGGTTATAGACAACTTCTCCTGTGCTACTCAGGAAAACCATCTCGTCAAGGTGGACGCCTATGCCCTTACGGTCTTCGTCACAGACGTCCCCAACATAAGGAGCACCCTCGACTACTCCATGAATTTCCCTAACAAGTATGCACTCATAGTCAATATGGTTCCGGAGGGATATAGGATACCTGTAGAGCTATTAGGGGAATTCCTGTTTAAGATCACTGTTCCTTTGATTGACACGAGCGATCTCTCGACTTTTCTCAAAGGAATAGTTGAGGACATAACTGAGATATCGTCCAAGTTTTCATAAAGAGAGGAAGATTTAGCTTGACGTTAAAGCTGTTTTCACGAAAGTATTTTAGAGTCCTGGTTTTACACCTTATGACATGTTATACCAACTGGGTGTAATCGCCTCGGCTCTGGCTGGTCTAACCGTAGTGCTAGGTGGTATAGTTGAGGGCTATGGGTACGGGCTCTCCTTGGGAACTAAGTGGCCTTATACTAGGGACATTCATCAGGTCGCTCTTAAGGGAGACCCAGAGGCAATGCATAGGATAAGTGCTACAGTAGTGGGGTTGATTTCCCTCGCCCTGTTAGTTCTCAGTCCTTCAGTGATAACTGTCATTGGATTCGTCTCCGTGGTATTTACCGCCCTGTTGGGGATGGCTACCCTCTACGTCTTAGCGGGAAAGCTCCCTTCGGTCTTTCAAGGTCTTCATGACATAGCTGCCTATACCACTTTCGTCACTTATCTACTCATGTTCCTTGAGGGCTTAGGATATAAGGTGAACGTTCTCAATTTCCTCATCGAAGCAATAGTTCCTCCTCATTTCCTATACTTCGTCATCTTCATGGGGGGTGTCGTTACGGGCCTCAGGAGGATGTCTCGGCCTATAGGTCAGGTCAGGAAACCGCAGGGAAGGATACAGTGGGCTTGGGCCATTCACGGGGTTTTAGCTATAATCTTCGTCTTAGCCGTGATTTATCTCCACTACTGGCTAACCCTGGTCTTCACGATTCTGGAGATAGGAGCTGGACTATGGGTCTACAGGAGTATAAACAGGAATCCAGAGAAGCCTGGAGCGTCAGTAGGATTTCACCAACTGTTTTCGCTACTGACTGTAGTGGCCATAATACTCAACTCGTTATCCATTGTAGCCTAACGCTCAGGCGAGGTGCATCAAATCACAGCTCATAGTGTTGTGAATTCATCACCTAGGTCCTCAAGCGATATGCCCAATTGAGACTCTTCAGTGACGTTATAATATTTTTTCGCTAATATACTCACGGCTTCATACAACAGTTCAGTAGCCCTAGATCTGCTCATCCCTATAGTGGAGATCAGATAAGACCAGGGTCTTCCCTGGAGTACCTTAGCTACCAGTACCCTCTCGTGATCCTCAGTTAGTTCCCAATCCCTTTTGGAATCCCAGAAGTACTTTTGAACCAAGAGGTGAATTCCGTCAGCTGAGGACTCATAGGGACTGCTTCCCTGTAGGAACGCTGCTATTTTGGCTAAATACACTCTACTTACCGCTATTTCCCTATGTGTTTTAGCACCTCTCAGGAGAATGACGGCCATGTCGGGGGTCATGTTGAAGTAAACGTCGTGGATAGTGTTGAGCAACTTCTCCTTGAATATCGCTGTGGCGACTCCAACGGCCTTTCTGGCCCTGTCAGTGAGGGGCTTTATAACCACAACTGGGAAGTCCCCGAATTTCTCGTTTCTCTTAGGTGAGACGTGGACTGGGTAAAAGCCGTTCTTGACCCAGAACCTAAGAACCTTTGGATCGCCCATAAAAGATGAACCTACCCAATCCAACCCCTGTCTTTCAGCATCAGAGACTATGAAGTTAAGCATTGCACTCCCTATTCCCATCCCCTGGGATTCCTGGACTACTGCTATCCTAACTATCCTCCAACCTCTCATGTTGCCTATGTCCCTTATCCTGGAGTGCTTCAGTAACCTGTCAGGAATCAGGTCACCGTCGAAAGTACCACCTCTCAGGGAGAGGTCTATCATTGTATCCTGTAATCCCCCCTCCTCGGATATTTGGGACACTGCGACGTATCCGTCTCTTGACCTCATGGCTTTTATGACGTGATGAGGTCCGTCCCCCATTATCATCAAGTCGTCCGGGTTGTTCCGGTAGTGGGCCGAGACCAATATCCCATAGACCTGAGACAGGGAAGAATCGTCACGAAACAGTTCACCCTTGTCTAAGGTTTCGTACTCCAGGAGTTCCAGATCCTTGGGAGAGATCGGCTCAGCATTGAGAACTAGGGCATCGTAAAGCCACTTCTCTATAGGATCTCCCTCTGCATACCTTAAAGGCCTGTTCATTGTTAGCCAACGTGTCCAGACTTTCTTCTCCGCCATTAGGTTCCTGAGGTATCTGAGAAACGCTTTCCCAGAACCCTCATAGCCATATATCGTGGAGATGAAGGCCACTTTCTTCCAGTTGTTTACGTATTGAGCGAGTAAGTTAACACCTATTGCTGCAGCCTCGTCAACTACTAGGACTTCACCTTCCTCATTCACAGCTGTCTCTGGATTAACATAGACTATTGAATAGTTGTCTCCCTTTAGGGATCTAATCAGACCTACGTCCGATAAAGTGACATCAGGTTCGTCTCCCAACGATTTCAAACCTAACCTAGCGAATTCCATGACCTGAGAAGCAGAAGAGAGCGAGGGTGCCGTAATCACAGCCCTGAACCTCCTCTCTGAATTCATTCTCTCCCACGTCAGGCCGGCCAATGCGAGTCCGGCGACAGCACTCTTTCCTCTACCTCTGGGGGCCACTAGAACGAGTACCCTGGGGCCACCTCTATTCAGGGTTCTGAACTCTTCTAAAACCTTGTTCTGATCCTCAGAGGCACAAAGTTCGTGCAGTTCCTTTGGGAACCAAATCCTCTTGGGTAGAGATTTAGCTTGAGATACCTTCACTTCGCCGGTGAAGGGTTTCCCTAGGTACTCACTATCTGCCAGGAAGACTCCCTCATGTTCCCTTAATTTTCTCCTGAACCTCTCCTCATAATATTCGTAAATTACACCTCTCTTCGCAATGGAGTTCCTGAAGAGCTTATCCTTAGTCAGATCATTGGTATACATTATCACCAGCCCTCCTCCACTGGCTAAGTCTGTGAGCCTCCCTAGGTAGTTGGGCTGGAAGTTATCCACCAAGTCGAGGACAACTAGATCGTAGGTCTTCCCTAAATAATACTCAGAACTGGAGTAATCGATGTCATCCACCTTTCCCCTGAGTTGACCCCTGATGAGTTCAAACCTTTCCTTCGCTCCATCTGCCCAAGGGTGGAAAGCATAAGCTACTCTAGCCTCTTTTGCACCCTCGAAGAAAGCCGATATTACGTCACTCAAATCGTCCATGAAGTTCTCCTTCTCGATAAACACCAAGTTCCTGTAGAATCTCCTCCTTGCGTCCACCATGGCCTCCCTAAGCTTACTCAGAAAATCCTCTCTACTCTCCACGATCAACCAACTCATACTTCTTTCTTAAAGCTTCTTCTACGTCAATGCCGGCAAGGTTAGCTATGGATATGGCCCAAGCCAACACGTCCGCTAACTCCTCCTCTATGGAGGACTTGTCACCGGATAGGAGAGCCTCAGCCAACTCACCTACTTCCTCAACGAACCATGTATACGTTGCGAATAGGCCCCTTTCACTGTCCTTCTCAAAAAATTTCTCCCTAAGTCTCTGCTGAACCTCCTTAACCTCCAAGTCCTACCTCCCTCCTTAAGAGTCTCAATACCTCTCTACTTAACTGTACATTTAAGGTTCTCAATACCTCTCCATTTCGGTCCACAAAGTATATCACTATCTTCGCCTCCTGGGATATGCCCTCTACAAAGGTTGCGTCAGCATAATATTCAAGGTAAAGTGGGTTCTCAGGTTCGTCAAGCACTATATTCCTGATTAACAACTCTTCTCCCTGCCTGTCAATTTCCAGCTCAACCTCAGGGTTGTCCACCTTTGGAATGTCGGTAGTCAAGCAGACGACCTTACTCTCGCAGCAGACTGTGCACATCCCTTCCTGGAGCTCTGACAAGAGATCAGAGGGAAACTTCAATTCACATTTTATTTTCCCCGCAGTTATTAAGTAAGTATGCCAGCAGCGGTTGGTAAGAAAATCGTAGCCTCACAAAATTATGTAGCCTCTCACGTAGGGGCCAAAGTCTTGGAGAACGGGGGGAACGCGTTCGACGCCGCTATCGCGGTAAGTGCTGTATTATCCGTAGTGATTCCCCACACTAGCGGGCTTGGCGGAGATGGGATGCTATTAGCTAAGACTCCAGGAGGGGTTATAGCTTACAACTCGACCGGCTGGGCCCCAAAGAACCTGAATGTGGAGAGAATAGAGAACGACAGGGGCCCACTCACTGTAGTGGTTCCGGGGCTCGTGGAGCTTTGGAACCAAATGTTGGACTACACGACCATGGACCTGAGGGACCTCTTGGCACCTGCAATAAGGTTGGCCTCTGATGGATTTTACGTAGGAAGGGGGCTCCACCACGCAATAATCAATTCTCAGAGGCTGAGTAGAGAGTGGCAAGGAGTGTTTGGAGACAAGAGGTTTGGCGACTTCCTCCAACTTCGAAAGCTAGGCAGGATACTAAAGGAGATCGCCAAGGAGCCTAGATCATTCTATGAGGGTAGAGTCGCTGAGTTGTTGGTCACAGGTCTCAAGTCCCTGGGAGTTCCGGTTGACGCAGAGGACTTCTCCGAGTTCAGAGCAGAGAAGGTAAAGTTAGTGGAGACCCAATATAAGGACTACAAAGTAATGGAATTCCCACCGAACTCCCAAGGGATCACCACCCTTCAAATCCTCAAAATGGTGGATATGGCTGGGATAAACAATTACCCCTATAACGACGTAAGGAGAATAAATGAACACGTCAGGATAGCAGGGCTGGCTTATGAGGATAGGAACAACTTCATTGCTGATCCGAGGTTTCACCCTGCTCCAGACTTCTTGCTAGATAAAGAGTACCTTAGTAAGAGGATGTTGGAGGCTGGAATAGAGGCTAAAGTTAACGAGTCCGGAGACACCACGTTCTTCGTGGTCGCAGATGGGGAAAACGAGATAGGGATGATTCAAAGTCTCTTCTATCCCTTTGGGTCGGGGCTGGTGGTAGAAGAGGTGGTATTCAACAATAGGGGGTTCAACTTCACTGAAGGTAAGAACAAGCCTGAAGGGAGGAAGAGACCGATGCACACACTCTCCATAGCGCTCCTCGAGAAAGACTCTGAAGACGTGATCGTGGGTTGTGCAGGTGGTGATCTCAGACCTCAAATTCATTCGGAGGTCATAGAGTATTACATAGACTACATGATGGAGATTGACGAAGCAGTTAATGCTCCCAGGTTCATGTTCACTGGGAATAAAGTGATAGCCGAAAGTCGGCTCGGAGTTCCCTCAACTAGGCTTGAGGCTTTCTCACCGGAAGTGGGAATAGTTCAGGCCTTGAAGAGGAGGAAGGATAGATACATAGCTGTGGCAGATCCCAGAAGTGAAGGTACCGCTATACCCGCAGTATGACTTACTCACCTCCATGGAAAGGACATGGGTCACTCTGAACTACCTATGTTCTGTGCCATGGGTTTAGATCAAACTTATCTAACTGGTCCTTTTTCAAAATTCTTTTCTACTATTTATTTTCAATCTTCATATCTCACCCTGTTCCACTCGACTCGTACTCCGCTGGAGTTTGTCTCTCCCATGAGAACGTATAGTCTCATTACGCACCTAATCCCCTCTCTCCTGGATGTTAGGTGATCTCTTGAGAATGTTTATAACCCCCCTCAAGATACTTTTACATTGATTCGAATGAACCTGGTTTCACTGAAGCTAAAGATGGGCATGTTGTTCTTAGGCCTAGCTGTGGTATTAGCGGGCTTCGCGCTGGTCTACGGTGTCCTTGGCTACCTTTACGGATCCTTCACTCCATACATAGTTTTAGGAGCTCTAATTTTCGTCGGATTTCTTAATATAATTCAGTGGCTCGCTGGGCCGTACCTTATTAATGCGATGTATAGAGCCAGAGAAGTAAATCCCGATGACCCTCTCTACGGATGGCTAGTTCCTTTGGTAGATGAGGTGGCGTTATACAACAGGATATCGAGGCCTAAGGTTTATGTGGCTGACGTACCTTTCCCAAACGCTTTCGCATATGGTAGTCCCATTGCAGGCAAGAGAGTGGCCGTAACACTCCCCTTACTCAGATCCCTGTCGAGAGAGGAGTTAAAAGCGGTGTTAGGTCACGAGTTAGGACACTTGAGACATAGAGATGTAGAGGTACTCATGGCCATAGGGCTCATCCCCACGCTGATATACTGGATAGGGTATTCCCTCATGTGGAGTGGGTTCTTAGGTGGACAGAGGAATAACTCCCTATATGCCTGGGCTATAGGCTTAGGGCTTCTTGTGGTGAGTTTCATTTTCCAGTTGTTTGTGATAGCGGTGAACAGACTAAGGGAAGCTTACGCTGACTTGAACTCGGCTCTAACTGTACCAGGAGGAGCCGAGAACCTGCAGAGGGCCTTGGCCAAGATAACCCTCATGATGGATCCTAACGCTGTCAAGAAGTACAGAAACAAGGTGATGAACATGCTCTTCTTCTCCAGCCCTGTGGAAGTTCCCTCCCAAGACGTTGACGAACTTATAGGGTATTGGAAGTCAATTAAGGTTCCTTGGTACGCAGACTTATTCAGCGATCATCCCCATCCGGCCAAGAGAATTCAGATGCTGGAGAGGCTCAAGCAAGTCTATAGTTAAACAAAATTGATCAAATTTTTTCAAATAAAGTAAAAGTTTCTTTTTAGTAGACATTTGAAAAACTTTAAAGTAGACAAGACCATAAGGCTGTTGATAAAGATGAGGGCCGTTATCTTGGGAGTGGATGGATATCTAGGGTGGGCCCTAGCCCTTAGGTTAGTGGCCAGAGGTCATGAGGTCCTGGGAATAGATAATCTGTCGACCAGGAGATTTTCCAATGAGGTCGGTGCTGACTCGGCTTTCCCCTTACCTTCTCCCGAAGAGAGGGAGAGGGCTGTGAAGAAGCACTTGGGCGGAAGCTTCAAGTTCGTTGTTGGGGACGTCAGGGACAAGAACCTCCTGGACGAAACCATAAGGGGGTTTAAACCGGACGTCGTAGTTCACTTCGCAGAACAGAGATCTGCTCCATACTCCATGAAAGATTACGAGCACGCTAGGTACACACTTGAAAATAATATTATAACTACGTTGAACCTTCTGTACTCTGTTGCCGAAATAGACCCCTCGATCCATATACTCAAGATGGGAACTATGGGAGAGTACGGAACTCCCAATTTCGACATACCTGAATCCGCTTTCGTTGAGGCTGTAGTGAACGGAAAGAAGGACGTGATACCTACCCCGAAATGGGGAGGATCATTCTATCATTGGAGTAAGATATTCGACACCTACTTACTCCTGTACAAGGGGAGACTCTCTAACCTCACCATAACTGACATTATGCAGGGACCCGTTTACGGCACTAGGACTGAGGAGATAACGGATGAGTCACTGAGGACAAGGTTCGACTTTGACGAGACGTGGGGCACTGTGATTAATAGGTACTGTGTTGAAGCAGTGCTGGGTTTGCCCCTAACTCCTTACGGTAAGGGTAAACAGACCAGAGGTTTCATCTCGTTGGAGGACAGTGTGGAAGCGCTGAGGATCTTACTCGAGAACCCGCCGAAACAAGGAGAGTACAGGGTGGTTAATCAGTTTGCAGAGATTTACAACGTCACACAGTTGGCACACATTGTTAAGGAAGCCGCGGAACAGTTGGGAATGAGAGTGGATATAACTCACGTGAGGAACCCAAGGGTTGAGGCAGAGGAACATTATTATAACCCGGAGATAAAGGTCCTTCCGTCTCTAGGTTTCAGACCTAAAAAGAACATAAAGGAAGAGACGAAGGTTATGCTCAAGGATCTTCTGCCATATAAGAATAGATTGGAGAGATTTAAGGAAGCGATTATGCCGAAAACGCATTGGAAATAATTTGCTAGGAAGTTTAAAGTGAAGTAACTGGGCCCTCTTAGGAAAGGTTGAAATTCGTTTATACTTGCGTTTTCGCCATTAGTTTTGAGAAGAGAAAGGAACCACGAAAGTTAACGAAGCTCTGACCCCTTGTATGTGTACTCAAGGGCCTTGAAGTAATTATCCGGATCCCCCACGTTGAGCCATCTTTCCTTCTCCAAAAGCAAGGCATAAACTTCCCCTCCGTCATCTATGAGTTCCTTTATTCCATACGTCAACTCTAGTTCGCCGTCTTTGACTTCAACCTTTTTCAAGGCACTCATGATTTTCCATGAAAATACATAGACAGCGGATATGGCCAAGTCGGACTTGGGGTCTTTAGGCTTCTCCTCGGCGTCCTTTACCTGGAAAAGCCTGTGAGTCTTATAATTTCCTTTATCAATAACTTGGACTATACCGTACCTGTGCGGGTTGGTCACCCTCCTAACTAGGAGGACGGCGTCTGGATTAATCTCATCAAAAAGAGCTGAACTTTCAGAGTAACCGCCTGTGAGTACTCCATCGTCCGCATGAACGAAAAAGGGATCCCTTCCAACAAAGTCCTCAGCCCTAAGCACGGCATCGCCAAAGCCCTTAGGTATATGTTGAGTAACAAACGTTACTCCCCTTTCAGAGAGGTAGTCCACGAGAAGCCTGCCGTGATTCCCAACGACAATACAGTGTCTTTCAACACCTACCGAGGTGAGAGAGTCAATGATCAAGTCCACTATAGGCCTCATCACGAACTTTCCATCCTCTCTCGTGAAGAGAGGAAGCAATGCCTTGGGCAAAACAGAGGTAATATACTTCATTCTACTGCCCTTACCTGCAGCCGTGATCACACTTTTCTTAACCAAGGTAATCAACTTTCATGAGCGTAGAATAAATCTTTATTCCGTAACATCATGGTTGAGGTTCTGCCTTATATAGTCATCACTGGCCGTTAAATTTACGTAAATCGCTATTAAACCCTGAGGTAAACAAAAAGACTTGAAAGTTGTAAATAGCTCAATTTGAGCACAGCGACTTAATCAGAGCTCTCACTCCATATCTCCCTCAAAGAGGTCATCCAGCGCCCTAGCTATGTCTCTTATTGATACTATTCCAACCAACTTACCTTCCCCATCTACGACGGGAAGATGCCTTATGTTATAAGATCTCATCAAGCTCAACGCCCCTGTGATGGGCGAATCTTCCCTTATGGTTATCAGCGACGCTGTCATAATCTTGTCAGCCGGGATCTCTAGACTTTTCCCTGATCCGATAGCTCTAACTATGTCTCTCTCAGTTATTATTCCAACGGGCTTTCCATTTTCAGTAACTATCACAGAACCTACATTCTTTTCTGTCATTACGACAGCCACGTCCTTTAGTGGGAGATCCCGCGTCACCGTGATGACAGAGGTCTTCATATAGTCTTTTATAAGCTCTACCATGTCTGTGTCTACGACTTTCATTATTTAAGTTTAAGGTGTTCCCCACTCTGACTTGAACTTCTCGTCGACAAATCCATAACACGCCATAGAGCGGAAACTTCCCGGCTCGTCTCGTGGCTAGATTTAATCTTAATTTAGTCTTGGTCCACGAAGAGATGCAAGCGGTCGGTTGTGATAAGTAGCTGTTCGTTCGGAAAAGAGTTATAGAAGGGGTTCAAAAGGGGAGAGATCAAGCCTCTCCGAGCGGGGATGGAAGCCCCTCGTATTAAGGTTTTAAGGCTCTAATCCCTCTCAAGATGCATTCCTCTGGTCAACTTCCTGGGGAGCTGAGCAGATCTCTCCCGCCCGCCAGAGGAGTGGTATTACCCTAAACCGATGCATACGATCGAATTGGAGGCCCAGGTCCCCACATGAAGGTGTCCGAGGTCGTGGAGTACAACACCTCCAAGGACTGTGCTCATGATATCGTCGAAATCGAGAGATGAACTAGAGGTGTGTGGTTCAGTGTCCTATAGGACACAGACTGCACTCCAACCTGAATGGAGCGCTGCACGTCCTCAAGAAGGCCACCGACGTGGTGGTTTAAACAATAGAGAACACTCTCCTTGCTGGTCGACCACAATCTAGTGACAGCCGTAAAGGGATGTAACCCTTAACTCGGGGAACCTTAGCCCTCAGGGTATGCTGAATCCTTTTTCATGATGACAGAAATGTTTTATATTCGTTTATTACAACTTTATTAATAAAAGATGAACTCTCACTCGATGTGGGCTCTGCCCAAGGGGTGGGAGTGATCTGGGATGTGAGCCCCGTGCCGTTGGGCTCGAAGGAGTCCCATGACCCACCTACCGTTAAGCTTGGTAGGTTGTTGAGGGCTAAGTCCCTACACTCCATCATTATTGAACATAAGATGAGTGAAATCAAAGCGTAGGGACAAACGGAGAAGGTGAGCAGTTTTTTAATAGACTTCAACAAAAACTCTACTGCATGAGGGTTGGCAGACAGAAGGCCAGGTATAGCTAGGATAGGAATATTCAGTGTTGGACTAAGACTGTTAGGCTCGCCCATATCGTTCATCTTCTCAGTCCTCGTCGCCAGGTACCTTTCTGCCATCTCTATAACAACCTTCGGTGCCTGGCAATTTATCTTCGTTTTGGTCACAGGTTACTTCACTATACCTGGAGATTTATTCAGTAATATAACGTCAAGGTATACTGCCGAAGGTAAACCTGTGGGGGGCATACTCCTCTTCAACCTCATTTCCGCCAGTATTTCCTCCTTTACATACCTGGCATTAGTTCCCTACTTTGTTTCAATCTCGAACTATAGGGAACCGTTCTTCTTCTATATAGGTGTTCTCATGATCTTCATGATTTACCTTTACAAGGCTAGTTCCAGCATCTCCACTGGGAGAGGCCCTCGAGTCAACGCAATATCCGCACTTGCATTCCAGCTTGTGAGGCTCTCTGCGGGGATTTATGCCATGTACCTCCTCAGGCTATCCATAGAGGCAGTGATCTTAGCTTACTCTTTAGGTTACTTGGCTCAGATCCTGATCAACCTACTCTTCGTGAAGGCCAATTTTTCCGTCGACTTCAAGGTAGCTACTACTGCTGTGAAGAAGTCTATAGTATTCATCATACCTTACATTCAATACATCCTCGAAGCGACTCTCGTTTGGGTTGCGATATTCCTTGTCAGGGATACAGTACCTGCATCGTATTTCGAGTCGGCAGTCATAGTCTCTAACCTCGTTGTATGGTCAACTGCTTCCATTGGAGGTCTAGTGAACAAATTAGGTGAGTCCAAGGATCCTTCTCTACTTGAGACTAGCCTCAAGTTGTTCTCCCTGGCAGGTTCCTTATTCCTCCTGGTGAGTCTAGTAGACGGCTTGCCTCTGCTTAGCATATTAAGACCGGAATACGTTGCAGCCTATTTGTCCGTAATAATTCTCTCCGTGTCTAACCTCATGAGGGGCTTCTTTCAAGTATTTTACACCGGAGTCTTCATGAGCGATGAATCACTTGGGGTCACGAGTAGAGGAGAACTCAGGGGTAGAGTGGCCCGACTAGCCAGCACGAATTCCCTGTTCTCACTGGTGGGAGTGACATCGTCGGTGTTAACTATGTTATTTCTTAATGAAATCTCCAACCGTTTCCCTCCGCTTTTCCTACCGAACATGGAGATAGCCCTACTTTCAGCGTCCATGTCCCTAGGAGTGGCGTTAAATTCCATGTTTATTCTCTACACATCCATGAGGTCAGCGAAGGAGGTGTATTCCCTCAAGATCCCTGTAAGGGAAATAATAGTTCCTATAGTCTCTGCCCTAGTGATAGGCATTGTTTTAGGATTTTCCAACTTCGTTTCAATCAATCCAAGGGGATTCATCAATGACGTTGAAGTTTTAAGTTATAGGGTATTGGCGGGTGTGGTCCCCTTCATCGTACTAAACCTTTCCCTGAACCCATACGCTAGACTTCTCATCAAGAAGGCATTCCAGTCACTAAGTTTATAGTAGGGATTTTGAAGTCTTCACTGAGATGTCGGGACTTCAGATAAGGCTCAAGAGACTCTTTCATAAAGGAAAGGCGTTCGTGGTCGCCCTCGATCACGGGCTGGTTATGGGGCCCATGAGGGGAATAGAAAGACCCCTCGAGATAGTCGGGAAACTGAAAAACGTCCCAGACGCACTGCAGATGACGCCTGCCATGCTGAAGGTGGTGGAAGAGAACTTCTACAGCAGGGGTTCCCCCATGTTGATAGCAAGATTGGACACGGCTAACGTATGGAGGGATGCCAGGAAGTACGAGCAGGGATATTATTCCCCCGTGTATACTGTGAGGGACGCAATAGAGGCTGGGGCAGACGCCGTGGTCACTTACTTGGTAGTCGGTTACGGCGACGATAGAGTTGAGGGATACAACCTGGAGCAGATTGCGAGGTTAAGAAATGAGGCACACGATTACGGCATTCCGTTCGTGGTAGAACCGCTGTTCGTCAGGAGAGAGGTGCCTGATTCCGTCAAGGAGACGAGCATAGTGAAGTACGTGGCTAGGCTGGCGTCGGAGATAGGACCAGATGTCCTAAAGGTGGATTACAGCGGGGATAAAGTAGGTTTCTCTCAGGTTGTAGAGACGTCGTTCAGCCCAATACTGATCAGAGGGGGTCCCAAGACCACAAACGAACTGGAATTCCTATCTATGCTTAGGGATGCAGTGGACGCAGGGGCCTCAGGAGTGACGGTGGGAAGAAACTTGTGGCAATCCTCAGATCCTGAAAAGTTGGCTTTAGCGATCTCCAAAGTAGTTCATGAGAATCAGGACCCAAAGCAAGTGGCTGAATCCCTGAAGGGCTAGAGACGCGTCAGTGAAACTTTGTTCTTGGGGGCAACCTCTTTCCAATCCTTCGCTTACGTCACTGATCGAGTGCTTGCGAATTACTCTTCAAAGCAGGGACGATGGGTTTGAATGTTTATGGGGTTTTAGCACCCGACTACATGAGACTTACATTGACCTCTTTATAATAGGTACTTCGTTTCAACGCCATGGTAAGGTATGGACCCGGAGGGATTTGAACCCTCGACCTCAGCCGTGTGAGGGCTGCGTCCTAACCAGGCTAGACGACGGGTCCTCTCCTTAATTAGATATGGAGACCCATAAAAAATTATTTAGTGCCGAGGATGGCTACATGGTTAGGTAGTCACGCCTGGACCAGAACTGCGTATCCTTCATCCAAGTCCCCTAGGTCAGGGTCTACATCAACAGCGAGGATCTTATCTTCCTTGACAGACAGATCGGCAAGGACCACCTTGAAATCTGGGTAGATCGTTTTAGCTCTCCTGAGCTCTCTTTCAGCCTCATCCCTGCTCCTTCCCACGTAGAAAACTCCAGAGGCTGCCAGTATGGTAGGTCCGAATACAGACCTCAATGGGCTCTGAGTAATATCAGATCTCATCGTTTATATTTCTACTTAAGGTTAAGAGATACTTCAAGATGCACACCGTCAGGGTGGTATTTGGACTCCAAGGCGACGAGGGCCTCCTGAATCTGCTGTACGAGGTTGTGAGGGGGATCGGCAACAAGAATTACGACATAGAAGTGGAGACTGACCTCCTCTACGACCTCAGCTCTCCAACCTTGGAAATTGACGGGAGAAAGATCGTCCTCGAATATTACGACGAGAACGAGGCCAAAGAGCAATTGAGGAGATTGCTGAGGGGCGAGAACGTGATGCAAGGAACGCCAAAACTTCGTATGCATAGTAAGGATGGAATACTTTCAGACGGAGTTTGGGCGTCATAATTGTTCGAAGTCCTCTAGCCTGTCCTCGACTCATTGCACAAAGTTTAGTTGAACTAGTCATGTTCTCTGGGCCTCCTATGTGAGCGGAAAGCTCTCCAGATTAGGGTCAGCTCATCTCTGAATCAGAGGACAGAAAGAGAAGATGACCCTAGCTCTGTCTGATCCTCAAGATTAGCCTTTGTGACCAGGGAAGTTCTGTACTAAGGTCGATTCCAGTCCAAACGACTGTGACCACCCTTCCGTGATTTGGAGCCAATACAGCTGATGCTTTAACCTCCTGGCCAAATCAAACACTTGTGAGGATAGTAATAGGGGGAGGCATCACCGGGTTAACGGTAGCCTCACAGTTGGAGGACACTGTGGTTTTGGAACAACAGTCGAGCGTTGGCGGACTCTACTCCATAGAGGAGGTAGGTGGGCTCACTCTGACTATTATCCCTCCCGTAGTCTCTTCTATAAAGAGATTAGCAGAGATCCTTCCTGACCTGAAGTTGGAAGAATGGAGACCAATAATCAAGAAAACTAAGGAGGAACACCTTAAGATGAAGGTTTGTCCCTTCTGTGACGAACTCCCTACATGGTTAGATGTGAAAGAGGGGTACCTAGTTCACAATCTCCCAGAGGCTCTCCTGGAATTGGGGAGCAAAGTGAAGATAGTGAGGGGGTACCCTCTTAGGGTACGAGAAGGAAAGTTGTTTACCAATAGGGGAATCCTAGAGTTCTCAGAGATCATAAACACTGGATCCAGAGAGGAACTTAATCGGCTCATAGGAGTAGAAGAAGACCTCAAGAAGATAGGTTGTCTCCTTGCAGTCATAGTCAGCAGAGGGGGAATTAATAAGTGGGACGTACTACTCCATGGTAGTGCGGGGATATCCTTCAGTCACGTGTTCAGGAGGGAGATTGACGAAAAACACGATGTATACCACGTTTACGCCTTCACGAGGGGTGGCAAGCATTTAGATGCTGACAGGATATTGGGTGACCTCAAGCGAGCCTCTGTGCTCACTAAAGAGGACGTTGTCACCATGAGGGTAAGATACATCCGCGAGTGTATCCTTGCCGGTGAGAAGGAGAAGAACAGGCCTAATTTCCTCAGGGAGTGCGGCAGGCTGGGCCTCTGGGATAACCTCAGCCTTGAGGAAGCGGTAGAGTCGGCCCTGAGATGCTAAACTCCTGGGTCAAAATTGAGGCTATTCGTGCTGAAGCTAATTCGTCCAATCCTTTGACCCTGTGGGTAAAGTAAGTAGACAGAAGGTAGTCTCCATTGCCTATCTCATAATTGCCCACTCTCTGAGGAGCGAATTTTTCCTTTGGTCCTTCCTTTACGTGAAGGACAAAGCCATTCTGACCATCAGATACTAGTACCTCCTTGAATCCCATCTCATGGATATCCTCGACTGAAAGGTCGGCTAAGCTCAACTCCTCTGCATTTGCGTGGAAAACTGTCAGAGGGCTGGACACCTTTACCCTTCTTAAATGCGTGTAGGTTATTGGCTTGTCCACCTCACATACTCTGATGAATCCTTGAATGTCTACCCCTACGGGCTTATCGATCTCCAGGTCTCCCCATGAGAGCTCGTTGCACACGGGATTCAGTATCAATCCTTCCCATCCTCTTAGGATTCCAATATCTACGGGCATCCTATCATGGATCGCCCTGAGCACCAGGACTCGCTTGTCTCCTTCGAAGCCTATTCTGAACCTTATAGTCTTGTTAAAGAGAAACTGCCTTATTATGGTCAGGTAACTTGGCCGAGAGAAATGGAAGTCCTCTCCCCAAGCCGTATATGCCCCAGCTTCTCCCTCAGAGCTCACTACGCCCATCCCTGCATAGACGGGAGCCCCCCCAGGTCTCTCCACAAGTCCCTGTCCGTTTACTATCTCGTCGATAGTGAACGCACCGATTATCGCCACCCTAGTCTTCATTTCCCTCAGTCTCCTCCTCTTCCTCCTCCTGCTCTCTTTCCTGGACTCTCCTTTTGGTCCAGAGAGAGTACTTGTGGGCTAGGAGGTGTTCCGTTAGATCCTTCTCGTTGAAGAAGTACGAGCCAGAATCAGGAATGCCACCCTTCAAACATATGGGACTACACCTGGGACATGCAAACATCTTGGTCTCCAGATCAAAACATACCTCCTCCTCTCTCTGATTAAGCTTGATCTTCCTCACTTCCCACCTTGGAATCCATCTACTTGTCATCTAAGTGTTGTCTCGGACGAGTCTTTTATCCTTTGGCTTATATTTTGTAGCTCTCATCATTTTTTATTGGAATTATGCCAGCCTATCTAATAAACGTTAAATGTCGAATCTAGGGAGAGCTGGGTCTCCATACTCGATAAAAGGTTGTCTTGACAGACAGTACATAGCAAATATACTGAACTTAAGGTCAGCTGAACGACGTGAGTGAGACGATTTCAACGAACTTACCCAGAAGGGTGAATTGATTCTTTAAGGTGTTCAAATGGGTCGAGACTGTAACTCTTTCACGTAACTACTCGTTATTTTCAATTTTATAAATATCGTTTTGACGTCGGTCATGTTCATGTAGTATTACCCAAGAATTCTCTCTTGATGATCTCCCAACTGATGAGGGCACTACTCACGAGGGTGGGAGAAGTTGGATGGGAGGGTATTGAAGTTTCCCTCGACCAGCCCCAATGATCTGGGGGTGACAGTGTATGATCCCTTAAGAGGTGTGCCCGTGGCGGAATTAGAAGTGACTAAGAGTGAAGGATAAGTTACGCCATGGGTAAACACTCTGAGGATAACTCAACCCCTTGGAGGTACCCTCAGCCTCCTACGCTCCTGGGATTAACCGGGGAGTAAATAACCCCTCTGTTTCCACTGGAAGAAGTCAAGAAAACTACCACACCCCTCTTTTTCCAGTGGAAAATGAATTAAGGTACAATTTTGGTTAAAGGTCTAATTCTACGGTTTGTATATCTTATATTCTCTACTCGACAACAACTTATCATAATTCAGTCAAATGTTAAACTGAGGGTCTCCAGTGGAAACGGAGGGGTCCCCGTCAGGGGTTAGAACATCAAGAAAGGACGGGAATGACTTAAGTTGAATTTATAATCAAAACCTCATTTAGTCTAATTGGGCCGGTAGCTCAGCCTGGAAGAGTGTTCGGTTGGCATCCGAAAGGTCCCGGGTTCAAATCCCGGCCGGTCCATGGAGGGAGTGGGGAGCGCGACCTCACTTCCCTGAGATTATTAGACTGTAACGCTTCTACGTAACTACTCGTTATTTTTAATCACTTCTAAATATCGTTTTGACAAGTTGTGTTTAT
>OGCG01000646.1_pt1 | contig 20394 bp, 20 predicted proteins | sample 1570061 | NCBI WGS metagenome assembly OGCG01 (sample SAMN06268698, study PRJEB24515) | hot springs metagenome | isolation source: Joseph's Coat, Yellowstone National Park, Washington, USA | place: USA:Joseph's Coat, Yellowstone National Park, Washington, USA
CGGACTCACTGAGTGCAGGTTATGTCCCCGATTAGTTGCTTACAGGGAGAACGTGAAGCCCTTGCCTAGGTCTTGGATTGTTTGTTTCTGTAATACCCACTTGTACTTCAAGATTGAGTAAGGTATTGTGGGGTATATCTTCACTTTACTTTATAATGATGATTGTGAATTCTTTCTTCTCTTTACAATTTTACTCACTATTTATTATACCTAGCATAATAGCTTCTGGAATAGAAATAATGAATTTGAGATAATTTTATCATTTAAAATGTTTTTTACCATTTTTAAGCATGAGGTTATTCATCTGTGTAGATATTTTACGAATCATCTGAGCTAATATACAGACCTATATTATTTATTATTTGTTCCTCAGTTAGATTTTCATAACTTTCTCCTGATATGAAAGCTACTACTTCCTTACCTTTATGCGTTAAATAAATTTGTACTTGAGTATTATTCAGTGTAAGTTCTACTGTTTTTCCATTCTTGAGTTGTAGTATAGTATAATGTAAAGTTGCTTGAATCCAGTTGGTTTTATCCCTATTGTATATTCTCCATTATTATGGATTTTTAAATTAAATTTTATTTTAAATGAGAACGAGTAAGATGAGCTAGTTTTAGATATTATAGAGACATTAGATCCGTTCAATTGAGTTATAACTTGACCATGGGTACCAGGGTGTAAAACTGTATATAATTCTATACCTAGGCAGTTTCCTGAGAAGTTCATTCCAAAGGCTATTATTAGGACTTTGCTCGGTTTGCATGTTCCAATTTACGGTGACGGGAAGGCAGAGAGAGATTGGATTTTTGTTGAGGACACTGCGAGGATAATAGCTGACTTAATTGAGAAAGCTGAGTGGAAGGGTGAAGTTTATAATATTCCTGGAAAGCAGAGGGTAACTAATCTTGATTTACTAAAACTGTTAGGGGAAGTCATGGGTAAGGAGATTAAAATAAAGTTTATTTCTGATAGGCCGGGGCATGATAGGAGGTATTGCATGAATACTTCCCTTTCTTACGAAACGACTCCTCCGAAAGATGGTTTGAGGAAGACTTATGAGTGGTACTTGGAGAACGAATGGTGGTGGAGGCCACTAATTGAGGATAAGTTCTTTAAGGAAGATGAGCCGTGGAAGTAAGAGGTATTAGTACTTAATAAAAATTTGAGATAGGTCATAAAGTAGAAATTAAGGAGAAGTAAAAAGCTTATAATCATTATTTGTAAATTTAATGAAATTTAAATGGTATGTAAATATTCATCGTTTTGGCATTATTAAGAACGCTATCTTATCCACAGTAAAAGAGTGAGCTCATAATGTTACCATTAAGCTATTTTTATATGGAATACTTCTACTTAAGAAGATTAACATTTGTAGTAAAACCTCTTAAGTCTAAGTATTTCTCTTCGAAAAACATTATCAATATTTAATTTAAATAAGTATAAAATTATTCTTAATCCAAATTATCTCTAAAATAACAAGATTTACCAAATGAACAATCTTGGATAAATTTTTTAATAAAATTACGTAAAGATAATTGTGTCTAAAAAAGAAAAGAAGTCTTATGAAGTTACAGAAGACTTAGACGATGTCACGAGTTGGTACTCATATCTTTATAAAATACACGAGGTTAAAGTGAAGTTATTAAAAAAGTTAAAGGTGGACATACTAGATGGGATCATAGACGAAATTAGCAATATGGAAGGAGAGGAGATTGCAGATATCGTAGACCCATTAGAGGATGTGGATAAGATAATTAAAAACCTTAGGAAATTAGATAAGGATCTGAAAAAGGATGAGAAGGCGGAATATTTATCGTTTTTAAGTCTCGATACGATAACAAGTGTGTGTAAGAGGGCAAAAGTGCCGTGTTCTGAGATAGTCGACGAACTCGAAAAATTTGCTAAAGAGTTAGAGAGGAAGAGGAAGAAGCTAGATAAGATAAGGGACGTAGTAGACGTAGCCTATGAGTTTCAACCTATTAAAGAGAATAAGGAGAAAGACCTTCAACTGCAGTTATATCAGTATTTGACCGCAAAGTTACCTAAAAGAACTATCGAAACTGAGAAGGCTATAGGCGGTTATAAAATCGATATTTCTATTGATGATAAGATAGGTATTGAGATTAAATACCCTAAGAGTAATTCCGATTTGCAAAGGCTTGTGGGGCAAATAGCTGTTTATTCAAAGTACCTAGACTATGTTTTACCGGTAATATTTGCTAAAAAGAGGAGCCTAGACCTAGTTAATTTTGTTCATGAGATAGAGAGAAACGATAACGTTAAAGCTATTGTGAAAAAACCGGCGGAAGACGATTAAAACTGTTTAAAATATTCTATTTAAACTGAGAAAAATTATAAGGAGAAAGTATAGTCTTTGAGAAGATTTTTGATACAGAAGAAATTAGCTAAAATAGTAATTATACTGTAGAGCTTAAATCTTCATAGTATTATACTTTAATTTAAAACAATAGTTATAAATCGTTATAGTTCGGATAGAATGTAATTATTTGATAGAATGTAATTATTTTCTTGATAGCATTTCTAATATGATAATTTAGTGCGGCTTTACTCATATAAAATTCGCTAGACAATTCTGTAAGCGAGATCCTCCTTGGATTTTCAAAAAACCCTTTCTTATAAGCTGTAAGAATTATTTCTGATTCTAACGGTGTAAGAATTCTTATAAAGTCTGAGAAATTTATATTTCTAATCTTCATTCTATCAATAGAGATTTGAGGATTTCTTTCTAAGTCTTCTTTAATTTTTTCCATTATTTTATAATCATCAAGAAAAACCATAAATTTCTCTATTCCATCTTCAACTAAAAGTGATTGTGCAACTATTTTATTCTCCCATAAGATCTTTCTTACAGAATTTTCAAAGCTTCCTATAAATGATATTACATATAAATTTTTCCTTACTTTATCAATTTTTGTGACTTTATAAATGTTCCTATGTTTTTTCAATTTGTTAATGAGATCATTTATTTCATTTCCATATGCTAATACTGCTTCTATGTTATATCTGTTTATTGGATCTATTAAATGATTTATAGATAGAAATTTAACATCGTTATTGGCCGTTATCTCTGTCCAGTCCCCATGGTGGTGTAATTCTAAAATGACTTTTATCATAATTTATATTATAGTTTAAACGTTTATAAACCTTTTTTATACCCACTAATTGTATATTATGGATTATTAATGAATTATATAAAATTATATTAAGTAAATTTATAGTTATAAATTTCTTAACCAATCTAGGTTCTATTAATTAAAATTCTAAATAATTAAAAAATATAAAATAATTTATGAAATTTTTAACTTAATAATATAATTTTATTGTTTACTTTCATCCTCTAGGAAATCTAGTGGTTTATTCTTTAGCTCTACAGCACTAACTGCCATAAATATTACGTAGAATGTTATTAATACTGCCGAAATTATGAAGATCAAGTTCCACTCGTTTAAAGTAATCCATATACCTCCTAGATATGCAGCGAGTGAGTAAAATATTCCGTACGTTAATGCCCATAAGAATCCTTCACCGGAATGCCTTATTCTAGTGGGATAGATTTGGGGCATATAAGCTGGCGCGAATCCCCATATTGTTTGGAATCCGTACCCTACTAAGAATAATATCAAGAAATCAGCCACATATGAAATGCTATCTGGAATTAGCCAATATAGAAGTAGCGCGGGTACTGCTAGCAACGTTACTAATGATGCTTTCCTTGTGCCAAATTTATCCATAAAATAGCCTTCAGTTAGGTTAGCTATTAGATGGCCTAAAGCAAATCCATAAAATATTATTGTAAAGACTGTAAGAGGTAGTGTTGCTCTTGTTATACCACCAATGATGTACCAGTCCTCATAATAATAGTCATGGAACGCGGTTGCAAAGAACGCAGCAGATAAGCCAATAAAGGCTAAAAGAGTTATTCTCTTATACGGCCCTCTGAATATTTCTTTTAATCCTTGGCGTAATGCTACCGTGGTCGCTGATTTTGCTTGAATTATTTTAGACCAGAGAGGGGATTCTCTTATTTCTAACCTTATTAAGTATGCCATAAAACCAAATACTGCATTTACCAAAAATCCAGCTCTCCAACCTAATGCCGTAGGTGAAGCAAAAGTTCCAGCAAACGTATCTGCGAGAAAGTATCCTACTGCTACACCTCCTTGAGAAATTGAAACGAACCACGATCTTCTTCCAGTGGGAATTTGTTCTGCTAATAAAACCCAACCAGCTGTCATCTCGGCTCCACTGAAAATTCCAGCTCCCATCCTACTTATTATATACATAGGGAAATTAATAGATAAGCCGGTTAATGCGGTAAATATCATAACTCCTATTAATGTAGTTAAGAAAGTTAATTTTCTTCCCCATCTTAAATCGTTAATTCTTCCAAAAACAAATCCACCTATCCCATCACCTATTCCGAATGCAATTCCAATAAGCCCGAATTCCTCTACAGTTATATGAAAAGTTGAGGTAATTTGATTTATAAGAAAGGCGTTAAGAACTATATCAGTTGCTGATACTGCCCAACCAAAAAATACTGATAATAACAATATAATGTGATATTTACTAATACCTCCGCCTCCTTCCATGAGATTCATTAATTAACCCGTTTTAAATAATTCTCAGTAGATTAAGAGGTTTTAATATTATGCTAGTCAATTCCAAAATATATAATGGAATTGAAGAATATCAATTTATAACTACTCATGAGATAGCATCTAAAATATTTAATGAATTGAATAATTCAAATAAAATTAAATTATTAAGTTTTAATTCTCAGAGAGTTGATAGTAACATAATCTTAAAGACTATAAGGGATGTTGCTGATATTTTATCAACAGATAGACAGAAGAAAATTATATAGAGCAAAGGAATTAGGTTATTTTGACGTTCCAAAAAAGATTGATCTTGACGACCTGGCAGAAGAATTCGGAATTACAAAGATGGCAGCATCAATTTTACTAAGAAATATTATAAAAAATTATTAAATTTTAATTATTAAATTTTATATAAAATTACCATACTATGTCTTCTAATCTGGCGTTAGGATCAGCGTCTTTTCCAAATATCCATATTATTATTGCACCTAGAATAACTGGTATTGCAGCTAATAATATATAAGTTGAAGCAAATCCAATGCTTGTTATTACAAAACCGTAGATAAAGCTTCCTATTATCCATGCAAAATCGTTTAATCCTACTTGCCAAGATTCAGCTGTTCCTCTAACTCTTGTCGGAAAAGTATCAGCTATGTATGACCACCATGTTCCATTCCATGATAGTACTAATGGATAAAACAGTAATGTAGAGATCATTGTTTCTAGATATCCTCTCGATAATGCGAAAAATATTACAGAAGTTCCTCCTAATAATCCAATAATTGTACTTCCTTTTTTCCTCCCTATTCTTTGTCCTATATGTCCCATGATTCCATAACCCAAGAATGCCAAAAATGTAGCTATTGCTAAAGTAATAAATACCAAATTAGGTGGAAAATGCTTATAATAAATTAAAGCAGTAGAAGTAAAGAAAAACAGTGCAGGAGTAGCAATCTCATGGCTAAGTTCTGCTAACGTAGTCACTATATTCTGCTTCTTAAGTTTAGGATCCGTAAACATTTGCTTATAAGTAATTTTTGCTATTTGAGATAGATCCATGTTATACTTTTCAAGCAATTTTTTAGCTTCTTCAAGTTTTCCTTCTTTTACTAATTTCTTAGCTTTTAACATATAGTCTGCCCTTTCTGGCTCTTTTACCCAGAGTCGCATTATGATCACAACTACTATAGGAATTATCCCAAATAAGAACGCATATCTCCAGCCAACGTATGGGCCTCCAAAATATGGTTCAACCATATAAGATGTCATAACTGCTACAAAATATCCTAAAGGAAAACCTCCTTGAACCCAGCCATACATACTACCTCTATGCTTTTCTGGAAATTGTTCATTAGCTATTGTAATACCAGTTGGGAATTCTATATACGAAAAACCGTCTGCAAGAACTCTAACTAGAGTTAAGAGTGCTGCAGTAGTAGCAAAAATAGTAAACCCTGTAAATAAGGCAGTAAATAACAAACTAATTTGCCATACCGTTTTTCTCCCATAGGAATCCAGTAAAGGGCCTAACGCCCATACTACTGCTGTAGCTCCTGCAAATATAATAGACGTCATAACTCCTGCTAATTGAAGACTAATATGAAAATCTTCTAGTATAAAAGGCAAATTTATCGAATATAAATTAAGATCCATTGAAGCAAACGACCATCCTGCTAATGCAACTCCAAAAATAAACCAATCATATTTAGTTATAATTTCTCGTGCAAGATTTTTTTGATTATCTTTTGCCATACTTATCTAAGGTAAATCCTAAGAGATGGGATATTTATATTATTCCTTTTACAAGTAAAGGTGGTATATATAATAAAAACCATTAATATTTTAAAAATTTCTTTACTAAATATAGTAAAAAATCATTCTATACTTTTGGGGATTTTAGGATATTTATTCCATAGATCTGGATCATGTCCTATAATACTATATGTTCTCTTATTTCCTAAGAGAAGCTTAAGCTTTTTAATTGAAGTATACCATTCTTCGGCATCACCCATAAGCCATCCCATATTCTCGACCTCAAGTTCTATTGGAACTTGTATGAAATCGCTAGTAAACAAATATGTATTGCCCTGCTTTGTTGTCACTTTTAGCATCATACTACCGGGAGTATGACCACCCATTAATATTAACTCTATGCCAGGATAAATATCGTATTTTACATCTTCAATAGGAACCCAATTAGCTCCTCTTAACGGGTCTAAATTTTCAAAAATATACGCTCCTGTTTTGCCTATCCACATACTATATAAAGCATAATTTAGTTCCTTTTTATGAACTATTATGGGTGTTTTTAATTCCTTAAATATATTAGCTTGACCAGAATGATCCCAATGCAAGTGAGATAATACGACTGTGGATATATCCTCTGGTTTGAGACCAAGTAATTTTAACTGATTTTCGATAGAATTACTTTCATCAAGCTTAAGTATAGGAAATACGTCCAGAATGTCTTTAGAAACTAGTTTTTTTGATTCCATGTTTAATCCAGTGTCAAAAAGTAAGTATCCGTCATCATGTTCTACCAATGCGCCACTAACTGGTAAATAAAACCACTCTCTTGTTTTAGGTTTATCCCTATCTACATAGCGTTCAGCTTTAGGTAAATACCATCCTATCTCCCCAGCTAATTGCCCGTAATCAAGAAGATATATCTTTTTTACGGAAGACATTTTTTCTCTAATGTTAAGTTGGAACAACTAATTTAAACTTTTACTTTTACATGTAAAGCATGAAGTTTTTAATCTTAAATTATTTTTAACAAATGGGTGATAATATGTCTAGAATAGCAATAGTAACTGGGGCAGGGAGTGGAATAGGATATGCTACATCATTGACATTAGCGTCTAAAGGATATATAGTAATAATGGGGGACATAATAGGCGACATTAAACAGAAAGCTAATGAAGTTGAGTCTAAGACAAAATCTCGCGCTATAGGATTAAATCTAAACGTAGCTGACTGGAATTCATGTAAAGATTTTTATGAAGAAGCACTTAAAATCTTAGGGACTGATCATATAGATATTTTAGTAAATAATGCAGGAATAACTAGAGACTCATTATTTACTAAAATGACATTGGAACAGTGGGATCAAGTTATAAAGGTTCATCTATATGGTACCTTTAATTGCACAAAACAAGTTGTAGACGGAATGATAAAATATAACTGGGGAAGAATAATTAACATGTCATCAGCAAGCTGGTTAGGTAACATAGGACAAGCCAATTATGCCACAGCAAAAGCTGGAATAATAGGTTTCACAAGGACGTTAGCTAGAGAATTAGGAAAATACAACGTGACAGTAAATGCTATAGTACCAGGTTTTATTGATACTCCAATGACTGCAAATGTGCCAGAAAAAGTAAAGAAAATAATAATTGATAGAATTCCTTTAAATAAAATGGGAAGTCCAGAAGACGTAGCTAATCTTATAGCTTTTCTTTCCTCAGACGAGGCGTCGTATATTACTGGAGGAATTATAGAAGTAACAGGTGGTCTAGTGTTATGATCAAAGGAGAGGAAATAAATATGATCAAAGGAGAGGAAATAAAAGAGATATATAACTCAAAAACCCAATCCAAAATTTTAGAAGAATCATCATATAAATTTGGAGCAAATATTGCAATAGATTATTTTGGAAGTAAGATCTCATATAGAGAACTCTATTTAATGGTTAAAGGAGTGGCTTCTCAGCTTGATATTAAGAAAGGAGATGTAGTTATTTTATCAATGCAGAATATTCCTCAGTTTATAATAGTAGAATATGCAATATGGGAAAAAGGAGGAATAGTTCTTCCAGTAAATCCATCATATTCTGAAAGAGAATTGGAGTTTCTAATTCATGACTCTGGTGCCAATTTAATGATATCTTCTTGTGAAGCAAAAACTAATAAGATAAAAGTAATAAGGACTAATCCATCTACATTTCATGACGTTCCTGGCGAACTTAAAGAAAAATGGAAAATTAATGACTGTAACGAAGAATTAGATTTTAGATCTGTATCCAAAGATTCATCAAATATAAAAACTGACGATCTAGCTATAAAAACTGACGATTTAGCTTTATTAATTTATACTTCTGGTACTACTGGTAAGCCTAAAGGTGTTCCAATAACTCATTCAAATATTTTCGCTTCATCAATGATCTATAAAAAATGGTTTAATTTTTCTGAAAAAGATAAAGTTTTAGGTATTGCTCCTTTCTTTCATGTAACTGGTCAAATTTTTCACATAACCACTGCAATACTTTCAGGAAGTGAAATAGATATTTCCTATAGATTTGATCCTTCGCTTGCGCTCAGAGATGTTGAAGAAAAGAAAACTACTGTTACAATGAGCGTCGCTACAGCATATAGGGCAATGCTTGACGTGTATAATAATGAGGATTTATCGAGTATGAGGCTATGGTCATCTGGAGGAATGCCAATGCCTAGAGCACTAGAATTAGAATGGAAGGAAAGAATAGGGCAATGGATTTACATGGCCTGGGGTTTAACAGAAACTACTTCCCCGGCAACTTTATGGCCTTATCCTTATAATGGTGAACTCCCAGTAGATAAGGAAACTGGAATAGTAAGTTCTGGAATTCCTGTATATAATACAGAAATCAAGGTAGCAGAAGACGGGGAAATATTAGTAAGGGGACCTCAAGTCGTATCCGGATATTGGAAGATGGATAAATTCAAGGATGGATGGCTACCTACCGGTGATGTAGGTAAAATAGTTGATGGCTGGATTTATATTATTGACAGAAAAAAGGACATAATTAATGCTTCTGGTTTTAAGATAATGCCTAGAGAAGTAGAAGAAGTTATTTACATGCATCCTGCCGTAAGCGAGGTAGCAGTAGTTGGTCTACCAGATGAGTATAGGGGAGAGACTGTAGCGGCTTTTATAAAACTTAAAAATGGTTACAAAGCAAGCGAGAAACTTAGGGAAGATATTATAACTTTCTGTAAAAATAATCTAGCTCCATATAAAGTTCCCAAAATATTGAATTTTGTTGATGAGATTCCAAAAACTCCTTCAGGAAAGATAATGAGGAGGGCGTTTAGAAATGAAAATACGTGATTTAGAGGTAATCAAATTATCTTCAAAAGAATTCTACGAAAAGGACGCTTTAGCAGTGAAAGAAGGAGCAGAGCATTACATGGACGTTTTAGTTATAAAAATAGTGACTGAAAATGGAGAAATAGGATACGGAGAATCCATAGCGTATGGAGCTTTAGATGCAGTATCAACCACTATAGAAAAAGTCCTTAAGCCCATAATACTGGACGAGGAAGTTGCTCCTACATATTTATGGGATAAGATGTATAAAGCTACATTTAGGCTAGGAAGGAGAGGAATAATGATTTCTGCAATAAGCGGTGTAGATATTGCGTTATGGGATATTTTAGGTAAAGAATTTGGATCTCCAATCTATTCAATTCTTGGAGCTACAAATAGGAGGATAAAAGGATATATCACAGGAGGGTACTATAGACAAGATAAGGACATAGAAAAGCTATTAGAGGAAGTAAAAAGTTATGTAGATAAGGGATTTGATACTGTTAAAATAAAAATAGGAGGACTAAAAATTGAAGATGATCTAAAGAGATTGAAAGCAATAAGAGAAGAATTCGAAAATGTGAGCATTGCAGTCGATGCAAATAATGTATATGATTTTAATACGGCATTAAGAGTTGGAAGAGAACTTGAAAAATTAGGAATTATGTTTTTTGAGGAACCAATACCTACAGATTTTCCTTCTTTGAGTGCAGAGCTAGCTAAAGAATTAGATTTGTCTATAGCAGGATACGAGACTGCATTTACATTATATGAATTTAGAGATATTATCTTAAATCATGCAGTTGATATAGTGCAAGCCGACGCAGCATGGAACGGAGGAATTACGGAAATGCTGAGAATAGGGAATTTTGCCAGAGCGTTCGGTCTTCCTCTCATACCTCATTATTCTGCTGGAGGAATAGGATTTATAGCAAGTCTTCATACAGCTTTAGCTACTAATTCACCAATGATTGAGTATCATCTAAGATATAATCCTTTAAGAGAAGGACTAGTAGGGGAGATAAGATATGAAGGCGGAGAATTTATCCCACCGCAAAAGCCAGGTTTGGGAATTTCTTTAAAAGAGGAATACTTAGAGAAATATAAGGTGGAAAAATGATAACTGGTTTCGCAGGATCAACGTATAAAAAATTTGAAGGCTCAACATTTCAATTACTTTCTGATGTAGTTTATAATGCAATGGAAATGGCTTCAGTTAACTCAAATGATATAGACGGATTGTTTTTCACAATGCTCTCTGGAACATTCGATGGTAAGGCAAACATTCATTTTCCTTCTTTTCAAATCCCAGCCTTTTTGGGGATAAAACCAAGATATATAGATATAGTAGATTACGGTGGGCCTTCAGCTCTTACTATGGTATATAGAGCTGAGAAACTTGTAAATTCAGGGGAAATAGATACTGCACTTTGCATAGTAGGAGGAAAAGGTTCTTTTTTAAGGGAAAATAAAGTTACTGCGGATTCGGTGGATAAATTCTATAACATAAGTTTAACTCCTTTCGATGAGTTTTTTAGAGTTTATGAGGATATGAATCCAGTAACAGATTATGCCTTAGTAGCTAAAAGACATCAAAAACTTTTTGGCACTACTGATGAACAGAGAGCAATGATAGCTGTAAATCAAAGAAAAAATGCGATAAATAATGAAAAATCATTATATAAGTCTCCTCTATCGGTAAAAGACGTTATCTCATCGAGATTAGTTAGCGATCCATTAAGATTACTTGAAATTGTATATCCTGTAGATGGATTTCATGCATTTATAGTTAGTAAACATCAAAGAAATTCCAATTTAAGACCTATTAAAATACATTTTTATGGAGAAGCTCACTGGGCCGAAATGCCTCCAGAACTTCCAGATATAGTGTACACTCCTACAATAGAAAGCAGTAAAGGAGTAAGTTTAGAGAAAATAGACGCATTTGAATTATACGACTCGTTTACAATAACCGTATTGCTGGAAATAGAAGATATAGGGTTAACTGAGAAAGGGAAAGGAGGAAAATTTGTGGAGGAAAAAGATACTACGTTCAAAGGCGAAATACCTATAAATACTGGGGGAGGATCCTTAAACGTAGGACAACCTGCGTTTATGAGTGGAGGAGTCATTTTAGAAGAAGCTCTTTCACAACTTAATAGTATGGCAAAAGGGCACCAGGTAAAGGGCGCTAATAGAGTGTTAGTCAATGGAATAGGAGGATGGAATAGAGGTCATGCAGTAACTATGGTTTTAGGTGAGTAATATGTTCGATGAAATAAAAAAGGAATATATAAATTTAATGAACAATGAAAAACTACCTTATATTAAGTGCAAATCGTGCGGAAATGTATTTTTCTATCCTAGAGATTACTGTCCTAAATGTAATTCTAAAAATCTTGAGATTAAAGTGAGTAAAGGTGAGGGAAAGGTTTTCTCAATTACTAAGTTTCAGGGCAAAAAAGGAGATACATATTATGGCATTGTGGAAATGGATGAAGGTTTTAGAATTTACAGTAATATTAAGAATAGTTTAGAGATAGGCGATAAAGTTATAGTTGAATTTATAGAGGAAAATGGAAGAAAAATACCTATTTTTAAAGGATTATCTGGACCGTAAAGTGCTAATTCTTTTTTAGAGTAAGATAATTAAGTTAAAAATACGGAAATAGATTAATATTTAAGATGAACATAGAAATAAGGGAAAAGAATAAAGATATCTCCTTTTTTAAATGATTACGATAAGGTAAGAAAAGAGTTCAATTGGGATTCAGTTGAACGAGAATTAACGTTTTCAGATGGAACTATAAATCCTGCATATTTTTCAATTTACCAAAATATTGAGAAAAATGAAAATAAATAGGATTAATATGGGTAGGTAAAAAAGATGAAGTAAGGAAAATTTCTTATCATGACCTTGCTTTAAATGGAAGTAAAATTGCTAATTCGCTAAAAGATTTAGGATTTAAGAACGGAGATAGAATGATATTGTTCTCCAGAAAAGTCCCTGAATTATATTTTACTATGATAGGGGCAACTTTAGCTGGAGGGATATTAGTTCCAGTATTCCAATCATTCGGAACTGAAGCTCTTAAATATAGAATAGAAAATAGTGGAGCCCATTTTATCTTAACTCATGAAGAATTGTTAGGTAGAGTAAGAGATGCTACGTCTGGATTAAATGCTAAGATCATAGTAATTGATGGAAATTCAAATAATAATGAATATTCTTTTGAAGATTTAAAATCCACGCAAAAGTTATATGTTGAAAGAAAAAGAACAAAGGATCCATGGTTTATAATATATACTTCTGGGTCTACAGGCAGACCTAAAGGAATAGTTCAAGCTCAAAACACTATTGCTTTATATTACATTTCCGTGTATCATTTTGATCTTCAAGATGATGTATTTTGGCCTACCGGTGATCTTGCATGGGTAGCAGGTTATGCTTCAGTATGGACAGGCTGGCTTAGAAGAGTACCTGCAGTAACCTTAGAATCGAAATTTAATGCAGAAAAATGGTTGAGTATTATTGAAGAATTTAAAGTGTCAGTTTGGAGTACTGCTCTACTGCTTTAAGACTTCTTAAAAAAAGAACTACGTTATATCAAAAACGATGTTTCTTCCTTACGATTTATTCACACAGGAGGAGAATATGTAGGACCAGATTTAGTTACCTGGACTAAAGATACTTTTGGAGTTCCATTACATGAAGCTTACGGGCAGAGCGAAGCTGCTACTTATGTTATTTGCAATATAATTTCCCTACCAATAAAGGTTGGTTCTATAGGAAAGCCTCTGCCTGGAATAGAAGCCTTGATTGTGGATGAAAAAGGAAATCCTTTACCTCCGAATTCTCAGGGAATTTTAGCGTTTAAGCCTGGATTCCCTGTTATTTATAGGAATTTGGGGTAATGAAGATAGATATAAGGAATATTTCAAAGGAGGTTACTATTTAACTGGAGATCTTGCTTATATGGATAAAGATGGGTATTTCTGGTATTTAGGTAGAGCAGATGATGTGATTAAAGTTTCTGGATATAGAGTAGGGCCTGCTGAAATAGAATCCGTAATTGCTGAAAATCCTAACGTTGCAGAAGTTGCAGTTATAGGAATTCCAGATGAGGAAAGGGGAAACGCAATAAAGGCTTTTATAGTTTTAAAGAAGGGGATAGGTCCTAGTGAACAAATTAAAAATGAAATACAAGATTGGGCAAGGAAAAATCTAGCCGCTCATGATGTTCCAAAATATATAGAATTTGTAGATTCTTTACCGCATACAATGAGTGGAAAAATATTAAGAAGATATCTTAGAGCTAAGGAATTAGGTCAAGATGTTGGAGATTTAAGTACTTTAGAGTGACACTATTTTCCGTTAAATTGTGGTTTTCTTTTTTGAAGAAATGCGTCAATACCTTCTTTGAAATCTTCTGAAAACCTTAGTAAGCCAAAAGTTTTCCTTTCTATATCGTAACCTACTTGTATAGGAGAGTCCATTATAAGATTTATTGCAGATTTCATAGCTTTTATTGCTAATGGTGATAATGAAATTAAGTCCTTAGATATTTCTAACGCTCTATCATATGGATTTTCTGCAATCTCATGAATTAATCCCAACTGTTGAGCTTCTTGTGCTTTTATCCTTTTTCCTAGAAGAAGGTAATATTTAGCCTTAAGAGGCCCTAGAGATTTTACCATTTTTGTTAATCCTCCACTAGCAGGTATCATTCCTAATCTTATTTCGGGTAATCCTATTTCAGTCTCTGGTGAAGCTACTCTTATATCACACGCTAATGCAAGTTCTGTTCCCGCACCTAAAATATATCCTTTAAGTACTGCGATAGTTGGTTTACTAACATTTTCTATAGTCTCTATAGTTTTTCCCCAATCTAGTAAATCTTCTGGAGAAGTATTTAGAAATTCGCTTATATCTCCTCCGCTACTGAAAGCCTTATCTCCTTCTCCTCTAACTATTATGACAGAAGTTTCTGGATCTTTATCTAAATCCTCAAATATTTTTCCTAAATCACGTCTCATCTGTAAAGTTATAGTATTAAGTTTTTCTGGTCTATTGAGAATTACTTCTGCTATTTTCCCATCCTTTTTTAACAGTATTTTTCCATCAGAATATTTTGTTTCCATAATAATGAGGATGATATAAAAGATAAAAGAATTAATGATATTCCCAATAACTTAGTTATTAATAAGATTATTAAAAAGTGATATTGTTTCTATAAGAAATATATTAAATAAAATAATTTTTAATAGCAGGAATTAGCAGTATTGAACGTTACTAAAAAATCTTGGATATTGCCTTATATACTTACGTTGTCTAAAGCGGATACATAATAATTTTTCTAAACAAAGTAAAAATAATTTCGTTAGTACTTCTAGCAAGTCTTTGTTCTATCATTACTCATTTTAGTCTCTAAATGGCTAAGAACTTTACGGAAGTACCAGTTACATGCCTTGTGGAATTGTTCGGTTTTTATTATCCCTACTTATAAATCAATTTTCAATTAGACATTAAATTTAGAATTTATCAAGTTCTAAGAAGATCAAGATCTGCAAAAATTCAATAAATCCACAAAGCAAAAACTGCGGCTTTATATCCAAATTTTTTCTATTTACTTAATTTTATCAAAATCTTTATCCTCAGTTAAAATCTTTTTAATAGAATTATTTAACATAACAGCTACATGAAGAGAATCGGAAGGTTTTAAAGAATAATTTATCATGAAATCTTTGGCTCTTTTATATTCGTTAGAAGTTATTGAGAAGAGTATTGAATTCTGTAGCACTATTTCATCAAGAAATTCTATAGTATCTTTAAATTTAACATTATATTTCTTTCTAGAAACATAGATAACTTCATCTAACACTAAAGGATCTAAGGCTAAGCTCTCTTCCCTTAATAGTTTAAGATAGACTTCTTCTATCTCCTTTACACCTAAGTTTAAGTATATGAGAAAATTTGCATCTAAAAATATTATTCAAACTCCTCTTCTAAGCTTGTTTGAGCTAAATCACCCAACTTTATTTTCTTAGCATAAGATATTTTATCCTCATGTTCGTTAAGTTTCCTAATAATATCATTAATATTTACTTTTCTCTCTGGTTCCAAAATTATTCTTCCATTTTCGACATTTAGAATTATGGTATCTCCTTCCTTAATTCCTATAAGATCCCTAATATTTTTTGGAATTATTATATAACCTTTTTTACCTACTTCGATTCTTAGAGTCAAACCTACTTTACCAAAATTAATCTGGCTAAACTCAAATATAAAACTCCATTAATGTTAACGTTAGTACCCCTATAAATTCTTATTAAATGATCTGAGAATTGGATAATAATAAGGATAAAAATTTACTGGAAGTAGTAGCGTTATAAGTAACTCTAATAACTTTTATCGGAAAATCCTTTCAGCATTACGTAGCGTTAAAAATAATTCAGTACCATAGATAAGTTAATAGTTCACTGTAAAGCCTACAATATCATTGCCTCAAACAAATTACACTTATTGCATAAGGAAATGAAAATATTTAAGAGAGAAATTTACGTAAAACTGCTATCATAACTCAATGTTTATTCCATTAATACATTAATACTAAAAAAAAAGAAAATGTTGAAAATAAAAATTCTTGGAAAATTGGTAAACGGCTTAAATTTTATAAAAAATTATGCCATAGGAGCTTTTCCTAGAGGTGCTTTTATTCCTAGGCTTTCCGCAACTACGGTAGCTAAGCCTGTGTACCATGCCGCTATTGCAGTTAATATTCCGACATAACCTCCTGCATGAATTAGCGGAGTACTACTAATCATTGAGCCTATGCCTAGTAGGAAGAACGTTATCCATAGAAGTAAAAACGTTATGAATAAACCTAGATTACTCTTAAACGTACCAAACCACATTACCAGTGTAAATATTCCGAAACCTACTAAGACAAGTCCTATTCCTGCAGCTGTTACGTCTCCAAAAATTCCAAGAGCCGTTAAGAAGTACCATTCCCAAAATGCTCCATAAGTGAAGAAGGCTACATAGCCGAATGTATTTCCAGCTCTCCACTCTAAAATCCCTGCAAGTAGCTGTGCTAGTCCACCATAGAAGGCAGCTAAGCCTAATACTGCTCCTACACCCTGAGATGACAATAATCCAGCATTAAACACGCTTAGAACCAGTGTAGTTAATGCAAATCCCGAGAGGCCTAGAGGTGCTGCGTTTGCTCTTTTTTCTTCTGTCATGATAAATTCTCTCATCTATCAAAGTTAAAAATCTTTCTATAATATATAAACATAAGTAATGTTTAAAATTATCGCTAACCATTATATTAAATATGTCAGTAACATGGGCTTTACCATTCGATAAGAAAATTAAACCTAAGATAGGAGAAAATAACGTAATAGATGAGAAAACTTATTCTGAGATTCATGAAAAAACTGTAAAAAATTATAAGGAATTTTGGGAAGAAGTAGCTTCACAACTTGAGTGGTTTAGGCATTGGGATAAGGTATTGGACGAATCGAGTCCCCCTTTCTATAAGTGGTTTGTGGGTGGAGAGATTAATGCCTCCTATTTAACTCTTGATAGGCATTATAATTCTTGGAGAAGAAATAAGGTTGCTATAATATGGGAAGGAGAGCCTGTAGATGAGAAAGGAAATCCTAAAGAAGTTAAACAACTAACATATTCTGATCTCTATAGAGAAGTAAATAGAGTATCTTATATGTTAAAGGAGAAATTGGGACTTAGAAAGGGGGATACGATTACAATTTATCTTCCTATGATTCCTGAATTACCTATATTTATGCTTGCAGCAGCTAGACTAGGCATAGTATTTACTGTAGTATTTTCAGGATTTAGTTCCGACGCTTTAGCTACAAGAATGAACGATGCAGAAGCTAAAGTGCTAATAACAGCGGACGGAGGATGGAGAAGAGGCAAGGTAATAGATCTTAAGGGGATTGCAGATAAAGCTCTAGAGAAAACTCCGTCTATAAAGAAAGTTATAGTTGTAAGGAGGATAGGCAACGGAGTTAGAATGAACGAAGGGAGGGATATATATTATGATGAAATAATGAGCGATATTCCGCATAACGCCTACGTGGAACCAGAAAGACTAAAATCTGAGGATCCGCTCTATATTTTGTACACTTCTGGAACAACAGGTAAACCTAAAGGCATTGTTCATGATATTGGGGGTTATATGACTTTACTTCATGGAACAATGAAATGGGTATTCGACGTTAGAGACGAAGATGTATATTGGTGCACAGCAGACATCGGCTGGGTTACCGGACATTCTTACATAGTATTTGGTCCATTAATGGAAGGAGTGACAGGGATAATTTATGAAGGTGCTGTTGATTATCCTCAGCCAGATAGGTGGGCCTCAATAATTGAAAGATATAAGGTAAGTATTCTTTATACATCTCCCACAGCAATCAGATCTTTTATGAAGTATGGTGAAGAATGGGTAAAGAAACATGATATGACGAGCGTAAGACTAATGCATTCAGTAGGAGAACCCATTAATCCAGAAGCCTTTGAATGGTTTTATAATCAAGTAGGAAGGAATGAGATACCTTTCGGTTCTACATGGTGGATGACAGAAACAGGAGGGATAATGATATCAAACCTCCCTGGTTATTTAATGATTCCAATGAAGCCTGGGAGTAATGGAATGCCAATTCCTGGTTTAGAAGCAGACGTTTTAGACGATAACGGTAACCCAGCCAAATTGGAAGAGAGAGGATACCTAGTTTTAAAGAATCCGTGGCCAGGAATGCCTTTAACCATATATAAAGACCCAGAAAGATATGTTAAAGTATATTGGAGTAAGTTCCCTGGTATTTTCTATGCAGGCGATTATGCGGTAAAAGATAGAGATGGATATTTCTGGATATTAGGTAGAGCTGATGAAGTAATAAAGGTTTCAGGTCACAGACTCGGAACTTATGAATTGGAATCCGCATTAATTGAGCATCCTTCTGTAGCCGAGGCCGCAGTAGTTGGAGTTAGCGATCCTATTAAAGGTGAAGTACCGGTAGCATTCGTAATTTTAAAGCAGGGATATAACGCAGACGATAATTTGGTAAAAGAGATTATAAACACCGTTAGAGAGAAAGTAGGTCCAATAGCTACTATAGATAAGCTCTATTTCGTTAGCAAACTTCCTAAAACTAGAAGCGGAAAGATAATGAGAAGAGTAGTTAGAGCAGTTACAATGAATAGTGAAGTAGGAGATATAACTACTCTTGAAGATGAAGCGTCAGTAGACGAAATAAGGAAGGCAATACAAGAATTTAAAGCAGAACTTAGTAAACAATAACGTCAACACTGCCTCTTCTCCTTTATAAATTTTGTTTTTATGGCTATATTGATTTTTTGTATTATTAAAGAAGTATAGTTAAAAATTAGTCTAGTATTTATAAAGAATTTAGCTAGGTTTTATAACATAAAAATAGTTTGATATAACTTGAATGATTTCAAAATACTTGTATAATTAATTTCAATATCACAATAATAAAAAATATTTTTGTTAAATCATACTTTATCTTCAGATTCTTCTACATTCAAATTACTTAATTTTCTAGCGCTCTTATTTACTAAAGCATAAATTATCACTATTATGGCAAATACGGATGTAGTTATCGCTGCGATATTTATAGGATATGTGGGTGGATAAAAGCTGTAATATATTCCTAAAGCTAAGATAACAAAGGAAATTGCTGGAACTATACCGTGTAATATAATATTGAAATTCTTAATTTTATTATAGAAAAATGGTAGAGCCACGTCTCCTAAAATATGCCCTATAAAAGTAGCTATTGAAGACGCTAGAACAAGATATAAGAAACCATAATAAGGTCCCATCACGAGTCCGGCGGTAATTGATACTATGGCAGAAAGCATTGATAGGAATAATATTGAATTTGCGGGAGTTCTGTATTTAGGATGCACTCTACTAAAAAATGATGGCAGTACTTGATCTCTACCTAAGGCATAAAGTAGTCTTGCTGAAGAATTCAACGGAGCTAATGAACCTGCAAATAAACTATTTACTATGAAAATGAAGATTAAAACCACTGCGGGTAGTCCTATGTATTTATCGGCTAATATTAATCCAGGTATTCCGGAAGATGCAAAATTTGACATATTACTTATTCCCCAGCCTACAGTAAAGGCATAAGAAACCAAAACGAAAACTATACCAGTTATTAGAAAACTTATCAATACTGCTAATCTAATGTTTCTTCTAGGTTGTTGTGCTTCTTCTGCAATATAAACTGCACCACTTGAGCCAGACATAGAAAATATTGCCAATATCATTCCTTCGAATACTGCTATCCATCCACCTGGAGCTATAGGAGTAAAAGGAGCTAATGTGTTGTGAGGTCCTACTTTTATTATAATTGTAATAGCTAACCATATTAAAAGCGATATTTCTATTAATGAAGTAATAAAGGAATATTTCAAAGAGGGCTTAATTCCTAGATAGGCTAGGATAGTGAATGATGATAGGAAGATTATAAGGAATATTATCCAAAACCACGAGGGTAACGAGATCCCTAAGAATTCTGAAAGGATGGAAGGTATGAATACCCCTCCAGTAAATATTATAGCATTTGTTATTACATTGAAATAAGAGAATAAATATAGTAATCCAGTTACTAATCCATATCTAGGTCCCATTCCTC
>OGCG01000647.1_pt1 | contig 20385 bp, 18 predicted proteins | sample 1570061 | NCBI WGS metagenome assembly OGCG01 (sample SAMN06268698, study PRJEB24515) | hot springs metagenome | isolation source: Joseph's Coat, Yellowstone National Park, Washington, USA | place: USA:Joseph's Coat, Yellowstone National Park, Washington, USA
CAGTAGCCATAGCTTGCGCTGAAGTTTGATGTAACGTCATATAATGGAAGCGAGTAGAGGAACCCGGCTAGACCTCCGTAAGAAAATCCTACCATGGTGCCTTGGTAATAATCAGAGCAGTAGTCTGCCGACACATACCCGCCTGAGGTAGTTCCCAACCAAGTAGTTCCCCACCAATGCTGTTCGTATACGTTGACAACGACAGAGTCAAACAGCGTCCCATTCTCATTAACGTACACCTGGTAGAGGACGCCGCGCTGCATGACGTAGCCTATGTTGTCCAGGCTCAGGTCCTGCGTGTAGTAGCTGTTAACCCCCCAGCTGGTGGTGCCTAACGTGGTCCCGTTAACGAACAGCATGTATATGGTTAAGTTGTTGTAGGGTAGTATCTGCCTGTCAAGCCTCACCCAGACAGTCGCAGCCGAGGAGTTGAACGACTCTATCCAGCCGTAGAGCGGGTCCCACTGGGTGCCCGTCCAGTAGGCGAAGAGGACGTTGGCCAGCGGCACGTTGACGCCGTTAACGCTGTATGTCGTGGAGTACTTCTCGACCATAACGTTATTTAGGTTAATTGTAAGGTTAATGGTCAAGCCGGCAGGCGTTGGCAGGCTGGTAGGGTTATAGATAATTATGGGCGTCAGGTTCAGGACCTTGCGAACTATTGGCACAGCTATCTTCTGGCTTGCCCCCACGACAGCGATCTTATCAGCGCTTATGGGGGTCCCTATCAGCGGCGACAGGGAGGACTGGTTATAGGGGTTAACGTTAATGCTCCTGCTCGCTGAGGAGCCTCCTTGCTGCTGGGCTAACAAGGAGCCTCCTTGCTGCTGGGCTAACAGGTAACTGTAGGGCGAGGCCGCGACCGCCGCGACCGCATCGCCGCTCTGCAGAACTAATGACACGGCCTGAACCTGGACGGGCTGCCTGAAGCTCAGGGTTATGGTGACGCTTCCGCCGGCAGGAGAGCTGGCAGGCAGCCAGTACTGCGACCCGCTGGCCGTGGTGACGCTAAGGAATCCAGGGTAAGCGCCCGGCCCGTAGCTCAGCAGGCCGCCATTGGAGAGCCTCAGAACGATACCGGTGACCTCATATGCGTAGGGGTAGCCCGACGAGAGCGTTATGGTCACGTTCGTCCCAGTGGACGTAGGCGAGCTGTACCAGTAGACGTTAGCGGTCCTCTGAAGCTCCGCCGCCTCAGAGAGCACCTGGGACCTCTCGCTTGAGAGCCTGGAGTAAGCGCTGTACTGGTTCATCAGGTAAAGCGCTGTGGCCAGGGAGGCGAACATCACGATCGCTATTATCAGGGCCCCGACTATCGCCGACTGTGACCTCCTAAGGCCCACTTACCATCACCTCGTACTCCCCCGAGTTCGTGACAAGGGTCACCTCTACCGACGCCCCTGACGATGCGTTGTATGGACAGTAAACCTCAGCCATCTGGTAGGCCGGCAGGGTGACCGGGGTCGTGTAGCTCCTATTGCCAAGTTCCACGGTGCAGCTGGCAGGCGTTGAGTTGACCAGCACCTGGTACAGGCTTATGCCGTAGGGCCCCGTGTGGAAGGCCACCACCAGGTAATTGCCCTGCCTGCTTGACATGACTGGCACCAGGTAGGCTAGCTGGCTGAAGGCGTTTACAGAGTAGCTGTTGTAGTAGCTCAGGTAGTAGAGGTAGTAGGCCAGGAAGCCGGCGCCCACCCCTAGAACTACGAGGATCAACAGGATCTCGGCAACTACGTCGCTTATTGACCTCAAGTCTCGCTGAACCCACTATATTTTTAGAAACAGTCTTTAAATACTTATGTTTGGCTTACGGCGAAGATATGTAACTGCAGAGCCTATTCAGAGCCCTGGCCCATGCATAGCTGCCACCGATATCACCATGAGCGTTGAACCGAGGGCTGACAGGAAGGCGAAGTACTCCAGCGACCTTGGGGCGTAGTCATCTATTATCTTAGCAAGCACGTAAGCTGACGCCGCGGAGAGGACCAGCAACGCGTAGTACATGAAGCCCAGCAGCTGAACTAGGGTTAAGGGGCTGAGGCCCTGCGAGCCCGGCAGGGCGAGGCCCGTGAACGTGCTGGCCACGGACACGCCGACGCCCGCCACGACGCCATATACTGCCACGCCCATGTAGACCACCATGGCATATGACCTGAGCCTGTTGAACAGCGTGAACTCCATCCTGTCGAGCTCGGCCGCGTACCTGCTGATGACCTCCAGGACCTCCTTGGACCTGCCGCCGCTCCTCCCGGCTACCGGTATAGCCGACAGGAGTATCCTGACGTCGCGCGGGGCGTCCCCGAAGACCCTCCTGAAGGACCCCTCGAGGTCACCCGTGAGCCTGTAGGAGTTCGCCAGCGCCCTTATGAGGTCCCTTAGGGGCCTCTCAACCAGCGACGCTGAGGCCGAGAGGGCTTCTACCGTAGACTGGGCGGAGGCCGCGATGCTCGGGTAGACCTGCAGGAAGATCCTTGACTGGTACTTGAGGTCCGTAATCACTTCGTGGCCTCTCCTGAAGGCTATGGCAGGAGGTATGACCGCCAGCACTATTATTGCCTCCAGCGACAGTATTGAGACCACGCCGTAGGGCACTGGGAGCATGTTATCGTAGAGCGTGAACCTCAGGGCCCCTGGGACCATCTGCAACAGCAGGAGGCCGTCGAGTACCAGGGCTATCCCAAGCGCCGCATAGAAGGCCTTCGCTATGTTGCGCCCCTTCCAGTAGCTCAAGGCTATCACCTACAGCTTAAGCTTTGACATCTGGTTGTCAACGAGTACCACAGTCATCATTGACACTATGGGCAGTATTATGAAGACGGCCAGCGTCACAAGCGACATGGGCGAGAGCCCCTTCACTGCGTAGGCCGCGAAGAGCAGGGCCGCTATGGTAACCAGTATGGGCAGTATAAGGCCCACCGTCAGGAACATCTCCAGCAGCGACCCCACTGTCGCCGAGACCCTGTCCACGAGCGAGTAGTAGTAGTTGATGTAGGTCTCCAGCTGGTACCTGACCACTGAGAGCGGGTCGGAGCCCGTCTCAACGGCCTTGGCCAGGGACTCCGCCAACACCTTTACGCTCCTTGAGGGCGTTATCTCGGAGAGCCTCCTCAGGACCTTAGAGGGGTCCCCGCCAAGCGATAGGGACTTATGAAGGTAGTCTATCTCCACGGAGAACTCCTTGAGCTCATCCCTGTAGTCATAGAGGCCCAGGAGGGCCTCGTGTACCTCATGCCCTCCGGCGAGCAGGAGGGCCAGGGTTGAGGCGAAGGCGTGGAACTTGGCCTCCATTGCGTCGCTCCTCGAGGAGAACCTGAACGCCGGGATGACCCCCGAAAGCGCTAGCGACAGCAGGAACCCCATGATGGCCAGGAGGGCCGCCACCAGGACAGCCATGTAAAGGCCGTGCGGAAGGGCCAGGGCAAAGCCTGCCACGACGAGCGCTGCTGGGACTATGACCAAGAGGGGCATCACAACGGAGTCGCAGTACCTGTCTAGGCTCTGCGAGATCCCAGAGCCCAGGACCAGGTTATCTAGGTCAGGCCTCATCCTTATGACAAGCCTGCACGGCAGGGTCTGCCGTGGCAGCCTGCGCTCCCTGGCCCTCTTAGGGCTAGCGGTACCTGAGCTCGTACTCCTTCACCTCCGTGAGCGCCCTCCGGTAAACCTCCTCTGGGTCCCTGCGGTAGAGCCTCACAGCTGAGTGCAGTAAGGCCACGTCGGCGTCCTTGGACACGAGCCAGCTGAGCACAGTGGCCCTACGCTTTAGGTCCTCGAGGGCCTCATCGTAGCTTACCAGCCTGAGGCTGGCTATAGTCCTTAAGGTTACAAGGTCCCTGGTCAACAGGGGCCAGGAGTCGTCCTCAGGCCTCCACGTGATTATCTCCTGAAGCTCTACGTCGTCCAGCTCAGGGTTGTACCTCACGCTTTCGTGGACCCTGACGACCCTCCTCACGACCTTGTCCCCTCTTTCAACCCTAAGTATGTTCACGAAGAGCCTGACCGCCGCTATGAGGCTGGCCGGGACGCTCATGGGTGGGGACTTAAGCCTCCTTACCAACACGTCCGCAGACTCGGCGTGAACCGTCGTGAGGCCGCCATGGCCTGTAGCCAGGGCCTGGAAGAAGCTGTAGGCCTCCCTGGACCTTATCTCGCCTATAATTATCACGTCAGGCCTCTGCCTGAGCGCCGCCTCCACCTGGGCCTGAAGGGTGACGCTCTGGACCTTCTCGTCCGTGGAGAGCCTCGTTACCATGGCCCCCCAGTTCTCATGGAACGGCAGGTGAAGCTCTGGCGTGTCCTCCGCCGTGACTATCTTGAACTCAGTAGGAATGAACATAGTTATAGCGTTAAGCAGCGTGGTCTTCCCGCTTCCCGTGGGCCCATATATTATGATGCCCTGCTTCATCTCAACTGCCATCCATAGCAACGCCGCCACCAGAGGGTCAAGGACCCTCGTCTTCAGCAGCTCTATGATAGTGAAGGGCTCGGACCTGAACTTCCTTATGGTGAACTGGGGCCCGTGCCTTGAAGCCGTGTCAAGGACTATGTTAACCCTGTACCCCTCGGGCTTCAGCACGCCCTCAACGATCGGAGTCGCGACCGATGGCTCCTTGCCCCCCTTGACGCCAAGCTTGGAGACCAGCGACTTGAGGTATTCTAGGTCGCTTATGACGATATTTGTGGTGAGCCATTCGTACTTGGTGTGATATATGAAGACGGGTATGCCTATGCCGTTACAGGATATGTCCTCTATGTAGGGGTCCCTGATAAGCGGGTCTATAGCGCCATACCCCACGAGCTCCTTGGCTGCGTGATAGGCCGCCGCTGAGGCCGCCTCGTTAACCTTGGCCTCAAGGTCTGAAGGAGTCTTCCTGAAGAGCCCTCCCTTAACCTTAGACCTTACTATTGTTCGGGCTATAGGGAGCAGAAGCTCGTAAGCCTTCTCCACGGTCGCAGCTGCGTTGACCTTTTCCAGCAGGAGCGCGTCCTTCGACACAAGGCTCAGGAGCTCCGTAAATGAGTCCTGCCTGACCCTCGTGTCGAGCTTAGGCTCTATAACGTTATAGTATCGTCTTCCATCGGGGTCCTCTATGATCATCGCCTCCACCAACGGCCTGCCAAGCAGCGTATACCTCTCAAGGACCTTGACGCCTTGTTGGACCTCGGCCTGGGCCTCCGTGCCTCTTCCCCTCTACCGAAACACCTAAGTACAGTTGACCGTTAAAGGCTTAATATCAACTTGCCTCCCCGATGGACCTCAAAGGCCTTCTATACCCTCCCTTCATGCCCGAGATTCGAACTCTAACCTAGACCGTGTCGCAACGGGGATGAAAAGGAAAAGAAAGGCGGAACGCGTTCACGCCTCTTTTAGATTTCCTTACAACAATTTGAGGAGATCGCCCAAAGAATTAATAAGACTTTTAAAGATTTAGAGGTTTAGTGTATTGGAAAAGTTCATGGGCGGCACTAAAGAGGCCAGGCAAGGGATTGAATCCGAAAGAAAATTAATTGAGTACTTTAGTAATAATAAGAATGCGTTGGTGTCTTGTGCTCAGAAATTAAATATTAAATTACCTAATTCATTTATTGTTGTAAAGCCCTCTAACAGGGTAAAATGCGACCTAATGATAAAAGGTGAGTTTACCATATGTATCTCAGTTAAAACTGTTACAGACGCCAGCTTTCATCAACTCGACAGAAGATGGTTGAGTGACTGGCAGAAAATATTAAATATGCCTGAAGACATATACAAAGTTCTCTTAGACAGTATTCTAAGGAAGGCTAAAGATCCTAAAGCTGTGTTCATTCTTCCTAAAGACAGGGATAAGATAAGTAAATTCATCAAGGATAATTTAAGCGTAATATTAAAAGAAATTTTCATAAGAGATGAAGATGATTTAAAAATCCTTATAATTTGGAATAAAAGAGACAATGTTCTCTGTATGTTTAATATTCAGGACGTGATATCGTTTTTTATTAAGCAACCGATTTCGTTTTCTAACGAGGGTATTATTAAAATAGGTAAATACATTACTATACAAAGAAAAGGTGGTAACGGAAGTCATATTAAAAAACCTAAAACAGACCCAACTCATCCAGGCAACCAGTTGCAGTTTAAATTTAAGCCTTTAGAATTCATGAATGAGGCTAGAAAATCAATGATTAATTGTTGTCTCAGTATCACTTAGACCTAAATACATTCTTACACTCTCCTCTGCACGCTGGATATCACTTAAATCGACGCTCATTGATTTTGAAGGTACTGGAATTTCTAGATAATCCTCTTCTAACAGCCTCGTCCAGCTATCTGATATTCTCTTGCTGAGAATTTTTAGTACGTCTCTCATGATACTCGAGTTAAACCACGCCGCGATTAACGGGTTGTTTTCTTTCAATATGTAAAAGTCCTTTGATGCACATAAAGGCTCTTCGCTATAATTGGCTAAAATCTTATGCCTTGTTAAATCTAGCTTATCACGAATAAAGATGTGGCCATATGGCTTCTTAGTTTGTAATTGTCTCCAAACGTGCTGATACCATTTATCCCCGAACTTCAGAGCGGGCAGGTTTTGCTTTTCCCCCCACTCAATGTATTTCTTCAAGTCGCCTTCTGGCTCATCATTAATCGCAAGTACATAGAACTTGGGGTTCGATACTACTATTTCCTCATTGTAATACTCTGGCTTTCTAAGGCATCTAACCAGGTACCTTTTAGGAATGCTTAGAACTTGTGTTTTGTTCTTAATTAGTACGGAGTCCTTTTCTTCCCTTATCACACTCCAGTACTTATTAGGAATGAAAAAGAACTCTGGTCCGTACATCTCAACTCCTCTTAATATCTCGCCTTTGTTTAGATAACGTAACAGACCCCTCTTTAGTGCCCTTTCTATTATCTCAGCCACCTTTCTTGCATTATCGTAGTCGAATAAGCTGAGCCAGTTTCTATCTAAGAATTTAGGAATCCTTTGGATGTCAACTGTGTACATGCTCCTCAAATTACCATCATATTGGTAAATAGTAGTCAGCGTTTCGTGAAGTTCAAACGGCCTTCTCTTTCTAAGGAAAATTATAAGCTCCTTGTAACCGCTCCCAGTACTGAACGAAGGCTCTTTAACGTTTTCTACCAGAGCAAGGATGTCGTATCTATACTTCAGAAATCCCTTTAGCCCTCTTCCCTGGCTCGTATAAAATGTTGAGGCTGGGACAACGAGTAAAGCATAACCGCCCTCCTTAAGTATGTAGTCAATAAGGAATATTGAAAGTATGTGAAGCCCTGGATCCTTTCTTGAAACGAACTTTCCGTAACCGCGAGAAGCCACGGATTCCAGTATTTCATTCCTATTACTGATGAGATGCCATCTAACGAAAGGAGGGTTAGAAAGTACTATATCAGCTTTGTATTTCCAAGCTACTTTAAACGCGTCTCCGCATATAACTTCAACGTTATCATATATTGAGGAAAGTATTCTACGCCCTAATTCACAGGGTTCTTTATTTATCTCGATACCAATAACCTTACTTGGTTTAACCAGATCGTCAACTGAAGAAAGTAGTACGCCTGAACCCATAAAGGGGTCCATTAATACTACTCCTTCTCTATTTGGAATCCCCTTTAGAAGCGATCTTATAACAAAAACCCCATCGTAATTAGTGTAATATGAAGATGTCCTTTTCCTATCTACAAGCTCTTGTACTTTATATTGTATTTCGTCTATGTGCATAATCTCACCTTTTTAACAGCTATCTCATTGTTATCATCAAGCATCCATTCTATTTCACAACCCTCACTAATATCTAAGAGCCTCCTGACAAAAACTGGTACTGTAGTGTAGCCCTTACCCAACAACTTGCTTCTGCCCAACGCCTTGGCCATACTAGTAACTCTACTAGTAAACTTGCTGGCAATATTATATAAACAGGACAGGACCTTGACGCCTTGTTGGACCTCGGCCTGGGCCTCCGTGCCTCTTCCCCTCTATCGAAACACCCAAGTACAGTTGACCGTTAAAGGCCTAATATCAACTTGCCTCCCCGATGGACCTCAAAGGCCTTGTTCGCGTTAACGCTCGCGTGGCTTAATCTAAGCCCTAGGTATTACCGTTGCTCTGCTGCCTGCTGAGGACCACGAGGCCGTAGAGCACAAGGGCGCCCTCAGCGACTGCGCCAGCCCTTGACATGAGCCCCCTTATGTAGACGGGCTTCCCCAGCGAGAGCTCCTGAGGCGAGAAGGGGGCGTCCGAGCCATTGAACACTACCATGACCCTGCCCTTGAGCCTCCCCAGGTCGTCAAGGCTCAGCTGCTCTGAGGCGTTCTCCCTGTCTATGAGCAACACGCTGTCAGGCGCGTAGGCCTCTACGGCGTCCTTAAGCTCAGGCAGCACCACGAAACCCCTCCTCTCCTTAAGGAGCAGCCTGAAGACCTCAGGGACCCCCGACTGGGCCGCCGCCCCGTAGACCTTGGTGGCTATCAGCGTGGGCAGGCCTAGGCTGACTACTACCCTCGCCGTGTCCACAAGCCTCTGAACGCTTGAGACGTTATGTATGACGGGCAGTACGTCGTTCCTCAAGCCCTTCCCCCTAAAGCTCGTAACTGAGGTCGCCTGGGATCCTCGGCGCCGACCCAGCAACATCAGCTATAGGCATCTCAAGGCCCTCTGCCAAGGTCTCGAGCGCGCTGAGAGCCTCCTCGACCCCCTTGGCCTGAAGCGAGACCTGTCTCCTTGAGCCCTTATCATATACTGCCACGGTGACCGCTGACCTCTCTATCTCCCGTGCCCCTATGTAAACTATGACGGCTGGCTTAGGCCCCGTCTCAAGCAGCCTGACGTCACCTGACAGGGAGGTCCTGGTGGTCTCCATGTAGCCTGACCTGAAGCCCCTTGATATGAGCCCTGCGTGGAGGGCCCTGGCGAACTCCACGACCTTCTGGTCAAGCTCCTCGCCGGCCCTTATGCCGAGGACCGCGAACTGAAGAGGGGCTAGGGCGAAGGGCAGCCTCCCCCTGTAGTTCTCAAGGTATGCGCCCAGGAACCTCTCAATGGAGCCCAGGAGGGCCCTGTGTATCATGAACACGTTGATGTCGCCGTAGAGCTCCCTGACTACGTCATATACCTTGAACCTCCTCGGTAGGTTAAAGTCGAACTGTATGGTGCCCAGCTGCCAGTCCTTTGCGGCCGGCCCTGAGCCAAGCCTAACTATTACGTCTATCTTGGGGCCGTAGAAGGCGGCCTCGCCCTCCGCCGCCTGGTACTCGAAGCCGTACCTCTTCGCTATGCCCTCGGCGGCGCTCCTGAGGAACTCCTCAGCGCTCTCCCACTCATCCCTGGTACCCATGAAGTCAGTGCCTATCTTGCCCTTGTCTGAGAGGCTCAGCCTGAGCCTTATGGTCTCAGGCGTAAGGTCTATGTTAAAGACCTTTGAGTAAATGGTCATCATGTCGTCGAAGACAGAGGATATCACCTGTAAGGCGTCCTTCTCCGGCGTAACTATGTGAGCGTCGTCCTGCGTGAAGGCCCTGGCCCTCAGAAGGCCGTAGACGCTCCCGCTGGGCTCAAGCCTGTGAACCCTGCCCACCTCGAATATCTTGAATGGGAGCTTCACCTTGTTCCTGTGCCTGCCCAGCTCGCTCAGGAATATCACTACGTGGAAGGGGCAGTTCATGGGCTTTATCGCGTACTCCCTGTCCTCAAGCTTGAAGACGTACATGTTCTGCCTGTAATATCCCATGTGTCCTGAGACCTCGAAGAGATCGCCCCCGCTGATCAGGGGGGTCTCAGCTATGTAGTACCCCCTCCGCGCGTGGAAGTTTATGAGCACCTGGGACAGGGCCGCCCTGAAGTAGCCTCCCCCTATGCTGAACAGCGGTATGCCCTGACCTAGGAGGGAGCCCACCTCCTTGTTGAGGCCTGGCAACGTTGACTCAGGCTTTACGACCAGGTCAAGCTCCTGGGCGAAGTCCATGTGGTCTTTCTCTTGGCTCAAGGTGCCCATCGGGTCTGTGACCCTTGTGAAGAGTTAATAAGCTAACTAATCAGGACCTCTCAGCCTTAGCTATAGTCAGAAGTAACACAAAGCCCAGCGGGCCTAGGAGCGCAGCGGAGCCCCGCAGAAGCCCGTCCAGGTACCCCCTTGCCGTCAGCGAGGCTATCACAGCCGCCCCGAGCGAGAGCGCCGCGTAAGTCCACTGACCCACGTAAGTTGGAGAGACAAGGGGGAGCCTGACAAGCCATGCCATGTAAGTCGTAAGCGAGGCTGAGGCCAAGGCTGCCGCGTTGGGAGCGCTCAAGGTTAAGTTGACGTTAACGCGAGGGCTCGCGAGAACTCGTGACCTAAGGCCCGCTAGAAGATATGTAAATATTGCGGCTAAGGAGGCCGTGAGGGCCGAGGCGTAAGCCAGGATCTCTGTGAGCCCAGGGCCCATTAATGAGAGAGGGCTAAGAGCCATTGCGAGGCCTATGGAAAGGGATCCCGAGATCGCTACTGAGGCGGCCGCCAGGAGCGCTAAGAACGTCAGAACTACCAGGTAAAACATCAGGGAGCTCAGGGTCATTGAGAGCTCGCCAGGCCTATAGGCCTTCATGCCCAGGGCCTCGGCGACCACAGCCAAGGCTATAACAGCCGCCGCCTTCGCCCACGTCCCGGGCCGTCGAGCCTGCAACCCCTTTCCGTAAAGCCAATAATCCGGCCGACCTTTTTTGCTGGCAAGGGCCCTGGCCGCTTTGGAGCTCAAGCCGAGGATTGAGGAGACTAGGTGGGACCCCAGCAAGGAGCTCGAGCTGCTGAAGCTGTGGGACGAGGAGAAGAGCTCCGCTAAGCCTGATGAGTGGAGAGGTAAGGAGGTCTTCGTTATTGACACGCCGCCCCCCTACGCCAGCGGCAAGTGGCACGTGGGAGGTGCAGCCCACTACGCCCAGATAGACATGATAGCCAGGTACTTCAGGCTCAAGGGCTACTACGTGCTAGCTCCCTTCTATGCGGACAGGAACGGCTTACCTGTTGAGGTGCAGGTCGAGAAGACCTATGGGATTAACGCCAAGGAGATCGCCTCGACTCCCGAGGGCCGCAGGAAGTTCCTGCAGCTCTGCCGCGACTTCCTTGACAGGGCTGAGGCGGACCTCGTCAGGATATGGAGGAGGATGGGCTGCGACTTCGAGTACTGGAAGGACGGCACCGACAGCCCCAGGTACAGGACCATTACCCAGGCCACGTTCATTCGCCTCTTCAGGGAGGGCCTGATATATGAGGCTGAGAGACCCGTCAGGTGGTGCCCTCGCTGTGGCACCACGTTAGCAGAGGCTGAGATAGAGTACGATGAGAGGGACGACTACCTATATTACGTAAAGTACAAGCTCGCTGACTCCGACGATTACCTTGTAGTGGCCACCACGAGGCCTGAGCTTATCCCTGCCTGCGCCGCGATAGTCTATAACCCCAAGGACTCCAGATACAAGGGTCTCGCTGGCCGTAAGGCGATAGCCCCCCTCTTCGGCCACGAAGTGGTCATACTTGAACACCCCAGCGTTGACATGAACTTTGGCACCGGCCTTGAGATGGTCTGCAGCTATGGTGATGAAGATGACGTGAGGCTCTTCAGGGAGCTAGGGCTCAAGCCTAAGGTAATAGTAGACGAGAGGGGGGTCATGACCTCCGAGGCCGGCCTTCTGGCGGGTCTTCCTGTAGAGGAGGCCAGGAAGAGGGTGGCCGAGGAGCTTGAGAGGAACGGCCTCCTGGTCAGGAAGGAGAGGATAAGGCACGCTGTGCCTGTGTGCTGGAGGTGTAAGACGCCCCTTCAGATAATAAACAGGAGGGAGCTCTTCCTCAGGCAGCTCGACTACAAGGACCGCCTAAAGGAGCTCATCTCTACTATCAAGTTCGCGCCTGAGTTCCACAGGAGGAAGCTCATAGACTGGATCGACTCAATATCCATGGACTGGCCCATATCAAGGGACAGGTACTACGGCACTGAGATACCTCTGTGGAGGTGCACCAAGTGCGGAGCCCTGCTGGTCCCTGAGCCGGGAAGGTACTACAGGCCCTGGGAGGAGGAGCCTCCCTGGAGCTCCTGCCCGGTGTGCGGGGCGCCTAAGGAATACCTCATAGGCGAGAGGAGGGTCTTCGACACCTGGTTCGACTCAAGCGTATCAATGCTGTACGCAACCAGGTGGGCTGAGGACCCCGAGTTCTACCAGAAGGCCTCAGGCAACGTCCTGAGGCCTCAGGGGGAGGACATAATAAGGACGTGGCTCTACTACACCCTCCTAAGGGTCTACCAGCTCACCGGCAGGCCCGCCTTCAGGTGGGTAAGGATAACTGGGATGGGCCTTGACCCGAAGGGCAGGCCAATGCACAAGAGCCTGGGCAACGTGATAGACCCTGAGCCCATTATTGAGAAGTACGGCGCTGACGCCTTCAGGTTCTGGGCCGCCGCGTCATCAAGGCTGGGGTACGACTACAAGTATGACGAGAAGAAGATTGTAACGGGCAGGAACTTCGCCACAAAGCTGTGGAACTTAGCCAGGTTCATATCATCTTTCCCTGAGCCTGCCTCAGCTAACCTAACGCCTCTAGACAAAGCCTTCCTAGCGCTGTCCCAGAGGTACCTGGACGCCGCCGTACGGGGCTATGAGGAGCTTGACGTTTACGAGCCCGCTGTCCAGCTTTACGAGCTTGCCTGGAACGTCTTCGCCTCCCACTACGTCGAGCTTGTAAAGGACAGGGCTTACTCGGACGAGTGGCCTCAGGAGGAGAGGGAGTCAGCATGGTACACGCTCCACAGGACGTTTAAGGCAATCTTAGTTCTCCTCTCGCCCATAATGCCATTCGTAACCGACTATATTTTCAGAAAGCTTTACGGGACAAGCGTCCACAGCCAGGGGCTGCCAGGCCCACTCATAGAAGGCGTCGAGGCTGATAAGCTGGCCGGGGACGCCGAGCTGGTAATGAAGGTCAACAACGCCATCTGGTCCTTCAAGAAACAGAGAGGGATCAGGCTCTCGGAGCCGCTAAAGGGCAGGGTCTACATAACCATCGGCAGGCTGTCACCTTACCTTAAGGACCTTGGCTCGCTGCACAAGGTAGAGTTCGTCGTTACTGATAGAATGCCCGAGGGCGCCCAGGTCATTGAGGACGGGCTATACCTGGTCTCAGAGGCATAGTCATGGAGCGTATTGGTCGCGGCCTTCATAAGGGGTTTTAGCTAACATGCCAGCCTTTTCGTAACGTGTGAGAGCATGATCACGATAGTGGGCGGCGCGGGCAGGGTGGGAGTTACTACGGCCGCCATGGTTCTGATACGCGAGCTAGATGACGTGATGCTAATAGATATCAAGGAGAAGGAGAGCGCTGTCAAGGGCGAAGCCCTCGACCTGAACCACATGGCTTCCGCGCTGGGGCTCTCGGTAAAGGCCTACGGCTCGGCCGACTACAAGGACATGGAGGGCTCTGACCTAGTCATAGTGACGGCGGGCTTCCCCAGGAAGGCTGGTCAGACCCGTGAGGATCTGCTCAGGATCAACGCAGACGTGATCAAGGTTGTCGCTGAGAACATAAGCAAGTACGCCCCTGAGGCGCCTGTCATCTTGACGACCAACCCATTAGATGCCATGACCTATGTCATGTATAAGAAGCTCAAGGCGCCTAGGGAGAGGGTCATAGGCTTCAGCGGCATGCTTGACGCGCCCAGGCTAGCCTACTACGCCTCCCTTAAGCTCGGCATCAGCCCTGCCTCCATATACCCGATCGTCCTAGGCATGCACGGCGAGAACATGTTCCCAGCGCCAAGGCTATCCTCGATAGGGGGCGCCCCGCTGACCAGCTTCATGTCGCCCAGCGACATAGATGAAATAGTTAAGCAGACAGTCCAGGCAGGGGCTGAGATAATCAAGCTGCGCGGTTACAGCAGCAACTGGGGCCCTGCTGCCGGCGTGGTCATGATGGCCGAGTCTATAAAGAAGAACCAGCACAGGGTCTTCATAGCGAGCGTCTACCTCAACGGCGAGTACGGCTACAGGGACGTCATAGCAGAGGTCCCGGTGGTCCTGGGCCGCAAGGGCGTTGAGAGAATTATTGAGCTGCCGCTCACGGAGGAGGAGAAGAAGGGGCTCGACAAGAGCATACAGGCCGTCCGCGACCTGATAAACGCCCTGCCGCCTGAGTACAAGGAGTGATCATAGCTTAAAGGACTAGGCGCCTTCCTTTTTTCCCTCGGCGGAACCACCTTACTTTGGGTAAGGGCTTGGCTAGCTCTGAGCAGCTCCCAAAGAGGATCTACTTCCTCGACATATACCAGCTCAACTACAGGCCTTCCTCGGGCTGCGAGTTCTTCGAGACCTATGATGTAGGGGGCTCATACGTAGCCTACTGTAAGGTCACGGAAAACTACATAGTTAGGTCAAAGGTCGTTAAGTGCGAGAAGAGCTACGCGACCTGTCCTTATAGGAAGCTTGGCCTCAGCGTGATGAGGCAGAAAGGCAAGGAGTCCTCGTGAAAAGCCGTTATTAATCGCGGGGACTTATCAACAACAGGGCCTGAGTTGACTCTGTACTGCGAGGTCTGTGGCCGCCCAATTAAGGGGGCCGGGCACAGGGTCCTGCTGGAGGGAGCTGAAGTCCTAGTATGTGATGACTGCTTCGCCAAGCTTACTAAGAGCGGGAGGGCCGTGCCGGTCCCCCGGAAGCCCCAGAAGGTGACCTCTACACCTAAGGTCAGGAGGCAGAGGGCTGACATGTTAGAGGTAGTCGACGATTACCCTGACCTGATAAGGAGGGCCAGGGAGGAGAGGGGTTGGACCACCGCGGTGCTGGCCCAGAAGCTGAGGGTCAGCGAGGACCTGGTGAGGAGGATTGAGGGAGGCAAGGTCAAGCCCACCGTAGACCTTGCCAAGAGGATCGAGGAGCTGCTTAAGATAAAGCTCCTTCAGCCCGTTGAGTATGAGGAGGAAGAGGCTGAGGGGACTAAGGGAGGGCCTGACGTGCTGACCTTTGGCGACGTCGCGGTCGTAAGGAGGGATGAGGGTTAGTCTTGGAGGTTCAGGGGAGCAGGAAGGCCCTGCTCGTGCTAGCAAAGGAGTACTTGGCTCATGAGCAGGAGGCCCTGGCCATAGCCGAGAGCGCGGGCTACGCTGTGGCTAAGGTGATAAGGAGGGCTAAGGCTGGGAGAAGGCTAAGCGATGAGTACGCGAGAAGGCTAGCTGAGGAGGCCAAGGCCACAGGGGCTGACACAATTATCTACTATGGTTACCTGGAGCCCTCGTCGATATACAGGCTTGAGAAGGCCTCCCACAAGAGAGTTATAGACAGGGTTATGGTCATCCTTGAAATCTTCGCCCTGCACGCGGGCTCCAAGGAGGCCAAGCTGCAGATAGAGATGGCGAGGCTCAGGCACGAGCTGCCCCTGATACGGGAGTATATAAGGAGGGCCAAGATGGGCGAGCAGGTCGACTTCCTGGGGCCTGGAAGGTACGCCTTCGAGGCCTACGAGAGGCACGTAACGTCGAGGATTGCCCGAATAAGGAGGGAGCTTGAGGAGCTCAAGGACAGGGTTGCGATGCAGGAGGCGCAGAGGAAGGAGATGGGCGTCGTGGTGGTTGGCATAGTTGGCTACGCCTCTGCGGGCAAGACCTCGCTTTTCAACGCGTTAACCGGGGAGTCGCAGAGGGTTGGGCCCGAGTACTTCACCACGCTCTTCGCGAAGCACAAGGTCGTCGAGGTTAACGGCGCCAGGCTGATGTTTGTTGACACGGTAGGCTTTGTGAGGGACGTGCCACCTGAGATCGTGGAGTCGTTTTACTCAACGCTTCAGGAGGCCGCGTTGTCAGACGTGCTGATTTTCGTCGTAGATTCCTCAGACTCACTTGACGTAGTAAAGGAGAAGGTGCTTTCAGGCCTTGAGCTCCTGGTCAGGCTCAACGCCATAGGTAAGCCGCTTATATTTGCCCTCAACAAGATAGACCTGGTAAGCCCTGACGTCACTAGCTCCGTGAGCACAGCTGTGAAGGAGCTGGCCTCAAAGTTCACCGACTCCTTCTCGATAGTGCCAGTGTCAGCGAAGCAGGCAATAAACCTTGAGGCTCTGGTATCAGAGGTGCTCAGGAATGCAAGGCTTAGAGTCGCTGGCAAGGGTTTACGGGAAGGTATATGTGCTGAGGCTAGGCCACAGGCCAGCAAGGGATAAGAGGGTCACTACGCACGCCGCCCTGGTCGCCAGGGCGTTCGGCGCTAACGGCTTCGTCCTCGAGGGTGTCTGTGACGAGGCCGTGAGGAAGTCCTTGGCCAAAGCCTCAGACCTCTGGGGCGGCAGGATGAACTTCGAGTGCGGCGTTAACGGCCACGACTACGTTGAGGCCTGGAAGTCCTCGGGAGGGGAAGTCGTACACCTCACCATGTATGGGCTCGCCGTGGACGAGGTAATAGGCGAGATAGCGTCCTCCCCCTCGCCCAAGCTCATAGTCATAGGCGCCGAGAAGGTCGAGCCCTTTTACTATAGGGCGGCGGACTACAACGTTGCCATCGGGTGGCAACCCCACAGCGAGATAGCGGCGCTAGCGATATTCTTGGATAGGCTATTTAAGGGCAGGGAGACGCTATTAACCTATACGGACGCTAAGGCCGTAATAGTGCCGTCCGAGAGGGGGAAGAGGGTTGAGCGAAGAGGACCAGAAAAGGGTTAACGAGCTGAGGCAGCTGATAAGGCTCTTGGCAGTGAAGTCTGGCATAGACGAGACTATGGCTGACGACCTCTTTGACCTCCTGCTCACCGTCGACCCTGAGAAGGGGGTAAGCGACGAGGAGGTGGAGTCGATGAAGGGCTACAAGCAGGCTGACGTGAGGAAGGTCTTCAGGATATTCTACGACCTTCACATAGCTAGTTATCGCAGAGGCAAGCACCCTGAGACCGGCGCCACTAGATACTACTGGTACCTTGACTCCAAGGATCTCGACCTGGCCCTGCTGAGGAGGAAGAAGCTGGTCCTCGAGAAGCTTAAGGCCAGGCTGAACTATGAGCTCTCTAACGAGTTCTATGTATGTCCTAAGGACCACACCAGGTACACCTTTGACTACGCGTTCGAGTACGAGTTCACCTGCCCTAAGTGCGGCTCCCTGCTGGTCCCTGACAACAACGGCGAGTACGTGAAGGCCCTTGAGGCGAGGATAAAGAGGCTTGAGGAGGAGATAAAGAAGGATGAGGCAACGCTATTTGGTCGCTGACCTGTTCTCAGGCGCAGGAGGGTTCTCAAGGGGCTTTGAGCTCGCGGGCTTTAACGTCGTTGTAGCGGTTGAGAACGACCCGCCGGTCGCCAAGACCTATAAGGCCAACTTCCCCCACGCCTACCTCATAGCTGATGACGTAAAGGACGTGAGCGAGAGAACGATAAGGGAGATCTCCGGCCTTGGCAGGGGGGACTTTGACGTAGTTATAGCGAGCCCGCCCTGCGAGCCCTTCACGCCGACTAACAGGAACCGCATGCCAAACCCCCTTGACAGGATACTGGCGGACCCCATAGGGCAGCTCTACCTTCACGCCATAAGGCTCATAGCGGAGCTCAAGCCCACGTTTTTCGTCATAGAGAACGTCAGCGGCGTCGCCGAGGGTCCCATAAGGAAGGTCATAGAGGATGAGCTCAGGAAGGGCGGCTATGACGAGGTCTACTTCAACATAGTTAGGTCGGAGGAGTACGAGGTGGCGAGCGAGAGGGTGAGGGCCTTCGTTTCTAACGTGAAGCTGGGCCTCGCCAAGAGGAGGCCCCTGACCGTAATGGAGGCCCTCGAGGGGCTCCCTGAGCCAGGGGCGCCTTGGCCTCCAAACCACGACGCGCCCGCGACCCTTTCAAGGAAGCTGATGAGGAAGGTGTCGAAGCTGAGGTGGGGCAGGTCGCTTGTGACCTTTGAGGGAGCAGGTTCTAGGAGGTTCAGGAACTACATTAGGCTGGCCCCTGACCGCCCCGCTCCAACAGTCATGGGCTCCTCCAGGTTCATACACCCCTTCGAGGACAGGCTCCTGACAGTCAGGGAGCAGGCCAGGCTCATGGGCTTCCCCGACTACCACGTCTTCCTGGGAGGCAAGGACTCCCAGTACAACATGGTCGGTGAGGCCGTGCCAGTACCCCTGGCTCAGGCCATAGCTGAGGACCTCCTGTCAAGGCTGAGGGAGTAATGTTTACAGAGTAGAGCGATGAAGCCTGCCCTTTAGATTCATGGAAGTCCCTACGAAACCCCCGCAGAGCATAGTTCCCTTATTTTGGTGAACCTCGTTGGGTCACCCAGCACCACGAGGCCGTCACCCTCCTTGAGCTTGAAGTCCATGGAGAAGTATGGCGTAAAGATTCCGCTACGCTCAACCAGGACGGGTATGACACCCTTTGGTAGCTCCTTTAAGGCCATGCCGTCACACTTAGAACTCTTCTCAACCTTGAAGAAGCCAATGCCGTAGCCCGCCTGGCGAAGCGCTTTGCTGCTGTCCTCAGTGGACTCTAGAAGCACGCCACCAAGGTTGCCTGAAAGCGCCATACCTGCCAGGGCCCTCCCTATGAACCTCTTGAGCCTAACCACCTGCGATGCCCCAGCGTCGAGGAACACGTCCGTGAGGTCCTCGTTATGTATCATCACTACTGTCCTGACATTCGGGTTAAGTTTCCTCACCCTGATGAGGGCTGTGAGCGAGTCGGAATCGCTGTCCAGGGCTATTATGACAACTGCCGCAAACTCTACTCCAGCAGCCCTTAACTCCCTCTCGCTTGTGGGGTTCCCTATTATCACTCTGTGGTTCTGAAGGCTAGCGGCCAGGGACTCGTTGTTTGTAACCATAACGTATTCAACGCCCATCCTGTCCAGCTCAGTCGCCACCTCAGGCATGTCGCCAAGCACTATTACGTGATCCTTCACGTGTGAGGCCCTCCACCTGGCCCTGGCGTCAATCCACACTGTCCTCTTAGTTACAGTTGAGACTATATTCATTACTATGGTAGTATAGGTTGCTACTGAGGCCAAGACCAGCACGGTCAGGAACAGCTTCTCAGAGCTGGGCATAGCACTTAATGGTGGGGTATAGAGGCCAATAGTAGTCACTAGACCCACAGATGCGTACACTGCCGACGCTAGGTCGATGTGTTGGAAGTACATGAACACGTAGGCAGTTATAGCTATTATAATGGTAAGGGCCGCCATCTGAGGCATGAGCCTTGAGAGCACGGAGTAAGGGGCGGAGAGGACCTCAAGCACCTCCAGCAACAGCTTGCTGCGAGTCCTTACCATAAAAACCCTTATGTGAAGCTGGGACGGCGACTTTAATAGCCTTGTGCAGGCTCAATAAATGGTCTGCTCCTTCCTTAGGGCTGACCTCAGAAGAATTTTTCTCGAACCTGACGCTGTTGACAAAGGCTCTCTGCATCTCCAGCGTCACGTTATATTTGTCAAGCACCTCAAGCAACGCCTTGCATGAGAATTGTAGTCACCAGACGCATAGAACTCCTGTTTGTTCCCTAGAGTTCGGCCTTCATCGTGACTATTACTCACTCGGCCTCATCACTCCTCTCCCCCTCCCCACGCCTAGGTTAGGGAGTATGGACTCCCAGCCACGACGCGGGGAGCTTCACTGGGCGCCCTCCTCCACCTCGCGACTGCTCATAGGCTTCACGGTGGCGCCCTCCGCTTAAAGAGTTGATGGAAAAGTCTATAAATTTTTGATAGGCATACAGCCTCGACTTGCTTAATAGCATTAAGGGGATTAGAAGCGATTAAAAATAACGGGTAGTTACGTAAAAATGTTACAGACACTCGTTCTCATCAGTTCACGTTCATTCGTTGCGCCTAGGGACCTCCACCTAGCTCACAGGGACCTGGGGATCCCGTGGGCTATGGGCAGCCCTCAGGCCTAATGACCAGGGCTCCTATCCGCTCTCAACCCGCCTAGGCTTGGAGCATTGCCTCATTACCTAGGCGGCTATGGGAGGCAGGTTATAGAACCAGGGTTTTTATGAACGTAACTCCTAGACATCAGCTACGAAGCGGCCCCGACAGCCTCCAGGCGACAGCGAGCCCGAACCGATGGGGGACTGATGACCGCTCTAAGTGTTCTCGTCCCTTCAAGGGTGGGGGAGGAGGTCAGATGTGTGTGCCGAAGAGCTGCCTTCTCTTCTCTATCCTGTTCCTTACCTTGTCGATGGCCCTTATGAAGTGCTCCTGCGTCACGTAGTTCATGCCCTCCCTTATGGCGAAGAAGCCGGCCTCCGTGACTACTGCCTTTAGCTCAGCCCCCGAGAACCCCTCGGTGAGCGCGGCCACCTCCTCTAGGTCGACGTCCTTGAGCTTCATGCTCCTCGTGTGTATCCTCAGTATCTCGACCCTTCCCCTCTTGTCAGGCAGGGGTACCTCTATGAGCCTGTCGAACCTG
>OGCG01000652.1_pt1 | contig 20336 bp, 20 predicted proteins | sample 1570061 | NCBI WGS metagenome assembly OGCG01 (sample SAMN06268698, study PRJEB24515) | hot springs metagenome | isolation source: Joseph's Coat, Yellowstone National Park, Washington, USA | place: USA:Joseph's Coat, Yellowstone National Park, Washington, USA
CTTTGCTTTGAAAATTAATTTTGATTATTAATGATTTTGAAATCCGCTTTTTATAAAGATTAAATATGTGAGAATTTTTACTATCTTCCATTATTTTTACAGGCTTATTCGTTTGCAGTCTTGCTATAATGTTTTTTTGTTGCTTTTGTTGTTTTTGCCATTCGTGCTTCTACTTGAAACGCCTTGCTCTTTTAATTTTTAGTTATGTTGCACTATCAAGTTTAAATATATATCAAAATGTTAGGTTATACAGTGTATGTATATTGCAAGTAAACATTTAAATATGAAAAATGCAGTATATTATTATAGGCGATTATTATGAGTGAAATAAGAAAAGAGGTAGTAGATTATGGACTAAATTCTAAATTTATAGAAAACGGGAAAAAATTTAGCATTCTAATTAATGGAATAAATAATAATATAAAAGATGCTGATACTATAAGGACATTGCTTCAAGCACTTTACAATTATTATTCTGCAAAGCAGACAAATACAAAACTACCTGATAATGAATTGTATAAAATAATAAATTACTTCGATTCAAATGGAGCAGATCCATTCAATCTAATATTAAATCCTTTTATACGCGAAAAAGCACATGAGATAATCACTAATGAGGTGAAAATTAAGACATCAGGAGATATTTTTGAATTAATTTCGCGTGTATCTAAGATTGGGGATATAAAAGATTCAGAAGATACCTACACTCCAGAATATATACAAAATATAATACTTGCACTTTACGATTATTATAAGATAGGATTTAATAGATATGCTAAGCCTGAAGATTATTCTAAAATAAAAAGTATGATAAGTAAAAATGAAGATCCGTTTGAATGGCTTCCAAGAACTTATGGTATAAGGGAGAAAGCGCGAATGCTGATAAAGCCGAAAAATATAATAGTTAATGAAACTTATGCGAATCTTAAAGAAGGCGATATACTATTGAGTAGTGGAGGGGGTCACAGTTTGTATATTACATATGACGATGAATTTTATAAATTTAAAGAGAAAGCTGATGAATTTGTAAAGGATTACACTAATAAAATAACGCGTGCAGGGGCACTAAACAGGTTCGTGAATTCCAAAATAAATTATGAATTAAATTGGGACAACAACAAACCAGTTGTAAGTATTAGTGATGCAATTAAGAATTCAAAAGGTGTATGCAAGGAAATTGCAGCAATATTATATATGCTACTTGCTTCTGATGGATACAAAGTATATTATGTAAGAGGTACTCTAAAAGATGAGAACGGAATTGATAGACATGCATGGCTAATGCTTGTTGATATAGATGGTAAACGTTATCTGCTTGATCCAACAAACAACTACTATGGTTCATATGATGATGCTCTTTCAAATATGGGCTATAAAGAGGGAGAAAATAAAATAGAAAGGGAGAGCACTGAATAGCATAGTAATAACATTGTATTTGATTGCAATGCATAATCTTGCAGTATGCTTGCTTTTTTATAAAAAAGGTATGCAAACTTTCTACTTATTTGAACTGTACATTGCAAAGGATAAGCTTAAATATTTATTATGCTAACCTATATTTATATAATATTATAATATTTATTTATATAATATTTTATTTATATTTAATATTTATATTTTAATTGTTTAATATATTTTTAATTTGTTTAGAATTATTTTCAAGAAATAATTTTCAACAATATTCTGCTGCATTACAATCAACAAAATTAATATTTACTTGTGTAATATTGGTGTATTGATGGCAAAAGACAAAGCGGTGCGTGAGCTTGAGGATCTACCAGGCATTGGAGAGACAACAGCCGAAAAGCTCAGGAACGCCGGAATAGACACGCTTGAAAAAGTCGCTACCTCTTCTCCACATGATCTCTCTGAGATTTCGGGTATAAGCGTCGAGGCCGCCAAGAAGGCTATTGCTGTTGCCCAAGAGTCAACGACTATAAACTACGAAACCGGAGAGCAGATAATGGAGCGCAGAAAGGAGATAGGGCGCATCACAACAGGCTCAAAAGAGCTCGACGAGCTTATAGGCGGTGGTGTAGAAACAAACGGCATTACAGAGGCATACGGCAAGTTCGCTAGCGGCAAAACACAGCTCGGCTTCCAGCTCTGCGTCAACGTCCAGCTTCCGAAAGAGAGGGGAGGTTTGGAAGGAGGTGTCTTGTTCATAGATACAGAGGGAACATTCAGACCAGAGCGTATTACAGAGATCGCACAGGCGGCAAAGCTCGACCCTAAAACCGTCCTTGACAACATTATAGTTGTGAGGGCGACAACAACCGAGCAGCAGATACTTACCATCGAGCGCGCAGACAAGCTAATAAGCGAGAAGAATATTAAATTGATTGTAGTTGATTCTATAACATCATTGTTTAGATCAGAATTCCTTGGAAGGGGAGCACTTGGTGAAAGGCAGCAGAAGCTCAATCTACATATTCATAAACTGCAGTCTCTTTCAGATAAATACAATCTCGCGGTATATATAACAAACCAGGTTATGGATAATCCAGGCATACTTTTTGGAGATCCAACAACACCTATAGGCGGCAATGTTATTGCACATGCTGCAACAACAAGGCTATACTTGAGAAAGAGCAAAGAGGAAAAGAGGATAGTAAGGCTTGTTGATTCTCCAAGCCAGCCGGAAGGAGAATGTATAATAAAGGTTACAAGTGAAGGAATAAAAGATTAAAATTATTGTAGATATTGTAAATAAAATTTTTTTATGTTCAAAAATAAAATGTTTAAACTGGTGAATAAATGCTGTATCTTGTTGGTATTGGATTAAATAATGATGATATAACTCTTCAAGCGCTTTCTATATTGAGGAATTCAATTGTATATGCTGATAGATATACAACATTCTTTGATGAAGAGAGAAGGAATTATATATCAAATCTTATAAGCAGTCCTATCATTGATTTGAATCGCGAGGATCTTGAAGAAAAGCTAGGCGTGATTGTAGAGAGGGCGAGAGATGCAAATATATCTATAATGGTCGGCGGCGATCCGCTTATCGCTACAACGCACAAAATAATATTTATTGAAGCAAAGAAGAGAAAGGTTCCAATAAAGGTTGTGCATGCATCCTCAGTTCTATCAAGCCTGATAGGTGAGAGCGGGCTTGACTTTTATAGATTCGGCCAGATATGCACAATATCAAAATGGCAGACAAACTACATGCCTGTTTCTTTCTACGAGGCGATTGAAAAGAATTACAACAATAACCTTCATAGCATAGTGCTGCTCGATTATGATCCGACAAAGAATTCATCGCTTCCATTGAAGGATGCTATAGCGATTTTAGAGGAAGCCGAGAAGAAATATAAAAAAGGTCTGATCAAGGATAACACACTGCTTTTTGTAATGCATAAGATTGCACTTGATGGACAGCAGAAGCTTATTATAAATGTGGGCTCAGCCAAGAAACTAAACTTTGCAAACGGGCCTACAGCACTTATAATTCCTGCAAAACTATCTGATATTGAAAAAGAGGTTATAGAAAGTATGTATTGACTTACAATCCACAATTAAATATTTTGCTTGTATAATTTTGTGATATAATGGAAGAGATAAAAACTATAGAAAAAGAACAAAACAAAAAATCAACATCATCAGAATCTACCATGTTAAGAAAAGAAGAAAAACAAGAAGAAAATAAAAGATCTACTGAAATAAAATTAAAAACACCTGAAGAGATAAATAAGGAAAATAATAAAAAGTTTTTTGAAATATTCTTTGGTGGTATTGTAGGCGGTGCAATTATTGGATATCTGAGCTCTTTTGTTTCATGGATTGTAAATTTATATCCTGCATATCCTCCAGCAGTTCCAATGGCTATTGGTGGAACTATTTTCATATCAGTATCAATTATTGGATCAATTTTTGTAATTATAAAAAGCTTTTTAGATTATCCATAATTATAATCAACAGAAAAGTATAATCAATTAAAATTAATTTAGTAATCTACATTATTGTATATTAATCATATATTAACTTACAACCTAAAAAAGAAAACTTCAATTTAATCATCTATCAAAGATAATAAATAAAAAACTAAATTATCCTTAATTTATCTTAATCTATCTTAATATAAAATATAATACAAAACTAAGAAGCTGAAATATATAATATGGTGGGTTTGTTGCTTGAGCTCGAGCTTGTTAGAAAGAAGGAGGTTATAGCCGCCAACCAGCAGACAAAGGATCTGCTCGCGAAAGGCCACTTCGGAAGGCTCAAGGACAATATACTCTTTCTAGAGCCTGAAGAGGCTTTATATTTAATGGACATGCGTGGCGCGGTGTGCACCGAAAACTCAAAGCGGCTAAGCTTCAACGATCTGAGCAGGCGTTTCGGCCTCGGGAGCAAGCTTCTCGCGAGATATCTAACCTACAAGGACTGGAGGGACAGGGGCCTTATAATAAAAAAAAGCAATGCATCGGGCTCAAAGCTCCCCCTTAAAAAATACCCCTCATCGCAGCTCAAGCTCAATATCCCAAAGCTCAAAGGCCTCTTCTTTCCATACGACCTAACAACAGTTGTAGAGGATGAAGCGGGCAAGGCGCTCTACGAGGAATACTGGCTCGGCCAGTATGGAACATATAAATTCAGCGATAAGGGGATATTAAACAAGCTTGACATCTACGAAACACTCTTCCTGATGAAGCATGAAAAGCTGTTTATAGACGGCTATACACCGGGCGAGATAATAAAGCTAGCAACAAAACGCAGGAAGGATTTCATAAAGCTCTATCAGGTTTATGAGGACTGGAGGAGCAAGGGGTATATAATAAAAACAGGATTTAAATTCGGAACCCATTTCAGGCTCTACTTTCCAGGAGCCAAGCCTATAAAGAATGATGAATGGATGCATTCAAAGCATGTTATCCATGTCTTTCCAAGGGATGCAAAGCTTCTCATATCAGAATGGGCGAGGGCTATAAGGGTTGCACACTCGGTTCGCAAGACATTCATACTCGCAATACCCGGCAAGAGCAGGAGCAAGAATATGAGCATTGATTTCGTTTTATATCATAGAAAGAACAACACTATAGAGATTCCAGATGTAGACAAGCCAAGGTTTGCAATGCTTTCATTAAGTGAAGAGGAGCGCATCGGCGGCGCCGAGCTGAGCTCAATCATAAATGAAGCAAAGGAAAGAAAGCTCGAGCTTGTAATTGCGATAGCAGACAGAGAGACATCTGTAACATATTATAAAGTAACAAGAATAGAGCTTCCAAAGAGCGATTATGAATATTATGAAATCGATTGGATGCAGCCATAATTATTTTAATATTTTTATATTAATAGTTTAAAAACTAGTTTTCAAAATGTGTTTTACAGAATGCACAGCAGAAAGCCCACGAATTTATTCATGAGAGAATGTTAGCTTCAAAAGGAAGGTTTTTAAAATTCAACATATAATTTATCAACATAAATAAAATAAAACAGTGTTTGCGTGCGTGAGGATTATTTTTTAAGTAATGGTAAAAAATTCAAAGTGTATAAAAATTCAAAATCCTCATTTTACAAACTTCTTCTTCTGCACGGCTATTCTTTTAATTCGGATGTGTGGGATTTGATTAATCTTCCAGAAGTTCTCGCAGATAATTTTGTGAGCGCATATGCATTTGATATACCTGGTTTTCCAAAAAGCAGGAACAAGCAGAAGGTTACAAAGACCGAGATTGTTGATGCGCTTTATGATCTATATATTAAAATATCGACAGGTTCAAAAATTACAGTGCTTGGCAGCAGTGCGGGTGCATATTTTGCATCAAGTTTTGCAGAAAGATATCCAAAATGTGTGAATGGATTGATACTTGTTGGTGCGGTAAATCTTGATATTAAATTTGATAAAATAAAAGCACCCATATTCGGAATCTGGGGTTCAAATGATAATATATCAGATCCGATTAGCGGAAAAAGGATTCTTGAAGCACATAATGCAAAGGTATGGATAATTGAGGGTGCATCCCATGCATGTTATCTAAAAGATCCAGATGAATTTAATAATATTATATTATCAATAATGGATTATATAAAGAAAAGAAATCCTCTTCCAAAAAATGAAAATTTCAAAAAAGAGCAACAGCCACAGCCCCAAGAACCGCAATAATAATACCAAGGCTTTGGAGTTTTGAGAGCTTTTCCTTATAAATAAAATAAGCAATTATCGCTATAAAGATCGGCTGCATGTTTGATATTGCAGAACCTATAGCAACTTTGTTGATCGATTCAAGGAATGAAAAGCCGACGTTTCCAATACCGCTCAATAATCCTGCTATAATACCTAAGTATATTATATATTTTTTATTATCCCTCTTTTTATTGAGCTTCTTTATATTTCTATCATATCCAGCATTGTATTTATACCTATTATCTGCTTTTATGTTTAACGTTCCTAAATTACCTGAATTATATTTTTTAACTTTATTTATAATAAGGTAAAAAGCAACAACAAGCAGTGCGGTTCCGAAGTTTATAATCATTGCATATGGTATTCCATTTTCAAATTTATAAGAGTAGAAAAAGAAGATCCAGCTGACGCCCCAGATGATGTTTGCGAGCATTGCTGGAATGAGCCTGCGGTTGAGCTTGAGCTCTTTTGTGTAAAGAACCGCAAGCACTCCCAATATAATAAGTAGAATTCCTAGAAGAGAAATATAAGAAATTTTTTCTGAAAGAACCAGAGCGCCGAAGAGGATGAGCACTATAACCTGGAGCTCCATGAGTGCGAAGGTGTTTGAGGCCTGCTCTGATTTGAGCGATGTGAAGAACAGCAGATAGCCGATGCCGCTTAGTATGCCAGCAACAAGCCCCATAAATATAACATCAATATTTAGGTAGCCTGCATAGAAGAATGGAAATGCTATAATTGAAACGGTAAAGTTGAGCGATGTGATTGCGAGTGATGAATATAGCATTCCAAATGATTTGTCAAACTTTTTGAATAATAATCCATCAATGCTCCAAGCAAGCCCTACTAATAATGCTATAATGATTGCAGATTCCAACCAACCACTTTTCCATTAGAAATAATAGAAATAAAAATAAGATTAAAACTATAATAAGATTAAAAATATAATATTAAAAAGATATTTGTTAGAACACAGATTAGTTTATTATAAAATAAGTTTGCTATTAGTTATCTGTTTTTGGTGAAGCCAACAAACTCTATAATTAGGAAATAAAAAGGAATAAAAAGGAAATCAAAAATAAGATTAAAATAAAATAAAAAATAAAAATAAAATAATCAAGGTATCAAGGTGGAGTCCTAAGATGTATTGGTATTGCAGAGAAGGTTATAAAGAATGCTATAAGACTTGCTATAATGATTGCCAAAACAAATACTACAAGAGCAAGTTTATACCAATTACTCTCAACCCTCTTTTTGTCCATAATCTTATCGTATGCTAGAGTCAGCGGATAAGCTAGAATGCTTCCAATTCCGAACAGCGAGTACATTGCAAACATGCCTGACGGCGAGCTGGTCATGCCGATGGTATAGCCTATATAGCCGTAGTAGATAGCAAAGAATCCGAAGAGGAATGCTATAAAGCCGGTATAATGTAGCTTTGAGCCCTCCTTGAGCGCAAGCCCTAATGCGAGTATAATTATACCAAACAAAGCATATATATCATAGAAGAGTATATTGTATGAGCCTGGAAGCGGCCAAGCAAACTGGCAGTAAAGCCCTGTTATAAAGATATATGCGCCTATGGCAAGCATTGGTATTGATGCATCACGCATTTTATTTAAAAGCGGCTCCTTGTGCTTGTATGCTAGATAGCCTTCAAGGACCAGATATACAGAAAGCAATCCAGCAAAACCTATAGATACAAGCTGCGATGTCAATATATCAACAAAGATTCCCACATAATCACCGTTACTAACTAAAAAAAGAAAAATATATAAAGTTTTATATATAAATATATAATATAAGAAATTATATAATATAAGTATTAGCGTATCGTGTTTATGATTTTATTTATTATATCCATTTATTCTATATTTTTTATATCTAATATCTAAATAAAGAGATACCTAACCCAGTAATTAAATTTAATAATAATTTTAATAATAATTTTAAAATAATCAATAATAATTTTTGATAATTAAAAATAAGATTGAAAGGTGAAAATATGAGTGAAAATAGATTGGGAGGTGGACAACAAGTTTTATTTCTTCCTGAAGGAACAAGTAGGCTTTTAGGCAGAGATGCACAGAGGACAAACATAGCTGTTGCTGTGGCTGTTGCAGGTGCAATAAAGACAACGCTTGGACCGAAGGGTATGGATAAAATGCTGGTAAGCGATCTCGGCGATATAACAATAACCAACGATGGAGCAACAATACTCAGCGAGATGAATGTTGAGCACCCAGTTGCAAAGATAATGGTTGATGTTGCAAAGACACAGGACAAGGAAGTTGGAGACGGCACAACAAGTGTTGTAATTCTTGCGGGAGAGCTTTTGAAGAAGGCTCAAACCTTGATCGATCAAGGAATCCATCCAACAACAATAATAAAGGGCTATAAGATTGCGGCAGAAAAAGCTGGTGAGATATTAAAAGAGAAGGCTCAGAAAATAGACATAGATGATGATAATGTACTGCAGAAGATAGCAATGGTATCAATGGGTTCTAAGAATGTTGGAGATGATGAAACAAAAGCACATCTATGTAAAATAGTTATAAAAGCGGTAAAGCAGGTAATGGACAAGGATGCAGCAGGGAAGTTTGTTATCGATCACGACTTTATCAAGGTTGAAAAGAAGGCTGGCAAGGGTGTTGCAGATACAGAGCTTATCAATGGAGTCCTTATAGACAAAGAGATTGCACATCCAGGTATGCCAAAGTCATGTGCAGATGCAAGGATTGCACTTCTTGATATTGCATTGGAAATCGAGAAGACAGAGGTTGATGCAAAGATAGAAATAACATCACCTGATCAGATGCAGTCATTCCTGCAGCAGGAAGAGAAGATGCTCAAGGATATGGTCGAAAAGATAAAGGCATCAAAGGCGAATGTTGTCGTAACACAGAAGGGTATCGATGATGTTGCACTCCACTATCTAGCAAAGGCAAATATAATAGCAGTAAGAAGGGTAAAGAAGAGCGATATGGAGAAGCTCGCAAGGGCAACCGGCGGCAAGATAGTAACAAGCCTTGATGATATGAATGAGAAGGATCTCGGCTATGCTGGCTTGGTAGAAGAGCGCAAGATAAGCGGCGAGCAGATGCTATTTGTTGAAAAGTGCAAGAATGCAAAGAGCGTTACAATATTCGTAAGAGGAGGTACAACCCAGGTTGTTGATGAAGTAGAGAGATCATTAATGGATGCAATAGGTGCAATCTCAAGCGCTATTGAAACAGGCTACTACAACTATGGAGGCGGTGCAATAGAGGTCGATCTCGCAAACGGTCTAAGAACATTCGCAACAGATGTCGGCGGAAGGGAGCAGCTTGCGGTTCAGATGTTCGCAGATGCCCTAGAGGTAATACCAACAACGCTAGCTGAAAATGCGGGTATGGATCCTATTGATATACTAATGCAGCTTAGGAACAAACACAAGACAAAGGATGGAACCGCATATGGTGTAGATATATTCAGAAATACAATCGGAGATATGAACAAGCAGGGCGTGTTCGAGCCTTTGAAGGTAAAGCAGCAGGCGATATTGAGCGCCGCAGAAGCAGCAGAGATAATATTGAGGATAGATGATATGATCGGCTCAAAAGCTAAATCAGGTGCAGGCGGCACGCCACAAGGACCAGGAGGTATGGGCGGCATGTCAGATATGGGCGCTGACTAATTTTCTTTTTTATTTTTCTTTCTTTTTTATTGATTTCTATTTTAATCTTAATCTTCTTATTTTATTTTTAGTACTTCTTCAATATTTTTAAGCTTCTGGCTTTTTTTGAGATCCCAGCTTAAGCCGTTTTTAAGACGTTTAGAGATTATCTTAAGTGCTATAATATTATCCTTATCCTTCATTACTACAATAACATTGTTGAAGCCTTTGAATGCGGCAATTTCTATAACCTTATCCAAGCTTTTTGTTCCGCGTGGTTCTATTATCGAGTTTTTGCTTTTACTTTTTAGCATTTTGGCGAGCCTTGCCTGATTGGGGAAGTTCTTTGAGAAGGTTATATATGGCATATATGCACCAAATAAAATAAAAAAAATAATAAACATTAAACAACAATATAATAATATAATAACAAAAATATATAATTAACAAAAATAATTAACAAAAATTAATATAATAATATAATAAAAAATTATAATAAACAAAATATAATAGAATAATAAAGGAAAATTATAAAAGGATATTTAGCAAATCTGCTCTTTGAATTATAATATATTTTGAAATAATATTATAATATCTTAAAATAATATTATAATATATTGAAATAATAAATAATAATAAATAATATTAGTTTATTATAAAAAATAAAAGTAGATTTAATAGATAAAAAATAAAAACAAATAAAAATAAGAGTTAAAAATTAGCTTCTATTATTTGCACGCTTGCTTGGCCTGTTGTGCTTTGTTCCAAAACCTTTTCTTGCAATTCCCCTATGCACTCTTCCTGTATATGTTAGACCTCTAAATACTCTATTTCTTTGTGCGATTATATTTTTATAATTTGGATCGTTGATCAATACTGGGTTGTCCCTTTCAAGCATTATTACCTCATAGAATTTCTTTGAGCCTATCTCGCCGACAAAGTATGAATTTAATATTTCGCAGTTTGTAAACTTTTTGGCTGCTCTCTCTTCTGCTATCGCCTGTGTTGATTTCTGTCTTGAGAAGTAGCGTGCGTTCTTTGAAGGCTTTCTACCACCTCCCGGAGCAACTCGCTTCTTTTTACCTCCTACAACAGCAACTCTTGCAACAAGTATTCCGGGCTTTGCTTTGTAGCCGATCTCTCTTGCTCTTGCAATATTTGTCGGTTTTTCAACCCTTACTATCGGAGGCTCGTTATTCCATTTTACTAGTCTCTCTTTATAAGGCTGTGAGCGCTCCTTATACTCCTGAATAAAATTCTCCTTCATATGCTGATACATTCCCATTTATATCACTTAAGTATTGTATTTTAGTTTATTTTATATTTGTTTAGATATAGTTTATATATAGAAAGTTATATAATATTTAAGCTTTCTTCTATTTTTCTCACTTTTTATACTTATCTTTATACTTATCTTTAATCTTTATTTATTTGAACTATTTTTAATTATTTATAATTATTTATTTTTCTTATTTATTTTACTTATTTTTATTTTATATTTATTATCCTTATTTTAATTATTTATTATTCTTTATTTTTATTTTAATATTTTTATATTTTATTGATTCTCATTCTTGCATCCTTCCTGTCAAAAAAATTAAATACTGCTATCTTTATAATATCATCAATAAAGAAGAATATAAGTGCTATAAGAGTTATAAATAAGATTGCAGGCATGCTTATCTGTGTTATAAAAACTCCATAGTACGCAAATAATATTCCAATAATAATACCTATTAGAGAAGCGCTGAAAAGCGTGCTGCTTGGTTTTAACTTCCAAAACTCCTTTCTAGTCCTTAAGTTAAATATAACAAATTTATCACTTATATCAAAAAGCAGGAATAATGAGGTTTGGAATGCAGCTACTGACATGTTAAATATTGAAAAGCAGATGGGAATTAGAAGCAATCCCTGCAGGACAAGGCTTATTCCCAAGATTGCAGATATTGTAACCATTCTCTTTACATTCCAAATGTCAGGACTGCTTGAATAAATAGCATTATCTGTCGATACTGATATATTTGTAATATCATTTGTAAATAAAAGCAGAATAAGAAGGAATGGTGTTATTGGCATAAATTTAAAGACAATGAAGATAATTGCCACAACACTTATTATTTGGAAAACCTTCGAGATTTTTGTTTCGGTATATACAACCATTCGCTCAAATATTCTTCTACTCTCTTTTATTGCATCAACTATTACATTGATACCGTTTTCTGTAAGCACAAGTGCGGCAGAGCTCTTTGCAACATCAGTTGCATTTGCAACCGCAATCCCAACATCTGCCTGCTTCAGTGCGGGTGCATCATTTACGCCATCGCCGGTCATTCCAACAATATTATTTTTGATCTGCAGTGCATTTACAATATCATATTTGTCCTTTGGAAATACATTTGCAAAGCCGTTTGCCTCTATAATATCCCTGTTAAAGCTTTTCGAATTTCTATTTATGGTATTCATATCTATAACATTTTCTCCTATGCCGAGCTCGCTGCTGACCTCTCTTGCAACCGCTATGTTGTCTCCTGTAAGCATTTTAGGCATTACTCCAAGATTTTTAAGCTCTGCAATGAGTGGTTTAGCCTGCGGTCTAGGTTCGTCATGCAGTGCTATTAATCCTACAAGATCCCATTTTTTGTTGTCTTTTGAAACAGCCACTGCAATTGTTCTATAGCCGCTATGCGCAAATTCTGCAACCTTCTCAAATGCCTTTTTATTTTCAATACTGTTGAGCCTGCAGAGTTGGAATACCACCTGGGCGGCGCCTTTTGTTGTATAATATTTTTTCTTATCATCGATATAAGCATATGTTCTTTTTATAAGCGGGTCAAAAGGTTTGAAAAATATCTGTTTGTTGGTTTTTATTTTATAGATTTCTGTATAATCAATGATTGCATTATCGATAGGATCATTATCTTCCCTTCTTGATGCCTCAGATGCATACTTAATAATTTCATCTTTTGTATGCTTGCCTATAGTTGCAATATCCTTTACGGTTATTTTGTTTTGTGTAAGGGTGCCTGTTTTATCCATGCACAATATGTTCATTGTTGCCGTATTTTCCAATGATTCAAGCTTTGTTACTAAAACAGATTTCTTGGCAAGCTTCTCGGTTCCGAGCGCCATTGCGACTGTAAATGCGGCGCTTAACGCAACTGGTACTGATGCAATGAATATTACAAGAAGGAATGGTATTAGTGTTGGAAGATCAATATGTAAAAGAAAGAATCCATATATAAAAAGTAATAAAAGAATGATGGCATCAGCATACATAAGGTAGCGTACGATATTCATAACAACTTCTTCGAGATGTGATTTTGGTTTTGCCCTCTCTATAAGCTCAGCTGTTTTTCCATAGAAGGTATTCATTCCAGTACCTACAACTATACAGGTTGCTTCTCCCCTTTTAACCGTTGATCCGCTATAGACGACATTGTTGTTCATTTTGCTTACTGGAAGTGATTCTCCGGTTATAATAGATTCATCAATCTCAAGATCCTCTGTTGATATTATCTTTGCATCAGCAGGCACTATATCTCCAAGCCTTATCCTTATTATATCTCCTGGAACCAGAAGCCTTGTTTTTACAGTGATCCAGCTTCCACTCCTAAGGACTCGTGCGTTTTGTGCAAGTCTTTTCTTTAATGCTTCAATTGATTTATCCGCTTTATACTCCTCGAAAAAGCTTACTATTGCATTGAATATAAGAAGCGCTATAACAATATAGAAGGTGCGCATGTGGTTTAGGAGATAGGAAAGGAATATAACAAGCCATAAGAGCGCCTGTACGGGGCCGTAAAATTTTGAGAGGAAAATAAGGACTGGATTGCTTTTTTTCTCAGGTATCTCATTATATCCATATTCTGAAAGCCTGTGCTCCGCTTCTGTATTGCTCAAACCCCTGCTAAGATCAGATTTAAGTATTGATATTACCTCCTTGGCATTCTTCTTTTCAAGTATATTAGTATCAAGCATTAGGCATCATTCATCATTCATTCAACTTCTTTATAATTCTACCTGCAATATTATTGAATACTTCCTTTATTTCTGAATTTACAAGAACAGGTATCTGCGAATGATCAGAAAGCTCTGAAAATTCTTTTTTATAAGGAACTGATCCTATCACATCTGTATTGAGCTTCTCTGCAGCCTCTAGTGTATTTTTGCTTATACTCCCTTCAGAAAGGTTTTCAAGAACCCCTATAATAGGCATATTTAATCTCCTTGCCATTAAGCCGGATCTTATTGAATTTGTTGCTGCAATCCTTTGTGGTGTTGTTACTATAAGGAATCCTGAAAGGTTTAGAAGCTGCATTATTGTAAGGGGCGCATCAGAGGTTCCTGGTGGCAGGTCTATTATCAAATAGTCGAGCTCGCCCCATTCGGTATTCTCAAGGAAGTCTGTAACCATCTTCGCGATTAATGGCCCTCTCCATATTATCGGTTTGCTTAGCTCGTCGGTTAGCATCGCTGTTGAGATAACCTTAACATCTTTATATACTATCGGCTTAAGCGGAAGCTCGCCACTCAGCCTCTCGTTTATACCTAAAAACATTGTTATGTTGGGGCAGTCTATATCAGCATCGAGCAGGCCCACCTTGAGCCCTCTATTTGCTAGCGTATATGCAAGATTAACCGCTATCGTTGTCTTGCCCACTCCGCCCTTGGCGCTGTATATTCCTATCTTATATTTTATCTCCTTGAGCTTTGTCTTGAGCGCTTCGCGCGTATTGATTACACGCATCAGCCCCAGATCAGGCGCCTTAATATTTTCAAGCTTCTTATCCTCTTTTTTGATTGTATTTTCGAGCATAAAATCCACTATAATAGCTTTATTCCACTTTTAAATAGAAATAATAAATATTAAATAACTTTATCTTAATAATATGTAATAAAGAACAAAGCAAGCTAACGCTGGAGTTCTTTTATAGAAAAGGTGTATAAATGAAAATAAGTGAATTAAAAGCAGGAGCTAATAATGTTACTGTTACTGCCACAGTGACTAAGAAGGATGAACCACGAGAGGTTGTAACTAAATTTGGTAAAAGGCTTCAAGTTGCAAACATTACTCTAAAGGATGAAACTGGCGAGATAGCAATGTCCTTATGGGGCAATGATATAAACACAGTTAATGTAGGCGACAAGGTAGAGGTCTCAAATGCATTTGTAAATGAATTTAGAGGTGCACCACAGCTCTCAACAGGCAAGTTTGGAAAAATAAAGGTAATTGAAAAGGGAGAGGGTGGTTCAGAAGCAGCAGAAGCGCCAAATGACAGCAGTGATGAAGAATTTGAAGATGTATAAATATTAAGACATCTTCTTATTTTTTTCTTATTTTTCTTTTTCTTTTTTACTTATTTTTATTTTATCTTTATTTTTATCTGTTTATATATTTTTATACTTTTTTGTATCTCTCTTTATTCCTCTTTAATATATCTTTATAGACGTCAACTATCTTTTCAACCTCTTTATCCCAGGTAAAGCTTCTTGCATACTCCATTGCCTCTCTTCTCTTCTTTGCATCATAGCCATTTTCTTTTATACTTTCTATTATCTGAGCCATATGCTCAGGGCTTTCCGCCTCAAAACAATACTTACGTGACTCCTGCGGTATCATTGCTTTTTTATAGATTACTACGGGCAAACCCAGGCTCTGGGCTTCAAGTGGTTCGAGACCAAGCCCTTCATAAACACTTGGGAAAAGGAATAAATCAAATGATTTATAGATATCTATTAATTTTTCTTCAGGTGCAAAACCCATAAACTTTATACGTTTATCAGATGCAGCAAGCTCTTTTAATTCCCTATATTCTTTGTTTTCTTTTCCGTAAAATTCAAAAACTATATCATTTCCTTTTGTTTTCATACATGCTTCTACAGCAAATCTAACATTTTTTCTTTTTATAAAGCTCCCAATATATCCAACTCTAAAAATTTTTTTATCTTTTTTAGTGTATTTATTTCTTTCATCAATTTTTATCATTCCGAATTTTGGTGCCATCCCGCTGTTTACAACATATATTTTATCTTCGGGAAAACCTAATGAGATACATTCCTCTTTTGTCTGTGTTGAAATTGCAATTATATAATCCGCAAATTTCATATTGAGTTTTGTTATTAGCATTACAAAATATCCACGGAGCGCCTCTTTTAAACTATGTTTTTCATTTATTCCAAACTTTTTAAAATCAAGCTTTGCATTAAAATCATGCACGGTTATAACAAGCGGGCTTTTTCTTGTAAATCTTGGCCGAAACGAAGGTCTTTGGGTTGGGTTGTGTATTATATCAATATTTTTAAATCGATCAAAGATAAAACCAAGGCCAAAAGAGAGTGTTGTTAAAGATTTCTTTATTATATAACCACTTCCAATGCTCTTATATTCTCTCTTGATTACATTGATTTCTGGATTTTTTTGTAAATTTTTGTATAATTCATAAACATATCTCTGCACGCCTTCTCCAATATCTTCTCTAAAATCACCCTCTAAGCCAAGGATTACAACATTTATTTTTTTATCTGTCAAAAAACCACTTATGTTTCTATTATATTTTTTATTTTTTTTATTTTTTTTATTTTATTATTTTTATTACTTTCAAGTTCTCTTTTATTATTTGTTTTATTATTTATATCAATAAATAAAATTTATATATAATAGTTTATTATACTCCAACTAATAATAATTTACATAATACTTACAATATTTAAAATAAAAATATAATTATATTAATAATTATAGACATTATAGACCAACCTTATTATAAACTAATCTTATAATTTATAAAGATGAGGTTTATATATTATTTATTATATTAATTTATTATATTTATGACTAAATTAAAAGAAAAGCAAAAATAAAATAAAAATTAGATAACAGGATAATAAAATTAGATAATTAGATGATGGTATGGCTAAAGATAATAAAATAAAAAATATTAAAGATAAAAGTAGTAATCCTAAAAACAGAAGCACTAAGAATACTAACAAGATTAAAAATACTAAAAGTGCTAAGAAGGTATATCTCATAGGAATTGATTCTACACCCTCTTCATTGCTTAAAGAATTGAGCGGCAAGCCAGGTATGGAGGCATTAGATGAGCTTCTAAGTAATGATTCAATAATAGATTTAGAGTCTACAATGCCTCCGATGACGGGTCCCGCATGGCCGAGTCTTTATACTGGATTAGACCCGGGCGAGCATGGTGTACCAGATTTCTTTACAATCAGCAGAAGCTATGTTAAGGATCTTGCTTTTTTTGATTCGCATAAATACAAACCCTTCTGGGAGGAGCTTGCCGCTAAGGGGCATAAATGCCTTGTCATAACACCTGCAATGATAACAAAACTCCCGCTTAACAATAACATTGATCTTATTACCGGCTTTCCACTTCCATCAAAACCAAGTAATGAAAAAATGAAGTTGATGATGGAAAAGCATAAATTTTACGGTGAAATAGATCTTGAAAAGGATCTTGCTGAGGGTAAGATCACTTTAGATTATATAGTAGCTGAGTTTGTAAAAACAATAAAAGCGCGCTCTAATCTTTCAAAAGAGCTTATTGAAACAAACAACTATGATTTTGTTTATGTTTGTTTTACCGAAACCGATAGAATACAACATTATACCCTTAATAGAGAGGATAAAGAAAAATATCTGCTGCCTGTTTATTCAAGCATATCCTCATTTATCGGCTTTATATTAGAAAGGGCTAAGAAGGAAAATGCAGCAGTATTTATTGTATCCGATCACGGTGCTCAATCCGTCTACAATAAGTTTCTAATTAATACATGGCTTGTCAATAACAACTATCTCACGTTGAAGCTCGAGCAGGAAAAGAAAAAAGGTTCTGCAACAAGATATAAAATAAGAGAATCATTAATGAAATACAAAGGTACATTCAGGAAACTGTTTGATAAGATGCCCTATTCTGTTAAATTGCTAACAAGAAATTTTCTGAGCAGATATTTTCCTGCAGATTTGTCAAAAGATAATGTTCATTTACATCTTTTTGATTTTGATATGAGTAAAACAAAAGCTTTTGCAGAGATCTCAAATTTATGTGTTGGCACAATATGGATAAACGACGGACGTTTCGATAAAGGTATAGTAAGCAATGAAGAGAAAAGTGCATTGAAGAAGAAGCTTATCGAGGAATTAAAGAGTGTAAAGAGTGCTGAAGGCGACAGTATGTTTGTAAATGTTATGGATGCTGATAAATATTACAAAGGAACAAAGCTGTTTATAGCTCCAGATATCTTCATAGAAGCAAAACCACATTATACAATAGATATATTTACATATTCAAAGACTTCACTTTTTGCAAAACCACAGAATACAAAAAGCGGAGATCATACAAGATATGGAATACTAGGGTTTTATCCAAAAATAAAAGTAAAAGATCCCAAGATAACAGAAGTAAAAGATATGATAATGAAATATTTTGAATAAGATTAAAATAAAATAAGTAAATATTAAATAATCTATAATTTAAAAAGCAGAGTTTAAAATAAAAATTAAAAATTATTTTTTAGCTTCATTCTTCTTTATTATTTTTTTATTTATTTTTCTGCGTAGTACTACACTATTCTTAAAACATCTATTTGAGCAGAAATAGAAAGTATCTCCGCTTTTGCGAACGTACATTATACCTGTACCTCTTTTTATTTCAGCACCACAGTAAACACACTTCATAAAAATCACAATATTCTATTCTTTATTTTATATTCTATATACCTTATTTTTAATATTTATAATTATTTTTAAAATATTTATAATATTATATATAATAATTTTCCGATAAATATAAAATTAAAAACGAAATAAAAACAAAAGAAAATAAATTATTTAACTGTTATATTCTTTGCTTCCTTGCTTGTATCTGGAAGCCTTATTATATCGCCAACTCTTGCAGGTCCTAGCATGTTCCTTCTTATTATTCTTCCCTTGTCTTTTCCTTCAAGTATTTTGCATGAAACAACATAAATCTCTCCATATATGCCTGTTTTTGTTTTTTCGTTGATTTCAACTATCTCTGCAAGGTAGCCTGCAAAAAGAGGTTCACCCTCTTGAGCGTTTTGTGGCATATTATATCACATTTTTTCTTTTAATTTTTTAATTTATCTTATAATTTATCTTATAATCTATAATTTATTAAGCTTTCTTTGCATGCTGCTTTTCCTCCTTTTTCTCCTCCTGCTTTGGTGCTTCCTTTGTTTCTTTTGCTGTTGTGCCTGTTGTCTTTGCAATAACCTCCTTGATTGCGGCTGAAGCATTGCCCTGGCTCTCAACAGCTACTGCGGCGCATGGAACATTTATTCCTATCGCCTTTCCAAGGTCCGCTTTTGTTGCTAAATATGTATATGCGATCTTCTTCTGTGCGCAGAGCTTTGGTATATGTACAACAACCTCCTCAGGCTCAACATCCATAGCTATAACAACAAAGGTTGCCAGATTCCTCTCAATGCTTTTTGTAACCTCGTTAGCACCCTTTCTTATAACACCACCACTCTGCTTGGCTATCTGTAATGCCTCTGCAGTCTTTGCCATAACTTCGCTCGAAACCTCAAAATCTACATATGACTTTGCCATTTTAACACCTATATCTAGCTTTAGTATTATACAAGTAAAATATTTAATTGATTGTAAGAATTCAGCCTCACAAATGTTAGATTAGATCAGCTGTTCTTTTTATTATTTATATTTTGAAACTTATATAAATCTTTCTATAATTTTTATAATTTTAAATTTTTTAAATAAATAAATAAAAAATAAAATAATTAATTATTATTTGATATTAAATTAATAATAAATAAATTAATAAGTATTAATAAATATATCTGGATACTCATTAATAAATAAAGTAGGTATAAAAATAAAATAAAAAATGAATAATAAATGCAACAATAATATATAATATAATGAAGAACAATAAAATTTTGATTACAAAATACAAAAAATAAGATAAAAAATTTATAAAAAATAAAAAATAGCTAAAATTCCACTAAAATTTTACTACAAAAAATTAAGCACAAAGTATATAAATTACTATTATTAAATATTTAGTAAGACGACTGGTTTGAAAAAAGGTGTTCTAATGGTAAAATATATAATAGCAAGGCAGTTAGTTGGAAAGAAGGTCATAACTATAGATGGTTTTGATGTGGGCAGGCTCCTCAACCTAGAGATTAGCGAAGTAACGGGCAAGATAACAAACATTATAGTTGAACCAAACTTAGATAGTGGATTAATCAGCAAGCTCAATATAGAAGGAGGTCAGCTTAGAATCCCCTATACTGCGGTTCAAGCTGTAAATGATTTTGTAATGGTCGACAGGAAGAACTGGTAATTTTGCTTTGAAAACTAGCAAGCCCCACATAAATAGTGGGGTTAAATATTTTACTTATTCATACTTATTCATCTACTTATTAATTATTTATATCGCTATTGCTTATAATCTTTAAGTGGTTCTTTCTCTTTTTTATTTATTTTTATATTAAAAGTAGGTTATAATTATAATTTTGAGGCTATCTTAAGCACTACCA
>OGCG01000657.1_pt1 | contig 20216 bp, 19 predicted proteins | sample 1570061 | NCBI WGS metagenome assembly OGCG01 (sample SAMN06268698, study PRJEB24515) | hot springs metagenome | isolation source: Joseph's Coat, Yellowstone National Park, Washington, USA | place: USA:Joseph's Coat, Yellowstone National Park, Washington, USA
GAGATAGAGCCCCAGGTGGAGGGGGTGAGGAGGGCCGCCCGCGCCCTGCTCGCCGGGGCGCTGGAGCTCAGGTGAGGCGCGCGCCCCGCTCGGCCCCGGGCTCCACGATGGCGCGATGCCTCGACGCGCCGATCGCGCCCCAAATTCGCGTGGCCTTCCGCGGCCCCGCCGGGTGCGCCCGCCTTCCCGGGGCCTCCGGCGGCCGTTTTCGACGTGCCGCGTCGTGCAAATGCGCGTTTTCAGGGGGTCCCTGGCGCGTTGGAGCTGGTGCGCCGCCGGGCGGCCGGCCAGGGCCCGTTGGATCCGGGGAGCCGTGCCTTCGGGAGCGCCCCGGCCCCTCAGCCCAGCAGGATCAGCAGCCCCGTCAGTATGGCCAGCGCGCAGCTGAAGGCCTGGAGCGCCAGGATCCCCCTGCCCACGTCCCTCTCCCTCAGCGGCCCCCTGGACGCCAGGAGGCGCGCCAGGGTCACCGGCGCCCTCGGGTCATCGCTCGCCACCATCGAGTCGCCGACGATCGCCGTCGGCCGCGCGCGCATCTTCCTGTGCTCCGCCAGGCTCCTGACGGTCGACAGTATGAAGAAGCCGTTGAGGGCCTCCGGCAGCATGGCGACGGTCGCCACCATCTCGGCCTTGTACGATATGGCGAGCGCCGCTATCGCGGTCCCCAGGAGGAGGCTGCCGCTGTCCCCGGGCAGTATCCTGCTGGGGTACCTGTGCAGGAGCCAGAACCCGAGCGCGGCGGCCGCGATGACGGCGGCGACCCCGGCGCCGGCCCAATTCCCCTCCATGGCCTCGAACGCCGCCACCGCGGCGCCGATCATCGCCGCCGCCGCGGAGACGACCCCGTTGACGACGTCCACCATGTTGAGGGCGTTCGCCGCCACCGGGACGCCCGCGAGCACCAGGATCGGGTATATGATCGTGAGCCTCCCCAGGTAGACGAACGGGAGGCTCAGGGTGGGCTGGTAGGCCCCCATCAGCAGGATGGGGAGCGCCGCGGCGACCGTGCCGGCAACCTTCGCGGGCCCCGGCAGTATCACCAGGTCGTCGACGATCCCGACGGCGAACGCGACCGAGGCGGCCGCCAGCAGGGCCGGGACGCGCGGGTCGCCCGTGGAGGCCCAGAGGGCGGCCAGGCCCGCCGCCAGCCCGGCCATGATCGCCGGGCCGCCCGGGTGCGCCACCGGCCTGTTGCCCTTCATCACGTCCGGGACGGTCCTGCCGATCCTCGGGAGGGCCCTCGATAGGTACCAGGCCGCCGCCGCGGAGACCGCGAACGCCGCGACGGCGGAGGCCACCGCCGGGCCCGGCTGGAGCTGCAACGCGTGCCGGCCGGAGCCCCTTCCTAATAAATAGGTTGGGCCCGCCGCCTGGCCGTACCGAATCGTCGCGGCGGCTTAACGCGCGCGTCAACGCGCCTGCCTGCAACAGGTTTATTGGCGCCCCGGCTGCACGCCGTTGAAATGGCGGTCCGCACCAGGATCTCCGAGCTCAGGAGGGGCGCTAGGCACGTGATCGTGGAGGGCAGGGTCAAGGAGGTGGGCCCCGTCAGGGAGTACAGGCTCCCCGAGCCGCTCGAGCCCGCCAGGTACGCGATCGCGAGGCTCGAGGCCGACGGCTCCGAGATAGATCTCGCGCTCTGGAACTACGACATGGATGGCGTGGAGGCGGGCAGGCGCATACGCGTCGAGGACGGATACGTGACGTCCTTCAGGGGGAGGCTGCAGCTGAACGTCGGGTTCACCGGGCGCGTCGTGCTCCTCGACGGATCCTAAAGGTTTTAAGGCGCCCGGGCGGGAGCGCCCGCCATGCCCCAGAGGGCCAGGATAAAGCTGACGTCCCAGAGCCTCGAGGACGTGGACAAGGTGGCCGCCCAGATAAAGGAGATCAGCGAGAGGATGGGGGCCAGGGTCCGCGGCCCCATACCGCTGCCCACGAAGAAGCTGAGGGTGGTGACCAGGAAGAGCCCCTGCGGCCAGGGCGGGAAGACCTACGACAAGTGGGAGCTCAGGATACACAGGAGGCTCATAGACATAGAGGCCGCAGACCAGCGCGTCCTGGCGCAGCTGGCGAGGCTTAGCATACCCGAGTCCGTCGCGATACAGCTAAAGCTGACCGCCTGAGCGCCCGCCGGCCAGTAACGGATTTATTGGGCCCGGCCCGGGGCCCGCCCGAAGATGTCCTGGTACGCTCTCCTCGTTCCAATTATCGTATCGGTCGTGGGGCTCGCGTACGGCGGATGGATGGCAGCATGGGTCCTCAGGCAGGACCCGGGCACGGAGCGCATGAGGGAGATAAGCGAGCTCATAGCGCTGGGCGCGAGGGCGTTCCTGGCCAGGGAGTACAGGACGATACTCCCGGTGGGCGTGGTGCTCGCGGCCCTCGTGGGAGCGGCGTACTACGTCGGCTTCCACAGCTGGCTCATGGTGGCGCTGGCCGTGCTCTCGTTCGCGCTGGGCGCCCTGGGCAGCGGCCTCGCCGGCTACATAGGGATGTACGTGACGACCAGGAGCGCGTCGAGGACGGCGCAGGCCGCGAGGTCCGGGGGGCTCGGCGGCGCCCTCAGGGTCTCCTACAGGGCGGGGAGCGTCATGGGCACGATGCTCGCCAGCATAGCCCTCCTGGTGGTCTCCGCGCTCTACGTATCGTATCAGGTGATCCCGCAGTGGGCCGATGCCCTGATACCGGCGGCCTTCGGCGCCAGCCTCATGAGCCTCTTCATAAGGGTGGCTGGGGGCATCTACACGAAGGCGGCCGACTGGGGGGCCGACATCGTCGGCAAGATCGAGGCGGGGATACCGGAGGACGATCCCAGGAACCCCGGCGTCATCGCGGACAACGTGGGCGACAACGTGGGCGACTGCGCGGGGATGTCGAGCGACGTCTACGAGAGCCTGGTGGTCGTGCTGACCGGCGCCATGTTCCTCGCAGCGGTCTTCGGGATGCCCCACATGTTCGCCGAGTTCCCGCTCCTGGCGGCGTCCTCCGCGCTCCTCGGGGCGCTCGTGGGGATGCAGGTCGTGAGGGGCCGCGTCGAGGGCGCCGAGGGAGCCATGAGGAAGCTCAACGCGTCGCTCTACGTCGCGACGGCCGTCAGCGTCGTGCTGGTGGCCCTGGTCTCGGTGCTCCTGTTCGGGGCGACCGCGGCGGCCGCGGCCATAGTGGTGAGCGACTTCCTGGGAATGATAACCGCCATCGCGGTGCTCCACATCACCGAGTACTACACGCACTACACGCACTCCCCGGTCAGGAACGTGGCGGGGCAGTCGACCGTGAACGCGGCCAACGTCATAGTCGCCGGGTACTCCTACGGGCTGTCGAGCGCCGTCCCCGTGCTCCTCGTGGTCGCGCTGGTCCTGGGGCTCAGCTTCGCGCTGGGCTACTACGAGATCGCGCCGGCCGCCGCCGTCGCCCCGGCGATGGGCGGCATATTCGGCACAGCGGTGGCGTCCATAGGCCTGCTCTCCATGGCCGGCATCGTGATAACCATGGACTCCTACGGCCCCGTGTCGGACAACGCCAACGGCCTCGCGGAGATGGCCGGGCTCCCGCCGGAGGTCAGGGAGACCACGGACGCCCTGGACGCGATAGGCAACACGACGAAGGCCACGACCAAGGGGTACGCTATAGCCTCGGCGGGCCTCGCCGCGCTGGTCCTGTTCATTGGCTTCGTGTACGAGGTGGTCGGGAGGCTCGTTCCCCCCGGCGCATCGGCTTCCTCGATATTGAGGGAGGCGTTCTCCGCGACGTCGGTGCTGTCGCCGGACCTCCTGATCGGCGCGTTCCTGGGGGTGGTCCTGGTCTACGTGTTCTCCAGCCGCACGCTAATGTCCGTCAGCAGGACCGCCATGGAGCTCGTCGAGGAGATAAGGAGGCAGTTCCGCGAGATACCGGGGATACTCGAGGGGAAGTCCAAGCCGGACTACTCCAGGGCCATAGACATAGTGACGAGGCACGCGCTCGGCGAGTTCATGCTCCCGGGGCTCCTGGCGGTGGCGCTGCCCATAATCGTGGGGCTGCTGCTGGGGTGGGTCGCCCTCGTCGGGTTCATACTCGGGACGATAGTCGTGGGCTTCCCCAGGGCGCTCCTGATGGCCAACGGCGGCGCCGCCTGGGACAACGCGAAGAAGTACATAGAGGCAAACGTGGACCCGTCGCTCGGCGGCAAGGGGAGCCCCGCCCACAAGAACGCGATCGTCGGCGACATGGTCGGGGACGCGTTCAAGGACACCACCGGCCCGTCGCTCAACCCGCTGATAAAGGTCGTGAACACGGTCTCGGTCGTCTTCGCGGCCGCGATAGCCGCGGTGGACGTGGCCCTGCACACCTCCCTCGGCCTCTTCCCTAGCTCCGCCGCCTCAGCGATCATCGCCGCCCTGCCGCACGCGCTGGCCGCCCTGCTCGCCCTCTGATGGGGGGGACGGCGACCCGGCCCCCGGAAGGGGCCGGGCCGCCCCACCGCGCGGGCTGGGCCAATTGTTTTTGGACGTGCCCCGTCGGCGCGTTCAGCGGCCCGTGCGGAGGGGACCTTCACGGTTAATAGCGCCCCCGCCGATCCCCCCGGGCATGCCCGGGGGGCGCCAGCTGAGGCTCCACCTGTGGATTTCCGGGAGGGTGCAGGGCGTCTTCTTCAGGTCCACGATGAAGGAGGAGGCCGACCGCCTCGGCGTCAGGGGATGGGTCAGGAACCTCCCAGACGGCCGCGTGGAGGCGGTCCTGGAGGGCGAGGAGGGCGCCGTGAGGGCCCTCGCCGGGTGGGCCCGCCGGGGGCCGCCGGCCGCGAGGGTGGAGGGCGTCGAGGAGGTCGAGGAGGAGTACAGGGGCGAGTTCCGGGACTTCCGCATAGTCCGCCGAGCCCCGTCCCTAAGCGAAAATGTTCAAATCGGCGCGCGCCGCCTCACTCCGCGTGAGGGGACGCAGGAGGGCCGGGGGGTTCCTGACGGAGAGGCAGCTGGAGATACTGCGCATGAGGAGGAGCGGGATGAGCTACGAGGAGGTCGCGAGGGCCATAGGCACTACGAGGGAGAACGTCATGATCCTCGAGAAGAGGGCGCTGCGCAACCTGAGGCTCGCGAGGGAGACGCTGGAGTCCGCCGCGTCGGTCGCGGGCGCGGAGCTCGTCGTGCCCAAGGGGACGCGCCTCGTCGAGGTCCCGCCGATGGTGGTGGACAGGGCGAACTCCTCCGGGATCAAGCTGTCGATGAACATGCCGACCCTCATGGCGCAGCTCAGCGGCTACCTCAGGAGCTACGTGAGGGACGGCGCGCTCACGGAGGACGTCAGGATATACATACTGCCCGACGGGTCCGTGGGCGTGGTGCCGAGGGAGCGACGGCGTGAGGTCGGCGCTGGAGAGGCTGAGCGAGGGGCTGGCCCTCGCGCGGGGCGCCGTGGAGAGGGGGGGCGGCCTGGCCCCCCGCGAGCTCGCCGCCCTGGCGGAGAGGCACGGGGCTCACCCGGACCAGGTCGCCCGGTACGCGGAGCTCCTCGGCTCGCGCGAGGAGGTCGAGGGGATGCTGGGCGCCCGGGAGGGCGACGTGATGAGGACCCTGAGGGCGAACACCCTCAGGGTGGACAGGGACGAGCTCGCCTCGAGGCTGGAGGCGAAGGGCGCGTCCGTCAGGCCCTACCGGCACGCCCCCTACGGGCTGGTGGTCGAGGAGTCCCCGATACCGCTCGCGGCCTACCACGAGCACCTGCTGGGGCTCTTCTACATCCAGGGCCCGGCTTCGATGCTCCCCGTCCTGGCCCTCTCGCCGGAGGGCGCCTCCAGGATCGCCGACGCCGCGGCGGGGGTCGGCGGCAAGGCGACCCAGATCTCGCAGCACAACCCGCGCTCGCCCGTGATCGCCCTGGACGTCAGCGAGAGGAAGCTGATGGCCCTGAAGGCGAACGCGAGCAGGCTCGGCGCCTTCAACATAGTGGCGTACCTGATGGACGCGCGGGGGATCGGCTCGCTCGGCGAGTTCGACAGGGTGCTCCTGGACGCCCCCTGCACCGGGGAGGGGCTGATGCCGTTCGCGAGGGGGAGGAGGCCCCGCCCCCAGGGGGAGGTCGAGTCCGCCGCGCGCGTCCAGGTGGAGCTCCTGGAGTCAGCCCTGAGGTCCCTCGGGCCCGGGGGCGAGCTCGTCTACTCCACGTGCTCCACGAACTTCGAGGAGAACGAGCTCGTGGTCCACTCCGTCCTCGAGGCGCTGGAGGACTCGGGCGCCGGGCGCTTCTCCCTGGTGGACACGGGGCTCGACTTCGGGGACGCCGGCGCGGTGGAGTACGCTGGGATCTCGCTCCCCAGCCAGTTCCGGCTCTGCCGCAGGTTCTACCCCCACAGGCACGCGACGGAGGGGTTCACGATTTGCCGGATAAGGCGGTCCTGAGGAGGTGCACGCGGGAGGAGCTGGACCTCATAAGATCCGAGGTCCTCTGCCACTCGAGCGGGGGCCTGGTCGGGCTCGACGTCCTCTGCGCCGGCGCCCCGGGCTCGGGCTGCGTGGAGGTCCTCGCGGTCCATCCCTCGGCGTCCGCGGAGGCCCTGGGAGGGGGCAGGCCCCCCTTCCTGGCCGGGGTGCACGCGGCCAGGATCTGCGGGGGGAGGGTCGAGCCGCTGATGGGGCTCCTCTCGACGCTCTGGGGCGGCATAGACAGGGGGTACCTGATCATCGACGAGCGCGCCGAGGCGGTGTTCCTCTACGGGAGGGACGTCCTGCCCCGGGGCGTCATCAGGCGCTCCCCCTCCCCCTGCGGGACGTACGCGGTGCTCAACAGGAGGCGGGAGCCGCTCGGGTGGGCCAGGAGGCGGGGGCGCGTCTACGCGAACCTCGTGGACGCGGGCTGGTACCTCAGGAGCGGCCTCCGAGGGCGCGGTCGGCCCCTCTGCCTCATCACGGCTCAGGACTCGGCAAACACCGCATCCCGCGCCCGCCCAATTCACGCGCCAACTTAATTTAAGCGCGCCCGCCGCCCCGCGCCCGGATGATGAGCGTCGGAACTCCCGAGCCGGTCCCGGCCGTGAGGTGAGAGAGGCTCTGATCACCGTTCGCCCGGCGCGCCCGGGCGCGGATCCCTACAGAAAACCTTAAATCAAGGCAGCGCCTCCGCCGACCCGGAGCTAGGTGATACGAGGTAATGCCGCTCGAATCTGAGCGGTTGGAGGGCGATGGCGATGCCTCGCCCGATCATCCCCCGGGTCATCGTCCCGTTCCCATCCCTCAAACATCCCCGGAGGTCGGCTCCAGATGCTGGTGAGGCAGGAGCTCAGCTACTACAGGACGCCGCTCCTCCGCCTCTCGCGCCTCGAGCGCGCGTTCTTCCCCCGCGACGGATCCAGGGTGTACGCCAAGTACGAGGGGGCCAACCCGACGGGGACCCACAAGGATCGCGCGGCGGTCCTGCACGTGCAGAGGGCGCTGGAGGGCGGTTTCAGGGTGCTCACAGCCGGCACCTGCGGGAACTTCGGGGTCTCGCTCGCTTACTACTCCAGGATGGTCGGGGCCAGGGCGGTGATATTCGTGCCGCGCCGCTACACCCTGGAGCGCATGTCGGAGCTGAGGAGGTACGGCGCGCAGCTGGTGCTCGTCGACGGGTCCTACGAGGACGCCGTGAGCGCGAGCGTCCGCGCGGCGTCGGAGAACGGCTGGTACGACGCGAACCCCGGGTCCATCAACTCGAGGGTCAGCTTCGAAGCTTACTCGGCCCTCGCCCACGAGATCACGTGGGAGCTCGGGGACCCGCCCGACACGGTCGTGCTGCCGGTCGGCAACGGGACGACCCTGGCTGGGGTCCACATGGGGTTCTCCAAGCTGAGGGGGCTCGGCTACGTGGAGCGCGTCCCGAGGATAATCGGGGTCACCACGGTCCACGGGAACTCCGTCGTGGACAGCTTCCTGGGCGGGATGGAGAGGGCCATGCCCCTCCGCAGGGTCAAGGAGACCAGGTACAACGAGCCGCTGGTCTCGATGATATCCTTCGACGGGGACGCGGCGCTCGCCGCCCTCAGGGAGAGCGGGGGGAGCGCGCTCAGGGTGACCGACAGGGCGATGGTCGGCTACTCCAGGCTCCTGAGGGAGCTCGAGGGGATAGACGCCCTGCCGGCGTCCGCGTCGGTCCTGGAGTCGCTCCGCTTCCTGGGCGAGGGCACGCACGCGCTGGTGATCACGAGCCGGTGGCACCTCCCGTGAGGGGCATCTCCCATGAGGAGGAGGGCCCTGATACTGGCCGAGGGCGTGTACGGGAGCACGGACGGCAAGACCGCGCACGGCCTGGTGCGCCGCTCCGACAGGTTCGAGGTGCTGGGCGTCATAGACAGCGGGTTCCGCGGGATGGACGCGGGCGAGGTCCTCGACGGCAGGCGCAGGGGCATAAGGATCTACGGGAGCCTGGAGGAGGCGCTCCGCGATCACCCGGACGCGGAGGTCCTGATCATAGGGGCCGCGGTCGCGGGCGGCCGCCTCCCCCCGGGCTACAGGGAGGTGGTCGCGGAGGCCCTAAGGAGGGGCATGGACGTCGTCTCGGGCCTCCACGAGTTCCTGAGCGACGACCCGGAGCTCGCGAGGCTCGCCGCCGAGCACGGCGCAGAGATCGTGGACGTGAGGAAGATCTACAGCGGCTGGCGCGAGTTCTACAGGGGCGAGATAGACTCCGTGGACTCCCTGAGGGTCGTGGTCGTGGGGACGGACTCCGCGATAGGGAAGAGGACCACGGCGCTCATGCTGGCGGACGAGCTGTCGGCCCGCGGCGTCCGCGCCGCGTTCATCGGCACGGGGCAGACCGCCTGGATGCAGGGCGCGAGGTACGGGATAGTCCTGGACGCCATGGTCAACGACTTCATAACCGGCGGCCTCGAGCGCGAGATCGTGAGGGCATACAGGGAGGAGCGGCCTGACGTGATAGTCGTGCCGGGGCAGGGCGCGCTCCTCCACCCGGCCTTCCCGGGGAGCCTGGAGATACTGACGGTCGTGAGGCCCGAGGTGGTCGTGCTGCAGCACGCGCCGGCCAGGAGGCACCTGGACGGGTTCCCGCAGTACCCGATGCCCGACCTGGACAGGTACGTGAGGCTCCTGGAGCTCATAACCGGCAGGCACCTCTACGCGATAACGGTGAACACTGAGGGGATGACCCCCGGCGAGGCGGACGCGGCCGTCGAGGAGTACGAGCGCAGGTACGGCGTGGTCTCGTGCGCGCCGCTCCTGCACGGCGTCGGGAGGATCGTGGACCGCATGATGGAGGACTTCCAGCGCCTGAGGGCGGTCGCGCGGGCGCGGGGCCGAGGGGCGCTATGGGAGCAGGGGTGCCCCATGGTCTCCCCGGACCTCACGTGCTTCGAGGAGCTCAGGGTCGAGGGCCTCCGCGTGGAGCGCCGCGGGATATCGGCCGACTACGTGCTGAGGAGGCCCGGCGGGCCCGAGGAGCGCTACCGGCTCCTCCACAGGTACGAGGGGGACCTGCCCCCCGAGGCGCGGGACGTGGCCCCCCTCATGGTCTCCGTCCCCGCCGTGAACTACGCGCTCTTCTCGAGGAGGATCGTGTTCGACGTCCCGCTCGACGAGCGGGACGCCGAGTTCATCTCGGAGATGTCGCGGGTCACGGCCCGCGACATATTCGTCAACAGGATAGTGAACAGGACCGGCTTCGTGAGGGACGAGTTCATCCCGGACCCCTCGAGGGTGGAGCCGGAGGACGCCGAGCCCAGGGCGGAGATGGAGTTCCCCTCGCTCCGCGACTCGGAGCCCTGGGGGCCGCCGGGCCGCGGGTGCGGAGTCATGTCGTCCGGGGGCAAGGAGAGCCTCCTCACGTACGGCGTGGCCAGGGAGATAGGGTGCGACCCGCGCCCGTGCTTCCTGAACGAGTCGGGCCACCACTGGTTCACCGCGCTGAGGGCCTACAGGTGGTTCAGGGCGAACGAGCCCCGGACGATCCGCGTCTGGAGCAACGTGGACAGGCTGTACTCGTGGGTGGAGAGGAACATGAGGATAATCAGGGCCGAGGCGCTCCGCAGGAGGCGCCCCGAGGTCTACCCCATCAGGCTCTTCTTCTTCGAGCACTACGTCCTCTCGTGCCTCCCCGCGCTGATCGCGGGGGGCGCGGGCGACGTGCTCCTAGGGAACGAGTACGACGATCCCTCCGGCCTCACATACGAGTTCCGGGGGATAAGGCACTACTACGCGGTCTACGACCAGAGCCAGGAGTTCGACGTGTACATGACCAGGTGGTTCAGGAGGCGCGGCTGGGGGATTCGCCAGTGGTCCGCGGTGAGGCCGCTGTCCGGGCTCGTGGTCGAGCGCGTCCTGGCGTCGAGGTACCCGGAGCTCTTCAGGCTCCAGGTGAGCTGCCACTCGGCCCACCCCGAGGGCGGCGACGTGAGGCCCTGCGGGACCTGCTTCAAGTGCAACGGCATACAGCTGTTCCTCCTCGCCAACGGCCTGGACCCCCGCGCCATAGGCTACAGGGAGGAGCACGTGCGGGGGCTGCCCCGGCGCATCTCTAGGGGCATGGTGCGCCTGGACGCGGACGAGCTGGAGCACTCGGTCGCGCTCGCGTCGAGGCGGACCGGCATGGATTTCCCGGGGGTCGCCGCCCGCGAGCACCCGCACGTCGAGATGCTCCAGTTCGACGACAGGAACTCCAGGTTCGACGCGATCCCGCCCGAGCACAGGGAGAGGATATGGTCCATCTACGAGGGCTACGCGAGGGGCTACGCCTACCTCTCGGGCGGGGAGTGGGCGGAGATAACGAGGGAGGAGGCCCTCAGGAGGGCGGCGGAGGGGGATCTATGGGCCCGAGCCCCCGGTACAGGATAGAGGAGCACGGCGCCGAGATCCTGGAGGATGTCCTGGAGCTGGACCGCGAGGTGAGCTGGGAGGTCATGGACGAGGCCGCCCGCTCCTCCATGGGCTACGAGGAGTACGCGCGCAGGCACCGCGAGCTCTTCCTCTCCATATTCAACTCCCCCGGCGAGCAGAGGTTCTTCGCGGCCTACGACGCGTCCGGCAGGCTGATAGGCGTCGCCTGGGTCAAGGAGGAGATGGACACGGTGAACTACGAGAGGTACGCGTACCTCTACGACCTGGAGGTCAGGCCCGGGAGCAGGCGCTCCGGCGTGGGCTCGGCCCTCCTCGGCAGGGCGATAGAGTACTGCAGGAGGAGGGGCTACAGGAAGCTCGTCCTGCGCGCCGAGCTCAGGAACTCCCCCGCCATCAGGCTCTACAGGCGCTTCGGGTTCCGCCCCTCCGCGCTCCTGATGGAGCTGGAGCTAGGGGGCCCCGCCCAGGACGCGCCTCCTGAGGGCGGCCCCGGCCCCCGCGACCAGGACGGCCGGCGGCCCCAGCCCGGCGGCGGCCGACGCTATCTCCGAGATCGGCGCCTCTATCACCCTCTGCGCGGCCGTGCAGCCGTTCAGGACGAGGGCCGCCGGCGCCCCCGCGCCCATGGCGGAGGACGCCTCGGAGGCGATGGCCCCGAGGTTCGAGAGCGGCATCATGACCACGAGCGTGTCGGCGGCCCTCGCCAGGGCGCCGAGCGATGGCGCCGGGGACCCGGAGGCCGCCGTCCTGCCGGTGACCACGGCGAAGCTGGAGGAGCCCCACCTGCTCCCGAGCGGGATCCCGGCGCAGGTGGGGGCGCCGGTCGCGGAGCTGACCCCCGGCACTATCTCGCACGGTATCCCCCTCGAGAGCACGTAGGAGCACTCCTCCTCCCCCCTCCCGAAGACCAGCGGGTCCCCGCCCTTCAGCCTGACGACGACCCTCCCAGCCTCGGCGTGGCGCACGAGCTCCCTGTTTATGAGGTCCTGAGCCGGCCCCCTCCCCGGGGCCTTCCCCACGTCCACCAGGATAGCTCCCCCCCTCGCGAGGGAGAGCGCGCCGGGGGGCGCCAGCCTGTCGTAGAGGATCACGTCGGCCTCGGAGATGAGCCTGGCGGCCTTCAGCGTGAGGAGCTCGGGGTCCCCGGGCCCCGCGCCGACTATGTGGACCCTCCCCCTCGGCCCGGCCAAGCCCTCCTCAGGCCCTCCAGGGTGCGCTCCACCTCCTCGTCCCCGTGCGCGGCGCTCGCGAACCAGGTCTCGGTCTGGACGGGCGGGGAGAATACCCCCTCCCTCAGCAGGGACTCGTGGAGCCTCGCGTAGGCGCCCTGGTCAGCCGCCCTGGCGCCCTCCGCGTCCCTGACGGGCGGCTCCCTCATGAACACCTGGAACATGCTGCCGACCGCGTTGACCGCCACCGGCCTCCCCCCCAGGCGCATGCGGGAGAGCTCCTCCGCGACCGCCCTCGCCGCGCGCTCGGCGCGCGCGTAGGGCCAGCCCTCCTCGAGGACCTCGATCGTCGCCAGCCCCGCCGCCATGGAGACGGGGTGCCCGTTGAACGTGCCCGCGTTGTAGACGGGGCCGGAGGGGGCGAGGAGGTCCATGAGCTCCGACCTCCCCACGACCGCCCCGACCGGGAACCCCCCGCCTATTATCTTCCCCAGGACCGTCAGGTCGGGCCTGACCCCGTAGAGGCCCTGGGCGCCGCGCAGCCCCAGCCTGAAGCCGGTCACCACCTCGTCGAATATCAGGAGGGCCCCGGCGCGGTCCGCCTCCTCCCTGAGCGCCCTGAGGAAGTCCGCATCCGCAGGCACGACCCCCATGTTCGCCCCCACCGGCTCCACGATGATCGCCGCGACGTCCTCGCCCGCCCTCCTCATGGCGCCCTCGAGCCCCTGCGGGTCGTTGTACCTCAGGACCAGGGTGAGGGAGGCGATCTCCCCCGGGACCCCCGCGGAGGAGGGCTCGCCCACCCCTCCCCTCCCCGCGCGCGAGAGGAGCGCGTCCGACGCGCCGTGGTAGCAGCCGTCGAACTTCACGACGAGCCTCCTCCCCGTGGCCCCCCTGGCCAGCCTGACGGCGGTCATCGCCGCCTCGCCGCCCGAGTTGACGAACCTGACCTTCCCGGGCCCGTAGTACTCGACTATCTTCCTCGCCAGCTCGATCTCCGACCTGCTCGGGGCCCCGTAGAGCCAGCCCCTCTCCAGCTGCCCCTCCACCGCCCTCCTCACGCGCTCATCCGCGTGCCCCAGGATGAGGGGCCCGTAGCCCATGACCCAGTCCACCAGCTCGCCCCCCCGGGTGACGAGCCTGGCGCCCCTGGCCCCCTCCACGAGGAACGGGCTCGGCCTCACGGCCGCCCTCACGGGGCTGCTGACTCCCCCCGGGAGGAGGCGCCTGGCCTCCTCGATGGGATCGGGGCCCTCGGAAGGCATTGCGGCCCTCCCTCAGGAGCCTCGCCGCGCGCGGCGCGTAGTAGGTTATGATCGCGTCGGCCCCCGCCCTCCTGATGGAGTAGAGGACCTCGAGGAGGGCGCGGTCCTCGTCCAGCCACCCCCTCTCGCCCGCCGCCCTCAGCATGGAGTACTCGCCGCTCACGCTGTAGGCCGCGAGCGGGTAGTGGGGGAACGCGTCCTTGACGATCCTGATCACGTCCAGGTACGGGAGGGCGGGCTTCACCATCAGTATGTCTGCCCCCTCCTCCACGTCCAGCTCCGCCTCCTTCAGCGCCTCCGCCGCGTTCCTGGGGTCCATCTGGTAGGTCCTCCTGTCGCCGAAGGCGGGCGCGGACTCCGCCGCCTCCCTGAAGGGGCCGTAGAAGCTGCTCGCGTACTTGACGGAGTACGCCATTATCAGGACGTTCGTGAACCCGGCCTCGTCCAGCGACCTCCTGATCTGGCCTACCACGCCGTCCATCATGCTGCTCGGCGCCACGACGTCGGCCCCGGCCTCCGCGTGGCTCACCGCGATCTTGCCCATGTAGGGGAGGGTGGCGTCGTTGTCCACGTACCAGGAGCCCGGCCCGCGGGCCACTATCCCGCAGTGCCCGTGCGTGGTGTACTGGCACATGCAGACGTCCGTCATTATCGTGGCGCGATCCCCCAGCTCCCTCCTGAGCTCCCTGACCGCCCTCTGGACGACGCCCTGGGGGTTGTACGCCTCGCTCCCCAGTTCGTCCTTGCGCGCCGGTATCCCGAAGACCAGGAACTTGTCCACGCCCTCCTCCAGGATCCTCTTCGCCTCCTCGTGGACCGCGCCCAGGGGCCACCTGTGGACGCCGGGCATCGCGTCCACCGGCACGGGCTCGCGCGCGTCCTCCTGGACGAAGATCGGCGCTATGAGCCTCTCCGGCCCCAGGTCGGTCTCCGCGACCATGTCCCTGAGGCGCTGGCTCGAGCGCAGCCTCCTGGGCCTGACGGTGGGGAACCCCATGCCCTCCGCCGCGGTCCCCGGGCCGATTTCAACTTTCGCCCGCGGCGCCCTCCCTCCACCCCCACCTCTCCGCTATGCCCCGCGCATCCAGGGGGCACTGGGGGTCGTCCGCGCCCAGCCCCCCGCCCATGTAGTACGCCCTGACGCGGTCTCCCCCCTTGCAGACGGAGCGGAAGGGGCAGGTGGAGCACCTGGGGCCGGAGAGGTAGCGCTCGGTGTTCGCGAAGTAGTCCACCTCCCTCCTCGAGGGGTCCAGCAGGTCCCTCAGCCGGGACCTGCGCAGGCTGCCCAGCTCCATGAAGTCCACGAACTGGCAGGGCCTCAGGGTGCCGTCCGGGTATATAGAGACTATCTTCCTGCCGCAGCCCCCCTGGGACCTCACGAGCTCCATCATGTCGCGGAACTCCGCGCCGCTCCGGGACACGCGGTCCGCCACGGCTATCCCGTCGAAGGGCGCCATCGTGGTCTCTATCTCGATCGCCCCCGCGCGGCGCCTCGCCTCCTCCACCAGGAGGTCCACGAAGGAGGAATACTGGGCGGCGCCCATGTACCAGTCGCGGCCCAGCTCCAGCGCCCTCCCGGCGGCCGACAGGTGGTAGAAGGTCACCCTCCTCGCCCCCGCGGACTCCGCGAGGTCCAGGAGCCCCGCGGCGTCGGCGGCGTTGCGGGCCGTCACGGTCATCCTGAGCCCGACGTCGAGCCCCCTCCCCACCGCGTTCCGCAGCCCCCTCATCGCCGCGGCGAACGCCCCCTCCACCCCCCTGAAGAGGTCGTGCCAGGCCGGCCTGGGGGAGTCCAGGGATATCCCGACGTAGGAGACCCCGATCCTCGAGAGGCGCGAGGCCACCTCCTCAGTTATCAGGGTGCCGTTGGTGCTGAGCGCCACCCGCATCCCCATGTCCGCCGCCTCCTCCATCAGGTCCAGGGCGTCCGGCCTCATGAGGGGCTCCCCTCCCGAGAACAGCACCAGGGGGACCCCGACCTCCGCCATCTGGCGCAGGACCCCCCTGGCCTCCTCCCTCCCGAGCTCCCCCTCCCCCCTCGCCCCCGCCCTGATGTAGCAGTGGACGCACCTCAGGTTGCAGGCGTAGGTGAGGTTCCAGGAGACGACCGGCCTCCAGACCTCGCTGAACCTGCTGGGCCGGCCGGGCCCGTAGTCGCCCTTCAGCCTCCTGGAGACGGTGCCCCTCCCCGTCACCATCACGCTCACGGGTATCATAGGGTGATCCCCCCCTCCCCGTAGGCCAGCTCGCGCTCCCCGATGCCCGCGAGCTCGGCCGCGCGCCCCGCGGCGGCCTCCACGTCCTCCCTCCTCCTGGCCTGGATCACGAAGTAGACCCTGAGGTCCCACCTCGCTCCCCCCGCCGGCTCCCTGAGGATGGCGTGCGTCGCCTCCGGGGCGAGCGTCGCCACGCGCTCGCACTCAGCGGCTCCCCCGGAGCCCATCACCACGGCGCCGTGCCGGAAGCCTATCGCCTCCGGGTCCAGGACCGCCCCGAAGTCCACCGCCGCCCCCCTGGAGAACATCTCGCCGACGAGGTCCAGGAGCCCCTCCTCCGTCTCGCCGACCTCGGCCGCCAGCTCCCTGAACGGCCTCCTGGACACCGGGAGGTCCTGGAGCCTGCGGGCCAGGGCCCTGTCCACCCCCAGCTCCCCGAGGAGAGGGGGGTCCTCGGGCAGCACCCCCGGCTGGGACCAGCTCGTGCCCCTCTCCAGGTCGTACTTCACCGAGAGCTTGCACACGCGGGCGGTGGTGAGCACCACGTAGTCGTCCACGCCCAGGGGGGAGAGCAGCCCCCCGATCTCCTCGAGGAGCGACTCGGGGCCCCTCGCCCTGTAGGTGAACCACAGGTTGTAGCGGGGGAACGACCTGACGTAGCTGTGCTTGGACCTCCCCCCGGAGGACGAGGAGACTACCCTCGCGTACTCCATCGCCCTGTCGCCCGGGACGGCCGCCAGGACCAGGGCGGAAGCCCCGCCCAGGGACCTCGGGTGTAGGGAGATCCCTATCCTCCTTATGATCCCGGCCCTCCTCAGCCTCCTGGCCTCCCTCAGGAGGGACTCGGCGTCCATCCCCAGGGGCGAGGCGGCGCCGTCGAACGGCTCCGGCCCCGGGGCCATCCCGTACTGCAGCGCCTCCAGCACGAGCGAGCTCGCGCCGTCCAGCCCTGAGCCCACGGCCCCGGGGGGCCCCGGTCGCGCTTTAACCCTGCGCGGCATCCGCTGCTTCGGTTAAATCCGGCCCCCGCGGCCTCCTGCCGTGCGCGCGATCAGGCTGGCCAGCAGGGCCAGCGCCCTCAGCCTGGCGCAGGTCGAGGAGGTGGCGGCCCCGCTCAGGTCGGCGGGGCTGTCCGTGGAGGTCGTCAGGGTGACCAGCAGGGGGGACGCGGACCTCCGGACCCCCCTCTACGCGATGAGGGAGAAGGGGGTCTTCGAGAGGGAGGTCGACGCCGCCGTGCTCAGGGGGGACGCGGACGCCGCGGTGCACAGCGCCAAGGACGTGCCGACGGACCTGCCGCCCGGGCTCGTCGTGGCGGCGGTGCCGCGCCGCCTATCCCCCTACGACGCGATCGTGGCGCCCGGGGGAGCGGGCCTGGAGGCGCTGCCCCGCGGGGCCAGGGTGGGCACGTCATCGCTGAGGCGCATAAGCATGCTGAGGCGCCTCAGGCCGGACCTCGAGGTGGTCCCGATAAGGGGGAACCTGGACACGAGGCTGAGGGCCGTGGGCTCCAGCGTGGACGCGATAATCTCGGCCGAGGCGGGGCTGGAGAGGCTCGGCCTGGCGGGCGGCTGGAGGAGGCTGCCCCCCGAGGAGTTCGTGCCGGCCGCCGGCCAGGGCGCCCTCCTGGTACTGGCCAGGGAGGGGGACGCCGGGGTCCTCGAGGCCCTGGCCCCCCTGGACGATCGCGGGTCGAGGGCCGAGGTGCTCGCGGAGAGGGACTTCCTGGGCGCCGTGGGCGCGGGGTGCAGGGCCCCCGTGGGGGTCCTCGCGAGGGCGAGCGGCCGGGAGCTCTCGATGATCGCGGGCGTCGTGCCGCCCGACGGCTCCAGGCTGATACTGGCGAGGGCCTCCGGCCCCATCGACTCCGCATCCGAGGTCGCTATGAGGCTCGTCGGGGAGTTCGAGGCCGCCGGGGGCGCGGAGGCAATGAGGGATTGGAGGGACGAGCTCCCGGGCGCGGAGGGGATCCGATGGCCGCGATAGTGCCCCTCTCCACGCGGAGGTTCGCGCGCTGGCTGTCGGGGGAGCTGGGGTCCCCGCCCGTCCTGGCGGTCCCCGCCCTCAGGGTGGTCCCCACGGCCCCTCCCCCCGAGGTGGAGGCCGCCGCCCGCCTGGGGCTGCCCGCAGTCGTCACGTCGCCGAACGCCGTCGACGTCATGGCGTCGATCCTGCCGCGCGAGCTCCTGCGGGCGGCGCTCTCGAGGTCCATCGCGATAGGGCCGATGACGGCGGAGGCGATAGCGGAGGCCGTCCCCGGGGCGCGCGTGGAGGTCCCCCCCACCCACAGCTCCCGCTCCCTCCTGTCGGTCCTGGGCCCCGGCCCCAGGGTCCTCTGGTGCTCGGAGGGCGTCGAGGAGTCGCTCGCGCGCGCCGTGGAGGCCTCGGGCGGCGCGGTCGTCAGGCTCTACAGGGTCGAGGCGGATCGCGGGGCCCTCGGCCGCATCCGCTCCGCCCTGTCGGATGGCGATATAGTGGTATTCGCGTCCCTCTCGAGCGTGGAGGCCTGGGGGCTCCTGAGGGAGGGGCTGGCGGCCCGCCCCCGCGGCGCCGCCGTGAGCCGGAGGGTCGCGGCGCCCCTGCGCGGGGACCCGTCGCTCTCCTCGCTGGCGGCGTTCGAGGGGGGCGATATCCGTAGATTCCCCCAATTCTTGAGGGCGCTGGCGGGTGGCGGCGCTTGAAGGTGCCGATATTCATAGAGGCATCGGCCCTCCGCGTGCTGGTCCTGGGAGGGGGCTCGGAGGCCGAGAAGAAGGCCAGGAGGTTCCTGTCCCACGGGTCCTCGGTCACGGTCTACAGCCTGGAGTTCACCGGCTGGCTGCAGGAGGCTGGGAGGAGCGGCGCCCTGCGCCTCATCAGGGGGGACGTGCGGGACCGCGCGGCCGTCTCCGCGCTGATAGGGGAGCACGACCTGGTGATATACACGGTGCCCGGGCTCCCCGAGGAGGAGGAGTTCGCGGCCCGCGAGTGCGAGTCCAGGAGGAGGATCTGCATACTCAGCACCAACGCGGAGAGGACCATGGCGGCGATGCCGATAGAGACCAGGGGGGCCGGGATGAGGATCGCAGTGTTCTCGGGCGGCAGGTCCACGCTGGTGGCGGAGATGGTGGCGGACGAGATCGCGCGCTGCCTCTCCGGGAGGAGGGACCTGGAGGTCCTGCTCGAGGCCATGGGCCGCGCCAAGGAGCTCCTGAAGCGCTCGGTGCCGGACCACCGCGCCAGGATGGCGCTGTACCGCGAGCTCCTGGGGGACCGGCGGCTGAGGGAGCTCGCTGCCCGCGGGGACCTGGAGGGGGCCATCCGCCGCGCCGAGGAGTTCGCAGCGGAGGCGGGAGCACGGACCTCGACCTGAGCCCGATACTCGTCTTCTGGGAGGTGACGAGGGCCTGCGGGCTCGCCTGCAGGCACTGCAGGGCCAGCGCGATGACCCAGCGCCTCCCGGGGGAGCTGGGCACGCGCGAGGGCAGGGCCCTCCTCGAGGACATAGCGGGGTTCGGGGACCCGAGGCCGATGGTGGTCTTCACGGGGGGAGACCCCCTGATGAGGGAGGACCTGGAGGAGCTGGTCTCGGCCGCGAGGGACCTGGGGCTCAGGGCGAGCGCCGCCCCGGCCGTCACCCCCCTGTTCACCGAGGAGAGGATGAGGTCCCTCGCACGGGCGGGCCTCTCGGGGGTCTCGATAAGCCTCGACGGCGCCCGCCCCGAGACCCACGAGTGGGTCAGGAGGTCCCCGGGCCACTTCCGGGCGACGCTGGAGGCGGCGCGCGCCGCCTCCTCCGCCGGCCTCAAGGTCCAGCTGAACTCCCTGGTGTTCAGGGGGAACGTCGAGGAGGTCCCCGGCGTCATGGCGGTGGCGAGGTCGCTCGGGATAGACACGCTCGAGTTCTTCTACCTGGTCAGGGTGGGGCGCGCGGCCGAGGGGATGGAGGAGCTGACGCCCGCCGAGTACGAGGACCTCTCCGCCTTCCTGGTCGACGCGACCTCGTACTGCTTCACCATCAGGACGGTGGAGGGCCCCTTCGTGAGGAGGATAGCGGCGGGCGGGGGCCTGAGGAGGGGATCCCTCTACAACCTGCTCTCCAGGCGCGCGGCGGAGCTCCTCGGGGAGCCCGGGTGCACCAGGTCGCTGCGCGTCACAAACACGAGGGACGGGAAGGGGATAATATTCGTGGCCTACAACGGGGACGTCTACCCGAGCGGCTTCCTGCCGCTGCCGCTGGGCAACGTCAGGAGGACCAGCATAGTGAGGATATACAGGGAGAACCCCCTGCTCAGGTCTATAAGGGCGGCGGAGTTCGGGGGCAGGTGCGGCGCATGCGAGTACCGCGACGCGTGCGGCGGCAGCCGCTCCAGGGCATTCGCCTCGCTGGGGGACCCCCTGGGCGAGGACCCCGCCTGCCCCTACGTCCCCCGCTCGCTCCTCGGCCGGGGGACCGCGGGGGCTCCGTCGCCTTAAGCCCACCTCCCGCCCGAGCGGGAGGATCTGGCGCGGCCCGTCCAGCCGCGGTGAATCCCCTCCTTTCACTCGAGCTGGGGCCTCCCCAGGCAGAACGCCCCCTCGAGCTCGGCCCGCGCACCATCCCCGCCATCGGTGTGGATCGGGACCCCGCCGCACTTGCGCGCCGGCCCCTGACGAGCAGGGCGGAGGGCTCCCCCGGATTCAGGTCCATCGATCGGCTCGAGGCGACGGAGCCTTCCCATTCTCCACAAAGTTGAAATATATGTTACCATGGCAAATATTAGCTTGGCTAACGAATCGCGCATCGACGAC
>OGCG01000661.1_pt1 | contig 20101 bp, 21 predicted proteins | sample 1570061 | NCBI WGS metagenome assembly OGCG01 (sample SAMN06268698, study PRJEB24515) | hot springs metagenome | isolation source: Joseph's Coat, Yellowstone National Park, Washington, USA | place: USA:Joseph's Coat, Yellowstone National Park, Washington, USA
TATAATAATTAGTTGGTTGGAAAAATCTGAAATAATTTAACTTAATTATATAAATAAAAATTATACTAAAAGACAACTATTCCAATAGAAAATTCAAATAAAAACAACAGCGGAAAACATAACTTTTCTTTGGGAAATTAATGAAAACTGTGAAACAGTCTGTTTCAAATTCCGTTCCTAATCTCGTTCCATCTGCTAAATTTTTAAAGGCCAAAAACAAATATGTTTTTGAGAAAAAATGTCAAATACAACAAATTCGAAAAAAATAATAAATAAAAAAATGGTAAAGGGTCTATCAAATATAGTAGGATCACTACTAATGATAGTACTAACAATAGTTGCAGCTCTATTAATAGGACACTTCGCATTCGGTCTATTCTCCACGAATAGTCATAATGCAGGTGTATCAATAAGTGATGCATCAATCATTATACCCGGTGGAGAATTTGGGAGTCAAGGTGCTACTGTAACTGTTACTCTTACTGACAGTGGTAACGACCCTGTTTATTTAACTACAGTGCAGCTAATTGTAAACGGTAAAACTTATGATCTATATAACACTTCTACACAACTGATAAAACCAATAAGCGGTAATTACAAAACTTCCAATAATGAAACATTAGTAGAACCCGGTCAGGCAGTGACTTTATCAGGAGTTATAAGCAGCAGCACGTTCTCATCTTTACTTTTACAGACCGGTCAAACAGTGGTTATATTAGCTTCTGGGGTTGACAACGTAACGGCACAGACTGTCAGTCAACAAGTAAGCGTAGTGGTACAAGACTGAAATTAAGGTGAAGAAGAAAATGGTGTCTAGAGGGAGGAGGGGGCTAAGCAATATTGTAGGCTCCCTCCTCTTGATCTTAATTGTTTTTTTAGCTTGGGCTTTCCTCTATCATTACGGTTTAAATTATATTCACATCCTTTCCTCCTCCCCTGACATCCAAGTCAGGGCTGTAGTGATCCTTATGAACTACCAAAACGTTCAAAACCCCGGTACAGTCATGGTTCAACTATATATATCGGATGATGCTTACACACCTTTTATCGTGCAAAACGTGTCGATTACTAGTAACGGTATTACAAAAGACTTAAGCGGGAACACATTTTACACGGCCATTGTGCCTTATTCTCAGCTCAGCAGTTATAGTGTGCATCTGCCCGTAAGCGTAAGGCAGGCTTACACTCAGTTACTTTACACTTTTGTTAGTAACTACCAAGTAAACCAGTACTCCGACTGGGTTAACCAAGGAAACTACACGATAGTTACATTGACCGGCCAATTAGGTTCCTCGGTCATCCAAATACAGACGTCTGCACAAGTGGTGAGTGCCTGATGAAAGTCCAAAAAAGAGGTTTATCGGAAGTTGTAGCAGCACTACTTTCTTTAGTTATAACTCTAGTGTTAATAGGGGCTTTCTTTGCCTTTAACGGAGGTTACTTTGTTACTGCAATTCAGAGACCGCCTACCCCCTCGACTTTACCTCTTTTACAGCCCTTATACCTAATAGAGAACCCGTACCCCAAGTTGCAAAACTACCCGCCTCATACTCACAGTTTGTTACTTTTCTTGGTTAATTACGGTTCCTCACCGGTACAGTTGGCGTATGTAATGGTAAACGACGCATTACAACCCAATATCACGTATGTGTACATGGTAGTACTACCGAGCGGAACTACGGGAGGTCAGCCTCAGTTCATACCTTGTCCCAGCTATGAAATACAACCCGGTAAGGAGTATGCGATACTAATAGGCAATGTACAGACAAACCTCAATACCTACTACATAACCCTCGTTTTTACTAACGGTTACTCTGAAGAGTTCGTCATGTCCCCTGGGGGGATACAGTGATGAAAAGTCACGTGTATGTTAAAAGGAAAAAGGGGTTGGGAACTGTTATTGGGATAGTCATTTTTATCATGATATTGTTAATAGCCTTAGCCCTAATACTATCATATTTAGGGGACTTTCAGGCCGTAGGAGCCCAGTTGTCTCAAGCACAGATTAGCATTTATAACCATAATAATGCGAAATTGCAGATTAATCCGTCTATAAATTATAAGTCTATTCAATTGTCACAACAATCATGTACCTATACCGCACCTAACGGAATAATTTATCATTTCATAGTAACTATAACATGTTATTACGATCCCACAATAACGATTAATGTTTACAATCCCTCTCAAATTACTCAAACAATAGAATATCTAATCATCTCTGCGGGTTCACCTAACGCACAATATACAAATTTGATCGGAACGAACCAGCAAGGGAATCCTCCTAATTATCAGAAATTTGCATATCCATCCCTAGCTCAATTAGTACAAACTTACATTGGCGAAACAATTGCTCCCCTCGGTTCACTAGGACTTACGATCAGTACTCAGGACCTATTTTCTCCGTATTATCAGCAAAACAACCCATATTCGGCTCCTATTGACCTATATATACCATACAAATACTACGAAGTGGAAATAGTTTGTCAAGAGAAGACACAAACTTATTATTACGCATATTACCAGTTCGATGGTAATACTCTATATTATCCTTATTACGGTGCTCCACTCTATCTACCTGGTACACAATACGTTCCCTGGGACTACCACAATCTACCTAATAATCCAGTATATCCTTACGGAAACGTCTACGCCGTAATGTTCAACAACTGGGGGGACGTATACTCATGTTATATACCTCTACAATACCCTGGTGGTGGGTGAAATCCTCATGTCGGAACAATCTGTTGTTAAAATTTTAAAACCCGAGGTTAAGGGCACAGTCCTTTTTGAAAAGGAACTTAAGTGGAAGTACGAAGAGAAAGGAGTATCCTATCCTAGGGCTTACGTAGTGAAGGATGAGCAAGGGGACATCTATTACCAAGTCGATGAGCCGGATCTAGACGAAAAGCAGATAAAAGTTGTGGACAAGTTAAAGAAGACATTATATTATGTTATAAAGCCCTCGGCAAACGAGGACGAGATGATCCAACAGATATTAATGCACCCTGACGTTAAAGGTGATCCTAACATAGGTTACTTCATATATCGTGACGTGTTACGCTATGGCCCGATGTCTCCACTATTCGACGACGAGAACTTAGAGGATATATCGTATTCCGGCTCTAGATCAGGTCCTCATGGAGATGCAGTGTGGGTATTCCATAGAGAGTTCGGAACATGGTTGCCGACAAACATACACTTAACTAAGGCTGAGGCTGACTATCTCATTCAGAGAATCGTACTTAAGTCTGGTAAGTCCGTAACTCTCGCAAGGCCTATAGTGGATGGCATAACCCCTGAAGGCTATAGATTTGCAGTAACCTTCGGTAGTGAAGTGTCTTTACCCGGCTCAACGATCACGATAAGAAAACCTTTAGAGGAGGTATGGACTCTTGCTGATCTAGTTTATAAGCGTAAGACCCTTTCACCTCTGACCGCTGCGGCCATCTGGTACACTCTGGAAAACAGAGGAGTTATTCTGGTTGTAGGTAGGACGGGAACCGGTAAGACTACTTTCATAAATGCATTAATGACAGTCCTTCCTCCATCTTGGAAGATAGTTACGGTAGAGGAAGTGCCTGAACTTAAGGTTATTTTCCCCAATTGGACAAGGCTAGTGGCTAGGAAGTCTACTACTTTTATGGAGTACAGTGAAGTTATAGAGATACCACTGGATAAGTTGATCTCCCATACTCTGAGAATTAGACCAGACTTCGTGTCAGTAGGTGAGGTAAGAACTAAAGAGGAGATCAAAGAGTTCATCCATTCCGTAGCTAGCGGTCACGGAGGAGTTACTTCGCTGCACGCGGAGGATTACGATTCCCTTAAAGCCAGGTTTAATTATTCCGGTGTAGACGACTCGTTCTTCGCACTGGTCACTATGGTAGTCTTTATCAACACATACCCCAATCCCGAAAGGAAGGGCGGTTTAAGGAGAAGAGTGCAAGAAGCAGGTGAGGTGTTGTTGAAGTCTGGGCAAGCGGTCTACAGACAGTTGGCCTATTATAACCCGTTAAAGGACGACTGGGACGATTCCTTAATACCTACCAGTGAAAGGCTCTTACAAATTGCCCTGAGGAACGGGTTAACCCAGAAGGAACTTGAGGAGGAATTAAAGTCAAGGGTAGAGTTTTTGGAGAGGGTATATGAAAGGAACCTCTCCATTAATCAATATAAGGAGGAGTTGATGAGGTTCTATGAGGCTAGGGGAATTATCTAAAAAAAGTAAGAAGACCACTATGGAGGTAAAGCCGAGAAAGGAGAAGAAACAGCTGAGGTTCGAGACTTCACCTATAAACTTCTTGTTTACACTGATAGTCACTATAGTAGTCTTAACGTTGGCTCTGCTATCGTTTAAATTCCTCAGGTTTTCCGGACTACCTTACCTAGAGAGTTTACTACTAGGTCTCCTACCTTACTCGGTAGTGATAACCGTTTTTAACTATATCCACAAGTACGACAATTACTTGACTGACGTAATAGTACCGTTAGTAGAGAAGTCTAAGCTAATCGAAGACCCTAATATATGGCTTAAGGAGATGGTTCAGTACTCATGGTACGGTTATCCACTATCAGCGGTAGTCGGAATGGTGATTTATATAGGTAGTGGGGACGTTCTCTATTCGTTAGCCGGTGGAGCAGTAGTCATTATCACTTACTTTTACCCGTGGGTGAAAATGTGGGATGCTAGGAATTCCTTAGCTACCCAAGTAGAAAAGGAGATGCCTATAGTCTCAATAATGATGTGGAGCATGACTCAGTTAGGTTTTGGAATAATGAAGATGGTTGAAGAGCTTAAGTCCAGCGAGACTTATGCGGATATGAAGGTAAAGAATAGAGATAAGAAGACTAGAGGATTTTTATTAATTTCCAATAAAAATAGTTCTAAGCAGGTAAACGAAGAGGAAAAAGTTGAGATGGAATATCTCAAGGCAGTCCCCAGAGAGTTCCTCAAGATCCACAGAGACTTCGTTCTATTCAATATGCCTCCCGAAGAGGCTATTGTTAGAGAAGCAAAAGATCATCCCTCTAAGGTCTTCGAAAGACTTTTGCTTGGAGCAGTGTCGATATCTAAGAGTGGAGGAAGTCTGATGGAGTTCATGAACAGAATCACAGTGGAGGTAATGGAGGAACTGAAGAGAAAGTGGGAGAACTTCGGTAGGGCAGCCTCAAATCTCGGTGAACTTGCTCTGTTGTTTCTGTTAATTGTCCCGTTGTTCTCCATATGGTTTGCCGTGTCCTCTAACAATCCGGTATATGGTACAGACAGTATTGCCTTCTTTATGGTACCTTTAATAGGCTTTGCTTTATATATGTACTTGGCACTTAGTGCCCCGCCTGAGGATGTTAAGATAAACGGTGATATAAAGAAGGGAGGGATAGCTTTAGCCATATCTATGATACTCCTAGCAGTGCTGACGATATTCAAGATACTCTCTCCTAGAGGGCTGTTACTATGGATTTACTTCGAGATGCCAGTGATGGCATTCTCATTCTTCTATGGTTACTCAGCATATCAGAGAATAAAGGCTAAGAACGAGGCTGAGGAAAAGCTACCGATCTTTGTTAGGTCTGTTGCGGAGCTCATAAGAAGCACCGGTGATAATTTCTTTAACGCCCTGAGAAAGTTACAAGAGGGTGATTTATTATCCTCAACCTTGGTAAAGGCTACTACTTTCGGCAAGTTAATTGATGACACGATCTCCCGTTATGTATCATCTATGATAACTACAGGTCACTTCAATCCAAGAACTGACTCGTGGATCCTTAATACGGTCTTCAGGAACTTAATGGAGATGGACAGACAAGGTGTACTTAGGTATAACATTTTTACTAGGCTTGCGGAAATTACAGACGCTTACTATGACGCCATAATGGCTAAGAAGAGGAGCTTATACATGTTCGTAGGGGCTGCGGCAATTGCACCTGCAATTATGGCTGGTGTTATTGTTATGACGGTCTACGTCTTACACAGCATATCGGGATTAGTCCAAATACCCAACCTGAACTTGCAGAGTGCTAATGGTATTGCTATTCCGTCCGGTATAACGGGGTTACTTAACTTCTTTACAGCATTTATTAACATAGGTAATGAGGTAAATGAGATGTTACCTACATTAGAGCTAATGATCGCAGAAACTGGTGTAATATTCGGACTGTTATATGCTAAGGCCGCTGACGGTACAGTTAAGAATACTTTCAGGGTATTTCAAGTGTCAATTGTTGCCGTAATTAGTATAATAGCAATGCAAATTGCACTAACTTATGTTACCCATGCTCCTAACGTATCGACCTACGGAACGTGAATGCTAATACAAATTTTTCTATCAATCAAGTTTCCCTTTTTTTCTTTATCTTCCCCCTTCAGAAAGATTTATACCTAGTGAATTCTATTACAACTTTGTAATGGAGGAAATAAATAAGGAAAATATTATCAAACAGCCTGTGGAAGAAGTTATAAAATTACTCTCTACAGACCTCAACAAGGGATTGGCTGAGGTAGAGGCACAGAACCGGCTGAGAAAATACGGCGAAAACGTGATAGAAGAAAAGAAGGAGAACCCCTTAATCAACTTGGCAAAAAAGTTTTGGAATCCAAGTGCCTGGGTACTAGAGGCAGCAGCTATCCTTTCCTATGTATTGGGAAAATACCTTGACTTTTATATAATCATAGCGTTAATTGTATTTAACGCAATCCTCAGCTTTTCTGAGGAGCAGAGGGCTAATAAAGCCCTTGAGATGTTAAAAAGCAGGTTACAAGTTACTGCAAGAGTTTTGAGGGACGGGAATTGGCGGAACATTCCTTCTCGTTATCTTGTCCCTGGTGATGTAGTGAGAATAAGACTAGGAGATTTTGTGCCGGCTGACATTAAGATAGTAGAAGGACAGCTTGAAGTAGATCAGTCTGCTCTAACCGGAGAGAGTTTAACCGTTACGAAAAATAAGGAAGACATAGTATACTCTGGAAGTATTGTTAAAAAAGGCGAAGCAACTGGAGTGGTGATCCTTACTGGTAAGAACACATATTTCGGTAAGACGGCGGAGTTAGTAAGTATCGCAAAGCCAAGACTGAGAGTTCAACAAGTGATATCTAAGGTAGTATTCTGGATGATGGTTATAGTTCTCATTATTCTTGCTATTTCCGGAATAGTGATCTTTCTGAGGCACGAGAACTTTCTCACTTTCTTACCTTTAGCACTTGTGCTAATAATCGGGGCTATTCCTATAGCATTGCCAGCCATGTTTACAATAAGTCTAGCTTTGGGCAGCGAGGAACTTTCTAAGTCTGGTGTATTAGTCACTAGACTAGATGCTATTGAGGGAGCGTCTACTATGAATACTTTGGCTTCAGATAAGACTGGGACTTTGACTATCAACAAGCTCTCGGTTCATAAAATAATTCCCTTAGAAGGGGACGAAAAAGAAGTTATCACTTACGGCGCTTTAGCATCAAGGGAAGAAGACCAAGACCCGATAGACCTAGCTTTCATTAGCAAGGCAAAGGAGATGAACATTGATCTCAAGGAGTGGAAAGTTATCGACTTCAAACCTTTCGACCCTTCAAGTAGGAGAACCGAAAGTACAGTAGAGAAAGGAGGGTCTACCATTAGAGTGACTAAGGGGGCAATAGATGCCTTGAGTAAATTATGTGGGTTAAAAAACATTGAGGAAATATATGAGAAAGCTCATAGTGAAGCTAAGATAGGATGCAGGGTTCTAGCTGTAGCCAAAAATGATGGAGAGAAGTGGAAGTTAGTAGGTCTCGTCTCTCTCAGGGACCCACCTAGGGAGGATTCGGCTGAATTAGTAAAAGAATTGAAAGACTTGGGAATAAAGGTGATAATGCTAACCGGTGACGCTCAACCTATCGCTCAGGAGATAGGTAAAGAAGTTGGGATTGGTTCTAACGTAGTTAAGGTCAGCGAATTTAAGGAGAACCCTAAGATAATAGACCAGATAGACGGACTTGCCGAGGTTTATCCTGAGGACAAATACACTGTAGTAAAACTTTTGCAACAAGAGGGTAAGGTGGTTGGAATGACTGGAGATGGTGTAAATGATGCTCCAGCCTTAAGGCAAGCAGATGTTGGGATAGCAGTGAGTAATGCTACCGACGTGGCTAAGGCGGCTGCCTCTGTAGTTCTAACCTCACCAGGTTTGAGGAACATAGTTGATATGATAAAAATCGGTAGGAGGATTTACGAGAGGATAAATATCTGGATACTCAGTAGAATAACTAGGACTTTCCAGAACGTCGTTTTCATAGCCTTGGCTTTACTTCTTTTGAATAAGTTCGTGATTTCCACCTTCGAAATGGTATTGTTACTGTTCATGTTTGATTTCGTTACTTTAACTATGTCTACCGATAACGTACCGTGGAGTAGGAAACCTGCATCGTGGAGGATTCTTAACTTAGTCAAGGTATCGATCATCATTGGAGTCGTCATGGTAGCTGAGAGTTTTCTTGTGCTATACTTCTTGGGTCAAATGCCCCTGAAAGAACTGCAGACCTCGGTTTTCTTATATCTTCTTTATTCTAACATCTTCAACTTATTAAACATAAGAGAGAAAAGGAATTTCTGGAACAGCTTTCCAAGCAAGGTTATGGGATTAACGATAATTGCTGACGTGGTACTAGCCTTTATAATTGCCTCCTTAGGAATTCCAGGGTTAGTTCCGATCACTCCTCTTGTAGCTGGTGAAATATTGGGTTTTGCCGCACTGTTCAACTTAATCTTAAATAACTTTGTAAAGTTAGGGGCTGAGAAAATGCTGAAAGTGGAGTGGTAAAGATTTTTTAATCATGAGTCTTAAAACGTGTTATGAATACCAAGTTAGTCAATATAATTATCTTTACGATAATAGTAATTGCCTTAGGGGTTACAGCGTCGTATGTGGTAGCAAACGTGCTTCATGTTCCCTTGGAAGTTCAAGACGTAGTAACTGCTTTGATAATTGCTATAGCTGGGATATCGATGATCACAGTTATAGCTAGGATTCTTAAGCAAAACGTCGGTAATGTTATTGGAAAGACGACCGGCGAGAGTCTTAGTCTTCTCGTTGAAATACTAGGGTATTCAGTAGTCGGGGTTATTGCGTTAACAGCATTGCATGTGGGTATCACTAGTGCATTGTTTGGAGGTACTGTATTCGGTCTGGTTGCAGGTCTTGCTTTACAGACTTCGTTGGCTAACGTGTTCTCGGGACTGTTCTTAATATTCAGCAGACCCTTTGAGATAGGAGACAGAGTAACGATAACTACATGGCAATATGGACTTTTAGCACCTACTTATCCTCCGAAGTTCTGGAGCAACGATTTCTTGATCCCGGGTTATACTGGTATAGTAACTGACATCAGTCTGATGTATACTACCATAGTTACGGACGAGAATGTCATTATGAAGATACCTAATAACGTAATGATCCAAGCTGCCATATTTGTTCATAAAGAGGAGTATAGGCTAGTGCGGACTAAGTATGAGATTACAAAAGACATAGACCCAGATGAGTTGGTACCAGAACTAAAGAAGAGGATTAAAGAATTAGATTTCGTAATTAAGGAACCCGAAATAAAAGTGTTGGACACTACTCTCAATACGTATATAATTGCAATTGACACTTTTTGTAAAGGCACATACGAAGAGCCCCCTAGAAGTGAGATCATTAAGGTAATCATGAGGACTGTTAAGGAGATGCAAAAAGTAAAAGCTAGGTAGGTTTTCCCACCAGCCTCCAAATTAACGATTATTCAGCCGGAATTAATGCCGTTTTATAGAGCGTTTTAACACTAAGATAGTAGGATTAAAGTTATAGTCTCTTCTCCATAATAAAATATCGCTGTGAAAAAGAGCTTTCTAGTAATCGGTCTAGTTTTTATTATAGTAAGTTTGGTATTCTTATATCTGCATCTAACCCTATCAAAGAGCTCGTACCAAAAGGGTGTTATACCCATTAAAGCGGAGGGAAATTACACTCTTAGTATTAGTTACTCCAGTTTTGTGTTTGAATACAAAGATAATGTGTCTGAGCCGTTGCAAGTAATCCCCGTAAACATTCAAATAATAAACACAACGTATAGTAACGGGACATATTATGTTTTCGGAGAGGGTTTTTACGATTCGCAATTACTATTGAAAAATAATTACACGCAAGGAGTGCTTGTAGGATTTGTACTCATAAATGATTCCCCGATTTATGTGGTCTATTCTCTATCTTTGACTTTTTTCATAATAAGTTTAGTAGCGGGAATAGTAATAGTTTCAGTTTCTTTCTTATTTAAAGGTTCGGACACGGAGGAAGATTGAAGATCCTCCTAGACCTCGAACATAAAATACAGAAAGAAGTGCTCTCGACGGTTTGTCCACTTAAAATTCTTCCAACTAAGGAGTCCAGCATATCACTTACCTCTTCATCACTGTTTACCTTCTTGACTTGCTCTCCTTTCATCTTTATCTGCTTTTCATAAGTGGTTGCTGAAATACCTACCTCCTTTGATGCTTTAACTACAGGCACTCCTTTCTCTATGAGTCTTTTAGCAATTGCTAACCTTAATACCGGAACTACAATCTTAAATGCATCTTCGCATGGTGTGGTAATCTTTCTCATAGTTGAAATTTCGCATCTATTTTTAATAGAATTTGAGTATAATACCGAAAGTCAGTTTCAATTAACAGTGTTAAACGTAAGTGTATAACTTAGTATACCGGTGTTAGAATCCGTATAATTTATAATGATAGATTGAGGTATTAAAATTCCGGAGTGAAAAAGAATTTTCCGTTTACGTCAACTCTCTTTACTTTATAATTATACGCAAAGGACAGTAACTCATCCGAGAGGCCTTTCGGCTCTCCCTCGTAGATAATCCTTCCGTTCTTCAGAAGGATCACTCTATCGACGTAGTTTATAACATCCAGCTCGTGAGCTGTAATAAGGAATAGCTTTTCGTTCTTCAGCTGGCTCATTATAGCTATTATCTTGAATTTGTTAGCAAAGTCCACGTTAGAGAAGGGTTCGTCCATTATGACTAAATTTCCCTCACCAAGTGCTTTAGCTATTAACACTAACCTCTTCTCTCCACTGCTTAACGTGGAGAAATCCCTTTGCATGAACTTATCCAACCCTAATAGTTTAACATATCTCTCGTAATTTCCTCTCTTTCTCCCTGCTGTTAGGACTTCCCAGACTTTCATGGAAGGAGAAAAGAACTCGGAAGGGGAATAGGATAGTTTTTCTAAGTCTACTGAAACCTCCCCTTCGTTCAATTTAACCATACCTATTATAGTCCTGAGTAAGGTGGTCTTACCTGATCCGTTAGGTCCTAAAAGAAGCGTCACCCCTTCCTTAAGCTCGAAAGTTACGTTATCTATGACGACCTTATCACCGAACTTAACTCTCAACCCTTTGACCATCATTTATCCTCACCATGAGCGAAACCAGAACCGGGGAGGACATTAGGGCAATTATCGGAGTTACTGGGATAATAGTCCCGAAGAGACCATGGGATAATACGTTACTTATTAACATAAGGGAAGCACCGGTGACAGAAGAGTACACTGTAAGATCCCTCATATTTCCTCCAATGACCCTTCTCACCAGATGAGGGACAAGGATTCCCAAGAAACCGATCACTCCTACCAAGGATATCTCGTAAGATACCACGAAACTTATGAAGGTTAGCCAGAAGACCCTGAACCTTTGGGGGTTAATGCCGTGGGCATAGCTCAACTCATCACTTATTGCTACTAAGTCGATAGCTTTTGAGTGAATTAACGATAGTATTACAAGAATAGCTGAAATTAATATCAGGGGGATAACCTGATCCCACCCAACAATACTAATCTCTCCTAAGAGCCAGAACAACAAAGGGGGGATAGTAGGATCCTTGTACTCAAGGATCGTAAACAATATCGTGTAAATTGAAGTGAAGATGTAAGAGACTATAACACCCCCTATCACTAAACCGTAAATCCCTCCTCTTTTTCCTATTATGATTGTTAAACTGGTCGAGAGGAGAGAAAAAACAAAAGCGAACAGAGGCTGGAGGAAGGGCATTATAAAGGAGTTTAACAAGAAATACGAGATTATCGCACCTAAAGCTCCTCCAGACGCTGTCCCTGATATATAAGGGTCGACAATAGGATTCCTCAATAGGTGTTGCATAATGGCTCCGCTCAATGACAGTGTTATACCTACTACCATAGCGGTTATTATCGTAGGCAGTCTGATTCTGTAAAGTATGATCGAATATATACCATTCGGGTGAATTAAATCGTTAATTGGAATTATGACTTGTCCTACGATAAGAGCCAAAATGAAAGACGGTACAATAGAGAGAAATAAGAAATACTTCAGAATACTTTTATTCACAAGAATTGGACAGCCTATCCATATAATAAACTTTTCCACTATAGATTAAAGCCAAGGGTCATCTTAGCTTAACGTATTTATGAATAAACAAAGTATCGAGGAGAACTCGTCTTAAATAACGATGGAAGAACCCTTAGAGAAGAAGATCAGGTTAACAGTTAATAAACTCTGTTTAGAAAAACAGTCGGCAAACATCTTACGTAATAGGAAAGTATACAAACCCTTGTATTTCTGAAAGTGTTATCATCGTAAACTTAACTAAACCAAGTGGAAATTGGGAACTTCAACGCTTACTAGAGGAGAGCTACTTGACTAGGGTTAAAAAGTAGTCACAGTTTGCACAATATTCTTGTAAGGTGTAGAAACACTAATGGTGTTCTGAAAGAAATTACGTATGAGTCGGAATTTCACCACGTTCGAGAACGATCTACATTGATACACTGAAGCTTGATAAAATTTATGATAAAATTTATATGTATTGGATAACCTATCCATACTTATGAGAAGCTCAATCTTAATCGGAATAATTCTAGTGGTAATAGTAATATTTTCCATTCTGATTTATACTCAATATTATAGCAATAGAACAAGTACTTCCTCCAATATATCCCAGCCCATCGTGACAACTTCAGAAAAGTCCTTGAGAATCGTTAGTCTAGCCCCCTCAGATACTCAGATCCTAGTTTCGTTAGGACTCGGTAAAAATATAGTTGGCTTAGACGAATATTCCTTCGAGCTTTTACACTACTTGAACGAAACGTCGCTGATACCATCTAACGTGACTGTGTTCCAAACTATCAGCCCTCCTAACATATCGGGTCTTTTACTCCTTCACCCCAACGTAGTAGTTGTTGAGTATGGGCTAGACTCACACTACATACCAGATATGGAAAAAGCAGGATTGAATTTACTCATTACAAACAACGATTTCGCTTTATCCATTGTACAAATCGAGGAAAACATCCTTAATATTGCCCAACAATTTAACGAGGTTCAAGTTGGTAAAGAGGTAGTTAATTGGATGAACTCACACATGATTAACTATACTCCTTCAGTAAACGTGGCGTATTTTGACTGGATATGTCCCAACGGTGAAGCTTACACAGTTGGGGGTAACGTGTTTATAAATAATCTTCTGGTCTTGGCTGGAGGTAACAACGTGTTTGCTAACGAATCCGGTTACCCGCTTGTAACGGCTTCCAAGATACTTGTTGTGAACCCGCAAGTGATAATAGCACAGACTGTTTACAACTACACCTATACTATGCAATTAATTGAAGAATATTATAATAACACTTCAGCAGTTCATGATGGTAAAGTTTACTTGATATCCGGACTCGCGGTAGACCTTTTAGACGAACCTGGTGTATTGTCACCTTATGGATCTGTATTATTGCACGATATACTAATAGGGAAGGCTCCGCACTACATAAACACTACGTGGGTAGAAGAAAACCTTAACGTCTCACTCCCCGTATTTTAAGCGATAAACTATTTTTCTTTCAAAGGATCACTAACCTCAAATGGACACTTTACCTGAGCTAAGGTTTAAAATATACCTATCACTTGGCTTGACGATAATCTCGGAAGCGATCGTAACTTACATTCTCTTACAACTGCTTCACTTCCCCGTAATTGCCGTTATACCGTTTTTGGGTTTATTCTGGTTAATTCAGTGGCTGATTTCACCTTACTTGGTCGCCAGGGACTCTTTTGAGATTACAGAAGATGATCCTTATTATGGGAGAGTTTACGAAATGGTGAAGAGGATCGCAATAGCATCTGGGATCAAACCCCCTCGGGTATTCATCGTAAACGCACCTTATCCTAACGCCTTTGCCTACGGGAACTATGTAACAGGGAAGAGAATAGGAATAACTAGCCCTCTGCTTAACATACTAAGCGAGGAGGAACTTGCTGCTGTGATCGGACACGAGGTAGGACACATTAAGCATAATGACGTGGAAATAGGTATGGCTATAGGCTTGATACCTTCAGTCTTGGGCTTCGTAAGTAATCTACTCCTCAATTTAGGCTGGATCAGCTTAATATTTGCTGTAGATGAGACAGACTTATTATTTGGAATTGTTATGCTCGCCGTTGGGGGAGCCTTGTTTATTATAACATTAACACTCCAACTTTTCGTACTGTGGTTTAACAGGCTAAGAGAAAGTTATGCGGACTTTCATGCAGTTCAATTATTCGGAAAGGATGCGATAAATCTAGTAAATGCCTTAGCTAAAATAGAAATATATATGCAGAACGTTAGGTTAGACCCTTTCACCGGGATCATTGTTACTGCATCTCCCGTAAAAGTAAAGGAAACCGATCCATCTATACTGGTCGAGGAGTGGCTAAATGAGAAACCTTCCCCGTTCTCAGACATTTTGTCTACTCACCCTGATCCCGCAAAAAGAGTTCAAATGATTTACAAAAGTGTAATTAGGGCATGATAGAAAAAACTTATCATTTTTATTTGTCTAGTTACAGCAATATATTTTTCTACCCTTTTAATAGTCCTACAACGAGTCCTATAATGAAGAAGATGGAGTTATAGGGAAGGTAAGTTAGCGCCTCAGTAGCGTATCTCTCTGCCTCTGGTGTAATCGTCGTAACTGAGGTCTTTATAAACGATAAGACCGTGTTAGGTGAGACTACACCTATTACTATAAGTAAGATTATTATAGCTAAAATGACTATCCCTATTTTTAGGACGTTCTTTATTAAAAACCCGATTAAAAGCCCTAAAAGAAAGGCTATGATTAGATAGACTATTTCACTTTTAGTAACATCTGGGACTATGAGCATCAAGTTGATCTACGTGAATCAGATTTTTATAGTTAAGGCTAATAGGTAAGAGTATGAAAGTAGTAAAATATCACCTCACAGTGCAAATTACTAAGGGCGATAAAGAGGAGAAAATAGAGAAGAAGTTCAGGCACTTGAAGAACGCTAAAGAGTTCGTGAAGGAACTAGTTTCTAAAGAGAAAGTAAAATGCGGGGATTATAACCAAAAAGACGGGTTACTGGTAAGAGAGTGTAGCGGTGAAAAGATTAAAATAAAGATTGATATTAAGACCGAAAGAATAAAGAAGGTAAAGAGGGAAGAAGGGAAGAAGGAATCCGGTAAGGAGCAAAAGAAGGAAGAACAGAAATCACCAGAAGAGAAAAAGCAACAGTAAAAGAGATTTTGTTATATAGGTAGCGTTTTATTGTAAATGTTGTTCTAATCCTTGCCTCACTTCAGTAGCAAGTTTTTCAAGATCTTTTTCTAATTTTTCATATAATTTGTTTTTATCAACCCAGTAAAGATAACCCGGTCTACCCTTCTTTTTATCCTCACTCTCCTCCTTTTCCCTCATTATCAAGCCCTTGTCAAGGAGGTTGTTCAACGACTTATTGATAGAAGCCTTAGTTACGTTTAATTCTTCGGAAATCTCATCAGCGGTCATTTTTTTCCCTTTAACCATCAATAAGTGCAAAACGCTTACGTCACTTGAGGATAAGCCATACATAAATGCTAAGAATTCATGTATCTCAACGCTTCTACCATCAGGGAATACTATTTTTTCTTCTTCCATGACTATATACACTATTAAAAAATCAAATATTAAATTTGATCTTTACTATAGGGAGAAATAGTTAGGGTTTTTAGGTTAAATAATTATGATCACCCCGTGTTAGAAACTGTTAACCTGACGAAGCGATATAACGACGGTACAACGGCTTTAGACCATGTGTCCTTTAGTACGAATGCTAAGAGCATTTCCATATTGGGTAGGAACGGAGCAGGTAAAACCACCCTTACCAGAATTCTATCCACTCAACTCTTACCCACAGAAGGTACAGCCCTTATAGAGGGATATGACGTGGTAAAGGACGCTAAGAAAGTAAGGAAAATAATCGCATCAATTCCTCAGGAGGCTCACCCAGTGGGATTCGCTACTCCATTCGAACACTTACTAATGTATCTTACGGCAAGGGGGTTTTCCTTGTCCGAAGCTTCCCAGCTAACTAGAAAGACTTTAAAGGAAATTGGTCTCTGGGAAGTTAAAGACAAACCTTCGGATTTGCTCTCTGGCGGGATGAAGAGGAAGATATTTGTTGCTATGGCTTTGGCTTCAAGTGCTGAAGTTATCTTACTTGATGAACCCACAGTAGGTCTAGACCCCTATTCAAGGACAGAAGTATGGTCAGTACTGAAAGAGAGTGACGTGAAATTAGTCCTAACAACTCATTATATGGAGGAGGCAGAAGAGCTGTCGGACGAAGTAGTATTACTTCACAAAGGTAAGCTGATCGCCAAGGGTAGTGTTAAAGAGCTTTTGTCGAAATTCGAAAATAAGGTGAGAGTCGAGGGTATAGGAGACCTGATGGTCGGTAAGCTCAGGATATCTTATGTGAATAGAGAAGAAGCTGTTAAATATCTAGGTAAATACATTGTGAAACCCATAACACTTGAAGACCTCTTTATAATATACTCCGGTGAGACCCTTGAAGATTAAGTTCATTTTAGCCTTTGCTAGGTTTTATGGTGTGGCTCCCTTAGTGAGGGGCATAGTTTACGTATTCTCCTACTTAACAGTGCCTTTGGCGGAACTCTTCTTAATTTACATGATAACGAAAGGAGAATTTGTAAAGTTCGCTGTTGATGGAGGGCTTATAACGGTCATTGCATCTAATGGTCTTGCGTTCATTGCCGATTTCGCTTTTCTAAGACTAGAGCTTAAAATACAAGACCTTCTTGTAGCTACTGAAATAAGTGCAGGTGATTACATCCTGGCCTTGACTTTCTCGAATCTCATCTACTCATCTCCAGGTATTTTAACATATGTGGCTTTGGCTACTATCTATCACCTTTTAAATCCCTTCAATTTCTTACCTGTGTTTATAACATTGTTGATACTTTTGCTAAATACTTCAGCAATAGGCTTTTTCATAGGGAGTTTAATCTCCCACGTTCGTTACTCTTGGGGGATCGGAGCGATAGCCGGAACTTTATTGACCATCTTACCTCCAGTATATTATCCATATTACTTACTTCCTCACGTGATCTTCGAGTTGATATACCCTTTACCTACTACTTTAGCGTCCATTTTAATTCAGAACTTTACGGGACTTGTAAAAACTAGCTTAATGGTCCAAAGCTTTACTGTTTTAGTCGTAGAAACAGTGGTTTTTTACTATCTTTCAATAAGATTCAGCAGGTGGGTGTCTAAATGAATTTCTTGGAATAGAGCCCTAAAGTATTGGGACTAATTGTCGTTATTATCATTTCGCTATCGGTTGTAGGATTAAACGTATCATGACTAGCGTATACTTGAGGAACTAGACTACTGTTTCCAGAAATTTTACTAATTAACTCTGAGTAGTACTGAATGTTACTATATGATCGTGAGCGGGAGTTGGTAATACACCTTCTGGTAATCCAAATACACCATGAGTTATATTTAAGGACTCTTCAACTGCTGTGAATGCCGGCGAGTATATTAGTGACATGTGGTCAGGACATGCTGAAGGAGTTAGCGCAGCTCCACATTGTGTTAATATTGTGTAAGTTACGTTGTTATAAGTGAAGGTTGGGAACCCTTGAGGATTCGCTCCTAGTGACTTTACACCGAATATCGATAATCCTGCAAAAGCTGGGACTATTACGTATATTGGTGCTGCATTAGGAGGAACTGAGGATAGACCCTGACCTACTTCGCATCCCATAGAGACTTGTTCTTGCTGTGTCTCATTAGCAAATATTGTTAATCCAGTTGTGTTGCAACTAAAGTCCATCGTATAGTTTAACGTTATAACTTCACCATTTAGAAAAGCTGCGGATAAGTTATACATGATAGGCACTTTCTGAGGGACTGTTTGACTAGATGTTACCGTTTGTGTTACTGTTTGAGTAGTAGGTACGGTTGATGTTACCGTAGATGTACTTACAACTGTAGTAGGAGAAGTAACCGTAGTAGGTACAGTAGTAGTAACAGTAGTAGTAACACTTGGTTTAGTTGAGTATAGGTAAAATCCTATTGCAGCTATTATTAGTAATATTATTACGGCAGCACCGAATACTATATTAGATATGGCTTTTTTCTTTTTATCCGAATTAGGTTTTCTCACTTTTCTTTCCATTATAATCCTGACATGTAAGTGTTATAAAGAGTTAATAAATGGGTGTTAGATATATTTTAACAGCCACTGCTATTTCTTGATAAGATTTTTTAACATAACTTATTTTGGATTCAGATTTAAGGAGAGCAAATGACTAATAACGTAAGTACTCTAGTCCTTCTTTTAAGTAGCATATTAATCTCGCTAAGTGAAGGAATCTCGATTGTAAAGAACTATAAAAGAACTTCTCTTAGGATAAACTTTATAAAAATCTTAGTAATATTAATAGAAGGAATAATTATATCTACTATACTATTAATCTCAATACTTTTATCAGCCATTTCTATAGTATTAGTGTTCTCTCTGGATTTTGTGTATACTATATCAATATTCCTTCTATTTAGTAACTCGTCACCAATTAAAGGAAAAGAAAAGAGTATAAACGACTTCAAAGTCGCTCTATCTATCCTACTCCTACCTTTTATAACCGCGCTGCTACTATCAACGGATATGCTTATTTATACTCATCAATTTCAACCAGCTTTAGGTCTCTATAACCCTATATGGAACGTAATTTCCTATTTCGTATCCATTACTGGGAGTCAATGGATACTGATAATTTTTGGCTCATTCTTCACACCCTTAGTTATTCACAAAATCTTAACTTCGAAGAGTAGGGGTAACAAGGTGAGGTTAATGCTGATGTTTTTAGCTTACTGGATTTATAGCACATATCTACCTAACTTTTCACCGGTTTCTTCGATTTTTCCTTATATTCCGTACTCTTGGTTCAACGGATTCGGAACGTTTGGTCCTTTAGCTCCATCTCTGCTTATAGGAGCATTAGGGACATATGCTGTAACTGCAGTGTTATCTTTTCTATTCGGTTCAAGACAAATATGTTCGGTAACTTGTACGGCACCCTTTATGCTACAAGGAACTGTAATAGGAGATATGAAGATTTTTAACAGAACAACTAAAGTCGGGAAAAAGATGTTGACGAGTAGGTTATCTGCATGGTATAAAATAATCGCGTCGTTTACATGGGTTATGCTCTTAATCTTTGCTGTCCTTTCTTTACTCGATCAGCTAGGCTACATTAACTTCTACATACTGGGTAACGACCCTACAGTCTTCTATGCAGTATTATACTTTAACCTACTGTGGTACGTACAATTTCTGTTAATACCCTTTGTTGGGAATTACAGCTGTGTTAACATGGGTATCTGTACATGGGGGAGTTTTAACCAGTTCTTCGGAAGGTTAGGGTTCTTCAAGCTAAAAGTAAAAGACCCGCAAACGTGTCTAAATTGTAGGACAGTAGACTGCGCAAAAGCTTGCCCAGTTGGAATAACAGACATGAGGGCCTCTTTTTTAAGGAAGGGTGAACTCAAGTCTTTTAAGTGTATTGGTGCAGGAGAATGCGTCGAAGCGTGCCCTCACGACAATATATTCATATATGACGTGAGAAACTGGTTAAGGGAGAAAAATTGGAGAATAAAGTAAGAGGAACAATCCACGCAAAGTCTGATAAGTTGTTTTAATTATTTTTTCCTTAAAAGAAGGTACCCTATAAGGCACTACATGCTGACGCCTCTAACAAACCTATGGGGATAACGAGTCT